>JAESFN010000831.1_pt1 | contig 20020 bp, 19 predicted proteins | sample 9269411 | NCBI WGS metagenome assembly JAESFN01 (sample SAMN14505399, study PRJNA617100) | algae metagenome | isolation source: Iphinoe sp. HA4291-MV1 and co-occurring heterotrophs from trail next to... | place: USA: Maunawili Falls, Hawaii | collected 2009-07-25
CTCGACACATTTGGCCCAGAATCCTAGAATCCGCGGCCCCCGGAAATTCCCTAGTCACTCGCTGATCAAGGGATCGCAGCGCCTTCGCCCACCGATGCTGCGGCCGGTCCATCCGTTCGAGCAGGGAGGCTCCGCGATGTCGCTCATCAATCGTTCGTTCTGGGCCCGCATGGCGCTCGCGCTCTGGGTGCTAGCGTTCACCGCTTCGTCGAGCGCTCAGATGCCTGTCGGCGCCGATTCGGCGCTGACCGTCGAAACGATCGACGGCGCGGTTAAAGCGCTCGACGAAACGCCCGACCTCGACCCGGCGGTCAAAACAGCCGCCAAAGAGACTCTGGCCGCAGCTCGCGCCAGCCTGGAAGCGGCCCGCAAGCACACCGCCGACGCCGCGCGGCACACCGCCGATCTCGAAGGCGCGGCCGCGGAACGCAGTTCCGATCCCGTCGCTCCCTCGGCGGCCGTCTTCAAGTCAGACACGGACCTCAAGAGCTGGCAGCGCGACCTGACGCATCTCGACCCGCTGCTGGCGAACTTCGAAACGGCTCTTGCTGCGGCGCGGTTGGAGCTGGCGCGTCAGCAAGACGAGCCACGCCGGCGTGCCGAGCGGAGCGTTGAATGCAACAAGCTCGAAGCCGCTGCCCGCAAGGAGCTCGAAGCCTTGGCGGTCACCTTGGCTGCGCCGCCGCAGGCAGGGCCCTCGGGCGGCGCAGCGCGCCTGGCCCAAGAGGCTCGGCGGCGCGAGCTCGAAGCGGCCCTTGATGCCCGCGCCAAGGAGCAGAACTACTACAAGCAAACGAACGACTTGCTCTCGCCGCGGCGCGAGCGCGCCGAGCAGGAGGTGGCTCTGCTCGAGAAGCGCGTGCGCGAGGTCGAGTCCGAGGTGAACGCGAAGCGGCTCGAGGAAGCGGAAGACAGCGCGAAGAAGGCCGATCAAGAAACTGCCGATGCAGCGCAGAAGCACCCCGCAGTTCTGGCGCTAGCCGAAGAAAACGCCAAGCTCTCGAAGGAGCTCACTCCCTCGGCCGAAAAGCTGCGCCGCGCGGCCAGCCAGCGCAAGGCGATTCAAGAGCAGCAGGCTGTGTTGACGGCCGACTACGCCGAAGTCAAAGACTTAGTGGAAAAGTCGGGCCTCACCGACGCGGTCGGCATTCAGTTGCGCAAGCGACACATGACCTTGCCCGACCCGCGCACCCAGCGCGCCGAGCAGATTGCCCGCGAAGAGGAACTCTCGCACGCGCAGCTCGAGTACTTCCGCTTCAAGGACGAGCACGAGCGCTTGGCCGGCTATCGCGACCGTTGGGCATCGATTCATACGGAGCTCTTTGCCGCGCTCGGCAAGAAGGTGCCCGAGTTGCCGCCCGACTACGAGGGGGGCGCGAGCATCGTTCAGCTTCTGGGGCAGCGGCGGTCCATGCTCGACACGCTCCAGGATCAAGCCGTTCAATACATCAAAGAGCTGGCCACCATCGAGAACGAGCATACGCAGCATGCTCAAACAGCGCGCGAGTATGCCCAGTACATCGACGGCCAAGTGCTCTGGATTCGCAGCGCCGATCCGCTCAACAGCACGACGATCGCCCATGCTTGGCGCACCTGGCAGCATCAATGGCTCGGCGGCCAGTGGCTCGAGGTGCTGCGCTCCTTCGGCCGCGACTTCCTGGCAAACCCAGTCATGGATGTCGTGCTGATCACGCTCTTCGTCCCCTGGTTCCTGATGCAGCGCAAGCTGCGCCGGCACTTGTGGAACGTGGGCGAACAGGCGGCAAAGTCGACCACCTGCCGGTTCTGGTTCACTGCGCGGGCAATCTGGTTGACCGCCTTGATCAGCCTGTTCTGGCCGGCGCTCTTGTATACGCTCGGTTGGCGGCTCTCCACATCGCTCGAGGCCATTCCGGCCGACGACGAGGCCACGCAACTGGCGCGGGCGCTGGCGTCGGGGCTGCAAACGGTGGCGATCGTGTTTCTCGCCGGCGATCTGCTCCGGCACTTGTGCCGTGGCCGAGGCTTGGCGGAATCGCACTTCGGCTGGCCGCAAAGCACGCTGCGCACCGTGCGGCGCAACGTGCGCTGGCTGATGGTGATCGGCGTGCCGCTGGCGCTCATCGTCTGGACGATGGAGCAGCATCCGGATCTGCAGCGCAATTCGCTCGGCAGACTGGCCTTCATCGTCTGGCTGCTGGCGGCCGCGGTGTTCTTGCAGCGTGTTCTTTCGCCTGACAGCGGCGTGCTCAGCGAACTCATTGCCTATAACCGCGGCGGCTGGCTCGATCGGCTGAGCTTCGTCTGGCGGCCCCTCGCCATTGGCGGTCCGGCGGCGCTCGCGCTGCTCGCGGCGGTGGGCTACTACTACACGGCCATGCAACTCGTCGGGCGGCTTCAGGCGACTGCTTGGCTCTTGCTGGGAGCGGTCGTCGCCTGGGCGGTCGTGCTCCGTTGGCTTTTGCTCGCGCGGCGGCAACTGGCGATCAATCAAGCTCGCCAGCGCCGCGAGGCCGCCCTGGCTCAGGCAGACGCTGAGAACAACGCATCGCCGGCGCCCGACGTGGTGCCGGAAGTAAACTTGTCTGCGATCAATGCCCAAACCCGGCAGCTCATCGCCAGCTTCGCGGTGCTGGCGGTCATGCTGGGCGTGTGGCTGATCTGGGTCGATGTGCTGCCGGCGCTCGGCATGCTCGATCGTTTCATCGTCTGGGGCGAGAAGGCGGTCGAGGGGCATGTCACGCTCAGCGACGCCTTCGTCGTGCTCGTGATCGCGACGATGACGACCATCGCCGCGCGCAACATCCCCGGCTTGCTCGAGATCGCGATCCTGCAGCGGTTGCCGCTCGATTCGGGCTCGCGCTATGCCGTTACGGCGGTGTCGAAATACTTGATCACCATCGTCGGCATCACGGCCGCATGCGCTCAGATGGGCATTCGCTGGGAAAAGGTTCAGTGGCTCGTGGCGGCCATCTCCGTGGGCTTGGGCTTTGGCTTACAGGAAATCTTCGCCAACTTTATTTCGGGCCTGATCATTCTCTTCGAACGTCCCGTGCGGCCAGGCGACGTGGTGACGGTCGGCGACGTGACGGGCTCGGTCAGTCAAATCCGCATTCGCGCCACCACGATCACCGATGGAGACCGCAAGGAATTGTTGGTGCCCAACAAGGAGTTGATCTCCGGTCGTGTCGTCAACTGGACGCTCAACGACCGTGTGGTGCGGCTGACGATGAAGATCGCCGTCGCCAATGGCTCCGACGTGGCGCGTGTCACCGACATTCTCACCCGGTTGATCAACGAGCAACCAGGCCTACTCTCCGATCCGCCCCCGACCGTGACGTTCGAGAACTTTGGCGACGGCACGCTCGAGTTCTTCATTCGCGCCCTGCTGGTGAGCCTCGATGACTCGCTCAAGGTAAGACATCAGCTCAATACGCGGATCGACGCCGAGTTGCGCGCGGCCGGGATCGAAATCGCCTATCCGCAGCGAGATGTCTTCGTGCGTTCGCTGCCGGAGTTCTTGCCGCTGGCAATCGACCACCACCGAAGCGAGAAGCCGGCGCCGCGCAAGCGGCCGGCCTAGCGGACCGCAGGCTGACGGATTCCGCAGGAAACCCGCGGTACGGCGGTTGCACGCGATTTCAGCCGGGCATCACCTGCGAGGATGAAACGATGAACCGTATTCCGTTGTCGATTCCGGAAGTTGCTGTGATCGCCGGCACCCGCGCTGCTTTGGGCGCGGGGATCGGCTTGCTGCTGGCCGATCGACTTGGCCGCGATCAGCGGCGAGCCATTGGCTGGACCCTGTTCGCCGTCGGCGCAGCAAGCACGGCGCCGATCCTGGCGCAGCTTCTGTCTTCGTCGCATTCGAAGTCCACCGCGCGGTTGGCCCAGCGATATGTGCCCAGGCCTGTCGAGTCGGAGTACGTCGTCTGAATCGGTCTGTAAGCGGGATTTGCTAGTGGCGGAAAAACGCCATCGCGATCTCAGTGGCGATCAGCACGATGACGATCACCTCGAGCGCTTCGGTGCGATGGGCTGCCGCCTGCTGCGCCACGATCTGGTAAACGCCTTCCGCCACGGTGAGCGAGCGCTCGATGCTGGCCGACCAATCGGCGAGGTGGAAGCGAGCGCCGAGGAGGCGATAGAGTCGCGACAAGTACTGGTCGCCGATGAGCTTGAGCACGTTGTTCGTCCGTTCGAACACCGCATGCGCTTCGATCTTCATGTCGCCGACCACGCGGAGCGAGCGGGCTTGGCTGCGCCAGGGCGGCAGCCACGATCGCACGAGCGGATGGATCAACCGGTAGGCCGCGGCCAACTCGTCGTCGAGCCGCTCATCGATCAACCGAAACTCGAGCAGTTGCAGGTTGGCAAAAGCGATCGTCTCGAGTGTTTCGCCACAATCGTCGTCGATGAGCACCGCGGCCGACCATTCCGGTAGGAACAGATCGTTTGGCCCATAGGAGATCCGTAGATTGAGCGAATGTTCGATCTCTGCCTCGCCGAGCGGTTCGTCTTCGAGTTTGAGCAGCCCTGCCAGCCAAGCTGGCTGCTGCCGCAAAAGCTCGGAAGCGGCGCAGGGCAGCCCGGCTGGCGGAAACTGAAACACGAGATACTCTTCGGTCAGCGCGCTCCAACGCGGCCGGTCGATCGCCGGCTGCAAGGTTTCGAACAGCGGCAGCGCCGCCGCGTGGGCCGCGGCGACCAGCGGCTTGGCATCGGCCAAATCGCCCGCCAACCACGAGAGCGCGCCGGCCGGTAGCGAGAAGGGGATCTGCAATCGCAAGGTCACCCCGCCGAAATCGAACACGGTCGCCTCGATCTCAGCGGAGAGCGCTCCTGCCCCCGGCAAATCCAAAGTGACCGGCATCAAGCGAAAGCGCAGCGGCCGCGGCCGATAGGCGATCGACGGCGGGGTGCGCGAGCGGCGCGGCAGCACATGGTAAGTGGCCGGCGCCAGCCGCTGCGCCTGCTCGAGGTCGATCTCCTCGCCCCAGTCGAAGGCAATATTGACATGCAACACGCCAGTGAGCGGCTCATTCCAACTTGCGGCTGCGCGAGCGTTCGACATGGCTGCAGGCTCTCCCTACGGAATGGAGGCTTCAGCATATCGCCGCGGAGCACGTCGGCCAGCGACGATCGCTGCCTGTCCGCCGTCGGAAGACGGCGCGGGTCTCGAGGCTCACCTTGCCAAGATTCGCGTACCTTGTTAGCAATGATCGCTTCGCCCTAATCGCCTTGACTGCCGTTACTTCGTGGAGATCGCCGTGAGCGTTCATGCCCAGAGACGAGACAAGCTTCGCCGGTTGTTCAAAAAGGCCGAGGCCGACGCCCTGCTCGTGACCAGCTTCACGAACGTCACTTATCTCACCGGCTTCACAGGCGACGACAGCTACCTGCTGCTTACGGCCAAGGACTCGCTGCTGATCAGCGATCCGCGCTATACCACGCAGCTCGAGGAAGAGTGCCCCGACGTGGAGCACATCATTCGCACGCACGGCGAGCCGATGGCCCAGTCGCTGCAGCGCGTGGTCGGCAAGCTCAAGCTCGGCAACATGGGCATCGAAGCCGGGTCGATGACCGTGGGCCTGCGCGAGCAGCTCGCGGAGAAGCTGCCATCGGTGAAGCTCGCGCCCCTCTCGGGCCTCGTCGAGGAACTCCGCGTCATCAAAGACAAGGCCGAAGTCGACGAGATCCGCGAGGCGGCCCGCTACGCCGAGCGCGCCTTCGACGTGCTGCGGGCAACGCTGCGGCCCGACCTGTCTGAGAAGTTCGTGGCCGACCAGATCGAAGGCAACATTCGAGCCTTCGGGGGTAAATGCACCAGCTTCCCGCCGATCGTGGCCGTGGGACCTCGCGCTGCGCTGCCCCATGCCCGGCCGACCGACCGGCAAATTGGCGAGAGCGAGTTCGTTCTCGTGGATTGGGGGGCTTCAGGCAAGCTGTATAAGAGCGACTTGACCCGTGTGTTGGTGACAGGTAAAATCCCGCCCAAACTCGAACGGGTATACCGACTTGTGCTCAAAGCGCAGTTGGCCGGCATCGAGGCGATTGCCCCCGGCGTACCGGCCAATCAGGTCGACGCGGCAGCGCGCAAGGTGATTAGCGACGGCGGTTTCGGTCCACAGTTCAGCCATGGCCTAGGGCATGGCCTAGGACTCGACATTCACGAAGCGCCGCGGCTGAACTCCTTGAACACCGAGCCGCTGCGTCCTGGCATGGTGGTGACCGTGGAGCCGGGCATTTACATTCCTGGTTGGGGCGGCGTGCGGATCGAGGACGATATTCTGGTCACGAAGACCGGACACGAAGTGCTCACCAGTGTGCCGAAACAGTGGGAAGACGCCCAGGTGCGGCTCTAATCCCTTGAATAGAACCGAAAGGTCCGAGCCCCGTCGCGTGGCCGGGTAAATTGCATGGGGACGTCTGCAGACGATTCCGGAGATGTTGAAATGAGCGGATCGGGATCTTCGGGCGATACGTTCGACGTTCGCCGCATCCGTCGCCTGGTGGAACTCATGAACGAGTTCGACCTGGCCGAAATCGACCTTCGCCAGGAAGAGCACCGCATTCGCCTGCGCCGCGGCGCCGAACTGCCGGCCGAAGCCCCCCCGGCGCCGATTGCCGCGGCCCCTCGAGCCGCTGCTCCCGCCGCGCCCGCGGCCGCTCCCAAGCCGGAGCCCGTGGCTGCGGCCGACGACAAGAACGTGGTGGCGATCAAGAGCCCCATGGTCGGAACGTTCTACCGCTCTCCCACCCCGGAGGCGGGGCCGTTCGTCAAGGTGGGCGACCATGTCGGCCCCGAGACCACGGTTTGCATGATCGAGGCCATGAAGGTCTTCAACGAGTTGCCCGCCGAATGCTCGGGCCAGATCGTGGCGGTGCTGGTCGAGAACGGCGAGCCGGTCGAATTCGGCCAGCCGCTGTTCCGCGTCGACACCAGCAAGTAGCACGCTGTGGATAGGCGCGTGGCGGCATTAAGCCGGCGCGCTGCCTGCCCGTGGCGGCCAACTCTTTTGCTTCCTTCTTGTTCTCCGAAAGCCGTTCGATGTTCAAACGCATCCTGGTCGCCAATCGTGGCGAGATCGCGCTGCGGGTGATCCGCGCCTGCCGGGAGATGGGCATCGAAACGGTGGCCATCTTCAGCGAAGCCGATCGCGGCGCCCATTACCTGAAGCTGGCCGACGAAGCCTACTGCGTGGGCCCCGCCCGCGCCGGCGACAGCTACCTGAAGATCGACCGCGTGATCAGCGCGGCCGAGATCGGCAACGTTCAGGCGATTCACCCGGGCTATGGCTTTCTCTCGGAGAATCACCACTTCGCCGAGATTTGCCGTAGCTGCAAGATCGACTTCATCGGCCCCACGCCCGAGGCCATGAGCCGGCTGGGCGACAAGAACAGTGCCCGCAAGCTGGCCAAAGAGGCCGGCGTGCCCGTGGTGCCTGGCAGCGAAGGCCTGATCGAAGACGATTCGCAGGCAGTGTCTCTCGCTCACAAGATCGGCTTCCCCGTGCTGATCAAGGCCACGGCCGGCGGCGGCGGTCGCGGCATGCGGGTGGCCGCCAACGACCTGGCGCTCAAGTCGGCGCTGCAGCAAGCCCGCACCGAGGCTGAGGCCGCCTTCGGCAACGGCGGCGTCTATCTCGAGAAGTACATCGAAAAGCCGCGGCACGTTGAAGTGCAACTGCTGGCCGACCACCACGGCAACGTAGTGCATCTCTGGGAGCGTGATTGCTCGGTGCAGCGGCGCCACCAGAAGCTCATCGAAGAGAGCCCCGCGGCCAATCTGCCCGACGCCACGCGCGAAGCAATGTGCGCGGCGGCCGTGCGGCTGGCCAAGACGAGCGGCTACACCAACGCCGGCACGGTGGAGTTCATCGTCGATCAGCAGGGCAACTTCTACTTCATCGAAGTCAATGCCCGCATCCAGGTGGAGCACCCGGTTTCGGAACTCGTGACCGGCATCGACCTGATCAAGGCGCAGATTCGCGTGGCGGCCGGCGAGCCGCTGCCGTTTACGCAAAAGGACATCGTGCATCGCGGCTCGGCGATCGAATGCCGCATCAATGCCGAAGATCCCAAGCGAAACTTCCAGCCGAACCCCGGCAAGATCCAGCAACTCATCGCGCCGGGCGGCTTTGGCGTGCGGTTCGATTCGCATGCCTACAGCGGCTACACGGTGAGCCCCTACTACGACTCGATGATCGGCAAGCTGATCGTCTACCAGCCCACGCGGGCAGAAGCGATCGCCTGCATGCAGCGGGCCTTGACCGAGCTCGTCGTCGACGGCATCCGCACCACGGCCGAGCTGCAGAAGGAAATCCTGGGGCACTCGGCCTTCGCCGAGGGACGCATCGACACGAAGTTCGTCGAGCGGACCTGGGTGAACTGATTGGCAGCCGTAAACGGCACTGCCTTCAATCCCCTTCGTCGTCGGGCCGCAATTCTGAATGCGTCCACGCTAGCGCTCGCATGAGCCGTTCTACTTCCGCGTCGAAACTCGGCAAGTAGAAGTGCGAATGCGGGTAGGGATACCAGAATTCCTGGTCAGTGAATTCGCGGGCCTCGAGCACAGCTCGCATCTCGGCCAATGGCCCGTATCCGAAAATAACGTTGTGCTTGTCGTAGACTAACAGGCCACCGTCTGCTGGAGAGGAAATCCAGAGGTGATGCCGACCGTCTCCCTCGAAGAAGTCGCCGTACTCACGAACGAACTCGGATAGTGCGTTATGATCTTTGAACGCAGGCGATCCGTAGCGGCCCGCGGCATGGCCCCCCTCGCGTGGAACCAGCAGTACGTAAAGTAGATACCATGGATGTCCCGCGAACAGAGCCGCCAGGTCGAGCATAAGCGCCACGTGGTCCTTCGAGGGACCAATCACGAGCCGCTCGTACCATTCGCAGGGTTGCTGGAAGTAGACATCGCCGTAGTCGTGCGGAATGTGCTCGCCGTCGTCGTCGAGGTGGCAGAATTTGGCAGGAAACATTGCTTCGTCCGATGCGAGCAGGGCAAAGAAGCCAATTCTAATCATCTTGAAGCGCCGCCGATGCTAACTGGTCTGCAATATCTGGCAGTTGTGTCCGCCATCACGCTGGCAAGCTCAACGGAAGTGCCCTTGGCAAATGGAATCCGAGCCAGGTTTGCCAGGGTCGACGAAGCTCGCAAAGTTCTTTCGGCCCGCGATGACTTCGCTCAGGCCGTGAGCTCGTTCGACCGACAAGCTCGGCTGCAATCCGCGGAGCCGGTGTCGCTCGAGGATTGGCTGGCCTTTAATGCCGCGCAAGCCAAGCCTTGGAGCGATGAGGGGCAGGCAAGGATCGAGACCGCGCTCGCGAAGCTGCGACCCAAGCTCGAGAAGTTCCGTTTGCCGCTGCCGGAAAGCGTGTTGCTCGTGCGCACGACCGGCAAGGAAGAGTCGGACGCCGCCTATACGCGCCAGAACGCGATCTTCCTCCCGGACAGCGTGCTTAGCTTCGACGACGCCAAGCTCGAGCGGTTGCTTGCGCACGAGCTGTTCCACGTACTCAGCCGCCACGACGCCGCGCTGCGGGCCAAGCTTTACCGCATCATCGGCTTCGAGCCCATGCCGGTGACCGAGCTTCCAGGCGAGTGGAACGCGCGACGGATCACCAACCCCGATGCGCCGCGAATCGACAGCCGTATCACGCTCACGGTCGACGGCCAGCCGGTGGTCACGGCGCCGGTGCTGTATGCCACGCCGGCCAAGTTCGACAAGGCTGGCGGCTCGCTCTTCAAGTACCTCACGTTTCGGCTACTCGCGCTCGAACCCGATGGCGACCACTGGCGGCCCAAACTCGAGAACGGCGAGCCGGTATTCCTCGACCCGCGTGAGCAGCCTGACTACGCCCGCCAGATCGGCGGCAACACCGGGTACATCATCCACCCCGACGAAATCCTGGCCGACAACTTCGTGCTGCTGGTCCGCGGCGAGGGCGAGGTGAAGACGCCAAGGATCTTGGAGGAGATGAGCGCGGTGCTGGCGAACGACTGACCGTGTGAAAACGGCGATCAGTGTCGCCAATCGCTTTAGCCCTCCAAGTTCAGCAGGAATTCCCAATCGCGAGCTCCATGCAGCACGCGAACTATTTCTACGGTTTCGGTCGTCTCACGATAGAAAACCAAGATCCGAAGAAACCCTCGTATTCGCCAAACTCGCAGGGTATCTTCGTCAGGCGTCTCTACTAAGCTGCCCAGGCCAGGCGTGTTGGCCAACTGCATAAAAGTTGCACGGCTGCTCGACATAAAGCGTCTACTCGCGTCGACGCTGCTCGCGGCCAAATACTTTGCTTCCCGACGCACGTCGCGACGGGCCACGGGGAGAACTCTAAGAGCCTTCATGGCTGATTGCCATCGAGCACCTCGCGCTCGAGAGTGTCCCAGAATTCGTCCGTCGCTTCGACGGACGGTCCGCTTTCGAGACCTTCTTTCAACAGCCGGTGCAGTTCGGCCACAGCGCGTTGTTTTTGGTCTGCCTGAATGAGTTGGCTGACATACTCCGCTGCACTCGGATAGTCTCCTGATGCTACGCGATCATGCACGAACTCGCGTAGGTCAGGCGGCAGCGAGAGGGATAGCTCGGGGGAATTTGCGTCCATAGCTTCAGCATACTCCGCCAAAACAGCTCTTCGCTAGATTGCCGAGTGACCTGGAGCCATCGCGCCGGTCAGCAGCCAGAGAAGGGGCCGGCGGAGAAACCTAGCATGGGCCGTCCAGCTTTTGTTGGCACCGCTCCCGAACTTCGCGATCCAACTGTTCCCAAAACTCCTCCGAAACCTCCATCAGCTCGTCGCGATTGCGCCCATCGCTATGAAGGTCATCGAAGTCGTCGAGCGACTCAAACTCGCGATCGCACGGCGATGACATCCTAGAGCGCCCCCTCATAAATCCCCAGCAGCTCCGTCTCGCTCACCTTGCGGGGGTTGAACGTGCCGGTCCATTGCTGGGCCGCTTCTGCCGCGAGTTGGGCGAGGGCGTTGCGCTCGACTGCAAACTCCGCTAGCCGCGTCTTCAGGCCCGCTTGCGAACAAAGCCCGGTGACGAAGTCCGCCAGACCCTGAGCGCCGTCCTCAGGCGTGGGAAAGCCGTTGGCGCCCGCGGTCGATTCGAGCAGGCTTTGATACCAAGGGCCGACCGCCGCCGCGTTGTAGCGGATCACGTGCGGCAACATGAGGCCTACCGCTTCGCCATGCACCACGCCGTAGCGGGCAGTCAGCGGGTTCGCCAAGGCGTGCGCCGCGCCGAGCATCGAGTTCTCGATCGCCAGCCCGGCGAAGCACGCACCGAGTTGCATGCCGGCGCGAGCAGCCAAATCGCCGGGCGACTCGAGCACCCGCGGAAAGTTTTCGGCCAGAAGCTGCCAGGCCTCGCGACTAAAGGCGAGCGACACCGAGTTGCGACGCGTGGTGACGAACGTCTCCAAGGCGTGCGCCACGGCGTCGATGCCCGTGAGCGCGGTCACTCGTGGCGGCTGCGTGAGCGTGAGTTCGGGGTCTAAGAGGGCGACGCGGAACGAGGCCTTCTTGTCGCCGCAGGCCATCTTCACGTGCGTTTCGGCATCGGAGATGAGCGCGTACGACTGCGTTTCGCTGCCGGTGCCCGAGGTCGTCGGCACGGCGATCATCGGCAGCAAGGGGCGGTCGGCCTTGCCGGTCCCCCAGTAGTCCTGCATCCGGCCGCCATTGGTGTAGAGAAAGTTCACCCCTTTGGCGGCGTCCATCGAGCTGCCGCCGCCGAGGCCGATGATCAGGTCGGGGCGGAATTCTTGAGCAACGGCGAGCCCGGCGGCCACGGTGTCGGTCGTGGGGTTCTCGACGACCTGGTCGAAGAGTTGCGTGTTGACGTGCGCCGCGGCCAAGGCGTCGAGCCCGCGCTGCGCATGGCCGGCGGCGACGATGCCCGGGTCGCTGACGACGAGCGCCCGCGTGCCGCCGAGTTCGGACGCAAGCGCACCCAGCTCGGCCACCTTGCCAGGTCCAAACACAATCCGCGTCCGCGGCTGAAAATCAAACGCAGTCGTCGCGGGGGAAGGCTCTGCCACGCTCGACGTTCCTAGTGGTTCTGAAAGGAGTTTGAACCACGGAGGCACGGAGACACGGAGAGAGATTTAGAACCACGAAGGCACAAAGGCACGAAGAAGAAAAGCATTATTGATTTACCCTTCTCTCTGCGTCTCAGTGCCTATGTGTCTTCGTGGTCGAAGCTCGTTCTTTCTCTCCGTGTCTCAGTGTCTCCGTGGTAAGAAAGGCACTAGGCTGTGGCCAGGAGCTCAGGCGAGACTTGGCAGGCGCGGGCGCGGAAGAGGAAGTCGACGATGTTGCCTTCGTGCGGCTGCAGCCAGTCGAGCTGCGTCGTGCGGATCGGGCCGATGTTGAGCCGGTCGATATGCGTGCTGTCGGTGAGCTGCCGCTGCCACTGCTTGTCGTTGCTGAGCACCGTGCCGACGAGCGTCGGGCCGATCGAGTCGATCATCTGCTCCTGAGGGCACTTCACCACGGTGACGAACGGGAACATGTATTCCTTGCTCGCCATGGCCGCCTTGGGCGACTCGGCGTGCATCACGGTCGGCCGCAGATACGCGCAGCGCTCCATTTCCACCAATCGCGGGCCATACTCGGCCGTCAGATGCTTGACGCCCGACTCGCGCAGCGCCGCCTCGATATCGCCCCACACCGCCTTGGCCACGCCAGGCACGGTGAAAGCGGCCAGACCGGCCGTCGGGTCTTGCGGCGGCTTGACTTCGATCGGTCCGAGCCGCTTGGCGAGCGCCGCGGCGATCTCTTCGGTATGCCGCGATGCCCACACGCCCGAGCAGTTGATGCAGCCGCGGCCGCTGTTCAGGTAGACGCTGTCGGCGATCAGGTCGATGTACTGTTCCCAGTTGTCGACCTCGTCGTCGCCAAACAGGATCTTGCTGAAGCCGGGGCCGTGAACCTGTACTCGCGGGTCGCCCTTGTACTTATCCACAGTGGCCGCGCCGCCAAAGATCATCGCGCGGCCACAGTTGGCCAAGAGGGCGCCGCCTACGTCGTGGCCGCCGGGATAGATCGAGATCGCCTCGGCCGGAATGCCGGCCTCGGTGAAGGCCGCGACCATGCGATACGGCGTCCAGGGCTCCTGCGAGCCCGGCTTGAGCACCAAGCCGATCTGCAGCGGAATCACCGGCATCCAGAGCGTATGCACGCCTGGCGAGTTCGACGGCAACACGAGCCCGAGCACCGGCGACTGCACCTGGTAGCTGATCGTGACGCCGCGGCTCTCGACGCCGAAGCCCCGCGTGAGAATTCGCAGGTCGAGGCCGCGCGTGAGCGCCTCGAGCATCTTGTCCATGTTGGACAGCACGAAGTGATTCTTCTGCATGTTGCCTTTGCACATGTGCTCAGGCAACCCGGTGCTGGCCGACTGCTGGCGGGCGAAATCATCGGGCGATTGCACGCCATCGCCCAGCGGCAGCGTACCGCTCAGATAGAGCTCTCCGGCCTTCTTGATCCGCGTGATCAACTCCTCGCAGGAGAGTTGCCGCAGCGCATCGCGGGCCTGTTGGGCCTTGCGCATGTCGCGCTGCAGCAGGCCGCCGTTCGCCTGCCCGACCGTGGCGATCGGCTCGCCGGTCATGAAATGGTTGATCGCCTCGGTCTCGAGCGACTCGTACGGCTTGCCCCAACGAACGACAGGAATGTTCAGCACGATCTAGGATCCCCGTAGGTTATGCTTCAGCATAACGAGCTCCCGCGTAGGTTATGCTTCAGCATAACGCCACGGGCGGTGGCGATGATTGGTGTGCGGCAGTAATGTTGGCGTAGCGGTGGTTGGCGGGGAGTTATGCTGAAGCATAACCTACGCACTTTTCACACTAGTACACGCCGACGGTGGTGGCTTCGGCCAGTTCGTGGAACGGGCGCACTCCGCTCACGCCGTCCCAGGGGTACTTGTCGAACGGTTCCTCGCGCTCCCCTTCGTCGCGCTCCATGAAGCCGGGGACGAAGAACTCCTTGGTCAGCGTGGTCAGCTTCACGCGGCCGGTCTTGCCGTAGCCGACAGCTTGGTTGTAGTCGTCGAACTCCACGACCTCGAGCACAGCCCGCGGCTGCGGCGCGTAGTAGCTGATCTTGAACCCATCCTTGGCGGTCACTGGCTTTGAGGCCGCCAGCCCCATCAGCGTGTTGCCGTAGGTGGGAGTCATGTAGACCCCTTCGATCAACTCCTCCATGGCGAAGCGCGTCCACTGCGGCGTGAACTCGGTGCCGCCCGAGAAGATGCCGGTGATGCCTTGCTCGGCGATGGTCGTGCCCTTCTTCTCGAGCGCCGTGGCCAACGACTCGAGCAGCTTGGGCGTGGTGAACATGCACTTGATGTCGTGGCCGGCCGACAGGATCGTAATCGCCTGATCGATTACGTGGGTCTTGTAGGCCTCGAGGTGCTCCATCCAGCCCTTCTTGATGAGCTTGATCACCCAGCGCGGATCGAGATCGACACAGAAGCAAATGCCGCCGCGGTGCTGCGCCAGGTGCTCCACCGCGAGCCGCAAGCGGCGCGGACCCGAGGGGCCCAGCATCAGCCAGTTCGCTCCGGGCGGAAAGTATTCATCGGGCAAGGTGTCGCTGAACAGCGAGTAGTCGGTGCGGAAGTCCTCGATGCCGATGCGGCTCTTGGGAATTCCGGTGGTGCCGCCGGTCTCGAACACGTAGATCGGCTTGTTGGCCAGTTGCTGCGGCACCCAACGGCGCACCGGGCCGCCACGGAGCCACTCGTCCTCAAACTCGGGAAACTTCTTGAGGTCGTCCCACCCCTTCACGTCCTTGAGCGGATCGAAGCCGAGCGTTTTCTTCTTTTCGAGCCAGAACGGGCAGCCGGTCGAATCGTGGAAGTGCCACTGCACGGTTTCGTACACGTGGGCGTCGAGCGCCGAGCGGGCGGCCGCGATCTTCTGGTCCAAGGACATAGGGCTGATTCGTGCTCTGGGAAGCGATTGGAGAGCCAAAAACGCTTGCCCGACCGGATGCGCCGCCGGGCACGCTTGACGACGCGCCGGGGCACCGAGATCAGGCTGAGGAGGGGCCAAAAACGCAGGATGGCGGCCGTTGACCGCCACCTAAGAAAATAACGGAGCCTGGGAGCCGCGGCAACCAGCCGCGGCTCCCAAGAATCGCTAACTGCTGTTTCCTGCGTAAGATGCGGCCGGCAGGCTACATCCGTAGCACGCCCCCGTTCTGGCCCTCGAAGATTCGCCGCAGCCCATCGCTGCTGATGTTCTTGCCACTAACCTTGAGAGGCGTCTCGAGTTCAAAGCGAGACAACACGTCCGCGCTGTCGTCGGTGAGCTGCGTGTTCAGCAAGCTGAGCTGCTTGAGCCGATCGTGCCGCGTTAGATGCACGAGGCCTACCTCTGAGATCGCCGTCCGGTCGAGATTGAGCGATTCCAGCTCGCGCATTTCCAGGGCGGCGCGCAGCCCGTCGTTAGTAATCTGCGTGCCGGCCAACGAGAGTTCCCGCAGCCGGCTGCAGCCGGTCAGTTTGGCCAGGCCTTCGTCGCCGACGGCCGTGTAGTCGAGCACCAGTTGTTCGAGCCCCGCCAGCGCAGCCACAGATGCTGCGGCGCGATCGTCGATCCTGTCGCCTCCCAGCCAGAGCGACCTGAGCCGGCCCAGGTCCCTCAGCTTTTGCAGGCCTGCCGGAGTTACCGGGCAATCAATCACCCGCAGGTCGCGCAGATTCGGAAACAAAGTCAACTGCGAGAGTTGCTCGTCGCCGATCCGGGCGTGTTCGAAGGTTGCCGAGACGATCCGCTCCGTGCAGGAGACCAGCGAAACGCTGAGCGGATTCGGACGCACCACCTGACCCGCGCGATCGCGGAAGACGCCGCCGCGCGCGGCGAGGTCGGTCAGCAGCCGGCACTCGCGCGAGGCCCGCAGGAGCTGCGGTCCCAACACGACCGCCAAGACGGCGGTTACGCAAACCACCGCGAAGACGCCGTACAGCAGGCGGCCGACGCGACTTCCATGCGCGCAGCTCGAAGCAAGATTCTTTGACATCGTTCAACCCTCCTCCTCGTGTTCTGCAGGCCCCCTGGTTCCACACGGGAGGGCTGCGATTCGGATTCGAAACGCCAAGGGTTTGGCGCTATGGGTGCGGAGGCGCCAGACAGCCGCGTATTCGCTGTCAGGCGGGTTGTCTTGGGTGGGCGGTGCGAGATTCTACCGCCCGGCGTTTCCGAGGCAAGACCGCATTGCCCCTTCTCCACCTCGCTCACACCCTTTCGCCAAGTCGGAAGTCGTAGTTCTCGACCATCTTAGCAAGGCTCTCGCTCGCACCGGCCAGCGCCGACGCCGGTTAATTTAGTGCGCTGGCGAACGATCGGCGGTGTGCGCGGGGGCCATTCCGACATACAATACGTTGCTTGATATTCTTTGTTCTGTTGCTGCCCCATGATCTCTGGCGATCTCGTTCATCAAACGTTTGTCGACTTGGGAATCGACCATGTGGTCTGGCTCCCCGATTCGGCGTTGGGACCTTGGGAGCAGGCCCTGGCCGGCTCAAATCGCCTGCGCCTGGTGCGGGTTTGCCGAGAGGCCGAGGCTTGGCAAATCGCCGCTGGCTTGCTGATCGGCGGACGAAGCCCGATCGTAGTCATGCAGACCACGGGGCTCTACGACTCGGGCGACGCGCTGCGCAACGTGTTCTACGACATGGAAGTTCCGCTCTTTGCCCTCATCGGGCATCGCAGCTATCTGCTCAAAGACTCGACCGACTCTGCGAAGCGCTTCGCCGCGCCGGTGCTCGATGCCTGGCAGCTCGAACATCGGCTGATCGAGCGGCCGGAGCAGTGGCCGCTGCTCGCGGAGCATTACCGAGCCTGCCGCGCGGCAGAAAAATCAGGGGCGGTGCTCCTGGCTGAAGGCGCGATGTAAGGGATTACCCCATGTCCAGGGATCTCCCCAAGGCGGTGCTGCTCCTTTCTGGCGGACTCGATTCCGCCACGGCCGGCGCTATTGCTCGCGCAGAAGGCTTCGCGGTCTACGCCCTCAGCTTCGACTACGGGCAGCGACATCGCTTCGAGCTCGAGGCAGCGCGACAGACGGCCCAGCGGTTGGAGGTCTGCGGACATGCACTGCTGTCGATCGACCTAGCGCAATTCGGCGCGAGCGCGCTGACTTCCGACCTGTCCGTGCCGAAGGATCGCCGCGACGACGAGATGGAGCAAGGCATTCCGGTGACTTACGTCCCGGCACGAAACACCGTGTTCTTGTCGCTTGCCCTGGCTTATGCGGAAACGCTGGGCGCCGCCGATATCTACGTGGGCGTCAACGCCATCGATTACAGCGGCTATCCCGATTGCCGGCCGGAATACATTGCGGCCTTCGAGCGGTTAGCCAACCTCGCGACCAAGGCCGGCGTGGAAGGCGCCTTGCGGTTCCGCATTCACGCCCCGCTCATCGAACTGACCAAGGCCGGCATCATTCGTCGGGGCATGGAACTTGGCGTCGATTATTCAGTCACGCACAGTTGCTACGATCCGGCGGCCGACGGCGCGGCCTGCGGCCATTGCGATGCCTGCCTGCTGCGGCTGCGTGGCTTTGCCGAGGCCGGGATCGCAGATCCGGCGAGGTATGCCCCGTGAAGATCGCCGAGATCTTTCATTCCTTGCAAGGCGAGGGGCGGCTGGTCGGCGTGCCGAGCGTTTTCGTGCGCGCTAGCGGCTGCAACCTTCGCTGCTGGTTTTGCGATACGCCCTACACCTCGTGGCAACCCGAGGGACATGATCTCTCGGTGGCCGAGATCCTCGCACGGGTGTCGGAATGGGACACGCAGCACTACGTGCTCACCGGCGGCGAGCCGCTGCTCTTCGCCGAACTCGTGCCGCTGACTCATGAGCTCCGCGCACGGGGCCGGCATATCACGATCGAGACCGCCGGCACGCTCCATCAGCCGGTGGCCTGCGACCTGATGTCAATCAGTCCCAAGCTTTCGAGTTCCACCCCTTCGCCTGACCGCAGCCGCTACTGGCACCGCCGTCACGAGCGCTCGCGGCACGTGCCGAAAGTGATGCACCGGTTGTTGGCGGAGTTCGACTACCAGCTCAAGTTCGTCATCGCCGAGCCCGGCGATTGCGATGAGGTGGAACGTTACCTTGAGGAGTTTCCTGAAGCCGACCGCCGCCGCGTGCTGCTCATGCCCGAAGGCACCGACGTGGCAGAACTGGCGGAGCGGGCCGAATGGCTCGAGCCGCTGTGCGTGGAACGCGGTCTGGCCTTCTGCCCGCGCAAGCATGTGGAATGGTTCGGCGCGGTGCGCGGAACTTAGAGACACTAGACCGACTCGCCATCAACGGGTTCTTCCACCGCTTCGATCTTTGCCCCCCGGCGACTCGCCGGGGGCTAATTACGTCGGTTGCCGTCTCTTTAGCCCCCCCGTCAATGACGGGGGGGGATTCCACCGCAACGCGCGCGGGGCCATCCTGCTTCAAGCCGAAAGCTCAGCGAGCGACCGGCCACTGCCCGCGTTCGAAAACGTCGAACAGGTCGAACAGCGCCTCACGCAGGTCGCCCCGCCGGCTGTCGAAAACGGCTTCGACCAGCGCGCGTTCCGCCGGCTCGAGCTGCGCTCGCTGCAGCAATTGCGCAACGATCGCGGCCAACCCATCGGGCGTCGGTTCGGTTTGCCAGAGCGTAGGCAGGCCGACCGATTGATGCGTGGTGACGAGGAGGCCGTAACCGAGTTTCTTCTGCCAGCGCTGCAATCGAAAACGCGCGAGCAGGCCGAGCTGCTCGTACCCATCGATGAGCACCTGAGTATCAGCCTGCCAGGAGCGAGGATCGATCGTCGGCGGCAAACGGCGCTGCTTGTCGCGCAGCCGCACGAGCACGATTTGCCTGCCGGAGGTCGCCAAAGCCGGGGATAGACTTGCCAGCAGCGTGCTCTTGCCCGAGCCGTGCGGGCCGACGATCTGGCCGCGCCAAGCCTGGTGTTTCAACCGCTCGACCAACAATTCCGGTGATTGCCCGGCTGGAAATTGAAAGGGGAGCGCTCCCGGCCGAGTAAAGCGCGTGGCGAAAGGATTCGAAGGTCGATCGGCCGGATCGCTCATGGGGCCATGAGCCGCGGGCTCGGCACGTTGCCGAGGGCGAACGGGCGCTCGCCCACAACCTCGCGATCGCGCTCGAGAAACACCCGCACCCGCACGCACCAGCGAATGCTCAGGATTAGGCCCCGGTAGCTGAGCGGGCTGGCGGGCAACAACACCATGAAGCCCTGGGGGGCATCATCGCGCTCGAGCTCTTCGTCCTCGCGATCGATCCGCTCGAAGTAGTGGATGCCCATGTCCTCTTCACCCTTGCCTTCGGTGAACCAGAGGACCGAGATCTCGGCCGCCTGCCAGTCGGAGGTCGAGACCGAAAACTGACCGCGGAGCAGTTCGCCCGGCGCGTAGGGACGAGGATATGCGTCGAACTCGACCGTGACTTCGACTTCGCTCATGCCGAGGCCCTTGCGTTCCAAGGACTCGGATAGACAAGCACGCTGAACGAGCGCTCCGCGGCGGGCCACTTTCGCACTTCGACGCGCACGAGCAGCTTCCAGCGAATTTCGTGATGCGGACTGCGGAACGAATGCATCGCCTGCTCGGGAATTTGCAGGTCGAACCGCTCCTCGAACGGCAGCGCCGGCTGGATCTGAATATCGGCGATCGAGAAGATCCGCTCGTGAAAGATCCGCTGCACCTCAGTGCGCGTGTCGGTGCCCTGGCGGTAGCTGGCCTGCTCCTCGCAGACGAGGAACACCTCGAGCCGATCGAGCGTGAGTTGCCCCGTATGCGAAACGAGCGCTTGGCAACTCGCGCCGGGATAGAGCGGATGGTCGGAAACTTCGATGCGCGTGGTTCCTCGTCCGCCGGCGAGCAGCAGTTGGCGGCCAAGAATGAACGCGAGAATGCCGCCAATCACCCCCACCGGCACGACGAACGCCGTGAGCCACCAGTCGGGTCTGCCCGCCAAGAAGCTACGCACCACGGGAACCAAGAAGGCC
>JAESFN010000832.1_pt1 | contig 19953 bp, 18 predicted proteins | sample 9269411 | NCBI WGS metagenome assembly JAESFN01 (sample SAMN14505399, study PRJNA617100) | algae metagenome | isolation source: Iphinoe sp. HA4291-MV1 and co-occurring heterotrophs from trail next to... | place: USA: Maunawili Falls, Hawaii | collected 2009-07-25
GGTCGACAGCGCCCCCCGGCGGGCCGCGCTCCCGCCCGCCTCACACGCTCTTGCATACTTCAATGCATTTGGTAATGTATGCATTGTAACATGGAGTGAGGGTAGTGCCGTGACCAATACCGTTGTTTCGATCGAGGGGACGAAGTTCCTCCTCAATGGTGTGCCGACGCATGCCGGCAAGGCGTGGAAAGGACATTCGATCGAGGGGATGCTGTTCAATTCCCGCATGGTGCAGGCTCTCACCGACGACGAGAATCCGACGACACGCGGTGTCTGGATGTATCCGGACGGCGAGAATTTCTCGGCCGAGCGGAATAACCGGGAGTTCATCGCGGCGCTGGCAGACTACAAGGCGCACGGCCTCGACGCAGTCGGCATCAACCTGCAGGCGGGCAGCCCGCAGGGCTACAGCGTGGTGCAGCCCTGGACCATCACCGGGTTCAACGCCGATGGCTCGCTGAAGCAGCCGTGGCTTGACCGCCTGGAGGCCGTGATCAACGAATGCGACCGGCTGGGCATGGTCGCCATCCTGGGGCTGTTCTACTGGAAGCAGACGCGCGTGTTCGAGAGCGAACAGGCGGCGTGCAATGCGGTGATCAACACAGTCGACTGGCTGGCCGCCAGGAACGCCCGCAATGTGCTGCTGGAGATCGGCAACGAGGTCGACCTGCCCTTCGCCCAGCCGATCATCGGGGCAGATCGTGGCGACGAGTTGATCCGTCTCGCCAAGCAGCGGTCGGCCGGTAGGTTCAAGACGCCGAGCGGACGGTTGATGGTGTCGACGAGCCTGGCGCACCCCAAGCCGGTCAACGAGAAGATCATGTCGACCGCCGACTTCCTGCTGCTCCATGGCAATGGCACGCACCACCCCGACAGCGTCCGCGTGATGGTTCGCGCCAACCGCGCCCAGCCCAGCTACCGGCCGATGCCGGTGATGATCAATGAGGACGACCATTTCGATTTCGACAAGCCGGACAACAATTTCGTCGCGGCGATCGGCGAAGACGTGTCGTGGGGCTATTTCGACTACCGCATGAACCGCGAGCGCTACGAGGACGGCTTCCAGTCGCTGCCGGTGGACTGGAGCATCAACAGCCCGCGCAAGCGCGGCTTCTTCGGCCTGCTCAAGGAAATCACCGGTGCCTGACAACAGCGCCGAGAAACTGGTCATCGCCGTCGATCTGACGATCGGCGGCGATCCCGACCGCTTCATGCGGCTGATGGCGACCAATGCGGCGACCTCGCTGCAAGACGAGCCTGGCTGCCGGCAGTTCGACGTCTGCGTCGACGTCAGTGATCCGAGCCACGTCCTGCTCTACGAGATCTATGATGACGACGCGGCGTTCACGGCGCATCTGGCATCGCCGCACTACCGTTCGTTCGATGCCGAGACCAGGGCACTGATCGTCCGCAAGGTTGTGCAGCGCTACCGGCTCAGAGCTGGGTGAGGCCCAGCCGCTCCAGCAGTTCGACCAGCATGGTGCCGGCGCGGCGGCGATGCTCCTCGTGGATGCGCCGAGCTTCCAGCGGATCACCGGCAGCGATGGCGTCGACCAATGCGGCGTGTTCCAGCACCGAGTTGGTCGGGGTGGGCCTGAGCTTCAGCGTCAGCATGCGGGCGCGATGGGCCTGGTCCCACAACTGGCCGACCATCTGGATAAGGCGGGTATTGCCACTCAACTGCACCAGTTGGGTGTGGAAGCGCTCGTCGGCCTCGGCCCAGCGCACCAGATCGCCGGCCGTCAACGCCTTGCCCATGTCGGCGACGGCAGCACGCAGCGCCGCGAGCGGGCGGGCGGCGATGCCCTTGCGGGCGACCGTTTCGGCGGCGGTGCCCTCTAGGGCAGTCAGCACTTCGTAGATTTCGGCCATGTCGCGGGCCGAAACGGGCAGTACGCGCATGCCGTGGCGGGGGCGGATTTCGACCATGCCCTCCTGGCGCAGGCGCACCATCGCCTCGCGGACCGGCGTGCGGCTCATGCTGAGGCGGGCGGCGGCCTCCTGCTCGAGCATTTGGGCGCCAGCGGGCAGCGTACCGTCGAGAATGAGGCGCTTGAGCTGTTCGTAAGCGGCGTCGGCTTGATTGGGGCGCTCCCCCGGATTGACCGTCAGCTCATCGGAGGACAATTCGCCGACCCTGCTCGTGGGACTCATAGATGGCCTCTTCTATGCGCAGATTGGCGAGATACTGTTCTGCGGTGTTGATCGCCGGTGCGCGGCCCAGAAGTGCGGAGACGGCCGCTGCCTGCGTGCGATAGACGCAATCACCGCCAAAATCCACATCACGCCACTGGTAGTCGACAGCTTCGAAATTGTTCTCGCCGTGCCGCCGCAGCAGCATGTCGCCATCCCCGGTGATGGAAACGACGCCGGCCTCGGCCTCGACCAGCATCTCGCCGAGCGTGCGCCGCCGGTTACTGGCGGGATGATCAGACAGCCGATTGGCGTCGAGGATGGCGGTTGCGCCACTGGCCATCTCCATCACCACATGGCCTGCATCCTCGCCGGCGATCGCCGGATTGATCCGGCGCAACCGCGCCGTGACGGCGCTCACCTCGCCGAGCAGGTAGCGAAAGACATCGACATAGTGGACGCCGGTCTCGTGCACCATGAAGCGCGGCATATCGCGGAAATAGGGCTGGCGGTCGAGATAGGCGTCGGGCCCCTGTCCGTCGCCGGGCCGCAGGCGGAACGTCACGCTGAAGATCTGCCCGAGCGTGCCGCTGTCGATGCACTCGCGCAGCTTGCCGTACCAGGGCTGGAAGCGGAAGTTTTCGTGGACGATGAGCGTGATGCCGGCGGCTCGGGCGCTCTCTACCGCCGCCTCGGCCCGTTCCAGCGTGCCGCAGAACGGCTTCTGGCAGATCACCTGGATGCCCCGCGCCGCGGCGGCACGGATGGCATCGAGGTGACCAGCGGGCGGCACGATGACGTCGAGGACATCTGGGCGCTCCGCATCCAGCATGGTCGCGAGGTCGCCATAGCTGCGCGCCGCCGGAAAGCCGCCGGCGATGCGCTGCGCCGCCTCGGGGTTGCGGTCGCAGATACCCACCAGCTCGACATCGGCGATCCGCGCCCAGGCGCGGTAGTGAAACTGGCTGAAATAGCCAGCGCCGAGGGTAGCGAGTTTGAGCACGCTCAGCCCACCGACGGCGCCGCGCCGAGCGCGTCGGTCACCGCCATGGCGATCGCCTCGGTGCCGTGGCGGCCGCCGACTTCGTAGGGCCGGGTGCCGCGGCGATACGCTTCATCGACCGCCTCGCGCAGGATCCCGGCTGCCTTGACGGCCGGCGGGCAGTCGTGCCGATCGCCCAGCCATTCGAGCATCATAGCGCCCGACAGGAAGGTCGCGGTGGGGTTGGCGATACCCTTGCCGGTAATGTCTGGGGCGGAGCCGTGGCAGGGTTGGAACACCGCGTGTTCGAGCCCGATATCCGCCGACGGCGCAAAGCCCATGCCGCCGATGAGGCCGGCCGCCAGATCGGACAGAATGTCGCCGAACATGTTCTCGGTCACGATCACGTCGAAATCCCAGGGGCGCCGCACCAGATTGAGCGCCGTGGCGTCAACGTAGGCGTGGCTGGCATCGACGTCACCGTTCATGGCATGGCGCTCGTCGAAGATCTTGCGGAAGAACGCCATGCTGGCAAAGACGTTGGCCTTGTCGACGCAGGTCAGGTGATTGCGGCCACCGCGCTGGCTGCGGCGCCGGGTATAGTCGAACGAGAAGTCGAACAGCGGCTCGCAGACGTCGCGGGTGATCACCATGGTGTCGCGCGCCTCGCGATCGGTGACGATGCCTTGGTCACGTAGCGCGAACAGGCCCTCGATGCTCTCGCGAACGATGACGAAATCCAGCGTCTCGGCCCGCGGATCGGCGAGTACGGATTTGATGCCGGGCAGCAGGCGGGCCGGGCGCAGCCCGGCGAACAGGCCAAGCTCGGTGCGCAGGTCGAGCTGCGGCGCGATCTCGGTGCCATCCTCGTAGCGCACCTCCGGCCAGCCCATGGCGCCGAGGAGGATCGCATCGGCGTTGCGGCACGCCTGCATGGTCTCTTCCGGCAGGGCGACGCCGGTGCGCTGGTACTCGCCGGCGCCGGCCGGCAGTTCGGTGAATTTCAGCTCGAACCCTCCGCCGGCTTTGTCGATCGCCGTCTGCAGCACGGTGAGGCACGGCAGCACGACTTCGCTGCCGATGCCGTCGCCAGGAAGAACGGCAATGTCGAATTGGAGGTTGGCCGGCATCAGAAATCCAGAGCTTTCAGGAGGGGGGAAATGTCGAAGTCGTAGTGCAGCGGGCGCTGGCCACCGATCGACGCAGCAAAGGCGAAGAGCTGCTCGCCGAGCAAACAGCCGAGATAGGCGGTGCGCAGCTCCGGGCCGCCGAAGGCCAGCGACGAGATGTTGCGCAGGGTCGGCGCCGGCTGCTGGTCGAGATGCGGGCGGCCCATACCGTTGCCGCGATAGGCCGCCTCGGTCCAGTCGAGGTGACGGGGATCGGCGTCTTCGAGCACGCGTTCGGACGCGCTGCCGTCGGCGGCGATCCGGATGACGCGGTTGGAGACGATGCTGGTGACCCACAGGCCCCCTTCCTGGTCGAGCACGAGACCATCGGGATAATCGCCCTCCCCGAAGCGCCAGAGCACGGTGGGGCGCGACAGGCTGCCGTCGGCGGCAATATCGAAGCGGGTCAGCCGACGGGCGAAGGTCTCGTTGACGAACAACTGCTTGCCCGAGGCCGAGAAGGCGATCTCATTGGCATAACCGAGGCCATCCGCGACAATACGTGCACCACGCTCATCCTGCAGCACGATGAAGCCGCTGGCTGCGGCGGCACGATAGTCGTCGGAGCGCGGCGTCTTGCGGGTCGAGACGGTGAGCCATAGACGGCCCTCCGCATCGCGGATGGGGAAATTGCTGGGGGGCAGCGGAACGCCATCCACCTCTCGCAGTAGTGGCTCGATCGAGCCATCTGGAAACAGCCGCCAGGCACCACCGGAGTCGGCGCCCAGATGCGCAAGGACGAATGAGCCGCCTGGTTCGAGCGCAATGCCATTGGGGCGGAGGCCGGCTGCCGTATCGGCAATGCCGACACGCCTGACTTCGCCCTCGGGACTGATGACGGCAACCCCGCCCGCCCCCTGCCAGTCCGAGCAGAACAGGAAGCCCGAGCTGTGGGTCAGCACGCTTTCCGGCCGTTTGAGGCCGGTGCCGACCGGCGTCAGAGCGACTGAGGCCAACTGAGGCGATAGGGCTAAGGCGGTCATCAACTTCCCTCAATAATGCATACATAGATCGACATCCAGTCGCCGGCAAGCGCAAACTTTCGCGGGACGCCCATGCCCTGGATCTCCCGCAAGTGCTTGTGATTTCTGGTCATTGCGGGACTTTGATCGACGACGGCGTCATCCAAAACTCTCAATTGACGCATTTTATAATGCATGCATAGATAGCGTCAGAACATAACCCAGATGGCTTGCACTGATGCTCGCAACCTCCCTTGACGCCCATTCTGTATACGCTGTATCCAGTGTATACAGCGCTGCCGGACCGCTCGGTCTGGCGGGCTGCAATGGAGAACAGAGCATGTCCGCACCGACTACCGAGTCACTGGAGGAATACGGCTACCGCTCGCTGCGCAGCATGATCCTGGGTGGAGAGCTCGCGGCCGGACAGAAGCTGGTGCAGGAGGATCTCGCCCAGCGCCTCGGCGTCAGCCGCACGCCATTGCGCAGCGCCATCGCGGCGCTGGAGCGCGATGGGTTCGTGACCATTTCGCCGCGCGGCGAGGCGACCGTGGTGTCGTTCGGCCCGAACCGGGTCGCCGACCTCTTCGAGGTCCGCGCGGTACTCGAAGGTCTCACCTGCCGGCTGATCGCGCCGACGATCGAACGCCGCCATACGCTCTACCTGCGCTCGCTGATCACCAGCGCGATGCCCGCCCCGGGGAGCGAGGATTGGACCGCCTACCGGCAGGCCGACCAGGAGTTCCACAACTACCTGACCTCGCTTCTCGCCAACGACTTCCTGACCCGTCAGCTCGACTCGGTCCGCGACATCCTGCGCTTGTCGTTCGCGCAGGGCCTGCTGCGGCCGCCGGCTGAGACGCTGGAAGAACACCTCCAGATCATCGACGCGCTGGAGGCCCACGACGCCGAGGCGGCGGAGCAGGTCATGCTCGGCCATATCCGCACGACGATCGCGCTGATGCGCGCCCGGGCAGCGGAGATCCAACCCCGCTAACGACTGCCAAGTTCTCTAGGGAGGAGACAATGACCAACCGTATCAAGAGGCGCCGCGGCGCCCATGCCGGCCCCCTCAATCGCCTTGCCGCCAGCCTGTCGCTGGCGACCGTGCTGAGTGCCTCTATGGCGTTCAGCGCCAATGCGCAGGACATCACGTTCTGGACGCAGCCGCAGGGCGACCTTCTGGCCTACCAGGATCTCTACGCCACCCTGACCTCGAACTTCCGCGAACAGACCGGGATCAACGTCTCGGTGGAAGTGATCAACTGGTCGGTGGCCTTCAACACCTGGCTCACCGTGGCCCAGGGTGGCGCTGCGCCGGACTGCGCCGACATGTACTGGCTGCACTCGTTCTCGGGCATTGGCGGCGGCAAGTACGGACCGATGCCGATCACCGAATACAAGGATCAGTGGCCGACGCTGGAAGACGATTTCTACGCCGGCGCGCTGGCCGACGTGAATTGGAATGGCCAATTCTATGGCATCCCGTGGCGCGTCGACATCCGCCCGATGATCTATCGCGCCGACGCGCTGACCGAAGCCGGCATTACCGCGCCGCCGGCCAACTGGGACGAGATCGTCTCGCAGGGCTTGGCGCTCACCAAGCGCGACGGCAACGGCAACGTGACGCGTTGGGGCTTCACCCCCGGCAACAAAAACCCGGCCCAGACCCTGCTGCCCTATTACTGGCAGGCCGGCGGCACCATGCTGTCAGAAGACGGCAAGACGGCCACCATCGACAACGAGGCGATGCGCACCGCGCTGAAGTTCCTGCAGGACCTGGTGCAGGTCCACAAGATCACCTCGCCGGAGATCTTCGAAAAGAGCGCCGACCCGCTGACCGATTTCACTTCGGGCATGGTGGCGATCAACGGTAGCGGCGGCAACGCGTGGCCGGCGCAGATGGACCGAGACTACCCCGAACTCGATGGCACCTGGGCGCTGGCGCTCAACCCCGAAGGTCCGAAGAACCGCGACTCGTTCTCCGGCGCCGGCTATTTCGGCGTGCTCTACGGCTCGCGCGACGTGAAGGCCTGCGTCGAGTGGATCAAGTTCCTCTCAACGCCCGAAACCATGCAGCTGATCAGCGAGACGACCGGCGCCGCGAGCCCCCGCCGCTCGGTGATGACGTCGCCGTTCTGGTCGGACCGGCCGTGGAAGTCGGTGATGGCCGACACGCTCAACTACGGCCACACCTCGCAGCATGCCACGTCGGTGTGGACCGCCCTCGCCTCGCCCGAGCCGGGCGCCGTGCTCTACGACCTCGTCTACAACACCGTGATCGGCGGCGCCGATATCGAGGCGGCGGTGGTCGAGGCCCAGGCCAGGATGCAGACCGAACTCGATCGCGCCAACGGGGGCTGACGCCCTCACGGGCCGGGGGCGTCTCCCCTCCCGGCCCGGTCCCCCCGCTGCAACAGACGGTGCGCCATGACCCGCCAGAAATACCTGTTCTGCTACCTCATGGTGGCGCCAGCTTTGCTCATCACCGCCGCGATGGGCATCTATCCGATGCTCTATTCGCTGTGGATGAGCTTCGTCGAATTCGACCTGCTGCGGATCAGCCAGTTCGGCACGCCCTTTGTCGGCCTCGCCAACTACGCCGCGGTGTTCGCTGACCCGCGCTTCACGCAGACCCTGCTCAACACGGTCCTTTTCACCATTCTCGCGGTTTCGGCGACGCTCGGGTTCGGCATGCTGCTCTCGCAGGTGCTCAACGCCAACTACCGCGGCCGCACTGTGATGCGGATGCTGGTCTGCGTTCCCTGGTTCGTGCCGCCGGCGGTGGCTTCGGCCATCTGGATGTGGCTGCTCAACACCGATCGCAGCCCGATCAATGCATTGTTCATGCAGATGGGGCTGATCGACAGCAACATCCGTTGGCTCACCGACTCCGCCACCTTCGGGCCGTTCAGCTTGCCCATGCTGTCGATCGTCGCGGTCCGCGTCTGGAACGGCCTGCCCTTCGCGGTGATCTTCATTCTCGCAGCGCTGCAGTCCATCCCGCGCAGCCTCTATGAGGCAGCAGAAGTGGACGGAGCGAGCCTGTTCCAGAAGTTCTGGCACGTGACACTGCCGACGCTGAGGCCGGTGCTCGCCATCCTTTCGACGCTGCTGATCATCGGCGGGCTCGGTTCGTTCGAGATCAACTACATCATGACCGGCGGCGGGCCGCAGAACCTGACCAACATCATGGCGGTCTACTCCTACCAGCAGGCCTTCTCGTTCTATCGCTTCGACCTCGCCTCGGCGGCGAGCGGCGTCATCTTCATCATGACCGGCTTCATTTCGGTCTTCTACCTCCGTTCGCAGCTCAAGAAAGGCGCGTCATGACCACCGTCGCCCCAGCCGCCGTCGGCCGTTCGAGCCTGTTGCAGCGCTTCACCTTCGCCAGCAAGACCGACCTCGTCACCCGCATCCTGGTCATCGCGATCACCGTCGGGCTGCTCGTCTACATCCTGCTGCCGGTCTACTGGATGCTCAAAAGCTCCTTCCAGACCAACCAGGAGATCCGCGTACTGCCACCGGTCTGGGTGCCGAGCGAGGTGACCGGCCAACCCTATGCCAACGCCAACCGGCTGATTCCGATGTGGCGCTACGTGCTCAACTCGCTGTTCGTCTCGATCACCGCGGCAGGCATCTCGACGGTCATTGCCTGCTCGGCCGCCTACGTGCTGGCGCGCTTCCGCTTCCCCGGCGCGACCATCATCCTCGGGCTGATCCTGCTCACCAACCTGATCCCGGCGATCACCCGCGTGTTCCCGATCTACTTCTTCATCCAGGACCTCGGGCTGCTGAATTCCTATGTCGGACTGATCTTCGCCTATGTCGGGTTCTCGCTGCCTTTCGCGGTGCTGATGCTGCGCGGCTATTTCGAGTCGGCGGCGCCGCCCGAGCTCGAGGAAGCGGCGTTGATCGACGGTTGCAGTCACCTCCAGGCATTCTGGCGCGTCATGCTTCCAGTCTGCCTGCCGGGCATCGCCGCGGTGGCCATCTTCACCTTCCTCAATGCGTGGAACGACTTCCTGTGGGCCAGCCTGCTGCTCAACCAGGGCGAGATGAAAACCATCCAGGTCGGCATCGGGGATTTTGCCCAGGAGGGTGGCGGCGTGCAGTACGTCAACGCCTTCATGGCCGCCTGCGTGGTCGCCACCGTCCCTGCCCTCGTGGTCTTCGTCTTCGTCCAGCGCTGGCTGGTCGGCGGCCTCACGGCCGGCTCGGTCAAGACCTGATCGCCCCTCTGTTCCAGGATTTCTCTGCCATGGCTTTTCGCAACTCCATCCTGCTCGGCACGCTTGGGCGCTACGCCGACCGCTTCCACGAGTACCAGAAGCCCCGCACGCTCGCCGAACGGCTCGATGTCGCCCGCACCATCGCGCGCACCGACGGGGTCGAGCCGGTCTACCCGCAGGACCTCGGGCACCAGGGCGAGCACGTCAAACTGGTCAAGGACTCCGGCTTTGCCGTCTCGGCGGTCAATGTGAACGTTAAGGGCGAGGACATGTTCCGGAATGGCTCGTTCACCAACCCGGACGCCGCCATCCGTCGGCGTTCGGTCGATTACCTCAAGACCGCCATGGACATGGCCGCCGACCTCAACGCCAACATGCTGTCGGTCTGCCCGCTGATCGATGGTTGGGACTACGCGTTCCAGGTCGACTACGCCAAGCAATGGGAATGGCTGGCCGAGTGCTTCCGCGAGGCCACCGCCTATCGACCCGATGTGAAGGTCAGCATCGAGTATAAGGCCTACGAGGTGCGCAACCGCATCGTGCTGCCGAACATGGGCCGGACCCTGCATTTCTGCGACGTGGTCGGCGCAAGCAATCTCGGCGTCACCATGGATGTCGGGCACGCTTTGATCGCTGGCGAAACGCCGGCTGCCGAGCTCTGCATCGCGCAGGCGGCAGGGCGTCTGTTCTACGTGCACTTCAACGACAATGACCGTGGCGCCGACTGGGACATGCTGCCCGCTTCGGTCAATTTCTGGGAAACCCTGGAAACGCTCTACTACATCGACAGGCTCGGCTGGGACGGCTGGTTCGCCTACGACGTCTTCACCCGCTCGGGCGACAATGCCGAGGCGGTCGGCGCCACCTTCGAGATCATGGAAAATCTCGGCAGGCTGGTGCACAAGATCGGCTTTGACGAGCTCAGCGCCCTCAAGGACGAAGGCATCCCGGCCCGCGCCTTCAACAAGCTGATCGCGGCGCTGCTCTGATGCTGGGGATCGGCAGCTACGCCTTCCGCTGGCACGTCGGCATCCGCGATCGGGTGCCGGAACGGCCGCTCACCGCTGCGGCCATCCTCGATCACGCGGCGCGGTTGGGCGTGGGGCTGGTGCAGTTCGCCGACAACCTGCCGCTGCACCGGCTGCCGGCTGAAGAGATCGATGCGCTGGTGGCGCAGGCGAGGCGGCTCGGTATCGCCATCGAGCTGGGCATGACCGGCTGCGACCCCACCCTGGTGGGACAGTACCTCGAGCTGGCGCGAAAGCTCGATGCGCCGCTGCTGCGGATTGCGCCCACGGCCGAGGAGTCGGCCGGAACCGATGCCGAGCTTGCCGCCCGCTTCACGCGACTGCTGCCAGCCTGCCACCGGGCGGGCGTGGTGCTGGCGGTGGAGAACCACTTTCACCTGCCCTCGCCCCGGCTGGTCGCCATTGTCGAGGCGGTCGACGACCCGGCGCTCGGGGTCTGCCTCGACGTCGCCAATTCGATCGCCTGCCAGGAATGGCCGAAGACGACGATCGAGCTGCTGGCGCCCTTCGCCATCAACCTGCACCTCAAGGACTTCCGCATCGCGCTCGATCCCTATGGCGTGGGCGGCAGCTTTGTCGGCACCCCCCTGGGCCAGGGCACCTTCGACCCGGCGATCGTCTTCGATGCGCTCGGGCGGCATGGCCGGCAGGTCAACACCATTCTCGAGCACTGGCTGCCCTGGCAGGGCGATTTTGCCAGCACGCAGGCGCTGGAACTGGCCTGGCTCGAACAAAGCGTGGCGGCGGCCAAGGCCATGACCGCGCGCTTTCCGCTCATCAACATCGCAAAGGGAGAGTGAGATGTCCAAGACGCGCGTCACCATCGACGGCGAGAAGTTCCTGATCAACGGTCAGCCGACCCACAAAGGCCGCAGCTTCGAAGGCAAGCCGGTCGAGGGCCTGCTGTTCAACACCCGCATGGTGCAGGCGATCTTCGACGACGAAAACGATGCCACGCCGTCGCGCTGGGCCTATCCGGATACCGGCAAATGGGATCCCGAGCGCAACCTCAGGGAATTCATCGCTGAGCTGCCGACCTATTACGGCAAGGGTATCCGCGCCATCACCCTCAACCTGCAGGGTGGCATGCCGATCATCGGCACCGAGCGGACCCAGCCCTGGGTCAACTCCGCCCTGACGCCGCAAGGCGACCTCAAGCCAGCCTATATGGCTCGCCTCGAGCAGGTGCTGCGCGCCTGCGACGAACAGGGCATCGCGGTGATCCTCGGCTACTACTATTTCGGCCAGGATGAAAACATGGCGGACGAGGCCGCCATCATCCGCGGCGTCGACAACATGACGAACTGGCTGCTCGATACCGGCCTCGAGAACGTCATGGTCGAGGTCAACAACGAGTGCGACGTGCCGCTCTATGAGCACGAGATCCTGACCCCCGCGCGTGTCCACGAGCTGATCACCCGCATCAAGGGCATGACCCGCAACGGTCGCCGACTGCTGGTGGCCGCCAGCGTCACCAACTGGCCGTTCAAGCAGAGGGCCGGCCTGCCGATGCATAAGCGTAACGACGCTGCCAATGTCGACCAGGCTTTCCTCGACCGGCTGGCGCGCGGCCAGGTCGACCGGGTGATTGAGGAATCCGACTTCATCCTGTTTCACGGCAATGGTCTCGATGAGGACGGCATCGACAAGGTCATCCGCGTCATCAAGGACAGCGAAACCTACAAGACCAACAAGCGCCCGCTCTGCATCAACGAGGACTCGGTGCTCGTCGCCAACATGGACGCAGCGTTCCCGCATTATGTGCCGTGGGGCTATTACGACCAGGGCAAGAACAACTATCGCGACGGCTTCCAGTCACCGCCGGTGAACTGGGGCATCTCGACGCCCGAAAAGGAGAGGTTCTTCAATCGGGTGGCCGAAATCACCGGCGCTGCCGGCTGACACTCGCTTGCTTCCGGCCCCGATCGGCGACACCTAGCGTGATGGACACCCTGCTGATCTCCAATGGCCGGTTGACGGCTCGCGTGGCCCCGTTCGGGGCTACGCTGACCGACCTGCGGCTGGCCGGTTGGCGCCACCCGCTGATCCTCGGCTTCGAGCGGATCGAAGACTATCGCGACAGCGACCACCAGGCTGGGGCGATTATCGGACGGCACGCCAACCGCATCGCCAATGGCCGAGCCACAAATCTCGGGCTGTCGCTGCCGCTCAATGCTGGGGGGCATCACCTGCATGGCGGCGCCGCTGGCCTGGGCAAGCAGCAATGGGAGGTTGTCACAGAGAGCGCCGACGCGGTGAGCCTTCGCTACGAGAGCGGCGACGGCCATGAAGGCTATCCGGGCAATTGCACCATCACGGTTCGCTACAGCATTGCACCACCGGCAACGCTGGTGCTGGAGTTCGAGGCGACGACGGACGCCACGACGCTGGTCAATCTCTGCCATCACCCCTATTTCGATCTTTCCGGCACCGGCGACATTGCCGGCCATCGGCTGCGCATCGCGGCCGATGCCTACCTGCCCAGCCACGCCGACCTCATCCCGACCGGCGCGATTGCTCCGGTCGCCGGCACGCCGTTCGACTTCCGACGCGAACGCGCCATCGGCCACGACCGGCCGCTGCCCGGCTTCAACAACAACTACTGCCTCGGCTTCAGCCCACGGCAGCAGCCCGCTCTCGCGGCGCGGCTACGCTATCCGCAGGGTCCCGCCATGGAGCTCTGGACCACTCAGACCGGCATGCATCTCTATGACGGTTACAAGCTGGCCGAGGGGCTCACAGGTCTCGAAGGGCGGCACTATGGCCCCGGGACGGGCCTCTGCCTCGAGGCGCAGAACTGGCCGGACAGCCCCAATCACCCGGACTTTCCGTCCGCGATCCTCAACCCCGGCGAACCATACCGGCAAGTGACCGAATACCGCTTCGACGCCACAGGCTGAGGTAGGCAACGAGGGAAATGACCGTGCTGCTAGGCGCCATCGCCGATGATTTCACTGGAGCGACCGACCTTGCCGGCATGCTCGCCAATGAGGGCATGCCGGTGGTGCAACTGATCGGCGTGCCGGACCGTGAGACGCTGGCGCTGGCGGGCGACGCAGCGGCTGTGGTGGTGGCGCTCAAATCCCGAACCGCCCCGGTCGACGAGGCCATCCAACAATCGCTCGCGACGCTCGCGCGGCTGCAGGAGGCCGGTGCCCAACAGATCCTCTTCAAGTACTGCTCGACCTTCGACTCCACCGATCGGGGCAATATCGGTCCGGTCGCCGATGCGTTGGCGGAGGCGCTGGGAGTTGAGATGGCCATCGTCTGTCCGGCGTTCCCGGCAAACCACCGCACCGTCTTCCGCGGCCACCTGTTCGTCGGCGACCAGTTGCTTGCGGATTCGCCGATGCAGCATCATCCGCTGACGCCGATGCGCCGCTCTAACCTGGTCGAGCTGATGGCGGCGCAGTCGCGGCGCAAGGTCGGCCTCGTCCGCTACGATCGCGTGGCAGCGGGGAGCACTACGATCCGTCAGGAGCTGCGGCGACTGCAGGCTGGTGGCGCCGGCTATGCGGTCACCGACGTTATCGATGACGCCGACCTGCGGCGCCTCGGCGAGGCCATTGCCGATCACCGGCTCATTACCGGCGGCTCGGCGATCGCCATGGGGTTGCCCGACAACTTCCGCCGCGCCGGCCAGCTCGCCGCCAAAACCGGCCCGCAGATGGTTTCCGGCGCCGGCCGCGCCGCGATCCTGGCCGGCAGCTGCTCACAGGCAACGCGTGGCCAGCTGGCGCGGGCCAGGGAACTCTGGTCCTCGTTCCGGCTCGACATCCACGCCATCGCCGCGGGCGAGCCGGTGGCCGAACGGGCGCTGCATTGGGCAGCGGCGCAGGATGACGCCTTGCCGATGGTGATCTACGGCTCCGCCGAACCCGACGACGTCGCAGCGGCGCAGCAGCACTATGGACGGGACCGGTCCGGCGCGATGATGGAGCAGGCGATCGGCGCGGTTGCGGTGGGTTTGCGGGCGCAGGGCGTCGGCCGGTTCCTCGTCGCTGGCGGCGAAACCTCCGGAGCTGTCGTCTCGGCGATGGGAGTCCGGGCGTTGCAGATCGGACAGGCGATTGTCCCCGGCGTGCCATGGACGCAATCAATCGGCGAAAAGCCCGTCGCTCTGGCACTCAAAAGCGGTAACTTCGGTGGGCCCGATTTCTTCGAAAAGGCCCTGAGCCTCCTCCCATGACCGAGACCAAAGCGCGAGAACAGATCGCCGCCTTCGCCCGTTCGATCTTCGAACGCGGCCTCACCGCCGGCTCGACCGGCAATATCAGCCTGCGGCTCGACGATGGCTGGCTGATGACACCAACCGGCTCATCGATGGGCAGCATCGATCCGGCGCGCATCTCCCGCCTCGACGCCAGCGGACGGCATGTCTCAGGGGATGCGCCGACCAAGGAGGCGTTCCTGCACCTGGCGATGTATGGCGAGCGACCGAACGCCAAGGCCGTCGTTCACCTGCATTCGACCTACTCCGTGGCGGTAAGCTGCCTTTGCGGCCTCGACCACGCCAACGTACTGCCACCGATCACCGCCTATCACGTCATGCGCGTCGGCCGGCTGCCGCTGGCACCGTACTTTCCGCCGGGTGACGCAAAGCTCGCCGAAGCGGTGCGGGCTTTGGCCACGAAGCACCACGCTGTGCTGCTCGCCAACCACGGCCCGGTCGTGGCCGGCAGCAGTCTCGATGACGCGGTCTATTGCTGCGAAGAACTCGAACAGACCGCCCGGCTTTTCCTGCTGCTTCGCGGATCCGACTATCGCCCACTGGCTGCCGAGCAGGTCGCCGAACTGGAGCGCCGCTTCGTTCGCAATTAGGGCGTGCTCAACGCCGTCTGGCCGCCATTCGGCTTTCGCAGCTGGGGTGTCGTTCTAAGCTCTGAGCGGCTGATGCAGGAAGGAATAGCGGAGAGGGAGATCTACTTCCGCGTCCATTCGCCAACGTCCGCCAAGGCCCACATTTCGGAGCCTTGACCGGTTCATCGTGGCTTCCCACATCCGTGTGTGTCAAGCGCTAGGCACCAAGTGTTACATGCCCTTCGCTAGAACTTGCCGGTCAGACCGACTGTGCCCTTGACGGCATGGCTGCCCTGGAACGTGCTTGATCCAAGCAGTTCACCGTGCAGCGCATACGCCCCGTCGTTCCACTCCAGCGTACCGCCAAGGCCAAGCTCGCCGGCGAGCTTCTGCCCGACAAAGTCGAGCTCCGTGCCCGACACAGCGACGGTGGCTTCGTCGAGGAACTCGTAGGTAAGGTTGGTAATGCCGTAGAGCGCCGTCTTCGCCTGCCGGCCGTCACCATCCTGCCAGGCGTTGGCGTAGTCGATCGAGAGACCCAGCCGCCCTTCGAGACTGGCGCCTTTGCGAAGTGAGACCTCCGAGCCGAACCGATCGGTGAACGCGTCGAAATCCACCGAGGCATAGTTCAGCTGGGCCTGGGGCGTCAGCCCCCAGGTGTCGTCCAGCGCGAAGGCATGGCCCACCTCGACGCCGAGGGCGAAGCCCGCGCCGCCATTCCCTTGGACCAGTGAGTAGCCGGCCGCGTTGAGGTCACTGCTGAAGCCGGCCAATTGTCCCTGCAGGTCGACATAGGTGCCGTCGCTGCCACGCCAGGTGAGCGACGCGCCCAGCCCGAACGCTTCTGTGCTGTTCGAGCCGTCGCCATAGGCCGAGAACACATCGGCGTAGTGGCGGCTGTATTGCGCCGTGATGCCGGCGGTGAGGCTGCCATCGCTGGTATCGAGCAGCCGGCCCGCAAGGCCGATCTGGGCAAGGAACATGCTGCTGTCATAGGCCGCCTCGGCCGTCGACGACCCTGCCTCGTAGTGGCCTTCGCTGCCCTCGATGCGCGTCACGAGGCCCTGTTCGGCCGCTTCGCCCTGCCCGACGCGCTGCCGCAGGGTGGGCAGTTCGATCATGCCCAGCAACGCGACCGGATAGTTCTCCAGCGTCGGCGCGGTTGGCGCCAGTTCACCACTGTTGCGCAGGTACCAGTCGCCATCGAGGCCGGTGTCGACATCGTTCTGAAACAGTTCGTAGCGATAGGCGCCGCCAATCGCCGGGGCGCCCAGCACGAACACGCCGGCATCCGACTGCGGACCCTCGACATCGACGATCTTGATGCCGTTCGTGGTGGGAGCGCCAAGCCCCCCGAGGTTGAGTACGGACACCGTCGTCGCTCCCGATCCGAGCAGCGCGTTGCCGGTGATCACGAGGAGGTCAGTCGGCGAGTTGTCATCGCCGAGAGTGGCTTCCATCTCCAGCCCTCCGCCGTTGCTGGTGTAGTCGCCGTCGATGGTCAGCGTCCCGATGGAATTGCCGGGCGCGATGGTGCCGCCGGCATGGTTGACGGTCGTGCCGACGGTACCTGTACCCTGCAACCGGCCGCCGAACACGTCCATCGTGCCGCCGAGGATGCCATTCACGGCCAGCGTACCGGCAAGGACGTTGGTCTGGCCGGTGAACGCGGTCTGGTCGGCGGTCAGCACGGTCTTGCCGCTGCCGACCTGGTTGAGGGTGGCATTGCCGTTGAGGTTGACGTCGAAGCCGTAGCTGGCGTCGGTGTGGTTGAAGTTGACGACGCTGGTGCCCGGCCCGAACTGCAGCATGGCCGCGCTTAGGCCGCCGGCACCCGTCGCCGCCTCGCCTTCGGCACCGCCAATGTTGAGCACAGCCCGCGTCGTCGCGGTGTTTGCCATGTTGATGGTGCCGGCGCCGGCGGCAACGGTCACCTTGCCACCGTTGGCGATGGTGATGACGCCTTCCTTCGTGCCGTTACCACCGCCGATCTGGAAGGCGTTTGCCGCGGTGCTGGTGACGATCAGCTCGGAGCCGGCGCCCGAAACACGGATGCTGCTGTCCTGCGTCGAGAGGGCGTTCATCGTTCCCATGCGCATGATGGAGGTCTGCACGACCCCGCCATCGAGCACATCGAGCGATCCGCGCAGGAAGGTGAAGGTGCCGCTGTTGTCCCAGCGCGATCCCTCGCCGGAGACGAGAAAGCGACCGCGACCCCCTAGATCGACCGGTCCGGCGCCACCAATTGAAGCGCTCGAACTGTCAACGTGGCCCCGGTCGGTGACATTTATGACGCCCAGGCCCCACGAGACGTTGATAGGCCCCTGCAGGATCGAACCATCGCCGCTGACGTTGACGGTCCCGGTGCTTCCGGTGAAGTATCCTACCCGCATACCCGTTGTAGTAAGATAGTGTGCGCCGCCCTCGATATTCAGTGTCGCTCCCTCGGCGGTCCCCAGGTGGGTGGCGCCGCGCTCGGTCACGACCGTACCTACGCCCGTGACCGTGACGGTCGATCGCCCGGTGCTCTGCGACATGGCCGGCGCGGTAATTCCGTCGAACGAGACGTTGGCGCCGTCCTTGATGACGACATTGCCGGCATCTGCAGCCAGGTACCACGTATACGAGCTGGGGCCACCGGTGATGACGAGGTCCCCCTCGCCCGCCTTGAGCAGGCGCCCGCCCGTGGTCAGGTTGCCCGCAGTACCGGTTACCCTCAGCGCGCCATCGACCGTCAGTTCGGCGCCGGCAGCGACGTTCAATGTTGTCGCGCCCGTCGAGGTCAGGACATTGGTCCCCATATCGATCGTCAGGTTCTTGGTAACCTGCGGCAGGCTGCTGCCCAGGATCGAGAAGCTGGATGCGAGCGTGATGGTCGAGGTGGCGCTGCCGTCGGCATTGGCGCTGTTGATCGCGCTGACCAGTTCAGCCTGGTTGCTGACCGTGTAGTTGGCGGCCATGGCCTGTGTACCGGGGGCCGCGGCGACCAGCAGGGCGAGCACCGAAACGGAAGCGCGCCGGAACGAACGCGAAGCGAGGACGGAACGAAGGGGTGTTGGCATCGAGTCTCTCCAGGAACCCGGGAGCACCCCGGGGCAAACGGGGAGAGAGAGTCGCCGCCGCAAAGCGCCCGCCCACCTTCAGCCCCACTTTCCACAAGTCTCATATTCGCCGGACCTCTGCCCCTCACTCCGTCTCATTTATCGAGGCGTCACGTCTCAGGTCGGTGAGCGTTACTAAAGTGTTAGCTACCAAATATTGAAGTTGGGCTGCTCCGTCCGTAGCTTTCGTAGCGTCGGATCGCCAGCCACAGCGGTCCGAACCAATTGCGGTTTTGTACAGTATGAAAAACAACGAGCTCTTCCTCTCCACGGAGCAGGTTGATCCTGAGCTGCGGACTGACGCCTGGCGCGACATCACGCGCCCGTTCTTCGACACGACACATGTTGATGAAGACACGCTGGCGCCCCTCGAAGGGTCTCTGCGTTCGCTGGCGCTGGGCTCGCTGCTGATCGGACCGACGACGTTCAATCGGCAGCAGTATCGCCGCGATCGTCGCATCATCGTGCAGGGCGGCCTCGACCAGTACCTGGTCCAGCTCATGGTGAGCGGTTCCATCGAAGGTGACTGCGACGGCGTTTCTTTCTCGGCCGGCCCCGGTGACATCTGCATCTTCGATCTGTCCCGGCCATTCACCAGCCGGGTGCAGCCGGGCTCCACGCAGTCGGCGATTCTGCCGCGCGAGCGAGTCGACCGTGCAGCCGGTGGTCGCAGCCTTCATGGCGGTGTACTGAAGGCGCAATCACCGCTGACCACGCTGCTCGCCAACTTCATCACCGACCTGTCGCGCATTGCGTCCCAGCTGCAGGAGGCGCAACTGCGCGATGTCGAAGAGGCGGCAGCGACGCTGCTGGCCTCCTGCCTCGCGCAGGCCAATCCCGCGCCGGCGGCCGATGCGGCCCTCGCACCGCTCCTGCGCCGCGACTTGCTACGGTTCATCGACGCCAACCTGGCCGATCCCGAACTGGGGCCTAAGCTGCTGACCCAGCGGTCGCGCATCTCCCGGGCACACCTTTATCGAATGTTTGCGGCCGATGGCGGCGTGGCGCGTGTCATTCGGGAGCGGCGCCTCGACGCCGCCTATCGCGCCCTTGCCAGTCCGGGCATGGCCCATCGCTCGATCACGCAGATCGCCTTCGACTTCGGCTTCTCCAGCAGCGGCCAGTTCCAGCGGGCCTTCCAGAGCCGCTTCGAGCTGTCGCCAAGCGAAGCCCGGCGAGCAGGCCTGTCGCCGGTGCTGGCCGACCGGCGGCTACTGGCCCTTCACACAAGCTTCGCCGCCTACCGCCGGCAGATCGGCGAGAGCAGAACGACGCCCGCCGCGGACTGAAGTTTCTGCCCGGGGACATCAGCATAATCTGTTGCGAGTACACTCGAACCAACAAGTGGGGAAGGAAGCGGGGATGGCCGTCGCGTCGAACAAAAAACGCCCAACAGACCAAATGCCTGGGCGAAGTTAGTGGCGGAGAGGGAGGGATTTGAACCCCCGATGGAGTTGCCCCCATGCCGCATTTCGAGTGCGGTGCAATCGACCACTCTGCCACCTCTCCGCGAGGTCGAACACGCGTTGCCGCGGCTGGTCGAGAC
>JAESFN010000833.1_pt1 | contig 19937 bp, 20 predicted proteins | sample 9269411 | NCBI WGS metagenome assembly JAESFN01 (sample SAMN14505399, study PRJNA617100) | algae metagenome | isolation source: Iphinoe sp. HA4291-MV1 and co-occurring heterotrophs from trail next to... | place: USA: Maunawili Falls, Hawaii | collected 2009-07-25
GGCTCTTTGAGTCGCCGCTCGAGATCCTGACGGAGTACGACGACTCACAGATTGCCGAGGGCCTCAGGTATGCCTCGGACTACTATCTCCGCCCGCTCCTGTTTGAAGATGGGCCGGTCGAACGCAGGATCGACGTAGCTCGGGCCTTAGCGAAACTGTTCGCACACTTGTTCGCAGTGCGTTGCAGCGAATCGTTGGGCCATCTCGACGAGGCCACCGACCAACCACTCAACAGCCTCTGCTATATTTGGTGGGACGCTTTCAACTACTGGGGTGCGCCTGAACAACCCGAGCGCGCCGGCCTTGATGCCGCCATTCTCGGTGTGCTCCGCGATACGTTGGCGATCGACCACGTGGCCGTGCAGGAAAGCGCACTGCACGGGTTGAGCCACTGGCACGACAACTACCCGACCGTCACAGAGCCGATTATCGACGCGTGGCTCGAGCGGACGCAGGTCACTTCTGTGCGCTCCGAGCTAGTGCAGTATGCCTCGGACGCCAGAGACGGATTCGTGCTATGAAGTCGTTTTCGGCTGACGCCCGGGAGCATTCACGATGATCGCGAAGAGGGCGCGGCTGGGATTCAAGCTGGCTGCCATCAGTTGCCTGCTGGTTGGATTTGCGTTGCTGGTCGGCGGTTTGCTGGCTACGGTTGAACCGCTCGCGCGAGATTTCGCCCAGATCAACAATTCACTGCCGCCGGCGCCGGCGGCCGACAGCCGCATTCAAGCGGGATTGAAGCTGACCATTGCTTCGCAAATCCTACTCGCGATCGCAGTACTGGCTGGAGTCGGCTGGGGCTGCTGCAATCTCTTCGTTCGAAATGCCGAACGTGACGGGCGGAAGAACGATGAGCCTGAGGGTCGCATCGGCCGCTGACCGTGGACGAAGTTGAGCGCGGCTGCGTTCGATGGGTGGCGCCGTGGGGCCGAACTCCACGGCAGATTGTCTCGGACTACCGTTTACTCTGCTTTAGCGTGGCCCGCCTCTTTTCGTTCGTCGATGCACTGCTCATTCGACCCCCAATAGCGGTCGGACGGGCCGCCGGCGGCCGAACGTTTGTACCCTTCATGCTCGATCCTTCCGCGTCCAGGAGTTCGCAGTGAGCGAAGACCTTCGCATCGGCACCCGCGAGCCAATCATCCGCTATTTGCGTTCCCTGCACGACCAACAGCTAGACCCCGCGGCCTGGCGTTCGCTGGCAATGCTGCTGGCCGATAGCTTTGAGGTTTGGGAAGAATTCGGGGGCCGGCTCGATCCGCGCGTCGTGGAGGGCATTTACGCTTTGTGCAGCCCCTGCGAAGCTTGTGTGTTTCTGGGCGACCTGACCATTGCGGAGCATATCGAAACCCAGCAGTTTTTTGCACTCTGTGAGGCGCTATGCGATCGCACGCAAGATGTGTGGGCCCTGCGGCAGCTCTCGTGTGGATTGTGCTTCCACCACGACCGCAACGCAGGCACGTTGATCCCTCCACAGCTTGCCTCCTGTCTGCTCGATTCCGTGGATGAGTATGGCCGCCTGTGTGGTCTCAAGGTCTTGCGTCGCATGATTCCGCCGGAGCATGAGTTCGTGCCGAACTGTATGAAAGCCCTGGCCGACCGCTCCGCGGTCGTACGCTGCGGTGCAACGCATGAACTCTTCTGTTACTACCGCGGACGAACGGCAACCGAGTTGCCGCAGCCGGTTGCGCAAGCATTGATCGCTGCCGTTGCGGCCGCGCGCGACCGCGATCCCCACTCCAATGTTCGTGAGAATGCGAAGGGGCTTGTAGACCAGCTCGAGCATGTGTTCTACGGAAAAGGTTGACCGAGCGGGCCCTGCCGTCAGCAGGTTCGTATCCAGCAAGAAACCAAAATGAGTGCAACGCCTAGAGTCTTGCTGATCATCGCCTGCGTCTATTGGGGGCTGCTCACGGCCGCTCGCGCCTTCGAGTCTCCGTTTGCCCCGTTTGGGCCTACAATCCCGCACTCATATGGTTTCCTCGCCGGCGGCGTTGTACTGGTGGCGATGTTCGCCGCTTTGGCGAATGTGCCGCCCGTGCGGCGGATCGCCATCGCGCTCGGGCTTTTTGCCTACACGTCGGCCTTGCTGCTGACCGTCTTCTGGAAACCGTGGGAAAACCTCATCGACAGTGGCGCCGCGATGGCGTTGTTTCAGGTCGCGACGATCGCGCTGCTCGTAGCCGCCTTGCTGCTGCCGATTCGATTCTACGCTGGCGCGGCATGTTCGCCTGGCGAGACCCCTCGGGACATTGGTCGGTCGCTGCAAGGCATCTTCGCCATCGTCGCCTGCGCCGCAATCGCCATGCTGCTGCTGTCGTCCGACATCCTGCGGACCGCGCGGACACCCACGATCGTTTGTGCGACAATATTATGGGCAGCCGGAGCGGGGGCCGTTCTGGCAATGCTTTCCGATGTCTGGAAAGTGCGGATAATCGGCATGCTGGGCGTGGCCCTCGCCACGGCAGTAGGCCTTTATCTCAATCCCCTCGTGTTCGTCGCTCAGGCCCTCTTGGCGCCTCTGATCATCACCGCGGTCCTTCGTAGCTACGGTTACCGACTTCGGCTGTCAGACGAACCACGTAAGATGCGGAAGGAGACGGGAGCCGACTGAAAGGAGCCCGAGAGTACAAATGGCTCGCGTAGCTTTGTTCGCCTGTTGCTTGGTCATTGGAGCGGGTGGGTGTGGCCTTGGTGCGCCGGGGTACTTCGACTACTCGGTCCCATTGAGCAATGGCTATCACCTCTTTCGTACGTCTGCACATACCATCGTTATCAGCCGGCAGGCGTCGCGGCACGACACGCCGTTGATTCCTGCCAAGGTTGTCGACTACGACTTTGACGATCGCTTCATCCTGGCGAAGCGGCAGCGCATGCAGCGACGAAGCGAGCGCCCGAACGAGTCGTACGAGCTTCCCGTTCCGGATGCGTACGACTACTGGATTCTCGACCACTCGACCGAGTCACTCTACGGGCCAATGTCGCTGGATGAGTACAACGAAGAACGAAAGCGCCTTGGCGTTCCGTGGACAATTCGCCTTGATGTCGTTCGACCGAGTCTCATGCTCGTGGCTGCAGCGTTCGTGGCCGTCACCGCTCTGCTGTTCTTCCTCCGGCGCCGTTTTGGCTACCGACTCCGAGATGGCTCGTCCCTAAGGTGAGGCGGTTTGTGGACCAAGACCCCCGCTATTGGCAGAGCGGCATCGAAATTCAGGAGCACACCAAGCCGGGGCTGTGGTGGTTTGGCGTTTCGCTCGCGTCTGCGAACCATCCCGAGCTGCGCAGATACGCATACACGGTCTATCACTGCGACGACAACGAGTTGGAACTCTGGCCCGACCGCCGTTACACCGAAGCGCAGGTGCGGGAATGGTTTCGGCTGCGGCAGGCGGAAGGCTGCGTTTTCGAGGGAGATCCCTTCTGGCTGCACGACGGCGACGATCGCCCAGAACCATAGCGCGGCTCAGGGCGAACCTTCGAGAGCTAGACAGACTCTTGGCTGGGGAAGGCCAGTCGGGCAAATAAACGGCGTCGTGGCGACGAACAACTCCGGCGACCCTTTATCGACATCCGTCTTGGGCAGCGACTAAGCAATGATCTCGGACTACCCTCTGCTGGCCGTTGGCGTTGCACTATTGCCGCCGCTGGGGGCCGTGCTGCTCATTCGACACCAAATCGCAGTCGGAAGAGTCCGTAACCGCTCGCTCGTTTTTGAGCGAGCCAAGCAGCCTGTCGACTTCTGGATATCGATCGTTTTCGAGGCGGTGATGTCGATCGCGTTCTTCTTTATGTTGCTGTACGCGTTCGGCAACGAATCGCGGCTCAAATCCCAGCGTAAGCCGGGCACGCCGCTGTTCGATGGCGTTCTGGCGCCGACGACGCCAAACGCGCCCTCGGTCAATGGGGTGCAGGTTCCGGTCCATAACCCTCAGCAGCTTCCCATCAGTGACCGCAGCGAGTGGAAGACGGGCGATTGATTGGCCCAAGAACGACGCGCAGCATCGTTCTGAAATGGTCGTGCTACCGAGCCTCGAGCATCCCCACGAGTTCCGTCCATGCAGCCCGCCCTCCCTCGGCAATACAGCCTGGTCCGCTTTCAGTTCGACCAGGTGTCGGTCGAGTACCATAGCCTCTACCCGTTCGCGAAAGATCGGGTGTACGTCTTCTTTGGCGAGATTCCGAACATGCCGGGCCATTGCGTGATTGCGGATCAAAAGTCCGGCCAGCTCTATTTCGGCTACCACACCGAAAACTTCGTCGAACTCACCGCCGACGAAACTTAACCGCCGGTCGCCGTCGCCCGTGCTGCTGGAACGCTCTACTTGCGCCGGGCCACTCCGGAGTTTGAGTTGACATGTCGTCGCCAACTTCGATTGCCGAGCTTTGCCAGCGAGTTGCCCACTCCCGCGGCCCAGGCCAAGTTGCCGCCGCAATCTTCCTTAATCAAGCGCTGGGGGAAAACGCGAACCTGGCCCTCACCGCGCTCCTGCCTATTTTGCAGGCTTTTTGCCACGAGCCTAACGAGGATGAATCTCAATTGGTGTACAGTAGCGTGAATGCGGCCGGCCATATTTGCGAGCGGGCCGACGAACAGGTGGATGCAGCGCTGGTTGAAGAAGCGATTGGCGCACTGACACACCTAGCAGGCGGGCCGCACATCGGCGTGACTCATGCAGCCATTTATCGGCTGGGCAAGTTGGGCCCTCGAGCGGGAGTGGCACTGCCGACACTCGAGCAAATTGCAGGCGGCGGTCTGAGCGACGATGAATTGAAGATCACCCGCCGTGCCCGCGCCTACGAAGCCTTGCGCCTTATCGATGTCGACGCGGCTCGCGCGCCGATTCTGGCCGCCGCTCGCGCCGAATATCTGCTCGCCTGCCAAGGTTGGCTAAGCACCGCCGCGAACGAGGGATGGACAAGTAGGGTAGAGGAGCTTCAGCGCCGCATCGAAGAGATCGAGCGCGAGATCCGCGACGCTGGCGACGGGCAGAACAGGTGACCCCTACGGCCTCCCAGCGTGTTTGTCAGCCAGGCGTGTAACCATGCCCCCGGCCCTGGCGGACCACGCTCACCTTGCGTCTGCACGGCGTTCGCCGCAGGCTATGATGCCATTTCGTTGGGTACGCCGACGATTGCTCCGCCTCAATCCGTTTTCCCTTCCGCCATTTCGAGATAAAGGCATGCCGCCGTACAACGAGACCGATCGCCCCGCGGTCGAGCGCTTTCACCAAGCCGCCATGAACGGAGAGCTCGAGGCGGTTCAAGCCGCGCTGGCCGGCGGGGTCGATGTCAACGCCCTCTGGCATGGCGGCCAGACGGCCCTCATGCTCGCGCTGCAATCCAAGCACTTGCCGATCGCCAAGTTGCTCATCGAGCAGGGCGCGGATCTCGAGTTGGCAGACGATTTCAATTCGACCGCGCTCAGACACGCCGTCGATGTCGACTTTGCCGAGGGCGTTCGCCTGCTCCTGGGATTGGGCGTCGACCGAGGACGCCATCCCCGCGATCCGCTCAAGAAGCTGGCTCTCGATCCCGGGTCGCTCCCCATGCAAGAGTTTCCGGAAGAGCTCAAGGGCGCCTTCACCGAAGAACAGTGGGCGGCCCTGAGCGAAGAGATGGATAGAGACCTGCTTGCATTCGAACCAACCGCTCAACCCATCATCGGCGCCGTCCAGAGCGTCGAGGTGCTCGAGCTCTTTCTGGCCATGGGCGACGATGTCAACCTCGCCCCACGGGAAACCAAGCGGGCTTGGGTTGGGTTGACGAATGGCGGCGAGCTCAGTGTCGCGCCGCGCGCGTACAAAGCGAACAAAGGGCCTCGCTTCGGCACTGCCAACCCCGAGCGGATGAACAAGCCCTTCTGGCAAGACATGATCCGCGTCGGCTGCAACGCGCATACTGCCCGCACGCACTTCAAAGACCCCGATCCGTTTCCTTTTTCCAAGGCCGTTTGGTGCTACGATCGGTTCGGCTCGACCATCACGCGTCTGGGAGACGGCCGGTTCGTCGAGGTCGGCGGCGAGCATGAAGACTTTTACGATCCCGACTTCTACATCTACAACGACGTAGTAATCCACGACGGCCACGGCGCGGCCGAGATCTACGGCTACCCCAGCAAGGTGTTCCGCCCGACCGACGGTCACACAGCGACGCTCTGCCCCGACGGCATCTATCTCATCGGCTGCCTGGGCTACCCGGACGACCGCCAGGCTGGCTTCACGCCGGTCTACCTGCTCGAACTCGATTCGTGGCGGATCACGCCGGTCGAGACGACGGGAGAAATGCCCGGTTGGATCAACGGTCACCAGGCAACCTACAATCCGGACCAAGGCACGATCTCGGTCGCCGGCGGGACGGTTCACGTGCTCGAAAACGGAGAGGGCAAACTTGTGCCGAACGAACAGGAGTTCGTCTTGGATCTCGAGACGCGCGTGTGGCGACAAGAAAGCGCGATCAAATCGGGGCTGTCCAAATGACCGACGACCTGCTGCTCGAACAGTTTGTCGCTGCCTTCGCTCGCCACGATGAGCTCATCGAGTCTGCGCCGGTTCCGCCAGAACTCTTCCGCGCTCAAACGGACCACGGCGCCTTCAAGTGGCGTCCGTGTCGTCAGCCGACGGACCGAACCGCGCTGCAGCAAATCTACGCCTGCACGCGGCGGCCGTTTCCGGCACTCTATGAGAAGTTGGTGCTCGGTTGGCGGTGGCTCGAAATGACCGCGCTCGATGTCCGGCTCTTCGCCAACACCCCGGCGCCCGACCTGTCCCCCTTGTTCGGCGAGCTGACGCGTGATCGGTATCCGTTCGACGTGCTCGTCGAGGCAGGGCTGATTCCGTTCGGCCACGGAGCTGGCCTCTACTACGACTTTGTCTGTTTTTCCGAAGACCAGACGAGGCAGAATAACGGGCCGCTGGTAAAGGTCGAGCACGAGGCCTTGCTCATGCACGGCCAGATCGAGCAGCAGGCGATCTACGCTTCGTTTCGTGAGTTCGTGGAAGCAGTCGTGCGTAGTTGAGCTTCATTCCGCGCTCGCATTGGTCCGCACAGCGGACCCTACGTAGGTCCGCTGTGCGGACCAATACGTTGCGTTAGGGGCTCTTACTCTTCCCGCCCCCGCAAATCGTACTTATCGAGCAGCCGATAAAGACTGCGTCGGTTGATGCCCAGCGCCCGGGCGGCGCGGGCTTTGTTGCCTCGCTCACGCTCGAGCACTCCAACGACGTGCGCCTTCTGAATCGCCGCCAATGCGTCAGGCAGGGCTGCCGGCTCGCCGTTGATTGCCGGTGCGGCCTTGGCTTCGCCGGTGAGCTCGCGCGGCAAGCCCGCCAGCGTCACTCGCTGCGAATCGGCCATGATCTTCGCTCGCTCGAGCACGTTCGAGAGTTGCCGAATATTACCGGGCCAAGCGAACCGCTCGAGCGCAGCCAGCGCCAGGGCATCGATCGACCACTCGGGCCCCAGCAGATGCCGCACGAGCAGCGGCAGGTCGCCCGCGCGCTCGCGCAGCGGCGGCAATTCGAGCGACAGCACGTTGATCCGGTAGTAAAGATCCTCGCGAAACCGCCCGGCCTGCACTTCGGCGTCCATGTTGCGGTTCGTGGCGGCCAGCAAGCGAACATCGACCCGGCGTTCCTTGACTGAGCCTACGCGGCGAAGCGAGCCGTCTTCGAGGACACGTAGCAGCTTGGCCTGCAGCGAGCCGGCCAGCTCGCCGATCTCGTCGATGAACAGCGTGCCATGGTCTGCCAGCTCGAACAGGCCCGGCTTGGTCGCCACCGCGCCGGTGAACGCCCCCTTCTCGTGACCGAAGAGTTCGCTCTCGAGCAACGACTCGGGCAGGGCCGCGCAGTTGATGACCACCAGCGGCTGCGCTGCCCGCGAACTATGCCGATGCAGGGCGCGGGCAACGAGTTCCTTGCCAGTGCCGCTTTCGCCTTGAATGAGGATCGCCTTGTCGGTCGGGCCGGCGCGTTCGATGAGGCGATACACCTCGGCCATGGCGGGCGACTGGCCGATCATCTCGTGCCGCGGCTGTTGCCGCTCGAGCACCGCCTTGAGCTGTCGGTTCTCGCGTTCCAGAGCCTGTCGTTGCCGAGCGCGTTGCACGAGCAGCTCGAGTTCGGCCAGCGGAAAGGGCTTGGTCAGGTAGTCGTAGGCGCCGAGCCGCATCGCCTGCACCGCGGTTTCGATCGTCCCCTGGCCGGTGAGCATGATCGCCTCGCATTCCGGATGCTCGGCCTTCAGTCGTTCGAGCAACGTGAGGCCCGACATGCCTGGCATCACCATGTCGATGATCGCCACGGCGAACTGGCGACGGTGGGCGAGTTCGAGAGCTTCGTCGCCCCCGGCGGCCTCCTGCACCCGATAGCCGCGCCGCACGAACCGGCGGGCCAAGCTGCCGCGGAACTCCGCGTCGTCGTCGACCAGCAACAGGTCGACGCCCGCAGCCGTCGGATCGACGCCCGCGGCTTCGGAATGGTCATGCGAGGCTGGGGCGAGCGAGTTGGGCATGGAACGAACTACCGGCGAAAACGACCTTGTCTTACATGATGAACCACGGTGGGCCTGCCTACCACCCATGCAAGGGAGATGCCACAGCGTCTGCACGTGAGGCGGCCGGGTTAGCAACTACATGAAGTCACCCAGGTTGCGCCGCAACTATCATCGACGTGAGCGATGCAGAGAAACGCACGGACGGCCGTAGAAGTGGGCGGAGCCGCTCACCGCGGTGAGCGGCTCCGGCACAACGATGATTCGCCAAGCTGAACCGTTCGGACGGCGTCGGCCCTTTTGCAGCCGGCGCAAATGGCCCCTGCACTGCGTTTTGCACCGAGTCGACAAAACCGCCAGACGCCGCGAATCGCAATTGAAGGCGAACGGCACTGCGATTGCCCTTATGACTCACGGGGCAAGGGGCTGACAAGCCGCGGCCGCAAACCGCCTGTTTCGGCCGACCGTTCTTGGGAGGCGATGTCATGCACGCGCACAAGATTTTGTTCCCCACCGACCTCTCGTCGGCGAGCGAGTTCTGTCTGCAACAAGCAACCGATCTGGCTCGCGCTCGCGGTGCAACGCTGCTGATCTGTCACGTCGAAGAACCTCCGCTGGCCTACGGAGGCGGCGAGCTTTACTACGGCATGCCGGTCGAATTGGGCGATCTACGCGGAGCGCTGCACGCCGTCGTGCCGACGCATCCTGCTGTTCCCTTTGAGCACCGGCTGCGATCCGGCGACCCAGCAAGCGAGATCGTGCGGCTCGCGGAAGAAGAAGGCGTGGAACTCATCGTACTCGGCACGCACGGCCGCACAGGTCTGAAACGCCTGCTGATGGGAAGCGTGGCCGAGGCCGTCGTGCGGCGGGCTACCTGCCCCGTGTTGACCATCAAACAACCCCAGGAGTCTGCGACGCCCGTCTCGTAGCTGCGCCGCGTTGAAAGAGGAGACTGCATCATGAACGCTCACGAAGTTTGCAACCCGTTTCTTGTGGCGATGCGAGCGGAGCATCGCGATATACATGTCATCCTCACGTCGCTCCGCGAGCAGTTCGAAGCCGTCGCGTCTGAACGAACGGCGCATTGGTTGCCGACGCTACGGCAGCGGCTCGACGACTTGAGGGAATGCCTTGCCGCGCATTTCGCGGCCGAGGAGGCTGGCGGCTGCTTGGACGAGGCCGTGGCGCACTTGCCCCGCCTGGGCGAAGCAGTGACGCAGATCGAGCACGAGCACAGCGAGATCCTGGCCCGCCTCGACAAGCTCCGCGAACGGGCGGCCGCTGATCTGCCTACCCAGGATCGGATCGGACTTGCAGCGGCATTCGGCGAATTCGAAACGCAACTTCGCCGCCACGAAGCCTGCGAGGACGCCGTTCTGGCACAGGGGTTCAACGAGCCTACGAACTGACGAAGTGACGGGATTTTGGCGCCGCCCAAATGCCCCACTTCGGGCGGCCGCTGATCTGAGCGTGCCAGTTGGCGTTGAGTACGGCCGCCCCAGCGGCGAAACTCACGAGGGTCACCCCTTCGCCACCGCACGCCCTTCGCATGCCCAAGGTCCCTCGCGCCGCCAGCGCCCCCAGTGCCGATGTCATTCGCGTTCGCGGCGCGCGGGTTCATAATCTGCAGGACGTGTCGCTCGACCTGCCGCGCGACAAGCTAATCGTGCTCACCGGCCCCAGCGGCTCGGGCAAGAGTTCGCTGGCCTTCGACACGCTCTTCGCCGAGGGGCAGCGACAGTACATCGAAACGCTATCGACCTATGCCCGTCAGTTCATCGGCCAACTCGAGCGGGCCGATGTCGACCTGGTGGAAGGCTTGCCCCCCACCATTTCGATCGACCAGCGGGCGGGCAGCCTGAACCCGCGCAGCACGGTGGCCACGGTCACCGAGATCTACGACTATCTGCGGTTGCTGCTCGCGCGGCTCGGTACGCCGGCCTGCCCTGAGTGCGGGCTGCCGATCCGTCCTCAATCGGCCGAACAGATCGTCGAGCGGCTGCAGACGCTGCCGGAAGGAACCAAGGCGATGATCCTCGCGCCGCTCGTGCGCGGGCGTAAAGGCGCTCATAAAGAAGAGCTGGCCGCGATTCGCAAGGCCGGCTTCGTGCGGGCGCGGCTCGATGGGCAGATCTACGACCTCGATCAACTGCCTGAGATCGCCCCTCGGAAGAACCACGATCTCGACGCCATCGTCGACCGCGTGGTGATTCGCGAAGCGACGCGCGGCCGCACCGCTGAATCGGTCCATCTGGCGATCAAACACGGCGGCGGCACGGCCACCGTGCTCTATGCCCCGCCCGGCGCACCGGCCGACCACTGGCAGGAAGAATTCTTCAGCACGCTCAGCGCCTGCCCCCGTTGCAACGCCAGCTTTGCCGAACTCGAGCCGCGCTCCTTCAGCTTCAATAGCGCGTACGGCGCGTGCCCTACGTGTGAAGGTTTGGGCCGCTTGGTGCAGTTCGATCAAGAGCTGGTGCTGGCCGACGATTCCCTGCCACTCGCGGCGGGGGGAGTGGCTACTTGGAAAGGCGCGCCGGCCGCCGTGTCGCGAAAGCAGCAAGCGGCGGTGACGGAGTTTCTTTCTCGCACGAAGGCGACCCTCGATTCGCCGCTGGGGTCGCTTACGCCTACGTTGCGTGAGCGGCTCTGGCGCGGCGACGGCGCTGACTTCGGCGGGCTCGCGCAACTGCTCGAGCAAGAGCTGGCCACCACGACAAAAGAAAAGCGACTCGAGCAGCTCGAGCGTTTTCGCGTCGAAGCGCCCTGCCCTGATTGCCTCGGCGCGCGGCTGCGCCCCGAGGCGCGGGCGTGCAAGTTCGCCGGTCTGGCGATTCACGAGATCACGGCCCTCTCCGTCGCGCGCGCACGCACATTCTTGCAATCAGCCGCGCTAAACGATCGCGAGCAACCCGTCGGCGAGCCGCTGCTGCGCGAGATCGACCAGCGGCTCGGGTTCTTGCAACAGGTAGGCCTCGACTACCTGACGCTCGATCGCCCGGCCGACACGCTCTCGGGCGGCGAACTGCAACGCGTGCGGCTGGCCACCGGGATCGGCTCAGGGCTGGTCGGCGTCTGCTACATCCTCGACGAACCGTCGATCGGGCTGCATCCGCGCGACAACCAGCGGCTGATCGAGGCCCTGCGCCGCTTGCAGGCCCAGGGCAACACCGTGCTGGTGGTCGAACACGACGAGGCGATCATGCGCCAGGCTGACTGGCTCGTGGATGTCGGCCCGGAGGCGGGAATTCAAGGTGGGCAGCTCGTGGCCCAGGGCACGCCGAACGAGGTGATGGCCGCCCCGGGCTCGATCACCGGCGACTACCTGGCCGGCCGACGCACGATTCCCGTTCCCCAGACGCGGCGACCCATCGCGCAAGCCAAGCAGATCACGCTCGAAGGCGCGACGGCGCACAACCTGGCCGCCGTCGATGTCTCGTTTCCGCTGGGGGTGCTCGTGTGCGTCACCGGCGTCAGCGGCTCGGGCAAGAGCTCGCTCGTAAACGACACGCTCGCTCGGGCGCTCGAGCGCAAGCTCGGACTGGTGGGGCCCAAGCCGGGGCCGTTTGTAAGCCTGAAGGGGGCGCAGCAGATCGACAAGCTGGTGATCGTCGATCAGGCCCCCTTGGGCCGCACGCCCCGCAGTAACACGGCCACCTACACCGGCCTGTTCGACGAGATTCGCCGTGTATTCGTCAGCCAGCGCGAGTCGCGGCAGCGCGGCTACGGCCCCAGCCGCTTCAGCTTCAACGTCAAGGGAGGCCGCTGCGAAACGTGCCAGGGGCAGGGGCTGCAACGGATCGAGATGAAGTTCTTGCCCGATTTGTACGTGCCCTGTCCGGAGTGCGGCGGCAAGCGTTTCAATCGACAAACGCTCGAGGTTCGCTATAAGGGGCTCTCGATCGCCGGCGTGCTCGACCTGAGCATCACCGCGGCGCTCGAGTTCTTTGCCAACGTGCCGGCCATTCGTCGGCCGCTCGAGAGCTTGCACGAAGTCGGGCTGGGCTACCTGACGCTAGGGCAACCGTCGACGACACTCTCCGGCGGCGAAGCGCAGCGCGTGAAGCTGGCGACCGAACTGGCGCGCGTCCACACGGGCAACACGCTCTATCTGCTCGACGAGCCGACCACGGGCCTGCACTTCGACGACGTGCGCCGGCTGCTGGCCGTGCTGAATCGTTTGGTCGACGCGGGCAACACGGTGCTCGTAATCGAACACAACCTGGACGTGATGAAGTCGGCCGACTGGATCATCGATCTCGGCCCCGAAGGGGGCGAAGGAGGTGGACAACTGGTGGGCGCAGGCACACCGGAACAGGTGGCCACCCACCGCGACACGCCAACGGGCGAGTATTTGGCGCGGGCCCTGCAAACGAAGCGATAGTCGCATCGTTTTAGTAAGGCGGCTCGCGCGACAATTGTCGCAACCTTTTCGACCGCGAGAGGATGAAAAGTCTTGCCTGCGGTTTGGCAGGCCGCCAAGATGGTCGCTGCAGGCCAGCCCGCGGAGGGCCGCTATTTCGACGCGGCCACGTTTGCTGCAATTTGATTCCGCATTCTTAATTAGTTGTTGTTAGGTGGATTCCCCAATGCCTTCGATTGACTTTCGCGAAGACCGGTTGCTCGGCTCCAGGCGGTCCCGAGTGGAACGCTTGGAAGAGCGGCATATGTTGGCGATCACGGTAACGGGCGTCGAGTTCAGCAGCAGCCGCTGGTCTCCCGCGTTTGTAGAGATACTAGGAGACGGTTGGATTCCGGTTGGGCAAAACGCCTCGCAAGCCCAGCCTATCGCGTTCGCCGGCGTCGATCGGATTCGCGTCGAGTTTTCTGAGCTACCTGAAACGTTTTCCGACGATGCACTGCAGCTCGTGGGCCTGGGCGAGCCCTATTCGATCGGGGAGCCGCAAGTCGACCGTGAGAGCAACACGGTCACTTGGCGTCTGAACGCTCCACTCAACCGCGATGCGCTGACGCTGCGGATCCGCGAGGCGGCGTTCGCCGAGGGCACGTTCGACGGCGACTGGCGGAATTTCGAGGATCAGTTCCCCGCCGGCGACGGGATCGCGGGGGGCGATTTCGAGATGCTGCTCACCTTCTTACCTGCCGACCTGGATCGCAACGGCGTGGTCAATCTCGATGACTTCGGCCCGTTCAAGGAAGCGTTTGGCACCGAGGAATTGCTCAGGGGCGACATCGACGGCAGTGGCCAGATCGACCTCAGCGACTTTGGCTTGCTCAAGCAATACTTCGGCGTCACGACCGATCCGGGCGAGACGGTCGGCACCGGTTGGGCCATGGGCAAGATCGCTCCCGACCGCGCAATCAACCTGACCGCCGAGGTGGGAGGCAATGTGCCAGCGACGGGAGCCCTGGATAAGGGGGACGTCTATATCTTCGAGGTCGTCGCGAATTCGTCGCTGCAGATCGAGTTCGAGACGGCTGCCGCCGCCAGCGTTTCGCTGCGCTACGGAAACGACATCGTCATGGCGACATTGACGGCGGCGCCGGGCCAAAAGGCTTCCTTCTCAGCGTCGCAAGACGTTCCGCCGGGCCACTACAACGTGTTGATCACCCCCAGCGGCACAGCGGTTCATTCGTCGTACCGGCTGCGTGCATATGTTGCCGAGACGCTGCCCGCCACGGCCGCCGATCTGGGCTTGCTGACGGCCGAGAGTACGTTGGTGGCGCAAGACGTAGTCGGCGGATCAGAGGCAAGCGATGGGTACAAGTTCCGCTTGGAGGATCATGCTCAGGTGCGCGTGGCGGTGTCCGGCTTGGAAGAGAGCGCCAATGTGAAACTCTACGACGGCGCCACTCTGTTGGGAGAGATGCGGCCCTGGGACTCGATCGCGGACCGCGAGTTTCTGGATGACCTGCCACCTGGCGAGTACCGCCTTGTGGTGCTGAACTACGCTGGCAGCAGTTCACGCTACACGCTCGACGTGGAATGGGAAGCGTTGCTTGCGGCAATTCCCGGGAACGATGGCACGGCCGTCGTGGCGCTAGGCACGTTGACCACGGACGGCAAGCTTACGGCCCAGGACGTGATCGGAGGTCCCGAGCCGCAGCATGGGTACACGTTCCGTTTGGAGCAGCATGCTCAGGTGCGAGTGGCGCTATCTGGATTGGAAGAGACTGCCAATGTGAAGCTCTATCACGGCGCCACTCTGTTGGGAGAGATGCGGCCCTGGGACTCGATCGCAGACCGCGAGTTCTTCGATGACCTGCCGCCTGGAGAGTACTACCTAGCAGTTTGGAACTACGCTGGCAGCAGCTCACGCTACACGCTCGACGTGGAAATCGCCTAGTCGTTCGATGCAACAGCCGTGACAGCCTTAGATCGCCTGGCGCAAGTTCGACCAGATTCTTCTCGAGGTCTCGATCGGCGTCCGCCTAATCTTCCCCATCCAACACCTGCTGGATCGCCAGCGCCACCCTCGCTGCATCGAGCGCTTCGTCGGTCGGCGTCGGCAAAACGCGCGTCGCCAAGAGAGCTCGGGCCGCCGGCAAACGCGGTGCGTCGCCCGGCAGGCGGATGGGCGGGTCCGAGGTCTTGCCGAAGTTCTGCTTGAGGACCCCGAAGTCCGAGAGGTCGATGTCGCCATCGCCATCGGCATCCCCCTCGGTCAGGTCGCCGGCGCGGCCAAAGTTTCGTTTGAATACGCCAAAGTCGTTCAGATCCACGTCGTCATCCAGATCGAAGTCGCCTTCGAACGCAGGCACAGGCAAGACCTCGATCGTAATCTTTGCTGGCGCCGCGGCGTCGAGTCCGCCGTCGTTGGGCCAGTAGGTGAACGAATCCGTGCCGTAGAAACCCCGATTCGGGCGGTATTCGAAGTAGCCGTTGGTGCTCATCCGCACCTCGCCGTGCGCTGGCGGCTTGTCGACCTTGGCAAACGACACCACGTCGCCATCGAGATCGGTGTCGTTGGTGAGCGGACCCTCGGGCGCTTTGCCTACGGGGTATTCCACCAGCACGTATTCCAGTTTGCTGCGCGCATCGGCGACGACCCAGGAATACGGGGTGCCGAGCACGTCGGTCGCCAGCGCGACATTCAAGGCGCTGGGCGGCAGCGCCGGCTGAGCCGAGTCCCAGAGCGCGAGGTCCCACTCTTCGTCGGTCACCCAACTCCAACCCTTGGTCAGATCTTCCTCCGCCTCGGTTCGCGAGCCGCCCAACCAGCCGGATTTGAGCGGCAGGTTCTCGCGGACGAACCGCAACTCGGCTTCCGAGGTGATGGTCGCCAAATGGCCGGCCACCCCCTGGAGCGACTGCGACTCGGCAAAGGCCTTGGCCTGCTCCCAGGTGCCGGGGCGCTCCACCCACTCGTAGTAGTGGCCATTGCCCACCCAAGGCCGCGCGAGACCAGAGATCTGCCCCACGACCAGCGGGCGGTTGACGTTCGTCTCGTAGCGATCCGCCTTTCCCACGGGGGCGTCGTTCACCGGGCGCACGTCGAGCGTCACTTTCGTGATGGGCGTTATGCGGTTGATCGAGCCGTCTTCCAAAAGATCGAAAGCGCGGTAGGTGAAGGTGTCTTGGCCATTGAAATTCACCGCCGGCTCGTACTCGAAAGAGCCGTCGTCTTGGAACGTCAAGACGCCGAACTTTGGCGACTCGACGATCCGGGCCTGCAACGGCCGGTCGACCGGAATGTCGTTGCCCAGCACCCCCGGCGCAGGTACGCGCAGCACCGTGTCTTCGTCAGTCGCGAACGTGTCGGGCTTGTTTTGAATGTGTTGAATGATCGTGACATCGATCAGCACCGAAATCGGTCGCGTGATCGCCTTGCCATCGGTGATCGTATAGGTGAAGCTGTCCGCCCCCAGATAGTTCTCGTTGGGCACGTACACGAAGGAGCCGTCGGCCTTGAGGTCGAGCTTGCCGTTGGTCGTCGTGTCGACGAGCGCCATCACCAGGGGCTCGCCGTCGGGCTCCACATCGTTGGCAAGAATGCCCTTGTCCTTCGCCACGGTGAGCTTGAGGTTCATCTCCGTGGTGTAGGCGTCGGACTCGCCGCGGGGGGCGTCTTCGATTCCTTTGACGACGATGGTGACCTTGGCGCCGGTCGGTTCGCCGCCTTCGCTCTCGGCCTTGTAGTTGAAGCTGGCCTTGCCGAAGAAATCGGGCGAGGGGATGAACACGAAGCCCCCTTGCTCATCGATCTCGACGACGCCGCCGACGGGTTCGCCATCGAGCGAGATCTTTTGCCCGCTGGGCGTGTCATTGATCTGAACGCCGGGCTGGATCACTTTGAGAACACCGTCTTCCAGCATGGAATAGGTGTCTGCCACGGCCGCCAATAAACGGCGGTCCTCCAACTGCTCGCACTGTAACGACCTACGCACCGGCATCTCCCTGCTCGACCGAGGACTCTGGCGTGGCGGCATTCGCTAGTTACGATAACACCCCCCTGCCGGAAAGTCGCTATTTTTCGCCGCGTTTTTTTATTGCGTCAAGATCGTTAGTGAGCGATGCGTTTTGCATCTCCGCCACGCCATTCGCGCGTCCTGGTGCGTCGCTTGGTCAATGCCGTTGTAAGTGCTGAAGCGGCGGCAGACGCTCTGGGGCCAATGAGCTCGAGCGCCGCCGGCGCGTGGGTGTCAAGAGCGCGGAGCGTTGCTATCGACGCTGCCGAGAAAGTCCCTTTGTGCGCTCTGCGCGGCCCATCTATAATGCGAACTGCCGCGATGAATTCGAACGCATTCGCGGCACTGCCACTCCTGCGAGTCGTCTTCTCAGTCATTTGCGGAAGGAATCGTCGCCGTGCTGTCCGTTCGACCCAAAGTGGCTGAGTTGGTGTTTCAACTGTACGGTCGCGGACTGCACCCGGAGCTGTTCGAGGTCTTTGGCTCGAGAACCGTTCGCCGCGGCGACTATGAGGCCACGGTCCAGATCACGAGCGCCGGGCACCTCGTCACCTGGCGTTACCAGGGGCTCACGCTGACCGAGGTTGCCGCGTCGGCCCACCATCCGCTGCCGCAACGCCGCCGGTTGCTTTCCTACCGGCTTAAGGGCGAACGCAGCGACCACATTAGCTGCCGCGGCGGAGTTCGCTATCAGGTCGCGTTTCAGCTCGAACCGGTTGAGCCCGAGGTCTTTTGGACCTTCAACAACGAACTGTCGCTTGACGGTCTGCGGAATGGGCTGATCCACAAGTTCAACTCCAGCGGCCGCATGGCGCTCGGAGCGGTCAGCTACATCAACGTGGAGACTCGCAACCGCAGCCTGCTGGTGCAAGCGTTCCACACCTTCCCCGACGACTATGCAATCGTGAAGAGCCAGTCGCTTTTCGAGATTCCCTAGGCCCGTCTAGCTTGCCGGTTGGCAGCGAGGCCCTTTCCCGCATGAATGCGCCCCGGGCCGAGCGTCTGGCCGGCATCGACTACGGCACCGTGCGGATCGGTATCGCGCTGGCCGATACCGAAGTGCGGATCGCGGGACCTTACGAGAACTACACGCGGCGCAGCCCCGCTCTCGATGCGGAATACTTCCGCCGCCTGGCGCGCGAGGCGCGCGTTTCGAAGTTCATCGTCGGCCTGCCGGTGCATCTAAACGGTCGCGAGAGCGCCAAATCAACCGAAGCCCGCCGTTTTGGCAAGTGGTTGGAAGAAACCACCGCCTTGCCGGTCGAGTACTTTGACGAGCGCTTCACTTCCACCGAAGCGGAATCCATGCTCTTGGCGACCGGCATGTCGAAAAAGCAGCGCAAGGCGCGGCTCGATAAGCTCGCCGCCCAGATCATGCTCTCGGCCTACCTTGAAGCCAGCGGCCGTCCGGCCGAGCCGCCGCTGGGGCTCGACGACTAACCTCCCGCAGCACGTTATTCCGCTGTGGCGAGTGCTTCCTTCGGCGCTGCTTCGGTAGGCGGCGCGCGGAACAGGTCGTCATACTGCGTTTGGGCCAGCCGAATCAAAATCAGCTTTTGCTGTTCGCCCTGCGCGCCGCTGGTGAAGAAGTGGTGCCCTAGCGTGCCAGGGCTGTTCGGCAACTTTCCCAGCACCAACACATCTCCCCCGGCCAACAGCGACTCGATCTTCAGCTCGCCGTAAGCCTTGCTCGGCCGCCCTGGCAGGAACGTGAGCACTCCGGCCGCAGCCGACGGCTGCATGCGGGCATCGCCGTGTTGAATTTCAGGCACGAGGTCGAGCGTCACCTGCCCGTCGCCCCGGGGATGCGTGGTTACACGAAACAGGCCTTGGGGATGGAGCAAATTCCCGCCCGTCAAGCTGCCGCGCGCATCGCGATACAACACCGACCAACGGTCTGCCCGCTCGGAAACGATGATTTCGCCCGTCCGGCCTGCTCGGGAGTGCCGGCGTTCGCTTTCGAACACCGGAGCTTGATCGATCGACGTGAGCGTCAGCCCCCCTTCGAGGATCTGGGGGCGATGCGAATCGAGCAGCTTTTGGATGGCCGGCGGCACCCGGCCCGCTACACGACCGGCCCGCAGCCCGTTGCTGGCGAGCCGCTTTCGCAAGTCGGCCGGCAGGTGCTGCTCGTCGACGTCTTGCCACAGGGCGACGTTCAGTTCTTCGTCGTCTACCGCCCCCCGCACCGTGCAGATCTCGAGCGCCACGCTGTCGGCGGTCATCGTGGGCGGCGTCAGCGGAGAATGTTGCTCCTCGTTAAGCATCACCCCGGCGCCGGTCAGCAGCATCGGCGTGCAGCCCGCGAGCGGCGCAGCACAGACTGCCAGCCATGCAAGCCGTTTGCCGGAGAGGAATTGCACCACGGAAATCCGCCGCACTGAGGTTGCTACATTTCCGACGACGATCCAGCACGACCAGGCAGGACGCGGGACGGGAAAAGTGGCGTAAGTTAGTGAGATTGGCAGCACGTGTCAACGCGGCCTGATGCGGCCGACCACGACGTTTCCCCTCGTGGATCCTCCGCCGCCCCGCCGCCCCCATGTCCAGCCGCCCGGTCACCCGCTCGAGCATCGGCCTGCTTCTAGGGCAATTGCCCCTGAAACACTTCGTGCGGAACAAATTCAATGCGCCGCTGGCGTCTGCGCGCGACATTGGCATTTGACTAAGAGTCAACCGTACCCGAAACTACTTAATTCTCCGTTCCCCACAGAACGGGTTTCCATTCCCGGAGAATGCCACAATGGCCCGATCGAAGACAACGAAGTCAGAATTGATTCGCCAGACGATTACGGAACTCGGCGCCGATGCGCGGAACCGCGATGTGATCGAGAAGCTGGCCGGCGACAAGGTAACCGTCAGCGCGCAAATGGTTAGCACCGTTCGCGCGCGGATGAACAGCGGCAGTTCCAGCGCTAAGGGACCTGGCCGCCCTGGTCGGCCTGCCCGCCAGGGCGCGTCGCAATCCATTTCGCTGTCGGCGCTGCTCAACGCCAAGAAACTGGTCGCCGAAGCAGGCTCCGTCGAAGCCGCGCGACAAACGCTCGATGCCTTGGCCCAGCTCGTGTAGCATCGGC
>JAESFN010000834.1_pt1 | contig 19936 bp, 15 predicted proteins | sample 9269411 | NCBI WGS metagenome assembly JAESFN01 (sample SAMN14505399, study PRJNA617100) | algae metagenome | isolation source: Iphinoe sp. HA4291-MV1 and co-occurring heterotrophs from trail next to... | place: USA: Maunawili Falls, Hawaii | collected 2009-07-25
GCGCCGGGTAACGCGCGCCGAAGTACTCGATCTGGTACTCGGCGCCGGTTTTCGCCTGCTCTCGCGCGAGATAGGCGAGCGCCAGGCTCTTCGCGCTCGAAAACCCGAACGCCGCGCTGGTAACGAATCCGGTCACTTCCCCAGCGGAGTAAATCGGCTCCTTGCCGACCACGACCACCGAGGGATCGAGAACCTCCAGCAGCGCCAGTGTCGTGTCGCCGTGGCAGTCGCGCAGCGCCTCCGCTCCTACGTAGTCATCGCGCTTCGAGGAGACCGCAAAGCCGAGTCCAGCTTCGTACGGCGTGCGCTCGCCGCGCAGATCGGTGCCGAGTCCGCGGAACCCGCACTCGATACGCATCGAATCGACCGCCGCCAGCCCGATCGCGATCAAGCCGAAGGGCTGTCCGCCCTCCCAAACCGCTTCCCAGAGCGCTGCGCCGTACTCAGTTGGGCAGTGCAACTCCCAGCCATCCTCCCCGACGTACGACATGCGCACGGCGAGACAAGGAATACCGGCAACGAAGATCTCCCGGATCGAGAAGGACGGTGCGTCGAGGTCTCCGCGATCGACCGCTGTCAGCGGTTCGAGGATTGCGCGCGCTCGCGGCCCCCACAACCCCACCCCAGCCCAGGCGGAGGTGAGATCGCGAATCTCGACATCGGTGCGATCGCCCGCTGCCAGGCGCAGCCGCGCCAGATCGCGCGGCCCGCTGCCCGAGCCAGCGAAGAGCAGGAAGCGATCCTCGGCCAGCCGCGCGATGGTGAGATCGGTTTCGATACCCCCGTGCGCGTTCAAAAACAGCGCGTAGGTCATGCGATTGAGTTCGGTATCGAGATTGGTGCAGGAGAGCCCGCTCAGGAAATCGAGCGCTCCCGCCCCCTGCACCTCGATCACGGTGAAGGTGGAGAGATCGAACATCCCGGCGTTGGCGCGCGTGGCGAGATGCTCCGCCCCGGCCACGGCCGACCAGTTGTAGGCACTCCAGCGATCGCGATCGCCGCCCAGCGCGGGAGTCGGCAGGGTGGCGTTCGCCTCGTACCAGAGTGCGCGCTCCCAGCCATTCGATTCGGTGAAGATCGCGCCCAGCGCCCGCTGTTGCTCGAATGCCGGGGTGCGACGCAGCCCACGCGGCGCGGAGATGATGTCGCGCGGGTGAATGATGTCGTAGACCTCGCGATACTGCTGCCAGCCGCGCTGGCGCACGTAGGAGCGTGCAGGCACGTGCTTGGCGAAGCGGTTGAGATCGAGATCGCGCAGGTCGAGCTCGCTATCGCCCGTCAACATCAGCTCGGCGACAGCACGGCCAGAGCCGATACCGTGCGTCACCCAAATCGCCTCAGCCACCCAAAGCCCACGCACCTCGGCCGATTCGCCGATCAGGGAGTGTCCATCCGGTGTGAACGAGAACATGCCGTAGACGCGGTCGGTCGCCCCGGCACTCCGCAACGCCGGCACCAACCGGCGTGCTTCGTCGAGCCCAGACAGGAGCGGCGATTCGTCGAACGGCAGCTCGGCGGGAGCGAGCACGTCGTCGCGAATCTGATCGGCGTCGATGATCACCGGATCGTGGCGGTAGCTGCCGACGCCGAAGCGCTCGCCATCCTGCCAGAGGTACATCGAGTGATCCTGGTGCCGCCAGATCGGCTGCACGATCCCCTCGGTACCGGCGAGCTCCGGCAACGGTGTGGTGCGAATGAATGGGTGCGCGCAGGGCTGCAGCGGGATCGAAATCCCCGCCATTTTGCCGAGATTCGGCCCCCAGATCCCGCCGCAGATCAGCGCCTGATCGCAAGCGATCGTACCCTGATCGGTAATCACCGCTCGAACCCGGCCACCCTGGGTATCGAAGCCGGTTACCGCGGTATCGCCGATGAATTCAACCCCGAGTGCCATCGCTCGCTTCGCCAGCTTCTCCACGGTGGGAATGGAGCGCAGCGTGCCGTCACCCTTGACGTAGATGGAGCCGAGAATTTTCGAGGTGTCGAGCAACGGCAACAGTTCGCCCGTTTCGAACGGATTGAGCAGGTGCGATTCCAGCCCCCAGGAGTGGGCGAATCCAACCTTGCGATGCAGATCGGTCCAGCGCTCGGGAGTGGTCGCGATTTCGAGACTGCCGTTGGAGAAATAGGTGCGCTCCCCCTCATCGGAGAGCTCGAAAAACATCTCGACCGACCACTGCGCCAGTTTTGAAACGGTGCGATGCGCGTTGTTTTGGAAGATACCGCCCGGCGCGTGCGAGGTGGAACCGCCGGTCTGAAACAGCGGACCGCGATCGAGCACCACGATGTTGGTCATGCCGCCCTTCGCCAGGTAGTAGGCGGCGGAAATACCGACAATCCCGGCCCCGACGATAACTGTTTGCGCGTGCGATCTCATCAGCCGGCACCTGGATTCACGAAGGGTCAAATAGCCATCGTGAACTGTACCAGCGAGGAGACGAGCGCGTATTTCCCTACCGGATCAGCGATCCCTCGTGACCTCTCCTGCCGCAGCGGGAGAGGGGTGGCGCACAGCGCCGGGGTGAGGGTTGTTTGTTCAACGAGACACCCTCTCCCGTTGTGACGGGAGAGGGCTCGTCTAGCGAATGAATTGCAGAGCTTGCGGTTACTGCGCAGCCGTGGCCGCGCTCAGGATGGCGCGGGCGGCGAGACCGTCCGCGACGCGGGCGCGATAGCTCTCGGAGGCGTGGAGATCGCCGAGGATATCGAAGCCCTCGGTGACGTTCTTGACCGCCGCGGAGATAGCCGCCTCATCAACCGCGACACCCGCCAGCGCTTCCTCGACTGCCGAAGCGCGGAACGCGCGATCGGAAACGCCGGTGACGCCGAGCTTCGCCGAAGCGATCGCGCCGGAATCATCGAGCGTCACGACCGCCGCGAGACCGGCGATGGCGTAGCCGGATGCGGAGTTGGCGAGCTTTTCGTAGGCAACACCGGTGTGTGCGGCCAGTTTCGGCACGCGGATCCCGGTCACCACATCCTCAGGCGAGAGCGCCGTGGTGAAAATGCTGATGAAGAAATCGGCGGCCGGGAAAACCGACTCACCATCCGGACCGGTGGCGATGATCTCGGCATCGAGCGCGAGCACGCCCGCCGGGTAATCGGCCGCGGGATCGGCGTGCGCAATCGCGCCACCGATGGTGCCGCGCGCACGCACCTGGCGATCGCCGATGGTGTGCGCGATCGCCGCCAGCAACGGTGCGTGCTGCGCGATCAGCGGATCGCTCGCGATCGCTTTGTGCGTGGTGTTGGCGCCGATGAGCAGCGTATCACCCTCGTCGGTGACGCCACTCAGCTCGGAGATCCCGGCGATATCGATGAGGTGCTCCGGGTTGGCCAGGCGCAGCTTCATCGTCGGCAGCAGGCTGTGCCCGCCGGAAATCAGCTTGGCGCCATCGCCGTGCTCCTGCAGGAGGGCGATCGCTTCAGCCACCGAACCGGCGCGGTGATACTCAAATTGATTCGGATACACAGCGCGTCCCCTCTCTCGCTACAGATTCGCGAGCAGCTCCGGCTGCGCGCCGGCCGCGATACGCTCGGCGGCGAGCCGCACCGAGTCGATGATTCCCTGGTATCCGGTGCAGCGGCAGATGTTGCCTTCGAGCGCTTCACGGATTTCCGCATCGCTCGGATTCGGCTGCTCCTGCAGCAGTGTCACCACCGACATCACCATGCCGCTGGTGCAATAGCCGCACTGCACGCCGCCTTTTTCCCAGAAGGCCGCCTGCACGGGGTGCAGATAGCCAGCCGGAGCCAGGCCTTCGATGGTCGTCACATCGCCGCCATCCGCCTGCACGGCGAGAATCGAGCACGATTTCACCGGATCACCGTTAAGCACCACGGTGCAGGCACCGCACTGGCTGGTTTCGCAGCCGACGTGCGTGCCGGTGAGCCCTACTTCATCCCGCAGGAATTGCACGAGCAGCGTACGCGGCTCCACATCGGCGGTGCGCGACACGCCGTTGATCGTAATCGTCGTCTTCACGAACGCTGTCCCCCTCTGGCACGGATAGACATGTCATGCAGCTGCCCGGCGCCGTGCCGGGCAGTTTGGTGAAGCAGTGGTTAAGTTGTGGTCAGCTTTTCCACACTCTTGAAAAATTGCCCGGCAATCGTTTTCGCCGCCGGCTGAATCATTCGCGCGCCGACCCGCGCGATAGTACCGCTTACATTCGCCGTCCCGGCGTATTTGACGATCGTGCTATTCGGACCATTCTCGACGAATTCGAGCTTACCGACTCCGTTCACCTGCCCCTGCGGACCGGCGCCCTCGATCCCCATCGTGTAGCTTTCGGGCTCCACCTTATCGGAAATCTTCACCCCACCGGTAAAGGTTCCCTTAATCATGGCGATGCCGATTTTCATCGTTACCTTGTATTCGTCCGGACCGATGATTTCGAGATTCTGCACCCCTGGCAGACTCGCGCGCAGCGTTTCCGGATCGAGCATCAGCTCCCACACGCGTTCGCGCGGTAAGGCAAAGGTATATTCACCAGCAAGTTCCATGTTGCCTCCTCCGGCATGGCGCTTCGCGCCCGGCTTTCACCGCAATACTTAATGGTATCAGGATTTCGGCGATTTCCGTTCGCTGTCATTTCGCGACGCGAACCAGCGCTGCCAGTTCGCCACGATCTGCGGATCGTGGGGAAACGCCAGTTCCGGCAGACCCGCCGTGGTGAACCAGGCCAGCGCTTCGAGATCGTCGCTCGCAACCGGTTCACCGCTGAAGCCGGTGGCGGCATAGGCCGCCAGCGCCACCGTTTCACCCTCGCGCGAGAAGAAGCCGAGCATCGGCCCAATCTCGACCGCGAGCCCCGTTTCTTCGAGCACTTCGCGGGCCGCGGCCTGCTCCACCACCTCGCCGCGCTCGACGAACCCGGCCGGGAAACTCCACTTCCCCGGCTCGCGCGTGTTCACCCCGCGCTTCCCGAGCAAAATCTCGCCATCACGCTCGATCACCACCGCCACCGCAAGTTTGGGGTCGAGATAAGTCACCCCTCCGCAGGCGGTGCAGACGGGTCGCAACCGCCCCTCCACCTGCCGCTGTTCGGTGGACCCGCCGCATCGCTGACAGAACACGCGCATCCCCCTCATTCGGCGCTAACTACCCACATTTCACCATCTCCGCGACAATGACCGCACCGGTAATCCCGGCGGCACGATCGCGCAATCAGAAAGCACTCCAGCATGTGGCAGATCGACGAACAAGCGCTCGTCAATATTGAAATCGGCGCCGGAATTCTCGGCACCGGTGGCGGCGGAAATCCCTACCTCGGCCGCGTTTTCGCCCAGGAGCTGCTGCGCCAGGGCAAAATCATCACCGTCGCCAGTGTTGACGAGGTTGCCGACGATGCCCTCGTCACCTCCGTCGGCGGCATGGGCGCACCGGTGATCAGCATCGAGCGCCCACCGCAGGGTGATGAATATCAAGGCGCGCTACGTGCATTAGAGCGCTTCATCGAGCGCGAATTCACCCACGTCGTGCCGGGTGAGATTGGTGGCTCGAACAGTACCCGCCCCCTGATCGTCAGCGCCCAAACCGGCTTGCCGGTGATCGATGGCGACGGGATGGGGCGTGCCTTTCCCGAACTGCAAATGTGCACCTTCATGATGGAGGGCATTCCCGCTATGCCCGCCGCCATCGCCGATTACAACGGCTACAGCGTTATTTTCGATCGAGCAGCCGATCCGCGCGTGCTCGAACGCTACGCTCGCGCGGTCACGATCCAGATGGGCGGTGCATCCGGTTACGCCTACCCGGTGATGAGCGGCGCCGAGCTCAGGCGCACCGTCATTCCCGGCACCCTCACCCTCGCCAACGATCTCGGCGCTACGGTGCTCGATGCCCGTGCCAATCACCGCGATGCGGTGGGAGCGGTGCTGGAGCTGATGGGCGGGCAATTGCTCTTCAGCGGCAAAATCGTCAACGTCACCCGCCGTCTCGTCGGCGGATTTGCGCGCGGCGTGGTGGATATCGAAGGCAGCGGCGATTTCGACGGCCGGACGATCACCATCGATTTCCAGAACGAGAATCTGATCGCCCGCGATCGCAGCGGCGAAGTGCTGGCAGTGGTCCCCGATCTGATCTGCCTGGTTGATGAAGAATCAGCCGCGCCGATCACGACCGAGATTCTCCGTTACGGCTTGCGCGTGGCGGTGCTCGGCATCCCTGCCCCGGAACAACTGCGCACCGAAAACGGGCTGGCAGCCGTCGGGCCGGAAGCGTTCGGTTACCGCGATGTCAGCGTCACCCCGCTCCCCGGCCGCTTTGGCGCCGGACACGCGCTGATCGGGAACGCGGCGCGCTGACGGCTACCAGGCATCATCTCAACCACAACCTCCGTAGGGGAGCCCCTCGTGGGCTCCCTCTCCATCTACGGAGGTATTCGTGTTACCAACCCGGGAGCCCACGAGGGGCTCCCCTACGGAACATGTTTGCGGAGATCGAGATGAACGGGGCTCTAGAAGGTGTGTCCGCGTGATCTCAGAATTCTCGCTACCCGCGTGTAGCGGCGCCGACGAGCAACTCGCTCGGAGACTCGAATCCCTCCGGCCCTTCCAGGCGCAGCAACTCCTGCCGGATCTCCTCCCACGCGGCTGTCCGTTCCGCTTCCGAGACCCCGGCGAGCATGGTGCGTAGCGCTCCGAACGATTCCTGCTCGAACCGGAGGCACTCATCCGCTGTCGCCAATCGCAGCGGCGCCGAAACGACGCGTGTTTCGATGTCGGTGAATCCGGCCTGTCGCAACGCATCTTCCATGGCTTCGCGACTTCCCAGGCTATACGGACCGGGGCTCCCAGGCGGCGGGGCTGGCAACTGAGCGCGACGCCGGATGATCGTGATCGGGATCGTAAAGAAGGGATTCGCGTCGGGGCTCGTGAAGCTCGCCAGCGCGACTCGACCTCCCGGTTTGAGCACCCGGTGTATCTCCGCGAGCGCCTGCGGGCGATTCGGGAAGTAGATCAGCCCAAGGCGAGAAAGCACCGCATCGAACGAGGCATCGGGGAGATCGAGATGCTCTCCGTCCATTACCCGCGCCTCAAACTGGGTGGACGTGAGTCCACGCGCGCGGCCATTTTCCGCGGCAAGTCGCACCAGATTCGTGGTGATGTCGGTGCTCAGCACGTAGCCGCCGGGGCTGACGCGCTCGACGGCGGAAAGCGCCGGCTCCCCTGAGCCACCCGCGACATCGAGCACGCGCGCTCCGGGAGCGAGACGCGCCAGCTCGAACATCGTCTCGGTTGCCGGTTTCAGCCAGCGCTGCAACTCCGGTCCCCAGCGATTCCAGGCTTCGGCGACACCCTCCCACTGCTGCCGGGTCGACTCCTTGAATTTGATCGGGTCGAAGTCTGCCGCTGGTGTCGCCATCGTTTTCCCCTCGAACACGGTGAACGCGAGACGAATGGGCGCAAGTCTATTGAGGGTGATGCCGGAATCAAGCCGATGTCGAACAAAACGACCTCGCACTGGCTTACCGCGCTCACGCACGGCGATCCTGTTTGTACTATTCCCTCAGGAATCTACAGGATTGGGAAAGGACGCGGCATGGCGAAATCGGCGCTCCTGGTTCGCGGTGGTTGGGAAGGGCACGATCCCGTGCAGACGAGCGATCTCTTCGCAACGCTGCTCGTGAACGAGGGGTACACCACCGAAGTCTCCGACACCCTCGATAGCTACCTCGATGCCGAAAAAATGGCGACCTACGATCTCATCGTGCCGGTCTGGACGATGGGAACGATCACCCCGGAGCAGGAGCGCGGGCTGCTCGACACGGTCGCCGCCGGTACTGGCATCGCGGGGTGGCACGGCGGGATGGGCGACGCCTTCCGCAACAATCCCGAGTATCAATTCATGGTCGGCGGGCAATGGGTGGCGCACCCCGGCAACGACGGCGTGACCTACACCGTCAATATCGTCAATCACGACGATCCGATCACCGCCGGGGTGGCTGATTTCCAGATCACCTCCGAGCAGTACTACCTGCACGTCGATCCCGGCAACAAGGTGCTTGCCACCACTACCTTCACTGGCGACTACCTGCCCGCCATCGAAGGCACAGTGATGCCGGTGATCTGGAAGCGGCGCTGGGGGCACGGTCGCGTGTTTTACTCATCACTCGGGCACAAATTCCGCGATTTCGATCTTTCCGAAGTTCGGGAAATCACCCTGCGCGGCATGCTTTGGGCAACGCGTTGAGCCAGGCATTCTACGAGAAGGAGTCATCGTTGGCAGCGCAAAAACGAACCGGGATCGGCATTATCGGTACCGGGGTGATCAGCGAAATCTATCTCAAAAACCTGACGAGCTGGCCCGATGTTGAGGTCATCGCCGTCTCAGATATGTTCATGGATAAAGCGCGCGAGCGCGGCGCGCAGTTCAACGTACCCGCGATGACCGTCGATGAGCTGCTCGCCGATCCGCGAGTCGATTTGGTGATCAACCTCACCATTCCCGCCGCGCACGGCGAGGTCGGGTTGAAGGTCGTCAACGCCGGCAAATCGGTCTATAACGAAAAACCGCTCTCTACCTCGCGCGACGTCGCCCGCCAGTTGCTCGAAGCCGCGGCCGCGAACGGTGTGCGCGTCGGTGGAGCACCCGACACCTTCCTCGGTGGCTCGCTACAGACCTGCCGCGCGCTGCTCGATAGCGGTGTGATCGGCACACCGGTGGCGGCAGGCGCTTTCTTCGTTTCGCCGGGACCTGAGAGCTGGCATCCGGCGCCGGAATTCTTCTACCTCGCCGGTGGCGGCCCGATGCTCGACATGGGTCCCTACTACATCACCACGCTCGTCAATCTGCTTGGTCCCATCCGCCGCGTCACCGGCTCGGCACGGATCACCCGCCCAGAGCGCACGGTTACGTCCCGGGCGGACAACATTCGCAATATCCCGGTCGAAGTTCCGACCTTTTTCTCCGGTGTGCTCGATTTCGCGAGCGGTCCGATCGGCACCCTGATCACGAGCTTCGATGTCTGGGCCGCCGATCTGCCGCGCATCGAAATCTACGGCACCGAGGGAACGCTGAGCGTTCCCGACCCGAACAATTTCACCGGCACGATCAAGCTGCGCCGTTTCGATTCGAAGGATTGGGTGGAACAGCCGGTGACCGCGCCCTTCCAGGAGAACAGCCGCGGTCTCGGCGCACGCGATATGGCGCGTGCCATTCGCGAAGGCGGCGCGCACCGCGCTAGCGGCGATCTCGCCTACCACGTGCTCGACGTCATGCTGTCGGTCGAAGAAGCCTCAGCTGGGGGTAAACACATCGAGCTCACCAGCACCGTCGAGCGCCCTGCACCGCTGACATCATTCGCCTAGAAACCATCAAGCCAAGACGCCCCTACAAACACGCGTTATCACGCGTGTGTTTGTAGGGGCAAGACCTGCCTCTCCCACGCGATCATTCCCTCGCCCAGCGAGGCGGTTCGAGAACCGCCCCTACGCCGATGATGACAACCAGCAAATCACGCGGTTGGGGAGGCGGGCAGGGCAAGCCCAGCCCCTACGAAGGTTGTGGCGACGCCCGCATCCGCGTTGCCGATCAGCTTGTAGCGGTAGGGCGAGCCCTACCGTCTCGTTCGGAATCACTCCCTCCCTAATATCACGCAATCGTTGACCCCGGAGGGGTCATTCTTGCCTGAGCACCGGCCCTCAGGCCCGGTGTATCACGCCGCAAACGAAGAAACCCCGCCGGTTTCCCGGCGGGGTTCGTTCATTCAGATTCGCGTGTGTTACCGGCCGCGCTTGCGCGATTTCGTCAGCGCCAGGTTACCGGCTGCCAGGGTGAGGATCACGGCAACCGCGAGCAGCGCCCAGGTCATCGTATCGCTGCCACCAGCGGTGGTGCCGGAGCCCGAGGGCGGGAAGGCCGTGGCATCGCCCATCACGCTCGGTGTCGGTGTGCTGGTCGGCTCCGGAGTCGGAGTCGGCGGCACGGGTGTAGGCGTCGGTGGGACCGGCGTTGGAGTCGGCGGCACCGGGGTCGGGGTGTTCGTCGGCTCAGGCGTCGGTGTGTTGGTCGGTTCCGGCGTCGGGGTATTCGTCGGCGGAACCGGTGTGCTGGTCGGCTCAGGTGTCGGCGTGTTCGTCGGCGGGACCGGCGTATTGGTCGGCTCCGGCGTCGGCGTGTTGGTCGGCGGAACCGGTGTGTTCGTCGGCTCTGGCGTCGGTGTATTGGTCGGTGGCACCGGCGTGTTCGTCGGTTCAGGCGTCGGAGTATTGGTTGGCGGAACTGGCGTATTCGTCGGTTCCGGAGTCGGCGTGTTGGTCGGCGGCACCGGAGTATTCGTCGGTGCGGGCGTGTTCGTCGCTTCCTCGGTCGGCGTATTCGTCGGTTCCGGCGTGTTGGTTGCTTCCTCGGTCGGGGTATTCGTCGGCGCCGGTGTATTCGTTGCCTTTTCAGTCGGCGTCGCGGTTGGTTCCGGCGTGTTCGTCGGCTCCTCCGTCGGCGTCGAGGTCGGCTCAGGCGTGTTGGTCGGCTCTTCGGTCGGAGTCGACGTCGGTTCCGGTGTATTGGTCGGTTCCTCGGTCGGAGTCGAGGTCGGTTCCGGCGTGCTGGTAGCCGGGATCGGCGTGGCCGGTTCAGGTGTCGCCGCGGCAACCGGCGCGGTGGTTTCGACTTCATAGGTAATCGGCACGGCTGCGAAGGATCCTTCCTTCAACGAACCAACGCCATAGAAGTCGTAAACGACGCCGCCCTGCAGCGGCAGCTCCGGCACATCAAGAAGCACTTCGCCGCCATTGGTGGTAGCGAGTTGCACGTGATAGGTACCAGCCGGAACGGTGATGTAATCGCTGGTCTGCTGGAAGCCGACGCGCTCGATCAGCACGGTGCCATCCGGCAGCTGGAGATTGACGGCGGTGGTATCGGGGGATTCGTGCGTTACGCGCACCCGCGCTTGATCGGCCGGGAGCGGGGAAACATCAGCTTCTTCCAGGGTGGCGGAAAGCGATTTCAGGAATCCAACGGCAACGAGCTCGTAGGTCGCGCCACCAGCCAGGCGAACCGGCGCGGCGACGATGGCCTCGGCTTCGGTACCCCCAGCTTTGACGATCGCGACATTGCGCGTACCGCCATCAATTTCGATCGGATCGGTAACCGTGCCGAGCTCAACTCCGGCGGCGATCACCTTGCCGTCGATCATGACATCGAGCGGGCCTGAATCCGGCGAGGCATTCAGCACTCGCAAGGTCGCCTTGCCAGACTGTGCCGATTCGGCGGCATGCACCGTCGTTCCGGCAAAGACGCCCATCATGAGCAGCATGGCTACCGCACAGTAGACCGCTGCCTTCCAACTCCCCTTCACCCCGATTTCCTCCGCCCGGAGATCAAGAAAGGGCCACATGGCACCTTCTGACCATCATGTTGGCCCTGTACCGGCTCAAGGTAGTTTTTTTCCGCAAAGTCTTCAATCCACCAGTCGGACCAGGGATTCTCGACTCCGGCGCGACCACCGTATTCGCCGATCTAGGACCTCGCCACGAGTGTACGTACACTCTCGCTCGGTTGCAACCCCTGCCCGACCCGTTCCGTCGTTATGCTTTTGTGAATAGAAGGCTCTTTCCCCGCCGCAATCGCGTCGAATCCCCTCACCCGTGCCCCGCTGGCAATCCATGGATGCTGCTTACGTCGAGTATCCGCGATCCCCTTCCGAACGAGCGGGAATGGCCGGTAACACGTTCGACTATCTTTTGTACTGAACGTACAGGAATAGCGCGTGGTAGCGAATCGATGTTAATTCGACCTGCCAGACGTCCCGAATCAGCGTTTTAGCGGCGGCCGCGCTCACCGCGAGCCGCTCGGATCGCCTCTAGCTCGGCACGCCCGCGCTCGGTGAGCGCTTCCAGCCACTGATCCTTGAACGGCTTCAGCTGATCGACGAGCGCCTGGGTCACTGCGACGTTGCGGAACCATTTGCGGTTGGCAGGGATGATCGACCAGGGGGCGTACGGCGTGTTGCAGCGCTGGATCGCCTCCTCATAGGCGACCATGTACTTTTCCCACGACCGCCGTTCCACCCAGTCAGCGGCGGAGAGCTTCCAGGCCTTTTCCACATCGCGTTCGCGAGCGATCAGCCGTTCCTCCTGCTCCTCTTTGCTGATGTGCAGGTAGAACTTGGCGATCAGCGTGTCGTTGTCGGCCAGCAGGCGCTCGAAATTGTTGATGTGATCGAAGCGGCCGCTCCACACCGATTTCGGCGCCAGTTCGTGCACGCGCACCACCAGCACATCTTCGTAATGCGAGCGGTTGAATACCCCGATCATGCCTTTCTGTGGGGTTGCCTGATGCACCCGCCACAGAAAATCGTGATTGCGCTCGATCACCGTCGGGACCTTGAACGCAGTCACCTCGGTCCCCATGGGACTGGTGTCGCGGAACACCGCCCGGATGGTGCCGTCTTTGCCACTGGTGTCGATACCCTGCAGCACCACCAGTAGACTGTGCGTACCGGCGGCGTAAAGCAATTCCTGCAGTTCGCCAAGTTCGCGCGCCAGCGATGCGTAGAGATCCTCCCCTTCTTTCCGGTCGAGCCCGCCGTTGGCATTCGGATCGATGTCGTTCAGGCGAATCTTTTTGCCGGGCTGGATGCGGACGGCGTAAGCCATCGGTGTGGCGCCCCTTCACTCGTCATCAGCGCGCACCCGCCGCGTGGCGAGGCGGCCGCTTGTCGGTCGTCACGTCGAAATGAGCGGTCGAACACACCGCGCGGCCCCAAGTTTCCCGGAGCGGTGCGATTCCATAATAGTGGGTGCGTTCCCTACTCGCGAACGATAGCCAGCTCGCGCTCCGGAATCTCCGCCGGAACCGCCCGGCGCGATCGCCCGCCGCTCCTGGCGATAATCACCCCGGCAAAGACGATCAGGGCGGCGCCAACCTTCAAAATCGTGAATCGTTCGTCCAGAAACACGTACGAGAGCACACCGCTGAGGATCGGCACGCAGTAGAGAAACGGCACGGTGCGAGAAACGCTGGTGCGCTGAATCGCCCAGCCCCAGATCGTGTACCCCAGCAGCATCGAAATCGCAGCTGAGTAGAACATCGCGCCCCAGCCACCCCAGCCAACGGCGCCCCAATCCTGGTCGATCAGTGATGGAATAGCGAAGGGGGTGATCATGATCAGCCCGAGCAGGGTCGACCAGGCGGAGACCATCAGCGCCCCGTGTCGCTGCACGATCGGGCGACCGGCCAGACTATAGATCGCGAAGCTGAGGGCGGCGATCAACCCGAGGATATCGCCCTTGGCAGGATTGTTCTCACGCAGCTTCTCCCAGACGAACAGCCCGATCCCGCAGGAGGAGATGATCAGTCCTGCCCACTGCACCCAGCGCGTGCGCTCGATGTGCAGGGCGTGCGCGATCGCGCTGGCCAGCAGCGGCGAAATGGAGATCATCACCGCCGAAGAAAAGGCGGTGGTGTATTTCAACCCGGCGGTGAACAGGGCGTTGTAAATGGCGAATCCGGAAACGGCGGTGAGCAAAAACCACTTCAGGTCTTCACGCGGGATCCGTGGGATCGAACCGCGAATGGCGTACCAGCCGAAGATGATCAGCACGACGAAGGCGAAGCGGCAAAACACGTAGGGAATCGGCGCAACAGTATCGACAGTCGACTTAACGATGATGTTATTCGCGGCCCAGATCGTGACGGTGGCCGCCATCGCCAAACTGGCGAGATCGAAGCTTTGGAGCAGCGAAACGCGCGATTGATCCCGTTCCAACCCAGGTCCCGGTTCTCGTGAGGCGCCGCCCGGCGCAAACCGGGACTAACGCGAAGCAGCGATCGAAAGCGTGATTGGAAGCGATCCTTCCAGGGAAAGCAGCCGTTCTTTGGCTTCTACTCCACCGGCGTATTTGCCGATCCCCTTCCCGGTGGGAAGGATACGATGGCAGGGCACGATCAGCGGGATCGGATTTTTGTTCAGTGCATTGCCCACCGCGCGGCTCGCGCCGGGGCTGCCGATTTGCGCCGCGATCTCGCCATAGGTGCGGGTTTGTCCGAAGGGAACCTGCGCCGTGGCATCGAGCACCGCGCGCGAAAACGGGGTCAGACCAGAAAAATCGAGCGGAACCTCGAAATGGTTCCGCCGCCCTGAGAAGTATTCGCCGAGTTCGTTCGCGATCTCCGTGATGCGGGTTTGATTACGCATCGCCTGGAATCCACGCTGGGCGAGACGCTGCTCAAAATGGGTGGTGTCATCCATCCAACCAAAACCGATTTCGCAAACACCTTCATCGGAAACCGCCACGAGCAACTCGCCGATCGGCGATGCAATCGTGCCGTAGGACGCATCGCGCGGGGCAGCTTTTTGCGGCAACGGCGGCAATACGGGCAACGCTGGTAATGGGGCGGTATCGGCGAGATCGCAGCGCTCGATCAGGGTATCCACCCCCTGGAAGCAATGGAGCTCGTTGCGGCAGTAATTGCACGTCGCCGTATGCTCATCGATCCAGGATTTGTCGATCTGCTCGAGATCGCCCAGCACGTACGCCGGAAGCGATTCCTCGCACAGATCGCATTCATCGACCTCAGGTCGATTCGCGATCTCCGCCAGGTGAATCACAACCTCCCGTTGTGCGTTCGTCATTGCCATTCCCACCAAATTCGGTCCAGACATGGGGTCCGGAGGCAGTGTGTGTGCCATGGCCCACCCTCTGATCGGCGTTACAGCCGATCGCCAAAGCAACCGCGCAATTTACGCAGTGCCTCATGGACATTCGCCCGCGCCGCCGGTTCGCTGCATCGCAAACTGTTGGCGATATCGGCATAGTCCATTTCGTGATACTTCCTCAAAATGAGGGCCACGCGCTGTTTCGATGGCAACCGCTCAATGAACTGCTCCACTTCCTGCAGCAATCCACGCGCATCAAGCTGCGCCGCTTGATCGTGAGCCGGCGCCGCGATTGGCGCGTCTTCATCCAGAGCATCCACCCGCCCATGCTTGCGCCGGTGACTCAAAAAGGTGTTCGTCGCTATGCGATACAACCATGCCCGATGATTCGCATCCTGGTCGAGCCGTCCGAAGGCGCGAAACGCCTTCAAAAAGGTCTCCTGATACAGATCATCAGCATCGGCGGGGTTTCGAGTCAGCTGCAACGCGTACCGATGCAGCTCCACCCCGTAGCGATGAAACATCGATTCGAAACTCACCGCGCAGTCGACAGGCGCAGCTGCTACCGGTGCAGCACCGGAGAGCGCAGCAGCCCCTTGCGTCGTCAACGCAGCCTTGTTCATCCGTGTCACCCCGTGACCGCGGCTGTCGAAGCAACCCCGCCCGGTTGCCCCCTCGTCCGCGCTCAGTCATTGAACGCGCGCGATTCCGACCTGTGAGATGCCTGCGTGTCATGCGCAACATAACGCAAATCGGGCAAACTTTGCGCTAAAGGGTTGTACGTACACCCCATTTTCCGCTACCATCACCCCAAAGTAAGACGATCGAACCCGGATGTGTCCGGTTCCCTTCCCGGCGCTCTGCCGGTTTGGCACAGCCAGAGTTCGAACGAGGAGGCAATGATCGATGGTGCTAGGGCTTTCGCGAGGGCGCATGCGCTCGGCCGCGCAATTCGCGCTACCGGCTGATCCCTCCTGGCATAACGCCGCCGGCGCGCTGGTGTATGAAAGCACCTGCGAGCTTACCGGCGCCTTCCCCGGCTACGTCGATCAGGGAGCCCGCCTCGAACACGCCCAGGTTCGCCTCTACGAGCGCATGCTCGTGATCGATGAGGGCAAACCGCGCGGCTTTGCGCTTACCTTCGATCAGATTGTCGCGACCGATGATGGCGATCAAACCGATATCGACAACGCGATGATCCGCCTGCGCTACCGCGATGGCGAGGAAACACGCCTCTTCGCGCTGCGCCCACGTGCCAGCCGCCTCATCTTCCGTGGTGGCCGCCGCGCCTTCCGCCTGCTCGACGAAATGGCAGCACTCGGTGTGGCCGGTGGTCCGCTTGACGATCTTCCAGCCGAGACTTTCGTGACCAACTGGGGCGAGACCGAGGCCTTCGGCCACGAAACGATGGTCTGGCACGGCCACGCCAGCGCCTCGCTCATGCTGAGCGGCGAGCGCGCCACCTGCGATCTCTTCGTCACCTCGAAATCGCTCGTTTGGGGCCGCGATGCCCGCAGCCCGATCGCGCGGGTGCCGATCGCATCGATTCGCGATGTCACCCCCGGTCACAGCGGCGGCCGCGAGCAGCAGCCGATGGCCTTCATCGGGATCGGCGACAGCGGGTTCGATCGCATCGAATTCGCCTTCGTCTTCGATGCGCACGACACCGAGGACCGCAACGCGCTGGAGCGTTCGGCATTCGTCGTGCACCTGCGCTCGCGCCAGGTCGCCCTCGCCTACCCTCAAAAGCCGGTACAACCCTGGATTGCACCGCTGGAACCGGTCGAGGACGGTCCGAAATCACTCTGGCCCGATCATCCGGTGGCGCTGCGCCAGCCGGGGCGTCTGGGTGAGCGCCTGCGCAACCGCAGCGAGGAAGAAGCCGAATCGCCGCGCCGCGCCTTCAACGATCCCGCCGAGCGCCTTCGCCCCGATCGCGGGGTGGTAACCGCTCAGGACTGGCTAGCGCAGGGAGACAGCGTCTCCGCCTGGGCGGCGCCGGCAACAAGTGAGGTCGATTTCGAGGAGAGCGATGAGATCGCGGTCGAGCCGATTTCAGTCGACGATGTCGTGCTTTCGGAGTGGGCTCCGCCTGAATCGCCGTTTGCCCCGACCGCCACAGAGCCGGTAGTCGAACTCATCGTGGCAAAGCCGGATGATGCCGATACAAAATTCGAAACCGATGCGCTCGCGGCGCTCGGGGAGATTCTCGATGTGATTCGCCGCCGGGAATCGGGTGAGCGCGAGGCCGCCGCCACTCAGAAACCACCGAGTGGCGGCACCCTGGCGGCGGCCCTCGATGCCGTCACCGCCCGTCACGAGCGGGGTGAGATCGACGCCGACACCGCCTCCGAGCAACGGGCGCGCCTGCTCAATCTCGACGATGTGATGCGCCGGCTCGATGTGCTGCTGCCGCTGCACGCGAATGGCGCCGTCACCACGGCGGAACTGACGGCCCGGCGTGACACTCTTTGCAACGATCTCAGTGCTGCGCTCTTTGCCGCGCGTCACTGATCACAGGTTGCGCAAAATCGGCGTGGTACCATCGTCACGCGGTTGCTCCTCACCAGGGAGCGCCGCGTGATGCGTTCTACCCCTGATATCCCCGAGGAGGCTCGCGTTTGAGCCACGGTCGTATCAGCCGCTCCGCCACTCGCACCCTTTCCGCACGACGGCGCGCGGCTCGCTATCCGAATTCACTCCGCACCCGGCGACCAGGCAAGCTGCCACCGCACATGCTGCCCGGCGCGGTGGCGCGACGCATGAAGCGGCGCGATTTCACCATCTGGCTGGTGGCGATCGGCATCATCTTCCTAATAGGAGGGGTGAGCTTCGCCATCGCCTTCGCGGTCACCACCGCCAGCGCGGTGGCAGGGACGCTGCGCGCCTATCGGGAGATCAATAAGGATCTCCCGAATGCCGCGCAGGTGGCAGCAAATGCCTTCCAAACCACCCGCGTTTACGATCGCAACGGGGTGCTGCTGAGCGAGATCACCGATCCCGATGGGGGTTGGCGCACCTTCGTTCCGTTCGAAAAGATCTCCCCCTGGGTGATTCAGGCCACGGTTTCCGCCGAGGACTCGACCTTCTGGAGTCACTACGGCGTCGAGCCGATGGCGATCGTGCGCGGCGCGCTGATTATCGGCTCCGGCGACGGCTCGTCGGGTGGCTCGACGATCACGCAGCAGCTCGCGCGTGCGCTCTACCCGAATAAGGTCAGCCCGCTCGATGTTTCACTATCGCGCAAAATCCGCGAGGCCTTCATCGCGGTGGCGCTCGACAAGGAGTACTCGAAACAGGACATCATGACGATGTACCTGAATCTGATCTTCTACGGGCAGCGCTCGTTTGGCATCGAAGCCGCCGCAAATACCTTTTTCAATAAGAGCGCGAAGGACCTCGATCTTGCCGAGTCCTCCTTCCTCGCTGGGTTGCCGCAGGCCCCCTCGGCCTACGATCCGACGATCCACTTCGATCAGGCGAAAAAGCGGCAAAAATACGTACTCAACCAGATGGCGAAGTACGACTACATCACCCAGAAAGAAGCCGACAAGGCGCTCAAGCAACCGCTGAGTATTGCCAAGCGCGATGCACCCGTCTATCAGGCGCAGCATTTTACCGGCTACGTGCAGCGCTGGATCATCGATCACTACGGCAGTGACGCGCTCTACAAGAGCGGTCTCAACTTTTACACCAGCATCGACACCAACCTGCAGAAACGCGCCGAAGAGATCGTGGCGAACGGCGTGGCGAACATCGCGGTCTACAACCGCAATAACGGTGCGGCCGTGGGCGTACGCCCCTCGACCGGCGAAATTCTCTTCATGGTCGGATCGGCCAATTTCGATGACCCCGGTATCGGCGGGCAGGTGAATTACGCGAATTCCCTGCTTCAGCCCGGTTCCTCGATCAAACCATTCGTCTACATCGCCTCGTTCGAAAGCGGCTGGAATCCCGGCACCATGGTGTTCGACACCTTCCTCTCGGTACCGAATCCCGGGCAGCAGCCGTACGAGCCGAACAACTACTCGATGCGCTTCAATGGCGCGGTTTCCGTGCGCAAAGCACTGGCCGGTTCGCTAAACATTCCGGCGGTGAAGGCGGCGCGCTTCGCCGGTGTGAAGCACGTGATCGATGTCACCCGCCGCGCCGGCTACGTCGATTCGCTACCGCTCGATCCCGACACCTACGGTCTTGCCGTAGCGCTCGGAGCCGGTGAGGTGACGCTGGTCGAACACACTGGCGCGTTCGCCACCCTGGCGAACAACGGCGTGCATGTGCCGCTGCACCCGCTTACCAAAGTCACCGATGGCGCCGGCAATGTGTTCTACGATGTCACTAAAGACCCAACGGTCACCAATCCCGTGCAAGCCTTCGAAGCCGCCTACGCCTACCAGATCTCGACCATCCTCACCGACAACAACGCCCGCTCCTACATTTTCACGTCGGAGAACCTCTTTGGAGACACGATGAGCACGCTGGGGCGTCCAACCGCGGCCAAATCTGGCACCACCGAGGCCTGGAAAGATCTCTGGACAATGGGATACACCACCGATATCGCCATCGGAGTGTGGGTCGGCAATACCAACGCATACGGTGACGCGGTTGGGCAATTGCCGGAGAAAGACGGCATCGAAACCGCGGGGCCGATCTGGCGCGATCTCATGATCGAGCTGCACAACGGCAACTGGTCGAAGCTCCTCACCGATCGCAACGGTAAAACGGTGCCACGCGAATTTCCCACTCCCCCTGATATCTATCGTGGTCAAATCTGCGCCGCCACCGGCAATCGCGCCGAGGGTGGGTTCGAGAACAAAACCGAATACCTGGTGCGCAACGAGGGGCCTGCCCTCCCCTGCGATCAGCTCTCCGCCTATCAACTGGAGGAACTCAACGACGCCCTGGAGACGCTTGAGAGCAAGGGCGACGTCTATTACGGTTCTGCCTTCGACACGATCTATCGCTACCGCGATGTCGCCCGCTACGGTGACGATCCCGGCGGTCCCGACGAGAACGCCTCAAGCAGCGATTCCGGCGACGATCAGACGGACGACAATAGCGACGATAGCGGAGACGATGGCGGCGATTCGCCACCGATCGTCGAGCGGTAAGCAATTTCGACAGCATGCAAAACGGCCGGGCAATAGCCCGGCCGTTTTCTCTTCAGCGAGTGATTGGAGCTACCGGCTATCGACCGGTCGCGTGCGGCGTGGCCGCCCAGGGCGGCGCGGTGTGGCCGGAGCAGCGCCTTCAGCGGCGATTTCCGGTGTGCCGCGGCGACGGCGGCGCAGACGGCCATTCGCCGAAGCGACATCACCAGCGGTGCCCAT
>JAESFN010000835.1_pt1 | contig 19843 bp, 22 predicted proteins | sample 9269411 | NCBI WGS metagenome assembly JAESFN01 (sample SAMN14505399, study PRJNA617100) | algae metagenome | isolation source: Iphinoe sp. HA4291-MV1 and co-occurring heterotrophs from trail next to... | place: USA: Maunawili Falls, Hawaii | collected 2009-07-25
CCATGGCGATCAACGGCTCGTCTTCGATGATCAGGACCTCGGCCGCAATCTGCTCCGCGATCTCGGCGCCCGCCTGGTCGATCAACGCTGTCAACTGCGCTTCGGAGACGTCCATCACGGTCGCGGCCTCGGCTGTCGAGAACCCTTCGACGGCCACGAGCAGAAACGCCTGCCGGGGTCGCGGCGTTATTGTTTCTAGACGGCGATCGACGGGGTGCAGATCGGCGCTTTCGGACGCACCTGGGGCCCGATTGACCGCTACCGAGTTCCAAACCTTGAGAAAGGTCCGATATAGCGCCGAGCGGGGCGGCATCGTCGTATCGAATACCTTGGGGTCCGCGACTAGGGTCTCCAGAACGGCGACCACATACGCATCGCCACTTTGCTGGGTCCCGCTCAAGGCGCGTGCAAATCGCCGCAAATATGGCAAATGCGGCGCAACGGCATTGGCAATCGACATAGTCCCCTACTCCTTGTCGCGAACCGCGGCTCAAGCGTTCGGCCTAAGCCAACAAAACTCCGACCGAGCCACTTGGTTCCATGATATGGGCGTGTTCTGGCCGTTTGTCAGCAGGTGTCCTTGCTGGTTCAGACTGCGGGATTCCCTGAGTAAGCGCACCTAACTGGCTTGGCCCGGAGCGGGCCGCCGGCAAGCGGAGAGTTGAGCATGGAGATTTTCGGCATTCTCATCGCGGTCATGTTCGCCATCGCGACCCTGCAGCCGATGATTCAAGGGCAGATCCTCGCCACCAAGCGCCAGCAACAGATCCGACGCATCGAGCGCGAGCGGGGCTCGCGGGTCATCACGATGATCCATCGTCAGGAGAGCCGCAGCCTGCTCGGATTTCAGGTGGCGCGGATGATCGATCTCGAGGACGCCCAGGCGATTATCCCGGCCATCGAGGAGACGCCTGCCGACACGCCGATCGATCTCATCCTGCACACGCCAGGCGGCATGGTGCTCGCAGCGATGCAGATCGCGCGCGCGGTGAAAGCTCACCCCTCTCGGGTCACCGTGCACGTGCCGGTCTATGCCATGTCGGGTGGCACACTGATCGCGCTCGCCGCCGATGAGATCATCATGGGAAGCTTTTCCGTGCTCGGTCCGATCGATCCGCAGATTTCCGGGATTCCCGCTGCCAGCCTCGTGGAAGTGACGAAGGACAAGCAGGTGCATGAGATCAACGATCTCACGTTGATCTTCGCCGACATCGCGGCAAAGGCGCTGCGACAGGTCAAATCCGGCGCGATCGAGCTCATTGGCGATCGTGTCGATGCGACGCAAGCCCAGGCGCTCGCCGAGAAACTCGCCGGGGGATACTGGACGCATGACTACGCCCTAACAGCGGCCGAGGCGAAGGCGTTGGGGCTGCCCGTCAAGGTGGGGTTGTCGCCTGAGGTGCTCAATCTGATGAAGCTCTATCCGCAGCCAGTGCGCCATGCCGCGGGCGTCGAATTTCTTCCCCCTGAAAGCCCACGGATGCCGAAGATGCCTGTGGAGCGGCCGGCCGCGCAGTAAGCGCGCGAAGAAAGCGATTTGCTCGTGCTGCCTGGAAGAATGCCGGCTCCCACGCCGGCCACGGCACGCTAGCCGCGGCCGAGGTTGGTCAGCACGGCCTCCTCGGCGGCCTCGGGGCCAAACGCCTGCGCGCCTTCGACGTTGAGCAACTCCCCGAGGCGCACGCGCGCGCGGTTGACGCGGCTCTTCACAGTGCCGACGGCGCATCCGCAGATCTCAGCGACCTCCTCGTACGAGAAACCTTCGGCGCCAACCAGGATCAGCGCTTCGCGCTGATCGTCGGTGAGCTCGGCGAGAGCGGTCCGGAAGTCCGCCAGATCCATGTGCCCATGCTGCTCCGGATGGACGGACAGCCGTGCGGAGTATTCACCGTCGCTATCCTTGACCTCACGCCGCAACTTCCTGCACTCGGAGAAGTAGGTGTTGCGCAGAATGGTGAACAGCCAGGCCTTGAGGTTGGTCCCTTCCTCGAAGCTGGACAGATTGTTCCATGCCTTGACAAGGGTCTCCTGCACCAGATCATCCGCCCGATCCGGATTGCCACACAGCGAGATACCGAACGCGCGCAGGTTCGGAACGGCGTCAACCAATGCCTGGCGCAATCTGTCCTTGGCGTCGGTCACGCACCCTCCTTTTTTTCGTTCGCCTCGAGCTGCGACAGCAGCTTCATGAAGCGATCTGGAACCGGCTCCTGGACGAGAGCTCCGTAGGCTGCGCGAAGTTGGCGGCCGAGGACACCTTGCAGCTCGGGCGGCAACGTCTTGTCCTGTGACCTGTCCTGGCGCGGCGGCTGCTCGGCCGGCTTGCATGCGAGCTTCTCGTCGTCGATGGCGTCGTTGTTCATTTCAGGTTGGTTATCAGATTGGTTGCTCTTTACAGTCGTCGAGCCCTGAACGTGCTGCTCAGGCGGCTTCCTCGCAGTCATGACCCACCCACCCCAAAGAGCCCGTCAAAGTCCGAAAATGCCATTCCAGGCCCGATAATGCTCACTTAGAGCAAACTCGTGACGCCATGCTCCGACACCTAGAAACTCTTTTCCCGAGGTGCGGTTCCAACGGCGCTGGATGCCAGTATGTCGCATCCAGCGACGGTGGCCCCGGGGGCGCCAGAGCGAAACACTGCCCGCCAGCCAGTGGTTCTAGCGCGCCTGCAGCCGAGGCGCCAACACTCGCGCCGAAACGAGGGCGATCACCAGGCTGAGCAGAAATACGCCCGGCAACATGTGCCCGCCTCGATCGGCGCCTGCCAGCAGGGCGGCTGCCAACGTGCCCGCGCCCAACAACAGGACGCACACGCAGATGAAAATCAGGACTGCGACGTAGCTCTGTGCTGCCATTGGTCCACCTCCCGACAAGCCTCCACCCACGACTCCACCGGCGGCGCGTCTCGCCGCGCCTCAAATCACGTTGAACAGATGCAGAAGGATCAGAACCGGGATCGGAATCCCGAGCATCCAAAGAAGAACGGTTCGCATCGACTTCACTCCGTTGCTGGACGTGCGCGGGAGAACTCGCTGCTCCCGGGGAGCGTTCCATTGCGTCGGCGATCTGCCGGTCGGACTCGCGTGAGAGGCGCTTTTCCGGAACCACGATCGCCGCGGCCGCGTTGCCTTGGACCTTTCAACGGGGAGACACACCATGATCGCGAGACGCATTGTCCTGCCGGTAGCGCTGTCGGCCGCTCTTGCCTTCAACGCCTATGCGCAAGCGCCGGGTGCGGGCATCTCCTTCATTCCGGCCCAGCAGGCGGACGAATGGAGCACCAGCAGCCTGGTCGGGGTGACCGTGCAGAACCCGGCCGGGGAAGCGGTCGGGAGCGTCAACTACATCGTGCTCAACGGCCAAGGATCGGTAACCGCCGTCGTGATCGGCGTCGGTGGTGTGCTGGGCGTTGCGGAGAAAAATGTCGCGGTGCCGTTTCAAGCGCTCACGCTGGGTCGCGATGCCAAGGGCTTCATGACGGCCCGGCTCGCCGCGACCAAAGAGGGCTTGAGCGAAGCTCCGGCGTACGCATGGAAGGAGCCGTCGACCCTCGACATGATCAAAGACAAGGCGTCGGAGCTCGCAGAAAAGGCGAAGGAGAGCGCCAAGGAGCTGTCGCAGAAGGCCAAGGACGCCATCAAGTCGGACGGAACGAGTCCACCTGAGAAAAAGCCCTAGACGATTGACTGGACCGGCGCACGGCGCCGGTCCTTCGCCGTCGATTTGCATTCGATTTCAACAAAATTGGACCCGCACCAGACAGGGGGATGCCGGTGCGGGTTCAGGTGCAAACAGCGGCGCGGCATGGGGACGGGGGGAGGTGGAACCGCGCCGGGCTGTGGAAGGAGAACACGGGCAGCCCGCCAGAGGTTCCTGGCGATCTAGAAAAAAGTAAGGACGCGCAAAACGGTGCTGTAGCGCGAAAGTGCGCCATGCATCAAGTTATTGATTTTGCGCAATTTATCACGCGGCATGGAACGAAAGGCTGACCCTCGTCGTTGTCTTCAAGGTCTGCAATCTGGGCAGGGAGATTTCATGTCGACGATCAGTTATATCAATCCGCAGAATGCGCGCTTCAATCCCGGCGGCGAGTTCGAGCATCCGCGCGCGCTGGTCGAGGAAGTGGGCCTGACCCGCGGGCAGAAACTGGCGGCGCTGCAGCGTTGGGCGTTCGAGGTCGAGCGGCGCCTGGCATCGGCCGAGGAAGGCATGCCGACCAACGGCATGGTCGCCGACGACCTCAAGCTGCTCGAAGAGATCCGCATGGCAGAACAAGAGCTGCAGCCTACGGATTGAGGATTCCAAGAGCGCGGAACAAGCGCTCCAGCGTGTTTCGCACGCAAGCACGCGCATTAACTCAAAACGCCCCGGGTCGCACCTGACCCGGGGCGTTCTGCTGCCTCGATCAGAGGACCTTGGCGCCGAAGTTGGTCGCCGGATCCATGTCGACGGTCAAGCGGCCAAGCGGGGTCGCGGCGGCGCCGCCCGAGCGCGCGAGGAAGCGGCCCGATCCAGGAGCGGCCTGCAGCCGGCCGCCGGCGACGATGACCTCGCCGCGGCGCAGGACGGTCTCGGGCCAGCCGGTGACGGTACGGCCGGCATAGGGCGTGTAGCCCGTATTGTCGTGCACGTCCCGATCGGCGAGCGTGACCTTGCGCGCAGGGTCCCAGATCGCAATGTCGGCATCGGCGCCGACGGCGAGCGAGCCCTTGCGCGGGTGCAGGTTGTACATCTTGGCCGGCGCAGTCGAGGTCAGCTCGACGAACTTCGACACCCCGAGCCGCCCCCGCGAGACCATCGCGTCGAACAGCAACGGAAGGCGCACCTCGAGCCCCGGCAGCCCGTTCGGCACCTCCTTGAAGGTCGGCTTCGGCCCGGCGCGCAGCTTACCCGTCTTGTCGTAGGCATAGGGCGCATGGTCGGACGAGACGAGCTGGAGATCGCCCAGCTCCAGCGCCCGCCACAGCGCGTCCTGGTCGGCGGCGGTGCGCGGTGGCGGCGAGCACATCCACTTGGTGCCCTCGGTGCCCGGCTTGTCGAGATCGGCGGCGGTGAGGAAGAGATACTGTGGGCAGGTCTCGCCGAACACCTTGAGGCCGCGCCCGCGCGCCTCGCGGATGACGGCCGCGCCCTCCGCCGTCGACACGTGGAAAATCATCACCGGCTGGTCGATCAGCTCGGAAAACGCGACCAGGCGATGGAAGGCCTCGGCCTCGGAGCCGCGCGGGTGGCTGATCGCGTGATACTTGGGCGCGGTGTAGCCCTTCTCGACGAGCCGCTTGCCCATCCACGCGATCATGCCGTGGTTCTCGGCATGGACGCAGACGAGGGCGCCCGACCGCCGCGCGGCGAGCAGCACATCGAGCAGCTTCTCGTCGTCGACGCGCAGCGCGTCGTAGGTCATGAACACCTTGATGGTGCCGCAGCCCTGGCCGACGAGGGCGGGCAGATGCTCCTTCAGCGTCACCTCGGTCGGATCGGCGATGGTCAGGTGGAAGGCATAGTCGATGATGGCGCCTTTGCGGGCGAGCGCGTGATAGTCCTCGACCACCGTCTTCAGGCTCATGCCCGCATACTGGGCGGCAAACGAGATGACGCTGGTGGTGCCGCCGAACGCGGCGGAGGCGGTTGCGCTCTCGAAGGTGTCGGCGTTCATGGAGCCGATGGGCGAGAGCTGCTCGATGTGGGCGTGCGGATCGACGCCGCCCGGCAGAACGAGCCGGCCCGCCGCATCGATCTCCCGCTTGCCCTTCGGCAGGCCGCGGCCCACGGCCGCAATGAGACCGCCGGCGATCGCCACGTCGGCCTCGACAACATCGGACACGGTGGCCACCGTGCCGCCGCGGATCACGCAATCGTAAGCCGGCTCGGTCATAGCAGGTTCTCCATCTCTTGCTTTTGCCCGGACCCTTGCCTGGACGCCGGGGGTATAGGAAGCTCGCCGCCCGACAATGGCCTGAAAAACCGGAGTGAGCCAGCATGGCTTCACGCACGCGCCGCCGCATCCTGGTCGTCAACCCCAACTCGAACGAGACCGTGACGCAGGGGCTGGTCGAGGCGATCGCCCCCATCCAGTTCGCCGACGGGCCCGAGATCGTCTGCCGGACGCTCACCGAGGGCCCGGCCGGCATCGAGACGCAGGAGCACGTGGAGAGCGTGACCCTGCCGCTCAAGCGGCTGATCGAGGCGGACAACCAGTCGAGCGGGTTCGTGATCGCCTGCTACTCCGACCCGGGGCTGCAGGTGTGCCGGGAGGCCACCGACCGGCCGGTGCTCGGCATCAACGAGGCGGGCGTGCTGACCGCGCTGTCGCGGGGGGAGCGGTTCGGCGTGATCGCGATCCGGCAGCGTTCGGTGCGCCGGCACGTGCGCTACCTGCGGCAGATGGGTCTGACCGACCGCTTCGCCGGCGAACGTCCGCTCGACATGAGCGTGGCCGAAACGGCCACCGGCGAGCGGACGCTGGCCAAGATGATCGAGGTCGGAACCCAACTGTGCGAGCAGGACGGTGCCGACGTCATCATCATGGGGTGTGCCGGCATGGCGCGGCATCGCAAGCCGCTGCAGGACGCGCTCGGGGTGCCGGTGATCGACCCGACGCAGGCGGCGGTCGCAATGGCGATCGGCGCAGTGCAGTTCGCCTGATCGCAGTGGCCCGCCCGGTCATTTGTCCGGCGGCAGCTCGACCCCAACTTGCGCGGTGATGCGGCCATAGTGCTCGATGCGGCGATGGCGCTTGAAGTCGAAGATCGTCTCCTTGCCGAAGCGGGTGGCGTCGAGATCGCAGGCGTGGACGATGACCTCATCGGCCTCGGTCGCGGTCTCGGCGACGATCTCGCCATCGGGGCTGACGATGACGCTGGCGCCGAACAGCGGGTGGCCGTCCTCGACACCGGCCTTGGCAACCGCCACCACCCAGGTCGCGTTCTGATAGGCGCCGGCCTGGAGCGACAGCTTGTGATGGAAGATGCGCTTGTCCAGGCCCTCGCCGCCCCGCTGCGAGTTGACCGAGGGCGTGTTGAAGCCCAGCGCGATCATCTCGACGCCCTGCAGGCCCATCACGCGGTAGGTCTCGGGCCAGCGGCGGTCATTGCAGATGCACATGCCGAAGATGCCGCCGAGGAAGCGCCAGACGGGGAAGCCCAGATCGCCCGGCTCGAAGTAGCGTTTCTCGAGGTGCTGGAAGGCGCGAGCGGAATCGAATTCAGCGTGGCCCGGCAGATGAACCTTGCGATACTTGCCTACAATGGTGCCCGCTGGGTCGACGAGGATCGAGGTGTTGAAGTGGCGGCCCTCGGGGGTGAGCTCGGCGTAGCCGAAATTCATCGCCATGCCGTGGCGGGCGGCGCGGTTGAACAGCGGCCGGGTGGCGGCGTTCGGCATCTCGCGCTCGAACCAGCGATCGGCTTCGGCACGGTCCTGATAATGCCAGCGGGGAAAGAACGTCGTCAGCGCCAGCTCGGGATAGACGATGAAGGTGGCGCCCTCGGCCTTGGCCCGGTCCATGAGCGCGATCATGCGGGCGACGACCGCCTCGCGGCTGTCCGCCTTCTGGATCGGCCCGAGCTGCGCGGCGGCGACGGTGACGATGCGGGGCATGGGGCGCCTATGAGCGGCTGAGGGCGGGCGTGGGGGGCAAGATCGCAAGATCCGTCCGCGCTGCCAAGGGCGGTCGTGCTCGGCTGGCCGCCTGCGGCGGCGACGGACGACGGGCGCGGTGATGGCGATTCCTTTCCACTGCGTCCCCGGACGCGGCGGCACGCCGCGAGCCGGGGTCTTTCCCAGATGGGATTGGGTACACGGCCTGCCTCGCCCCTGCCGGGAAAGATCCCGGATCGGCCGCGGGCTTGCCCGCGCCCGTCCGGGAAGGCAGGTGGAGAGGGGTGCCCCAATTCCCACCGTCACGGCAGCGGCGGGCCGTCCCCGACACGTTGCCGATCACGCGCGGAGACTTGCGTGGATGGCCGCCTGCGCGGCCATGACGGGATTTGGGTTTGGTTCTCCCTATGCGCAAAGTGTCATCCTCGGGCTCGTCCCGAGGATCCATCCTTCAACTGGGGTGAACCTCTCAGCCGGACGCTGTGGCAACAGGCTGTGCCACGAGCCTAGGCCGACACTTCGTGGCACCCTAGATCCTCGGGACAGGCCCGAGGATGACAAGAAGAGGGCGCGCCCGCGCCCGTCCGGCCTCGCCGCAGCGCCGACCGAGTGCTCCGTGCACCCAGCCTCAGCCGTTGGCCATCTTGCTGATCGCGGCCGCCCAGTCGATCTCGCCGGGCACCGCCTGCGGGGACGTGCCCGCACCGCTCTGGGCGTCGTCCAGGATCTTCTGCAACGGTAGGCGCATGGCATGGTTCTTGAGGATCTCGGCGCGGCCGGCGGCGGCGATCGCCTCGCGCTCCTCGGGATGGGCGAGGTAGTAGGTGACGAGATCGGCGATCTCTTCGGGCCTGTTGGGATCGTAGTAGACGAGATGCCTGCGATCCTCGAACGGGGCCATGTTGCGCAGGGCCGACGGGTGGTCGAGGCGCGGGGTCAGCAGGAACGTGCCGCAGGCCATCACCTCGGAGACCTTGGTGACCAGGAGGCGGGAGAGCGCGGGCAGATTGACGAAGATCTTGGTCGAGCCGTAGGCGTCAGCCAGCAGCTCGAACGAGCGGCGGACGTCGGGCGAGGACACCGACTGGATGCGCTGCAGCTTGTAGGGGATGCGCGCGAGATACTGGGCGCGCTTAGGATAGATGGTGCCGAGGAAGGCCGCGTCGTGGGTCGCGGCCGCCGACCTCGGGCGAAAGAGCCCGGTGTCGACGCCGAAGGGCAGCCACTGGCCGCCGAACTCCTCCGCATCTTGGATCGCCGGAAAGTAGTGGCGGTCGGCGAGGCTACGGACGGCGTTGAAATCGAAGTCGCGATCGTCGCGGTGGAAGGACTCCGCATACCAGGCCGCCTTGCGGGCGCGGAGCGTGCCCCAGATCGCGCCGTAGCGGGCGCGCAGCGCATCGGGGAACCATTCGGGCGCGCCGAGGACGATGAGGTCGGCCTCGCGCAGCGTCGAAAACGGGATCTGCGCCTTGTAAGGGTTGCCGCCGTCGGTGACGCGGTGGCCCATCTCACGCAGCGCGCTGACGATGCCTTCGGCGCAGCACCACGCCGAGCCGACCGCGGCCGTGTTGTGGAACACGACGATGTTCTGGATGGCCATGCTAGCCCCTGCCCGATGTGTAGGCGTCCAAAGCCTTGCGCACGCCGTCGCGGAACGAAATCCTGGGCGTGAATCCGAGCCGGCGCTGGATCGCGGTGTCGCCGGCCCGGGCGAAGACGCCCTCGGGCTTGTCCGACATGCCACGCACCTCGAGCTTGGCGCCGAGCTCGCTTGCGGCGAGCGAGGCGAAATCGATGAAGCTCGTGAAGATGCCGGTCGAGAGATTGATGCCGCGGCCGTCCTTCAGCGCGTCCATGGTGGCGAGGATGCCGGCGACGCAGTCGTCGATATGGATGAAGTCGCGCATCTGGCGGCCGCTCCCCCACACCGTCATGGTGGACTCTTTCGCAGAGGCGATGGCGCGCTTGCAGATGCTGGGGAAAGGATAGGCGTCGTCCTGGTCCTCGCCGTAGCCCGAGAACGGGCGGTAGACGGCCGACTCGATGCCGTGGCGCTCGTAGGCGAGGATGGCCAGGTACTCGCCGGTGAGCTTCGACCAGCCGTAGGACAGATCCGGCATGCCGATGTCGGTCTCGAAACCGATCATCTCCTCCTTGAGGAGCTCGTAGCGCTCGGGGCGCTGGTACTTGATCGGATAGGCCGCGCTCGACGACAGGTAGACGCACTTCCTTGGGCGCACTGCCTTGGCCCACTGCCAGAAGGCGGCGTCTATCGAGAGGTCGTCGGCGATCGCCAGCGGCTCCTTCTCGATCATCAACCGGCCGCCGACCAGCGCGGCGAGATGGAAGGCGTAGTCGAAATCGGTGTCGCGCACGCGCGCGAACCAGTCGCGGCAGTCTTCGCGGGCAAACTTGAAATTCGGGTAGCCGCGCGGGTCGAACAGCGGCCAGCCGGCAGCGGGATCGCGGGCGCCGGTGTAGGGGGCCAGGTTGTCGACGGCGTGCACCTCGTCGCCCGCGTCGAGTAGCGCCTTCACGAGATGGCGGCCGGCAAACCCGGCCGCGCCGGTGACGAGAACCTTACGCATGCGGGGCGCATCCCCGGCATGTGCAGCCTCGCGTGCGCCGCGCGCCAATGCCGCTGCACAGAGCACCCGTTGTCACCGATCACCCCCGAATCGATGGTACGCGCACGCCGCCCGTCCGTTTACAGCAGAATCACTTGTCAAGCTACTCGGACAGGGCCCGGGCGGCGAGCCGGCTCGAACCGGCCGCGCCTTGGCGGTGCACCCCGTGGGCGAACGCTCCTTGGACTGATAGACTACCCTTCGTCTCGGCACGCTCGGGGAGGGTCGCGATGAGGCGACGGGCGTTCATGGCGCTGGTTGGCAGTGCTGCGGTCGGGTGGCCGATCGTCGCGCACGCGCAGCAGCCGAAGCGGATCGGCATCCTTCTCGTGGGCAATCGCGAGCCGTTCCTCACGGTGTTTCTCGGCGGCCTCAGCGATCTCGGCTACGCCGAGCACCGGAACGTCGTGCTCGATGTGCGATCGTCGGAGGGAAAGCCGGCCCTCCTCCCCGACCTCGCGGCAGATCTCGTCCGCGCGGGCGTCGATATCATCGTCGCGTCCGAGACCCCCGCGGTGCAGGCGGCGAAGCGGGCGACGGGCGAAGTCCCCATCGTCATGGCGCCCTCCGGCGATCCGGTCGGAACGGGCCTGATCGCCAGCCTGGCCCGGCCGGGCGGCAACATCACCGGCTTGTCCGCTGCGACCGCTGAGCTCGCCGGCAAGAGCCTCGAGCTCATCCGCGAGGTGCTGCCCGCCGCCAATCGCGTCGCGGCCCTGGCGGACCCGAGCAATCCGTTCACCAAGCCCTTCATGACGCAGATCGAAATGGCCGGGCAGGTGCTCGGCTACGACATCAAGCCGGTCATGGTCCGGGGCGCGGACGACTATGAGGCGGCCTTCTCCGCCATGGCCGGCGCGGCAATACAGGCCGTCATCATCCAGCCCACGCTGCCGCGGACGGGGATGATCGAGCTGACGCTCAAGCATCGCCTGGCGTCGGTTTCCGGCAACCGCGCTTTCGCCGATGCCGGCGGCCTGATGTCGTACTCGGCCAGCCTCGCCGACCGGTATCGGCATGCGGCCACCTACGTGGACAAGATCTTGAAGGGCGCCAAGCCGGCCGACCTGCCGGTTCAGCAGCCGACCAAGTTCGAGCTGATCGTCAATGCGCGAACGGCCAAAGCGCTCGGCCTGACGATCCCGCAGTCGCTACTGGCGCGCGCCGACGAGGTGATCGAGTAGCTGCGGAAAGCCCCTACTCCACCGCGTGATCGTCGCCCGAGCGGGCGAGCCGCGCCAGGGTGTCGAGCGCGGCGCGCAACCCCTCGAGGGGCGGCGAGGCCAGCGCGATGCGGACGGCGTTGGGCGCGTGACCCTGATGCACCGTGAACGCGCTCGCCGGGGTGACCGCGATGCCGTGGCGGGCTGCGGCGGTGCAGAAGGTATCGGCCCGCCACGGCTCGGGCAGCTCGAGCCAGAGATGGTAGGCGCGGGGATCGCCCTTCAGTCCGAGCCCGGCGAGTGCCGTGCGCGCCAGCTTCTGGCGGGCCGCGGCATCCTCTCGCTTGGCCAGCGCGATCTCGGATACCGCGCCGTCCGTAATCCACTGCAGGCCGACGGCCAGGGGAAAGCCGGGGGCCACCCACGCGCCGGAACGGATCGCGGCGACCAGGCGATCGACGAGGGCGGCCGGCGGCACGACGAACCCGAGCGTCGTGCCCGGCGCGACGCGCTTGGAGAGGCTGTCGACGAGAATGACGTGATCGGGGGCATGGGCGACGAGCGGTGTGTCGTCGGCGAGGAAGCTGTAGACCGCGTCCTCGATGATGGTGAGGCCCGCGTGCGCCGTAACATCGGCGACGTCCTTGCGCCGCTTGGCGCTCATCGTCATCCCGAGCGGGTTGTGCAGCGTCGGCTGCAGGTAGAGGCCCTTGATCGCGTGCTCGCGGTGCGCCTGGGTGATCGCCTCCGGGCGCACGCCTTCCCCGTCGACCGCCAGCGGCACCAACGTGAGGCCGAGGCGCGCGGCAATGCTCTTCACCACCGGATAGGTGGTCGCCTCGACGCCGATGCGCTCGCCGGGCAGAGCCAGCGCGGTCATCGCCGCCGCGACGGCCTGACGACCGTTGCCGGTGAACAGGACGCAGGAGGGGTCCGGCGCCCAGGTGCCGCGCGCAAGCCCCCGCGCGGCGATCTCGCGGGCCTCGGCGGTACCGCGCGCCGTCGAATGCCGCATGGCGCCGGTCAGCGCCGCCGGCCGCATGACCCGCGCGAGACCGGCCGCCAGCCGTGCCCCCTGCTCGGGGAGAATCGGAAAATTGAGCTCGAGATCGACCGGCGCGGTGCCCGGCTCTGTGAGCGCCGCGCTCGGGCGGCCGAGCGGCGCGCGCACATAGGTGCCGCGCCCGACCTCGCCGGTGACGAGGCCGCGGCGGACCAGCTCGGCATAGACGCGGGCGGCGGTCGAGACGGCGATGCCGCGATCGTAGGCGAACTCGCGCTGCGGCGGCAGCCGATCACCGGATTTGAGGGTGCCCGAGCGGATGTCGTGGGCGATCGCATCGGCGATGGAGCGATAGTCGCGCATGTAAAATTGATCCGAGATCAATGTTTCTATTGATCCGATGTATACTCCGATCAATGGTGTGGTGCAATCGATCAGAGAGATGCGCCCGTCATGCCGACCACCGCCACGCTCGCCGCCTTCGCGCTCGTCGCGCTCGGCATGGTGCTCACGCCTGGCCCCATCATGATCTACCTGGTGTCGCGCTCAATCACACAGGGCCGGCTGGCCGGTCTCATATCGCTCGCCGGCGTGATCACCGGGTTCGTCATCTACCTGCTGGCGGCGGTGCTCGGCCTGACGGCGCTGCTGCTGGCGGTGCCGCTCGCCTACGAAGCGATCCAATGGGCGGGGGCGGCCTACCTGCTGTGGCTGGCCTGGGGTGTCGTGAAGCCCGGCGCGCGCTCGGTGCTCGAGCCGCGCGGCGACCTGGCCATCGACGGTCCGCGCCGGCTGTTCGGGATGGGCGTGCTGACCAACCTGCTCAACCCCAAGATCGCCGTGCTCTACCTGGCGCTGCTGCCGCAATTCGTCGACCCCGCGGGCGGCCCCGTCTTCGCGCAATGCGTGGCGCTCGGGCTGACGCAGATCTCGGTCAGTCTTTCGGTCAACCTGGCGATCGTGCTGGCCGCCGGCTCGGTCGCCGCATGGTTCGCCACCCGGCCCGGCTGGCTCGCGGTGCAGCGCTGGATGATGGGCGGGGTGCTGGCCGCCCTGGCGGTACGCCTGGCACTCGAGCGGAGGACAGCATGAGACGCACCCTGGACAGAAGCGCCATACCCGATGTGGGCAGCCGGCCGCCGTGGGCAAGTGCGGCGGCGCTGGCGGCGGCTGCGGCCGGCATGGTGTGGACCTGGCTCTCGCGCGCCCGCCAGCGGCGGACCCTGCGCGACCTCGATGCGCGGCTGATGCGCGACATCGGCCTCGATGCCGAGCAGGTGCGGCGCGAGACGATCAAGCCGTTCTGGCGGGCCTGAGCCCCGAGCCGACGGGCGGACCGCTGTCGCCGCCGCGTCAGGAGACGCGGTAGCGCGCCATGACCTCTCGGTCCGGCTCGTAGCCGAGCCCTAGCCCGTCGGGAACCGGGATGGTGCCGTTCACATCGGGGTCGATGCGGCCACCCCACAGGCATGCGGCGCGGTTCATGTAGAAGACCTCGACGAACGAGCCATCGTCGCGCAGCGCCATCAGTTGCAGCGTCGCCAGAAAGCCAGGCCCGAAATAGGGGGAATGCGGCGCCAGCCTGACGCCCTCCGCATCGGCGAGGGCGACGACCTTCAGATACTCCGTGATCCCGCCGACCTTGATGACCGAGGGCTGGGCGTAGCTGACGGCGCCGGCAGCCAGCATCTGGCGGAATTGATGCTCGGTGCAAGCGTTCTCGCCTGCCGCGATGTCGAGACCGCCCTTGGCGCGGACCTCGGCCAAGGTCGCGAAGTCCTCGGGCGGCCAGACCGGCTCCTCGAGGAACAACGGCGCAGCGGGGCGGCACGCGTGCGCGAATGCGATGGCGGCGGCACCATCCATCGGGCAGTTCATGTCGACCATGAGCGGGATGCCGTCGCCGATGGCCCGACGCGCCGCGAGCACGGCCGGAACGGTCGTCTCATGGAGCTTGATCGCAGGGTAGCCGCGCCGCAACGCCACCTCGCATTCCTTCGCCACGAGCGCAGGGTCGCCGATCCGCAGCAGGCTCGCATAGGCCGGCATGCGCGTGCGTCTGGCGGCGCCGAGCAGCCGATGCAGGGGCTCGCCTTTGGCGCGCGCGGCCAGATCCCACAAGGCGATGTCGAGGCCGGAAATCGCGAACATCGTGATGCCGTAGCGGCCGAACAGGTGCAGGTTGCGCTGGATGCGCTCCATGACAGCGGGAATGCCCGCGGCATCGGGCGCTTGCTGGCCGCGCACCTGCGGCGCGATCATCTCGTCGATGGCGGTCGCGGTCGAGCGAGGGCACACATATCCCCAGGCATCGCCCCAGCCGGTGAGCCCGGTGTCGGTCGAGATCTCGACGAGAACGATGTCGGTCGCCGCGATCGCCGATGCGCCCTGCTTGAAGCTCGCCACGCCGGCGTCGAAGGGGATACGGACATGATGTGCCCGGACGTCGGTGATCAGCATGCGCTACGCCTCCCTGCCCTCCTGAACGTAGCGCACGGCGACACGGGCAGGCCAATGCGAATTGGCGGCTTTCCGCCGTCATCGGTCAACGGACGGCGCACCCTTCTCGGCACCGGCGAGCGTGGCGGTGGTCGCCGCGATCTTGCGGATGGCGCGGGCGTCGATGACCTCAGACAACGAGGCGTGCGCACATCGCCAGATCGGGAAGGCCGCCTCCAGGCGCCGCGCGCCCTCATCCGTCAACCAAACGGCGCGGCGGCGCAGGTCTTTCTCGACGACGGCGATCTCGACGAGGCCTGCGCTTTCGAGACCGCGCAGGTTTCGCGACAGCGTGGACTGATCGAGGCCTGAACGCTCGGCCAGGGCGCCGATCGTGTCGTCGCGAGCGGCCGCGATATGCGCCATGAGCCCGAACTGGGCCGTGCTCAATCCGGTCTCCTGCATGCGGGCGTCGAGGAAGCGGGTGATCCGACGCGCGGCCAGACGGATGTTGGCGCCGGCGCAGGATCGAACCATCTCGCGGGCTTCGGCGACGAGCGTCTTGCGGGAGGCTTGCGCGGGAGGGCTCATGTCTATATGTAATTACATATTATGTAGATGCATACAAGTGGATGCCCCATGGCCGCCGCGCAACCTCCCCTCCCCCCGACCCGAGACTCGCGCATCGACGCCTCTATCCTGCAGCGCATCGGCGGCACGCCGCTGCTCGCACTCAAGGGCCTCGTGCCGGAGGGCTCAGCGCGGATCCTGATCAAGGTCGAGAGCGCCAATCCGACCGGTAGCATGAAGGATCGGATGGCGCTGGCGATGATCGAGGCGGGCGAGCGGAGCGGCCGCCTTCAGCCGGGCGGCCGCGTCGTCGAATACACCGGCGGCAGCACGGGCGTGTCACTCGCGCTCGTCTGCGCGGCGCGCGGGTATCCGCTGAGCATCGTCACGTCGGACGCGTTCAGCCTGGAAAAGCGCCAGCATATAGCCGCGCTCGGCGCGGAGCTGACACTCGTTCCCAGCGCCGGCGGCAAGATGGACGCGGCACTGACACGGGCCATGATCGAAGCGGCGCGGCGGATCACTGAGCACACCGGGGCGTTCTGGACGGATCAGCTCAACAACACCGATCAGCTCACCGCCTATCACGCCATGGGCGATGAGATCTGGGAGCAGACCGGCGGCCGGATCGATGCCTTCGTGCAGAGCACGGGGACGGCGGCCTCCGTTCGCGGCGTCGGGGAGGCATTGCGCCGCCACCGCGCCGATGTTCACATCGTCGCGGTCGAGCCGAAAGAGTCGGCCGTGCTGTCGGGCGGGCCGACCGGCGCGCACAAGATCGAGGGCGTCGGGGCCGGCTTCGTCGTTCCGCTGTGGCACGCAGGCGTTGCTGACGCCATCGCCACCGTGTCGACCGAGGAGGCGATGGCGATGGCGCGACGGCTGGCGCGCTCCGACGCGGTGTTCACCGGAACATCCACGGGTGCGAACCTGGTTGCGGCGCTCGCGCTCGCAAAGCGGCTTGGCCGCGACGCGACGGTCGTCACCGTGGCCTGCGATTCCGGCATCAAGTACCTGAGCACGCCCCTATACGCCCCCACCGGGCCCTAGCCCCACCGGCGCCACCTTTCTTCTGTGGTATCACGCGCCCAGGCCCGGGACCGCAGCAGGGGGACAAAGCGCCATGGCCAAGACCGACTACAAATCCGTCGATCACTACCTCGCCGCACAGCCCGAGGCGGTGCGGGAGACCCTGCAGACGGTGCGCGGCGCGATCCGCACGGCGCTGCCCGGCGCCGAGGAGGTGATCTCCTACCAGATCCCCGCCTACAAGGTGCCCGGCGGATACGCGCTCTATTTCAGCGGGTGGAAGCAGCACTACTCGCTTTATCCGGTGAGCGATCGCGTGCGCGCCGTGCTCGAGGGCAACCGTGCGCCACACGAGGTCGAGAAGGGTACGCTGCGCTTCCCGCTTACCGCGCCGGTACCCGTCAAATTGATCGGGCGCGTTGCGAAGGCCCGCGCACAGGACGTCGCAGAGCAGGCGAAAGCGAAAGCCGACGCCAAGGCGAAGACGAAGACCGCCAAAGCGAAGGCGCGCTAGGGATCGTCTCGCCGAGCGTCTTGAAATTCCGCGACAGGAAGGAGCCATCGATGGCCGAGGCATCCCGACACGACGCTTGGCAGGCCGGCGACCGCTACGAAGCCTATATGGGGCGATGGAGCCGCCGGATCGCGCCGCTCTTCCTCGACTGGCTCGGCGCCCCTGACGGCGCGGACTGGCTGGACGTCGGCTGCGGCACCGGCGCGCTTTCCGCCACCATCCTGGCGCGACGCCATCCCAAAAGCCTGATCGGCATCGATCCGTCCGACGGGTTCGTGGCGACGGCGCGCGCGAATGTGGCGGACCCGCGCGCCGAATTCCGGGTGGGAGACGCCCAGGCCCTGCCGCTCGACGCCGCCAGCCGCGATGTCGTCGCCTCCGCGCTGGTGCTGAATTTCGTGCCCGACAGGGCAAAGGCACTCGCCGAGATGCGGCGGGTGGCGCGCACCGGCGGGACGGTGGGCTTCTACGTCTGGGACTATCCGGGCGGCGGCATGGAGCTCATGCGTGCGTTCTGGGATGCCGCGACGGCGCTCGATCCTGCGGCTCGCGACCTCAGCGAGGGCCGGCGCTTTCCGTTCTGCACGCCGGACGGTCTGACCGCGCTGGCGAAGGACGCCGGCCTGTCGCGGATCGACTGCGCGCCGATCGAGGCGGCGACCGTGTTCCGCGACTTCGACGACTATTGGCAGCCCTTCACCCTGGGCGCGGGGCCGGCGCCCGGCTATTGCGCGAGCCTCGATCCCGAGGCGCGGCAGCGCCTGAGGGACAGGCTGCACGACAGTCTGCCGCGCGGCGCGGATGGCTCCATCCCCCTCCAGGCCCGAGCGTGGGCGGTCAAGGCCGCCGCTGCGTGACACGGCCGAGCCCGGCTGGCCGTTGCCTGGACGATCCCTCGCTTGGTGATGCGCTTGACCATGACGAAGAGGTCGGGGCACAAGGCCGCGACCGGGACGGCACCAGGACACCCGCATGGATGACGTCTCCCTTCAGGTTCGCGCCGTGCAGCTCGCCGAGCGCATCGAGCTCAAGGGGCTCGAGCGCGCCGACCAATTTTCCAACAACCCGCTGGCGTTCCGAGTCGCCGGCGGCGGGACCGCGGTGCTGTTCAAGTTCGGCGCGGCCGTCTTCTTCGCGATGAACCCACTCGAGGAGGAGGCGATCATCGCCAGCCTCAAGGGACGGCTGGTGGAGCCGGTCGCGGAACTCGAGAGCGAGGCGGCATCGATCGTGCTGCGCCCCGACGGCGAGGATCAGCCGCTGCCCAGCGGCGCGATCGAATTGAAGAGCGCGGCACCGGAACGGCTGCTGCTGGTGGCCGAGGTGCTCGCGGTCAGCGTGGCGCTCTCCTATGACGAGCGGCGTATCGGGCAGGCCTTCGACCGGGTGGCGCTGATCGCGTCGAGCCTCAAGAACCGAAGCCTCTTGGCCGGCCGTCAGGGCGATCTGCTCGAGCAGATCGGCGAGGCCCTGCTCATCCAGCAGCGGCTGGCCGGCCGGGTGGACTTGGCCGACCGCCCGGACGTGCTCTGGGACTATCCCACGCTCGAACGCCTGTGGGGCAAGCTCGCCGACGAGTACGACCTTGCGCCCCGCGCGCGGGCGATCGGCCAGAAGCTCGAGGTGATCCGCGAGACGGCGGACACCATGGGCGACCTGCTGTCGACCCGGACCAGCCATCGCCTCGAATGGTACATCATCGCGTTGATCGGCATCGAGATCCTGCTCGGGCTGATCGAGATGGCGCGGAAGTGGTAGGGGGCGGTATGGGCGCCCATTCGCCGGGCCTGTTCACGTGCCGTTCAGCGGTCGGCGTGCTATGAGCACACGGATGCCGACGGGAGGACGTGTCTTGGCGCTCAATATCTGGGACGTGAACTGGAGTCTCGACGAGAAGCAGTGCCCCTGCGATCTGCACTTCGTCGAATACCTCGAAGAGAAACGCATCCGGGGGGCCACGATCTTCCATTTCGGCACCGGCGGCCATCATATCGTGGGCTTGAGGACGGCCGAGAACGGCAGCGACAACGCCGTGCTCGGCATCACCGCATCGCCGCCGGAATACAAGGCTTATCAGGATCTTGTCATCGAACGGCCGGAGGTCGGGCGGACCTATAAGGCGTTCTTCGGCGACATCTACCAGCTCGACTCGCGGCTGCTGCCGGCGCTCGACCTCGTCACGCTGTTCCACACCGGCGAGTTCCGGACCGAGGCCAACGACGCCTACGGCGCGCTGACCGACCTCGAGGTGGCGGAGTTGCTGGTCGATAAGCTGCGGCCGGGCGGCTTGTTGATGTTCTATTCGGGCTCGTTCGCCTTCGACAAGGCGGAGGCGGTGGCGGCTGCCATCGTGCGGGACGGCCGGATCGAGCCGGCAGACGACTACAAGTCGCTGCGCGTCTTCCGCAGGACCTGAGCGGGCCGCGCCCACCTCCGGCGATTGCGCGAGCGGACAAGCACCTGTGACCGGCCTGTCACCCGGTTGCCAGCGGCGCGGTCTTGGGCCAGCCTCGGCGGCATCGCGCCGGCCCTAAGGTCTTTCCGCTCGCATCACCCTTTTCCGGAAGCACTCTAAGCCGGCGCCCAACGACGATCGTCCAAGGGAGCGAGGCCATGCGCGCCGCCGTGCTGACCGAAGTCAACAAGCCGCTGCAGATCGTCGAGGTCGAGCAGGACCCGCCGAAGGCCGGCGAGGCGCGCGTCAAGGTCAAGGCGACCGGCGTGTGCATGAGCGACTGGCACATCATGAACGGCGACTGGCCGATGCCGATGCCGTTCGTGCCGGGGCACGAGGCCGCGGGCGTCGTCAGCGAGCTCGGGCCGGGGGTGACAACGCTCAAGGTCGGCGATCACGTGATCTTCTCGTTCCGGCCGAACTGCGGGCACTGCCGCTACT
>JAESFN010000836.1_pt1 | contig 19823 bp, 12 predicted proteins | sample 9269411 | NCBI WGS metagenome assembly JAESFN01 (sample SAMN14505399, study PRJNA617100) | algae metagenome | isolation source: Iphinoe sp. HA4291-MV1 and co-occurring heterotrophs from trail next to... | place: USA: Maunawili Falls, Hawaii | collected 2009-07-25
CGTCTCCGTGCCTCCGTGTCTCCGTGGTGAAAAAAAGCTACCGCAGGACCGGCAGGAGGGCCGGGCGGGCGGTGCGGAGGCTTTGGCCGGGGCGGCGGGGGAGGATCGCTTCGGCGTATTCGCCCACCTGCTCGGCCGTCTCCAGATAGCGCTCGTACACCCAGGAGTCTTCGTACTCGCAGTCGTCGGTGGTGTATTCCCGGCAAATCTGCGGGCGTGTGTCGTAGATGCCGCACATGTTGTCGGCACCCAGGTGCTTGCACTCGGTATGAACGAGCAAGTACCAGGTCTCGTCTTCGGTGAAGACCGTGGCCTTGTCATGCAGCAGGAACCACCGCATGTACTCGAAGTCCTTGTAGGTGGTCGGCCCGTCGATCGGCAAGGCAAAGTACCGGCAGCACTTGGCCGTGCAGTACTTGCAGAGCACCTCGCCCGGCGGCACCGCCTCGCGGCGAATCTTGGCAATCGGCAACGACATGGGCGGGCGACTCCCTTCCAGCGATCCTGAATAACTCCCAACAGCAAACACGCGTTGAACTTAGCAGACACGGGGAAGTTGGGCTACCGGGCAGCGATGGTGATATTCTTAGCCCCCCGTCAATGACGGGGGGGAGAGAACCCGGTGGATGAAAAGACACGCAAAGGTCGCCGGCGTTCGGGAAGTTGCGATCCTTTACCCCCGGCGGCTCGCCGGGGCAAATTTTGGGTTTCCCACGCCGCTCAAGTTCTTTGCGCGGACCGCCGATACTGGCAGCGCGGCTTGCGCAACCGGCACGGTCGCGTGGCGGCTGACTGCTAGCGATCCTCTCTTGGCTGGTTCGACTATGGCAACGAAGACCGAGGCGCCCTCGCCCGCCGTTCGCAAGGCGGCCATCCTGCTGATGAGCCTGCCGCAGGACGACGCCGCCCAATTGATGGGCAAGCTCGAGCCCAAGCAGGTCGAGGCCGTTTCGATCGAGATTGCCCGCCTCGGCGAGGTCACGGCCGATGAGCAGGGAGGCGTGCTCGACGAGTTCGCCGCCGTCAGCCCCGGCGGCATGGGCATTCAAGAAGGAGGCCTGAGCGCCGCCAAGGCGCTCGTCGAAAAGGCGCTCGGCAAGAACGCCGCGGCCACGATCGACAACGTCCGCCAGTCGGTCGAAGGCATGCCCTTCAGCTTTCTGCAGAAGGCCGACAGCCAGAACCTGCTCACATTTATCATCGACGAGCACCCGCAAACCATTGCGTTGATTCTGTCGCACTTGCCGCCGCAGCAGGCGGCGAGCGTGATCGGCGGGCTGCCGGCCGACCGGCAGCTCTCGGTGATTCGCCGCATCGCCACGATGGGGCAGACCAATCCCGAGATCATTCAAGAGGTCGAGACCGGGCTCAACAACCGCATGGCCAGCGTAATGAGCCAGCAGTTCGAGGCCGCCGGCGGCGTCGAGGCCGTGGCCGAGATCCTCAACGTCACCGATCGGGCGACCGAGCGGGCATTGCTCGAGAGCCTAGCGCAAGAAGACGCCGAACTGGTCGAAGAGATCCGCCGGCTGATGTTCGTGTTCGACGACATCAACAAGTTCGCTGCCAAGGACGTGCAGGCGATCCTCAAGAACGTGGAAAGCGCTCAGTGGGCCATGGCCCTCAAGGGCGCGAGCGAAACGCTCAGGCAGAAGATCTTGGGCAACATGTCGCAGCGTGCCGCCGATCTGCTGCGCGAGGAGATGGAATACCTGGGCCCGGTGCGGGCATCGAGCGTGGAGCAGGTGCAGCAGCAGATCGTCGACGTGATTCGACGATTGGAAGACGCCGGCGAAATCACGCTGCACGGCGACGAGGCGGACGAGCGGTTCATCCAGTAGGCGGTTATTTTGGGTGCTTTTGCACCACGGAGACACGGAGGCTCGGAGAGGGCGACCTTCGCACCGTCACGCGATCTCGAGTCTCGACGACTTCGCCTGCGGTTCTGGTGTTTGGCGACCGGCGCTTGGTCGCAATAGGAACGAGTGTCCCGTCCTCGAGAGCGCGAACGAACTCATCGCAGCCTCGAACTATCTCTCGCGCGAGTCCTTTGGGCATCTATCATCGATCCTTATTCGTCATTGCTGCGTTCCGCGAGCGCCTTCCAATAGGCCACCGCGTCTTCGTGCATCTTCTTATCGGCTGCGGGCGCCTGGGCCAGCCGCTCCTCGGCCCAGCTCACGAAGAACTCGGCGGAGCGGCGGCTGATGCGTTTTTCGCCCCCCATTTCCACGAAGAACGGGCCAGAGAGGCCGAAGCGGTAGGTGTCGGCGGAGTCTGTGACCACGCGGGCGAGGCACCAGCCGCTGTTCTCGAAGCGAATCGGCGGGAGCTGACCTGACTTGGCGAACTCCTCCACGCGGATCTCCTTGGCCACCCGCCCGTTTTGAATGATCTCGAGATAGGCGATCTTCTCCTTGGCCCCGAGATGCAGAGCGAGCTCGAGTTCGAGTGGCCTGCCGGCAGGCGCTTCGAACACGTGCCCCGGCGGGTTTCGGAAGATGGCTGGCCGCAAGAGCGGGCCATTGGTCACCATCACGCGGCCTGCCCGCAAAGCCTCGAACCAGGCGTCGTAGCTGAAGTCGTCTTCGAGCAGCGCGTACACGCGGTTGTAGCCCACGGGGTTGGGCGAAACGCCGGAGCCGCTGCCGGCGGCCGGGGTGATCTTGAGTCCGCACTCGAGCAAGTGGAAGTAGATGTCCTGCACCCAGCGGCCGTGGCCATGCGGATCGGGGTAAACCGCGGTATCGCGCGCACGCGAGTTCGCCGGCAGCTTGCCGGTTCCCTTCCGTTCAAGCCGGCTATCGGCCACCGCGACCGAATCGACCGCGCCGGCGGCCACCCAGGCAGGAAAATCCCAGGCGTCGGCCCGGTCCACATGCACCCAGCCCCCTTGCTTGCGGGCTTCCTTCATCTTCTCGAGCAACTGCATTCCGCTGAGTTTGGCCGGCAACTCGAGCGGCTCGCTCAGATTGAGGAACACCACCCCGCGCGACAGATCGGCCCCGGCCAGCGACTGGTAGGCCCAGTCCTTGTCGAACGTGGTGACCGGATCTTCCGGCAGCTTGCGATTGGCCCACTCGTTTTTCTTCTCGGTCCAGGTGACAACCTCGGCCACGTGCAGGTCGTCTGCCCGCATCAGCAGCTTCATGTCGCCCGGCGGCCGGCGGACGAACAGGTCGCCTGAGTACCAGCGGTGCTCGGCCATGTTCACGAAGCGGCGAAAATCGACCTGCTTCGCATCGCGGGCGAAGTTGTCGAGCGTGAAGTACCCCTCGCGCGAGAGCAGCTCGGGGCCATGCTCGAGGACGAAGGTGTAGTGCCCTCGGGGGAGCTTGAGGTCGAGCTTGCCGTCGAAGGCGGCGTGGTCGTGCCAGAAGGGGAGCCGAGGAATCTTGCGAGCTTTGCCCTGCTCGCCCATCAAATGGATGCGGCAGGGAATCTGCTCGCCGGTCGCCTGATCGATCGTGGTGATCTCGACCTCGCCGACGGCGAAGACGCTGCGCGACATCAAGCACAGCGTGGTGAGAGCAAATACCGCGAGCAGTAACCGGGGCGTAGCCATGCACACTCTGCGATGGAATAAGGGGAGGCGGTCCCAACTTCCATCTAGTGTACTTTGCGACGCCGACGCGGCCGCAGGCTTCCGTTAGCCCCCGGCGAGCCGCCGGGGGTGAGAGATCGTGATTCGCCGGACCACGACGACCTTGGGTAGCTGGTCAGCCCAGCCGTGATTTCCCCCCCGTCATTGACGGGGGGCTAAAGGCTGCGGACCAACGAAATGTAGTCTCGCGCCGCTAGCACGCCATTTTCTGGCGAACTCGCGGGGGGTGCGTTAGCATCCGAATAGCGGTTGGCTTTCTCTGAGGAATATGGGGCCACCCGCACCCACGTGCCCGCTGATGCTTCCCAGGGTCAGCGGGCTTTTTATTGCGCCGCCGGATGAATCTCGATCTACTCATCTGGCGAGCTGACAGTTGCTCGCTTACCCAACGAAACAGCCGGCTGACGCCGGCCGCTCGCTATCACGGTTAATTTAGAGTTCGCACGGAGCTAGCAGTAAACTGCTTTTTACCGCTGCTTCGCCTCGCTCGGCTTCTCGGCCACCGAGACCGGGGCGTCGCCGCCGTAGAAGCGGGTGATTTCGTCGGCCGCCAGCTTGATCTCGAGCGGCTGGCACACCACCTCGCCGCGGAAGACATGGCTGCCGGCCCGATCGGCTTTGGCACGTACCTTGAGCACGATCTCGGCCCCGGCGGGCACGCTGCCCAGCGGTTCGAACTCGACCAAGCCTTCGCCGGCGGCGATCTTGGCTTCGCCGCCTTCGACCGACACCGGCTCGATGCCCGGCGAGAAGTAGGCGAAGACCTCGACGTTGTCGGCGGCCATCGTGCCCCGGTTGCTGACGATCACCTCGTAGATCACCTCTTCGCCCACGGCGATAGCGCCTGGCGGATCCTTCACGTCGAGCTTGAGGTCGGCGATGGCTTCGACTTGCGTAGCGCCGGCTCCGACCGCGGCCAAATCGCCAGCGGCGGCCGCATCGACACGCAGCCGGTTCTCGCCCGGTTGCTGCAGCAAGCAGCGGACTTCGAGCACCTGTTCGGTGTCTGCGGCCAGGTTGAGCAGCACCCACGTGAGGCGGTTGTTCGTTGTATCGTGGGCGGCGCCACGTCCGGCGGCCACGAGCTGCGCCCCCGGCGGCAGATGCGCCACGATCTCTACGTTCTCCGCCTTCGCGTTGCCTGGGTTCGACACGCGGACCCGGTAGAGCGCTTCGCTGCGGGCGTATTTCGACGTGGGCGCCTCGACCTGAATGGCGAGCGCCGCACGACGAACGACGATCTCTTCATCGAGGTCGGTCTGCAGGCCGTTGTCGGCCACCGCGTGGGCTTGGATGGCCAGCGAGCCGGGCTGACGCGCCTCGAGTTCGAGTTCGATGACCTTGCTTTCGCCTGCTTTGAGCAGCGGCAGGCGATCGGTCGCACTCTGGTCTTGGCCGCGGCCCACCTGCACGTGCAAGGCGATGTTTTCTGCGTCGCCGGTGCCGGGGTTGGCCAAGGTCAGGCGGTAGATCTTCTTCTCGCCGAAGAAGACTTCCTGAGGGCCCGCCAGGCTCATCTCGAGCTTGGGTTCGCGGACTTCGACCATCGCCTGCGAGCTGACGGGCGAGAAGGTCCATTGAACGGCCAGATCGAAGCGGCGGCTCTTGCGCGGCGTGAGCTTGAGCGTCATCCGCTCGCGTCCCTTGCCTTCCAACCGCGGCAATTTCCATTGCAGCGGCTCGTAGTGCTCGGCTTCTTTGTCGCGGCTGGCTGACAGCGGGTTCGCGGCGTTGCCGCCGGTGGGCTTCGCCTCGGTGAGATCGGCCCAGGCGGGAATCATCACGGTGACGACCACGTCATGAGCGGGCACTTCGCCGGAGTTCTGCACCGCGACCACATAGGTCGACGACTTGCCGACGGTTACCGTTTCCGGGCCCGACACGTCGACCGTGAGCAGCGGACTACGGCGCGAGATCAAAAGATTGGGGCGATCCGCTTCGCGAACCGGGGCGGCGGTTGCAACGGCAGCCGGGGCAGCAACAGGCGCGGCGGCGGCGGGAGCAGCCGGAGCAGGCTCTTCGACCGTGGGAGTTTCGGTTGCCGTCAGACTCGGCGGATCTTCCATCGGCGGCGTGTCGGCCGTGGCTTCGGGCACGCGGGCCGTACGCAGCGGCGAACGGGCAGCGCCATAGGGCGCAGCGACCGTCGGTTCGGGCTGTTCTGGAGTGATTTCGGCCGACGGTTCCACGGCCACCGGGCGGCTGCGGGCGAGCGTGGGCTGACCCGCGGTCTTGGGAACTGCAGCCTCCGCGCGGAGATCCTTCTCACTGGGAATGACGATATCGCCGCCAGCGTCTGGATCGCGCATCGCGCCCAGCCGCTGCTGCAAGCTGCCGGCGGTTCGGCCCGGTGCTACCGCGGCGGTGGTGGGGCCTTGGGCAGGCCGCACCGTTTGAGTGTTCGAAGTCGGGCGGCGGCGGCGAGAGCTGACCGCGCCAGCATTGCCGGATTGCGGCGGAGCCACCACCATACCGCGCTCGGGTGGCGCCAGGTTCGAGCCTTGCCGCGGGTTGCGGCGAGGCATCTCCACGGCGTTGAGTTCGTCTGGCTGCGGCACCAGATCGCGCGGCTGCTCTTCCTCGCCACCCAGCAAGGTGCGGCGAAACGCGCCCAGTCGCTGGCTCAGCGAAGGCTTGGCGGGGGCCGCGGCTTCCTGGGCTTGGGCCGCCAAACCCAAACCGAAGGATGCGAAAACGAGACCCGTGAGCCAAGGAGTTTTGCGTGGCATGACAGCATCCTGCGCGCAACGAAGAGACCTAATCTTGCCAGGGTTTATCGTCCGGGGCGACGATGCCGGTTTAGTCGATTTGCGCGACTTTGCGGATTGTGCGGATGATTGCGAGCGGCTCAAGAAGTCTCGATCTGGTTGCTAGCACCCAGCCGAGTTCGCCACAATCCAGCCGCGGTTTCTAGAACCGCTGCTGCAAACTCAGCAGCAGGAAGTGGTACTGGGCGTATTGGCGGCTGTTCGAGAAGTCGCCGCCGACCCACTCGCTCGTCCCAACGAATTGTTCGGAGCCGAACGAATACTGGTAGGCCAGGTCCAAGCTGGTGCACGGCCCGAAGTTCCAGCCGTGGCCAATCGAGAAGGCATGTTCCAGAATGCCTTGGATCCAAGGAGTGGCCGTGCCCGACGGGATCGGGTTACGGTGGTAGGTATATCCCAGGCGCCACACCCGGTCGTCGTTCGGCCGGAACTCATAGCCCGCCCGCACCGATACGCTGTCGCGCCAACGGAGCGGAAACACTTCCGGCAACGAGTTGCCTACCACGGCTTGAAACACCGGATTGTCGGGATCGGTGAACAGCACGTTGAACTGGTCGAAGGCCCGCGACCAGTCGTACCAGAGCACGTCGCAGGCGACCGTGTGGTGCGGGCAGAAGCTGTGCTTCACGCCCACGCCTACCGATTGCGGCCAGCTCATGTGCAGCGCGGTGTCGAAGCGGTTGAGCCCCAAGCCCGGCACATTTACCAGCGTGTTGCCGTCCATGTTGAAGTTAGTTTGGCTGACGTAACTGGCGCCGATCGTCGTCTGTTCGCTGAGCTCATACTGCAAGCCGAACGACCAAGTCGGCGCGACGCCGGTCGCCTGCAAGTCGAGGTACATCGGCGTGCCTTGCAGGGGGCCGGCAGCCTGCAGGAAGTACGGGCCTTCGAGCTCGGCATGGCTCACGCCCATGCCGAACGTGGCGCCGGCCGTCAGGTTGTCCGTCAGCCGAGCGGAGATGCCCGGCAGGATCTTGCCGAACGCGCCGACCGACTTGTAGTGCTGCTGTCCGACCAGCGGAAAGGGTCCCGGCAAGTCGTAGCCGGTGCTGAAGCCGGCGACTGAGAAGACGCCCAAGCCGACCGACCAGATGTCGTCGAGCCGCTGGATGTACGACACCTGTCCCATGGGGAACGGATTGTCGTCGGCGCCGACATACGCGCCGCCGTTGCCGGGCGAGCCCCATTGCAGGTCGGTAAAGAGCAGATCGAAGCCGACCTCGGCTAGACCGTTGCCTTCGACGTTCGACATGGCCGCCGGGTTGTCGAGCAGCATCTGCCCGTTGTCGGCAAAGCCGAGGTTCGTGCCGCCGCGGCCCACGGAGCGTGCGCCGACGCCGTCGCGGATCAGCCCGTCGGCGAGCGATGTGTTCGCCGGAGCGACCGTCATCCAAAAGCCGAGGCACGCCAGGGTCGTCCGCTTCAAGATCGCGCGCATAGGCTCGGGTCCGCTTCCCAAAGCACGTTGGGTTGTAACAGTTGAAACTGCTGTAGCGACTCATCGACTGCGGCAAACCGCTGGCAATACGGCAACAATCACCAAACGGCATAGTCCGTTTCGACACGGTTCAGGTCGTGTCGGTTGGTGTGGGCTGGCAAAATGCGGCGAGATTACCGCCTGGGCGTGGAGTGCGGCAGCAGGGCGACTATCGCTTGAGCAGCGGCGCCGAGGCTCGTTCCAGAGCGGCGATTAATTCCGCCGGCCGAATCGGCTTAGTGAGGAAGTCGTCCATGCCGGCCGCCAGGCATTGATCGCGGAAGCCCCCCACGGCGTGCGCCGTCATGGCCACGATCGGCACGCGTTGCCCGTTCTCCGCTTCGCGTGCGCGAATTGCGGCCGTGGCCTCGAGGCCGTCCATCTCCGGCATTTCCAGGTCCATGAGCACGACATCGTAGGTCCGTGCTTCGACGGCCTCAACGGCCTCTCGCCCGTTGTTGGCCACATCGACCTGGTGGCTCAGCATCTCGAGCAGGCCGACGGCCACCTGCTGATTCACTGGGCCGTCTTCGGCTAGCAAGATTCGCAGGGAACGCGTCGCGCCGCCCGGCGCAGGTAGGGCCGGCGCCATTTCTTGGCCGATCGCTTGCTCGAGCGTTTCGAGCAGTTGCGACAACTTCGCTGGCTTGGCCAGACAGGGCATGTCGACCATGTGCTTGGGCGCACGCAGGCCGGCATCGTTGAGGGGCGTCAGCATGACGACGCGGCAATCCCGCAGCTCGGCGTCTTGCCCTAATGCCTCGGCCAGTGCCCAACCGTCGTCGCCGGCCAGGTCGGCGTCGATCAACGCGGCGCGGAAAGGCGTTCCACGCGTGAGCGCGCGGTTGAGCTCGGAGAGCGCATCCCCGGCGCCGCTGGCGCCCTCGGCGAAGATGCCTTCGGCCGCCAGCATCTCGACAAGCGCCAGCCGCTTGCGCGGATGATCGTCGACGACCAGGATGCGCGCTCCGTGCAACGCCTCCGAGGGACCCTGGCTGAGTTCCGCGCCCACCTTGAGCTCTACAGTGAAGTGGAACGTGCTCCCGTGGCCCGGCTCACTCTCAACCCAGATACGGCCCCCCATCAAGTCGACCAACTGCGACGAGATGGAGAGCCCCAGGCCGGTGCCGCCGTACTTGCGCGTCGTCGAGCTGTCGGCCTGTCGAAACGATTCGAAGATGTGCTGCTGCGCGGCAGGCGTGATGCCAATGCCGGTGTCGCGAACCGTGAAGTGCAGCCGCACTCGGCCACGCAGCCTTGCCTCGACCTCGGCTCGCACTTCGATCTCGCCGGCGTCGGTGAACTTCACCGCGTTGCCGACCAGGTTCACGATCACCTGCCGCAGGCGTCCCGGATCGCCGAGCAGTTGGTGCGGCGCTTCGGGGGCGGTCCAGTGAATGAGTTCGAGCCCCTTTTCGGCGGCACAGCGTGCGCGAACTTGCAGCGCGTCGCCCAGCACCTCGCGCAAATCGAACGGAATGCACTCGAGTTCGAGCTTGCCGGCCTCGATCTTCGAGAGGTCGAGAATATCGTTGAGCAGTCGCAGCAGCGAGTCGGCGGACTGCCAAACGACGTTCAAATAGCTCTTTTGTTGGGCCGAAAGCCCCGTGTTGAGCGTCAACTCCGTCATGCCGATGATGCCATTCATCGGGGTGCGGATCTCGTGGCTGACCATGGCGAGGAACTGGCTCTTGGCATGGCTGGCCGCCTCGGCGGCTTCCTTCGCGCCGCGAAGCTGCTCTTCCGCCTGCTTGAGCTCGCTCGCCACCCGCTCTAGCTCGTGGTTCGAACGGGCGAGTTGCTGCGACCGCGCCTCGGCCGCGGCAGCGCGTTCGGCAACTCGCAGCTCGAGCGTCTCGTTGAGTTGCTGTAGCTCGTGGAAATTCTCGGTGTTTTCGAGTGCAGCGCCCGCGAGTGTGGCGATGAAATCGGCCAGCCGCTCTTCGTCGGGCCCAAACAGGTCACGCACCCTTCCGTGCCGCACATACAGGCAGGCAGCGGTCCGGCCACGCACAAAGACCGGCGCGCAGAGGGCCGAGCCTTCGCCCGTCAGGTCGTCGAGCGCGTCTTCCGCGACGCCGAGCGCGCGGCCGGCGGCGAGCGCGCGATCCACGAGCAAACGGCTGAAGGGCTGCCCGCGATCTCCGTAGGCCGCCTGCACTGCTTCGCCGGCAATCTGAGGCACGTCGAGCACCAGGCACTGCTCGCAACGGAGCATGCGCACCGCAGCGCGGCGGACCTCGTCGAAGAGCAACTCGGCCGACAGGGCCGAAGCGACGCGGCGGCCGACATCGAGCAGCGTCGAGAAGCGATCGACGAGCGACAGATTCTCGACCCCCGTCGCCTCGAGGGCCGCGCCTTGCTCCCCCACCGCGTTTGTTTCGATCTCGCGCACGCGACGTTCGAGCAGCGTTAGATCGCCGGCTTCTTCCCGCCAGCCGAGCTCGTGCGCTACGCGGGCGCAAGCAAGTTGACTCACGGCGAACTCGTAGCGAGCGAGCTGCTTGCGGGCGACTTTCATGCTGCGGGCAAAGGCCCGGCGCGCCGCCCGCTCGCGCCCTCCGCGAGCCAACAGCAACGCTAACTCACGCCAGGCGTGCGGCTGATCCGCGGGAAACCAGCGTCCCATCCACACGGCCCGGCGCGCAGTCCGCATCGCCAGCCGCTGCAAACGATTTCGGCGCGTTTGCGAGATGCCGGCGAAGCGTTCGACCTGCCGTCGTCGGGCCGTCGCCAGCCAGGCTAGGTTCGGAATGATGTAGGCGTTGCGCACGCCCGCCTGCTTCGCGACGCTCAGGGCCTTGGAAAACACCTGCTCGGCTTGATCGACATCGTCGGATCGCAGCAGCCGCACGCCTTGAGCAAGCATCGTTTGCGCGGTTCCCTGCGCGTCGGGCCGTTTCCGTCGCAGCTCGGCCGACAACACTTCGTCCGGCACGTCGCCCAGGGTCGCCCGCGACCAGACATCGAGATTGATGCCCGAGGCTTGCTCGTCGCCGAGGCGCAAGGCCGACTCGTGGTTGCGGCGGGCCTGCTCGACCGCTTCGGCCAGCTCGCCAAGCCGGTACAGCGCCGCCGCGACCTGGTAGCGGGCGATGTGGACTTCCCAATAATCTCCGGTCCGTTCGAGCAAGCGGACGGCTTCACGCCCCTTTTCCACGCAATCGCGAAACTGGCCGGCGGAAAGCTGCACGACGGAGTAGTAGGAAAGCGATTGTCCTTGGCCCCACACGTCGCCCAGTTCGCGGCGAATTTCGAGCGACTTCTGGGCATACTTCACGCCGCGCGAGAACAGCGACACGAGCGACATGCCCGGCGCATGTTCGGAGTACGCCTGCGCGAGCTCCAGCGTCGGCGGATAGAGCTCCGCCAGATTGAAGCCACGCAAATGCGTCCACAGTTTATGAACGTTGCTGCGCGTGAACCAGTATCCGTGCGCGAGCCGGCTGTAGAGACGCCAACCAAGGGTCTCTGTAGGCGCGGGGAGTCGAGTTCGTCGGCCAACCAACACGCGCGGGAGGAGCGTGTGCATGACCTGCACCGAGACCTCCCAGACCAGCATGACCGCGACGGCCGCCAAGTGCCGAGGCACGTAGTGCCCCAGCCGGCGGAGCGCGTCTTCGAAGGCGGCCGTGGCCGACTCCATGTCGCCCCGCTTCAGGGCGAGTTCGCCGAGCTTGCCCTGAATCTGCGCTTGGGCATACGCGCCTTCGGCCAACTCGGCGGCGGCGCCTAGCACCTCGGCGGCCTCGTCGTAACGGCCGCGCAAGAGTAGTACATCGCCCAGGCCTTCGGTCATGCGATAGCGTGTGGCGCGATCGGCCTCATCGCCGCCGCGCTTCGCAATCCGATACTGCTGCTCGGCAATTTCGAGCGAGTGCTGTGCCCGCGCCTGTTCGGCTGCCTGCAGGGCGTAGGGGAGTGCCTGCAGGTGTTTTTCGGCGGCGTCAAAGTGGTAGGCCAGATCGAAGACCGCCGCCGGCTCGTGTCGCTGCAAATGCAAGGCGGCCCTGTAGTGCAACTGCCGGCGGGGCAGCTCGCCTAAGCGTTCGAGCAGCGCCGCGCGAATCTTGTCGTGAACGAATACGCAGCGCGCGCCGTCGGGCCGGACCCACACGAGGTGCCGGCGTCGCGCCAGGTCGAGTCCGCCGATCGCGTCGGCCGTTTTCTGGCCGGCCAGTTCGGCAGCCGTCTTCAAGTCGAACTCTTTGCCCAGCACCGCGCCGACCGTGAGCAGTTCGATCACGGGCGCCGGCAACAGTTCGAGGCGCCGAGCCAAGAACGAAGCGGCATGCCGCGACGACTGCAGCTCGGCCATCGCCAGGCGTTCGGTTCGCCAGCCTTCGCCCTCGGCCACCAGCGCGCCCGACTCCACGAGTCCGCGCAGCACGGCCGACGCCATGAAGGGGCTGCCGTCGGAGAGGCCGCGCACCACCTCGACCACATCGGGCGGCAAGGGGCCGGCCATCGACTCGAGCAGCCACTGCACCTCCTCGCGGCCGAAAGGCGCAAGCTGTAGGTGCAGCGCTGCCGGCACCCGGCGAAAGGGATGCTGCGAAGTGACCTCTTCGGTGCGAAAGGCGACAATGAGCAGCGATCGGCCAATCAACTCGCGGGCAGCGAGCTGATCGGCCGTATGAACGATCAGCTTCGAAGCCAACTCATCGGCCCATTGGCAGTCGTCGAGCACGATCAGCGCCGGCTGAGCGCCTTCGCCAAGCACCGCCAAGAAGTGCGCCAAGGCCTGCACGCTACGCGCTTCGCCGAACGCCTCGGGACCGAGCAGGTCAGACGCTTGCCAGCCGAAGGCCGCCGCCAATTGCGGCAGGGCCGAGGCGACGGCCGCGCGCTGATCTCCTAACCGCTCGGCCAACTCATCGCCGAAGCGACGATCCTTTTCTACGCGCGCGAGCACTTGCCGCACGATGCCGTCGAGCACTTGGAAAGGATGCTGTCCGACGCCGCTGGCGGCCTGGCCGTGCAGCACCCACAGCCCCTGCTGGGCCGCGCGCTGCATGAGTTCTTCGAGCAACCGCGTCTTGCCGCCGCCTGACGCTGCTTCAACGAGCGCCAACGACGAATCGCCTGCCAAGCAGGCCGTCAGCCGAGCGTCGAGGGCCGACAACTCGGCACGCCGCGAGACGAAGGCCGGCTCACTCAGGGTGCGGCGCTGGTCGTGCAGTCCCACGACGAGCGCTGGCTCGCTCTCGCCAGCGCGGTGGGCAGCCAAGAGCGACTCGAGGTCGGCGACCACCGCCTGCGCCGATTGATAGCGGTCGCGCGGGTCCTTGCGCAGCAGTCGCTGCAGCAACTCATCGAGCGCGCGTGGGGCGGCAATGCCCAGGCTGCGCAGCTCCGGCACCCGTCCCGTCATGTGCTCGAGCAGCAGGCTGCCGACATCGCTGCCCGCGAAGGGGGGCTTGCCGGCCAGGCATTCGAACAACACCGCGCCGGCGGAATACAAATCGGCCGGCTCGCCGACATCTTGGTCGAGCGAACCTGCTTGCTCGGGCGAGAGATATCGGGCCGCGCGGACCTCGGCCGCGAGATTGACCGCTGGCATCCCGAACAGCGCCGCGTCGGTGAGAACTGCCGCGTGATCGGCGGATTCCACCAGCACCACGTTGCCAGGCTGCACGTTGCGATGCAGCAGCCCCGCGTCGTGCAGCGTCGCTAGACCACGAAATAGATCGCGCCCGACGGCGAGCGCTGTTTCCAAGGGGAGTGGACCGCGCTCGAGCAGCTCAGCGAGCGGCTCGCCGACGATGAAGGGGCGAGCGAAGTAGAGCCAGCCTGCGTCGTGTCCCTGCGCCGTCCAGGGGGCGAGCAGGGGAGACTGCAGTTGGCCGATCCGCGCCACGTCGTGCGCTAGACGCATGCGCACGCCGGCCGGCGTCGAGTCGCTGGGAAAGCGGCGGACCACCACCTTGCGGCCCGCCAATTGATCGATCGCCACGCAGGAACTGGGATCGTCGCCGAGCTCGCGGATGACGCCAAAGCGTTCGGCGATCAACCCTGGCAGCGACGTGGCAGACGGGGATGCGGTGGGAACGCGGAGATCAGGTCGAGCCAACTCCATGGCGCGCTAAGGGTCCGACAGAAAGCGAGGGGCGGCTGAAAAGGCCGATACTCAAGTTTAGGTCGGTCCGCGCGAGCCCCCACGCGGTGTGCTTGGCCAGCAACTACTGCGAAAGCGCCAACCGCTACAAACCGAACGCCTTAGTGAGTGGCGATCAGATCGGCCGGCATCGGCGAGTCTTCGGCGAGCTGCTGGTGGATCTCGATGAAGCGGTCCTCGTTTGCGAGGAAGGCATCCACGAGCTGCGGGTCGAAGTGCCGCCCCTTCCCCTCGAGAATGATCTCGCGGGCCACATCATGGCTGTAGGCCGGCTTGTAGACGCGGGCCGTCGTCAGAGCGTCGTAAACGTCGCTCACGGCCACAATGCGGCCGCTGAGCGGAATGTTCTCGCCGCGCAGCGCATTGGGATAGCCGGTGCCGTCGAACTTTTCATGGTGCGTGAGGGCGATCTCGCGGGCCATCTGCAGGTAGCGCGCTTCGCTGTAGGCCTTGGCCGCCGCGCCCAGTGTGTCGCCGCCGATCACGGTGTGCTGCTTCATCACGTCGAACTCTTCCGGCGTGAGTCGGCCCGGCTTGAGCAGCACCGAATCGGGGATGCCTACCTTGCCGATGTCGTGCAGCGGGCTCGTCAGATAGAGCAACTGCACGAAGTCGCCATCCACTTGTTCGCGGTACCGGGGCGACTGCGCCAGGTGCTCCGCCAACACGCAGCAGTAGGTGCGGATACGCTCCAGGTGAGCGCCCGTTTCCGGATCGCGTGCTTCAGCCAGCTTGGCCAGGCTGAAGATCGTGACATCGCGGGATTCCAGATTCAGAATCCGTTCGGCCACGCGCAGGCGAACGTAGAGTTCGTGGGGATTGAACGGCTTGGTGAGAAACTCGTCGGCGCCCGCCTTGAGGCCGTCGATCACATGCTGCGTCCCTTTGCGAGACGTCAGCAGGATGAAGTAGACATAGGCGCTCGCGATGCGGCGCCGTACTTCGCGGCAGAGCTCGATGCCAGAGAGGCCCGGCATCTCCCAGTCGGAGATCACGATGCGAAACTGCCCGGTGCGCACGAGTTCGAGCGCTTCGACCCCGTCGCGGGCACGTGTCACTTCGTAGCCGCAGGCGGCCAGCGCATGCTCGATCAGATCGAGCGAGTCGGCATCGTCTTCGGCAACCAAGACACGCATGTCTCTCATCCCGTCCGCTCCGCCTGGAGCATTCTCGTTCAGGCCTGCCCTTACGCCGAACGCTGTTCGCGCGTCCGTTGCCACTGCTCGCCTAGACGAGCCAGTTCTGCCCTCGCCTTGGTCAGATCGTTCTGCTTGGCGAGCCGCTCGATCTCTCCACTGAGCGCTTCGATCTTGCCAGCCGCCGCGTTGGCGGCGCTGCCTCGCAGTTGATGCGCTAATCGCGCGGCGCGTTGGCCGTCTTGGGCCAACAGCGCCGCGTCGATTTCCGCGAGGTCGGTGGTCATCCGTGCCTCGAAGTTCTCGAGGATCCGCTGCGCGAACGCCATGTTCCCTAGGCAACGCTCCAACAATTCGTCGAAGGCGATGCCAGGCAGCGGCGAAGCACACGGAATCGCGGCGGTCGATCGATCGCAATCATTCATGTCGTTGGCCCACTGGCTCGTTGGGCGTGCCGTTCTGCTCGGACTTCAAGCCGTGCAACTGTAGGACACCCTCGAGCGGCTGGCAAAACACCTGAAGCGATTGCAGCGGATGCGCGGCCGGTAGGCGGCCGGAACGCCGAAAAAACATTTGACGGCTGAACTATCGCCGCCGGTAAGCCGCGGGCGAAACTCCCTCGTATCCGTGAGTCCGGGGGATCCGGCCACGCGAGGCGGCGGGCTGCCCCTTGGGCACACGGCGGGGCGCCGGCTCCGGCTCGACGGCTTCTTCGACCGCTTCCTCTTCTGCTTCTTCCCCTTCGAGCAGCGTTGGGTAGGGCTGAGCCTCGCCCGGCGACGGCTCGTCGTAGTAGGGCTTGAGGGGCGGGTAGCGCCAGGGGCTGTTGTAGTCGGTCATCAACTGCTGCGAGTACATGCCCGGCCAGTGATAGGTGTACTGCGGCGGCACGGGGAACTTGTAGCTGCCGTTGCAGTTGCAGTTCGCCCAGTCGTCCATGCCGCAGAAGCCCGGCAGGGCGCAGGGCCAGCAGCCCAGCAGATGATCGCACAGTCCCGTATGCCGAGGAGTTGGTCTGGCGCAGGAAGAGCAGCCCGCCTTGCGATGCGGATGCAGCAGCTCGCCTGCATCGGCGGCGCCGGCTGCTTGCATCACTGCAAGCGCAAGAAATCCCGTGAGTAGGTGCGAACGCATGCTTCCCTCCATGTAGACATGCACGGCGATACGCCGCTGCGAAGGCGCAGTCCGGCGCGGGGCGGGTCGTGAGTGGCCGGTGGGCGACGCGCGGCCTTGGGTCGAAGGCCGGCGTCAGGCTCTACTCAGCTACGATCATCGGCAGCGCCAGCAAGAAACGAACAGCCCGAACGCCCCTTACAGGCGGTGCGACTGGCGCGCGACAGTCGGATAAGCGATACAGCCACCCTAGCTTGACGGTGGTAGCTGCTAAGGAGCTGGGGGTACCCTTGTCGTCGAAGAAGCACCTAACGCGGGTGCCTGGGGTCGAGCCCTTCAGGCGAGCCCCCCAGAACGATCAACCGCGAACGAAGGCAACCGTGGTTTGCCGGGGGCTCGCTTTGCTCGACCCCGGGCACCCGACGACGGCTCGAACACGTACCCAACGAAACTTGCTAGCCTTCGATGGCTTCCTTCACCGGCTGCACGAAGTGCGGGGTGCGCTGCGAGGTCGAGAGCTCGGCAGCCTTCTTTTGAGCGGCCTTGCGGTCGGCGTACTCGAACAAGGCGACGCGCTTGAGCGACTGGTTGAAGACCCCCCAGAAGGCCTTATAGCGGATCTCTTTGACGACCTTAGCGCGGCTCTTGCGCTTGGCGGGCGCCTTTTTGACGACCGTGGTCTCGCCTTCCGCGCCTTCCAAACGCTCCGCAGCCTCCGCTTCCGCTCGCAACTCTTTACGATTGATGACTTTTCGGGCCATAAAGCCTCCGGAGGGTAAGCGGAACGAGCGGAGAACGGCGCCAGAAAGCTTTCGCCGGTCAGGCAGCGAAAAGCCTTACGGTTGGGGCAGTTCTGTAAACGTCTAGTTTAGCGGATCGGGACCTCTGGGACTACGGGAAACCTGCGGCGACGCAAAGCCCCGCGGACAGAACACGTGCGAATGACCACCGCGCATAAAAATGGGCGGCCAGCCTGCCCCGCAAGCTGGCCACCCTTTGTGCTTTACGTTCGCTGAAGACTACAGGCCGGCCTGACGGCGACCCGCTTCCAGCCACACCCGCGAAGTGCCTTGAACGCGCTCCATCCGGCGGCCCCAGCCGCTGACCGGCTTGGCTTGCTCGGCGGCTACCGCCAGCGCGAGCGTGCCTTCGGCGCCGGCAACGTCGCCCGCACGGTGCTGGGCCACGGCATCGAAGTACAACTGGAAGGCGTCGGCCGAGGTGCTCAGCGAGACCTGGCGCACGGCCGCGCGACGAGCCGACGGCTCGGGCGACGGGGGGGGCTCGGTCGGAGCGCTGGGGGCCAGCGGAGCCGCCGGCGTGGGGGTCAGAGTTTCGCCGGTCGAGTAGCTCGAACCGCCGCCGCAATCGGAGCAGCCCGATCCGCAATCGCCGCTCGCACAGCCGCCGCCACCGCAGCTCGAGCAACCACTGCCGCAGTCGCCGCTCGCGCAGCCACCGCCGCAACCGCCCAGGCCGCAGCTACCGCAACCGCCGCCGCAGCCCCACGAGCCGCAAGACGAGCAGCCGTGGTGGCGGTGGAACTTGGCATGCAAGTGGCCAATCAGGCCAACATGGCAGCCGCCACCGCAGCAACCGTGGCGCTTGTGAAGGTGTCCGAAGGCGTGCGCCTCGGCGCCGACGCCGGCCAGGAGAGCCGTCACGACGGCAAAGGTACAGGCACGAACGAATTGCATGGAAGGAGTGCTCCGCTCTGGGGGCAGGAATGGGATCGTTGGCTAGTAAAGTTTTCGTCGCCGTCACGATTTATCAGCCCAAACCCCGCTGGAGTCTGAGGCCAGCGAAAAGTTTTCGAGATACGCGGGTTGTGCCGCCTGCCGCCGTTTTTCTCATCGAGCCCACGCTGCCGCGCAGACGGACCGCCAAGCCGCTGGGATTGGCGTAACCGGATCGCTAGCATGCTCGGGTTGGAACATTCGTCTCAATCGTTCCTCCTTCCTTCCGCCGGGACCCCTGAATCTTGACCGCGCCAAGAATCGTTTCGCTCATGCCCTCGGGCACGGAAACGCTGTTCGCCTTGGGCTTGGGGCACCTGCTCGTCGGTGTTAGCCATGCCTGCGATTGGCCGGCCGCGACCGCCTCGTTGCCGCGGCTCACGCGGTCGCGAATCGACGGTGGAGCGAGCGGCCAGGAGATCGACGATCAGGTTCGGGCTTTGATGGCCTCGGGCCAACCGTTGTACGAGGTCGACACGGAGCTATTGGCTGACCTGTGCCCCGACCTGATCGTCACGCAGTCGCAATGCGATGTCTGCGCGGTGCGCTACGACGACGTAGTTCGGCTCGTGGCCGACCGTCCCGCGTTGCGATCGACGCGCGTACTGGGGCTCAACCCGCGCCGCTTGGAAGAGACGATCGAAGACGCGGTGCGGTTGGCCGAGGCCGCGGGCCCGCCAGCGGCCGGAGTTCAGCTAGCTGAGCAGTTGCGAGCACGCATCGACGCGGTTCGCGAGAAAACTATGCGTCGGCCGGCGGTCGTCGTGGCGTGTTTGGAATGGCTCGATCCGCCGATGCTAGCAGGCAACTGGGGCCCGGAACTCGTCGAACTCGCAGGCGGCATTCAGCCGCTTACCCAGGCCGGCGCGCACAGCACCTACACCGATTGGCCGAGCATTATCGCGGGGACGCCGCAGGCGATCGTCGTCTGCCCCTGTGGATTCGACCTCGAGCGGTCGGCCGCCGAGGCACGCAGTCTCAATCGTGTTCCGGGGTGGACGGAACTCGGCGCCGTTCGTGAAGGACGCGTATATGCCCTCGACGGCAACACTTATTTCAATCGACCAGGGCCGCGGCTGATCGACACGCTTGAACTGCTAGCACATTTGCTTCACCCCGAGGTCTGCGCCCCGCCGGCGAATGGTCTATGGCGAAGAGTCGTGCCGAGCGCTTCTGCGTGAATCGCGTGGCAGTGAGGGGGCTCGCTGTCAGCCGGCTTACGCCGGCCGCTCGCCCGGCTCGCGAACCGCTGTTGCCCCAATTTGCCCGTCCTTGATACCCTACGCGGCCAATCGCGCTGGCACGAAGCCGGGCGCGGTGCTAACTGCCGCTTGGAGTATCGTCATGACGACTGGCGCTCCCCGCCTGCCGCAACGATCCGCTGTCCTGCTTTGCGCGTCCGGCGCGCTGAGCGTGCTGCTCGCCTTCGCGGCGCCTGCCCGTGCCGACGATGCACAGTGGATTTGGGCGCCGCAATCGACCTCCGATACCGGCTCGCGCACCGCGTATTTCCGCCGCGTCTTCGAGATGGGCCGGCCGGAAACGGGCGTTGTGGAAATTGCCGCCGACGAGCGCTATGAGCTGTTCGTCAACGGCCGCATCTTGGGGCAGGGCCGCAATTGGCGCTCGCTCGACAATTACGACATCACTACGGCCCTCGTACCTGGCCGCAACGTCATTGCGGTCAAGGTGACGAAGTCTGCCGACGGCCCTGCGGGCTTGGTGGCGCGTGTCGCGGTCAAGCAGTCTGGCAACACGCATGTTTCGCATTCGACCAATGCTGAGTGGCGCGCGTCGGCCGACGAGCAACCGCACTGGCAAGGTCGGCTCGAGGCCGGCACATGGGCCGAAGCCAAGGTCCTGGGGGCGCT
>JAESFN010000837.1_pt1 | contig 19820 bp, 15 predicted proteins | sample 9269411 | NCBI WGS metagenome assembly JAESFN01 (sample SAMN14505399, study PRJNA617100) | algae metagenome | isolation source: Iphinoe sp. HA4291-MV1 and co-occurring heterotrophs from trail next to... | place: USA: Maunawili Falls, Hawaii | collected 2009-07-25
CGATCGGTGCGCGGCGAATCTCCGGCCACCACCGAGGCCATCGAGTCCTGGTTGTTGCTGCGCCGCAGGCCAATGTCGGACAGCGCGGCATGATCGAGCCGCAACGGTTCGGTGGCCTCGTCCCGCATGGGCGTAAAAAAGAAGGGGTTGGGCAGCAAGGGGTGGGGAAAGGACCGCCGGCGCGATTGGCGAGCGCGCCGAACTGTCTGGGGCTCACTCGTATTTTATCGGCCACCGGCCGCGCAATACAGCGTTCGGCGAAACTCGCGGGCAATCGGCCGGATCATACGGATTCTGAAGGGTATTTCGGGGGCCGCTCGCGCCAGAGCTGTCGGTCGTACGGGGGTGCTCCGAACCGTGCGAAACGGAAGCCTCCTGGTCGAAAAGTGGCGGCTGGTCCGATTTCGCCGCCGCCCCCGTAGAATGAGTTAGCGAACGATCTCGGCGCCGCGACCACGAGCCAACCGTGCCCCACGAATTCACTGCCCACGATCTCAAGGCCATCGAGGCCGACACCCAGGCGCTCGGCCGACACGTTTTTTCGCGCCGGGCCGAACGGGAGCCGACGATCCTCGAGCGTCGCTGGTGGGACGACCGGATCATGGCCTGGGCCATGCAAGACGAGTCGGTCAAGGTGCAGATGTTCCGCTTCATCGACGTGCTCCCAATGCTGGGAGACAGCGCCTCGGTGACGCGGCATCTGCATGAGTACTTCGACGAAGTCGAGCAACACTTGCCCTCCGCCGTGCGGCTTGGCATGGCCGTGGCCACGCCGGGGTCCTTGGCCGGCCGGGCCGTGGCGATTGCCGCCCGGCGCAATGCCCTAGGACATGCCCGCCGCTTCATCGCCGGCACCAACACCGCTGAAGTCGTGGCTGCGGCCAAGCGGGAGCGCCGTCTGCTCCGCGGCTTCACGCTCGACCTGCTGGGCGAGGCGGTGACCAGCGAGCCCGAGGCGCAGCGCTACCTGCAGCAATACCTGGCGATGATCGACGAACTCGGCCCGCTGGCGGCGGCTTGGACGGAAGTGCCGCAGGTCGACGTGGCGGCCGAAGGGCGGCTGCCCCGGCTCAACATGTCGGTCAAGCTCACGGCCCTCGACAGCCAGTTCGACTCGCTCGACTGGCAGGGCACCACCGAGCGCGTGGCGGCGCGGCTGCGGCAAATCCTCCGCGCCGCGCGTCGCCAAGGCGCTCATGTGCATGTCGACATGGAGTCGTATGAGGTCAAGGACCTCACGCTGCACATCTTCCACACGGTGCTGGCCGAAGACGAGTTCTGCGACTGGCCCGATGTCGGCATCGTCATTCAGTGTTATCTCAAGGACTCGGGGCGTGACCTGCAGGCACTGCGCGATTGGGCACGCGCGCGCGGCACGCCGGTGTGGGTGCGGCTCGTAAAGGGGGCTTACTGGGACTATGAAACGGCCCATGCCGCGGCGGTTGGTTGGCCGGTGCCGGTGTACGAGCAGAAGTGGGAGACCGACGCCAACTACGAAACACAAACCCGCTTCCTGCTGCAGAACTACGAGCATCTGCGCCCCGCGCTCGGCAGCCACAACGTGCGCTCGCTGGCGCACGGTATCGCCGTGGCGCAGCGGCTGGGGCTGCCGAAGAACGCGGTCGAGCTGCAAATGCTTTATGGCATGGGCGACGCCGAGAAGCAGGCCTTCGTCGACCTCGGCTACCGCATGCGGGTGTACATGCCGTTTGGCGAGTTGATCCCCGGCATGGCCTATCTTGTGCGGCGGCTGCTCGAAAACACTTCGAACGATTCCTTTCTTCGGGCCGGCTTTGCCGAAGACTTGCCCGTGGAGCAATTGCTGATGAACCCAGAGCACATGGCCGGCCGCAATACGAGCGTCGCGACCAAGTCCGACGCGCCTGCGCCTTTCCGCCCGGCGATCGAAAACGAACCGGTGTGGGACTTCTCGTTGGCTGAACATCGCGACCGCGTGACCAAAGCGCTGGCCGAAGTGCGCAGTTCGTTCGGCAAGCACTATCCGCTCGTGATCGACGGACGCCGCGTCGAATCGGCAGAGCGAATCACGTCGACCGATCCCTCGGAGACGACACGACTGATTGGGACAGCTTGCGCGGCGACGGCCGAGCAAGCCCGCAGCGCCGTGCAGGCGGCGCGCAAGGCGCTGCCCGAGTGGGCCGCACTCGGCGCGGTGCGCCGGGCTGAGTATTTGCGCAAAACCGCCGCGGTGCTGCGCCGCCGGCGAGCGGAACTGATCGCCTGGGAAATCTACGAATGCGGCAAGACCTGGCGCGAGGCCGACGCTGATGTCTGCGAGGCGATCGACTTCTGCGAATATTATGCGCAAGGCGCGATCGCGCTCGAGCAAGCGCACGGGGCCGATGTGCCAGGCGAGGAAAACCGGTTCATCCACATCCCGCGCGGTGTTGCGGCGGTGATTGCGCCGTGGAACTTTCCGCTGGCCATTCTCACCGGTATGACCACTGCGGCGCTGGCTACCGGCAACACCGTGGTGATGAAGCCGGCCGAACAGTCGCCCGTCATCGCCGCGCAGCTCATGGCCGCGTTCGAAGAAGTCGGGCTGCCGCCGGGGGTGGCCAACTATTTGCCCGGCTTGGGTGAAACGGCCGGGGCGGCGCTCGTCGATGATCCGAACGTGGCAGTGATCGCCTTCACCGGCTCGCGGGCGGTGGGCCTGGCGATTCATCAGCGGGCAGCCCAGGTTTCGGCCTCGCTCAGCTATGTGAAACGCGTCATCGCTGAGATGGGGGGCAAGAACGCGATCATCGTCGACGACGACGCCGACCTCGACGAGGCGGTGCTCGGCGTCATGCGCAGCGCCTTCGGCTACCAGGGCCAAAAATGCTCCGCTTGCTCGCGGACAATCGTGCTCAGCTCGGTGTACGACGCCTTCCTCGCGCGGCTGGTCGAGGCTACCCGCAGCTTGAAGGTGGGCCCGGCCGACGACCCAGCCACGCGGATCGGCCCGGTGATCGACCGCGAGTCGTTCGATCGCGTTCACAAGTACATTCGCCTGGGACGTGAGGAAGGCCGCGAAGTCTTGGCCACGAACGTCGGGGACCTCGCCGCGCGGGGGCACTACGTGGGGCCGCACATCTTTGCCGATGTCGCGCCGAGCGCGCGGCTCGCGCAGGAAGAGATCTTCGGTCCCGTTCTGGCGGTGATTCGCGCGGCCGACTTCGACGAGGCGCTGCGAATCGCCAATGGCACCGAGTACGCCCTCACCGGCGGCGTGTTTTCGCGCAGCCCAGTGCATCTCGATCAGGCCCGGCGCGACTTCTTGGTCGGCAATCTCTACTTGAACCGCGGCACGACCGGAGCGCTCGTCGGGCGGCAACCCTTCGGCGGGTTCAAGATGTCCGGCATCGGCAGCCAAGCCGGCGGCCCGGACTATCTGCTGCAGTTCGTGCTGCCGCGCACCGTGACCGAGAACACGATGCGCCGTGGGTTTGCCCCGACGACGCCGGCGGATGCCCGCCGACCTGATTGAGCGGTGCAAAATGCTCGACGCCAAAGTGGCATGGGATTATCTTGCGTATGGTCCGTTTCATGCAGGCGATTGGGGACGACCCGCAATGGCTCTTTGTGCAAAGACATTTCGTGCGACAGGTTTGCTGGTTGCAGTCCTAATCTTCGCATGGCCGTGGCATGCTCGAGCCGACATTTTTCGCTGGGACAATGACCAGATGATTCCGGGGACCGAGGGGGTGGTTCCTGGACCGGGTTTGAAACTTGATCAGGCAAGCATTGAGTTTGCAAAGCTGAATTCGGCCGACCTCTCCAACGCCTCGTTCACTTCAGCCAAGTTGACGAGCGCTTCTTTTCATTCGGCGAATTTGAACGGCGCTTCGTTCAAGGGCGCGATTCTGAACGAAGCCGTTCTGACGTTCGCCTCGTTGCAGGAAACCGACCTTTCGGACGCCGAGATCCGAGGGGCCGTTTTCTACGATACGACTTCACGAGGACTCACGTCTTCGCAGCTCTATAGCACGGCTAGCTATAAGAACGGAGATCTGTCCGGCATTCAACTGACGCGCAACGACCTGTTTGGTTGGAACCTAAGCGGAAAGAAGTTGGTCGGCGCTCAACTCTGGAAGTCGAACTTGGCTGGCGTGAACCTATCGAATTCGGATCTTCGAGACGCCGCGCTCTACGAATCTGATCTTGCTGGCGCTGACTTGACGGACGCCGTACTTGAGGGCGCCAGGCTCTACAACGCAACTCAACATGGATTTACTCGGGAACAACTCTATAGCACGGCCAGCTACAAGCAAGGCAACCTCCGTCAGATTCACTTGGAGGGCACCGTTCTTGATGGCTGGGATTTATCAGGTCAGGATCTTGCCGGAGCACAGCTAGCGGATGTACGGAACGCCGACCTTTCCAAAGCAGACCTGACGGGATCGCGAATCCAAGGTCCCTTCGCGAATGCCAATCTGTCGGACGCAGTGATCGAGTACGCTCAGCTTTCAGGTTCCACGCGCAATGGATTGACGCCTGAGCAGTTCTATGCGACCAAGAGCTACCAAGTGGGCAGTTTGCGAGGAGTGCAGTTCGGGGGCGGTGACTTCGGAATGAAGGATACCGATGACCTTTCGGGTTGGCGATTCAACGGTAAGGACCTGACTGGCGCAGAGTTGCGTGTTTGCAAGCTGGACGGCGCAGACTTCACTGACGCCAAGCTTGGCAGCGTGGTGTTTGACCTCTCGGGCCTAGTAGGAGCTTCCTTCTCGCGAGCGGAACTCTTTTCCGCGAGGTTTGTCCAAGCAAACCTGGCTGGCGCCGATTTATCCAACGCCGACCTGCGTGACGCATTCTTTTTTGGCGCGAACACCGAGGGCGCTGATTTCTCGCTGGCCGACCTTCGTGGGGTTCAGGGATTTACGCCCGCTGGCTCTGCAGTGTTGCGGAACGCGATCCGACCAGACGGGCAACTTCCGGGGGCCAGCCTACTCCCTGGAGACGTGCTTCGAATCGCGGACGCGGACGTGGCAATTCGCGTTGCTGACGGACTGTCGATGGAACCGGGCAGCAAGATTGCGATGATCCTAAGCGACACGAATTTTGGTTCGAGAGTGTCGGTCGACGCCGGGGGTCCCGTCAGCCTTTCAGGCGGAACTCTCGAACTCGTTTTTGGGGAAGGATCATCGTTGGAATCTCTCGTCGGACATCCGCTGCACATCTTCGACTGGGGGACCGCACCAACATCTCAGTTTTCCAACGTCGCCGTTCCCGCAGGATCTGAGTGGGATTTCAGTCGACTCTATGATCGAGGAGAGGTCACGTTGACCGCAGTTCCCGAGCCCTCTGCAATATCGCTGGGATTGGGTGCGATGGGGGCCTTGCTCGTAGCCGCTTCCCGTCCCAAGCCGCGGCCGCTTTCCGCTTAAGCGCTCTGCGAGTAGCCACACTTCCGGTTCGCCCACTCGCCAATCCGCGGGCGGCGGGAACCAAGATCACTCCACCCAAACGCGAAGACCTAGAAGAGAAAGCAGCCGGCCCCGATATAATTCGCCGGAGGTTGCTGTCGTGCGGGGCGTCGTGGGTGCAAACTTCGTATGACTGGTTCCACTTCGGTTGGCTTGCCGCTCGGGGGCTGCCCTTGTTGCGGGTTGGTGCAGCAGGTGCCGGCCGCCGCGGCGGGTTGGCGGGCCGTTTGTGGGCGTTGCCTGTCTCCGTTGCCGGTGTCGCGCGGGCGCGGCCGGGGGCGGATGCGGGTTGTCGCGGCGGCGCTCTCCGCGCTCGTGCTCTACGTGCCGGCGATCTCCTGGCCGATGCTGCGCATCGAGCGGCTGGGCCAGGTGCGCGAAGACAATCTCATCGGCGGCATCATCAGCCTGCTGTCGGCGGGACACTGGTTCGTCGGCTTCGTGGTGCTGGTGTTCTCGGTGATCGTGCCGCCGGTGAAACTCGTCACCTTGCTCGCACTGGGCCTCGGCGGAGCAGGCTTCGCGCGCCGGCATCAGGCGGCGGCCCACCGGTTCGTTGAGTGGGTCGGGCGCTGGGGCATGCTCGACGTGCTGCTGGTCGCCGTGCTCGTGGCCTTCGTCAAGCTCGGCGGGCTCGCGCAGATTCACGCTGGCCCAGGTCTGCTGGCCTTCGCGCTCTGCGTGTTCATGAGCCTGATCGCCAGTCTGTGTTTCGATCCGCACGATCTGTGGCGCGACGCGAGGGAGCCCCATGCCTGAGCCGACACCCTCCAATTCGAACCCTTCGCCCGTAGCGCCCGACGCGCCTATGCAAGGCTTGCCCATCGCGCGGCTCGAGCGTGAACCGCGTTGGACCTGGTTCTGGCTGCTTCCCGTGGCAGCCGCCGTATTCGTCGGCTGGATGATGTGGCAAACGTGGGCCGCCCGTGGGCCGCGGATCACGATCTCATTCAACACCGGGCATGGCCTTAAAGTCGGCGACGTGCTCCGTTTCCGCGGCGTCAATGTGGGCGACGTTGCCCGTGTCGCCGTGGCCGAGGATCTCGAACGGGTTGAGGTCGACATTGGTCTGACCGCTGAAGGGGCTGCGCTGGCCCGCGCCGGCAGTCGCTTCTGGATCGTGCGGCCACGCGTCGATCTGACGGGGGTCGAAGGGCTCGACACGATCGTCGGAGCGAACTACGTCGCCGTGATCCCCGGCGACGGCCCGCCGCAAACCGAATTCGAAGGGCATGAGGAACCGCCGATCGCCGAGCGGATCGAGCAAGGAGGGCTCGAAATCGTGTTGCAGGCCGCCGCGCGGGGCAGCTTGCGCCCGGGCGCGGCGATTCGCTACCGGCAAGTGCGCGTCGGCACGGTGCTCACCGTGGGGCTGGCGGCCGACGCCAGTTTGGTCGAAGCCCGCGCTTACGTCCGCCCGGCGTTCCGCGAACTCGTGCGGCAAAACTCCCGCTTCTGGGACGCCGGCGGCGTGGAGTTGAACGCCGGCTGGCTCTCCGGCATCTCCGTCGGCCTCGACTCGGCGGAGTCGCTCGTCGCCGGAGGCATCGCCTTCGCCACGCCCACCGAGCCGGGGGCGAAGGTGTCGAACGGCCAGCGATTTGGCGTGGCGTCGCGTTCGGAGCCGGAGTGGCTCGCGTGGTCGCCCGCGCTGCCGGTGGGCTCGCATCTACTGCCGGCGGGATCGGAATTGCCGCAACCGCAGCGCGCGGTGCTCGCTTGGCGGCACGAAGGAACGCTCTGGAATCGCAATCGCGAACAGCAAGGCTGGATCGTGCCCATCGAAGGCGGCTACCTCGGCCCGGCGAATCTGCTGACCGTGCCGGAGCGCGCGGTAGCAGGCTCGGCGCACTTGGCGGCGGTCGGCAAGATCGTGCCCCTGGCAGGCGGCGCGCCGCTCCCCGGCGGCCTGGCCTATCTGGCGGCGGCAGACGTTCGCACGCCTTGGCCTCGCGCTCGCGTGCGCGCGACAGCCATGCCGGAAGACGCGCTCGTCATCGCCGGCCGCACAGAGTCGCCAGTGCTCATCGCCGCGCCGAGGTTCCAGCCTGGCGCAATCTGGACGGTCGACCCCGCCATCGCCTTCGACCCCACCTGGCACGGCGCGAGCGTGCTCGCCACCAGCGACGGTGCACTGATTGGCGTGCTGTTGCTTTCAGCGGAAGGCGCGCGCGTAGCGCCGGTTAAGTTGCCGGGGAAGTAGCTACGCGGCGCGGAGCTCATTGGTCCGCACCGCGGCCCCTACTTCAACTACTCCACCGCCGGCAGCATCCCGCCGCCGTCGAAATCTTCTTCAGACGCCTCTCCCTCGATGACGCGCTTGCTTCGCCATGCGCCCTGCAGGAAGCGGGCCAGGTAGATTACGCCGAGCAGCAGTACCCAGGCCGTGAGCACGCTCCAGCCCCAGTAGATGCCGAAGCCGAGCAGGTTCACGCCGATCGCGGTGCCCAAGCCTGGCAAGCCGGCGAGCGCGAGCGTAACCAGCAGGACGAACCGTGTGTCGCCGGCGCCTTTGAGCGCGCTCGAGAGGATGATGTACATCGTGTCGAACAAGCAATACGCGGCAACGAACCGCAGCAGCACGACGACGAGCCGCTCGAGTTCGGCGTGCTCCGCGCCGGAGAGGTTCATGCCGGCAAGCTTGAGCAGAAACGCGGGGCAGGTGAGGTAGATCACCGCCATGAAGGCGTTGTATGCGCCGCCGATCGACAGCGCCGACCAAGTGGAGCGCGCGGCCAGATCAGGCTCGTTCTGCCCGAGCCGCTGACCGACGAGCGAGGTGGTGGCGATGCCGATCCCGTACACCGGCATGAAGGCCAGGTTATTGATCGTGAACGCTAGGTTGCAGGCCGTGAGCTCGAGCGCGCCGAGCCGGCCCACAATCATCAGGAACAGCGAAAATGAGCCGACTTCGAGCAGCATCTGTACGCTGTTGGGACTTCCGTAGCGCAGCAAGCGGCCCATCAGCTCGCGGTCGAACCGCCAGCCGGAGAGCGTCGCAAAGCGGGCACGCGCTTCAGGAAGCGCCATGAGCACGCCGTAGGCGAGGGGCTTGAACCAAAGAGCCACTACGGTGGCCCAGGCGGCCCCGGCGATTCCCCATTCCGGAAAGCCGCCGTAGCCGAAGATCCAGAGGTAGTCGAGCACCACGTTGATCAGGGCGCTCGTCACGTCGACGACCATGACCGTGCGCACATGGCCGCGACCGGTGAAGAACGACGACATAGCGCCGGCGAGCACCATGGCCCCAGAGCCGAAGTTGAGGAGCTGAAAGTACTCCACTTCGGCGGCCTGCACCGCCGGCTCGTGCCCGATGGCGGCGAACAGCGCGGGCGCAAAGGGATTGGTGAGCAGTGCGACGGGAATCGTGAGTACGCCCAGCCACATCCCTTGCCAAACCGCCGGGCCTACGCGGTCAAGCTTGCCTGCCCCGTAATACTGAGCCACGAAGGCGTTGACGTAGGTGGCCAGCCCCAAGAAGGGACAAAGCACGAGGAAGTTGATCATCGCCCCCGGCATCGAGCCTGCCAAAGCGTCGGCCGAGTACCAGAAGAGGAACATGCGGTCGATGAAGGTCATCACCGTCCACGAGGCGGTCGAAACCATCAGCGGGAGCGTCATGCGGAAGACATCGCGTCCGCCGGCCGGCTGGTTCCACCAGTTTGAGAGAAAGCGCATCATGACATTCAGGCCGATCTAGTTCCTAGGCACACTGCCCCGGGTGGGGCGCAGACCGCAGGGTGCGAGTTCGAGACGAGAACGGCAGATGGTACGCTGCCGCGCGGAACCGGCCAAGGGGCCGGGAAGAGTCGAGGGATTCGAGTTGAAGCGGTGGGGGCGGCACGACCCCACGGTAGAGAGGAGACGCTTGGGCGATGGTTCAGGTTCGCGCGGGGCGCAGTGGGCCCGCAAACGTGATATGTGTGAGATTGGCTGGCGAAGGTGTTGCAGTCGCGTAGCGACGACCGAGAATAGCACCGCAGTTCACTGCGGTGGGAGGCGCCGCGCGGATTCGTCATCGCGTGCCGGATGGCACGCGGTGAAATTGAGGCGGGGTTGGGTCGCGCACCCACGTTGAAACGTGGGGCTATTTTCGACGCGTGCCTACCGGCACGAATACCATGGGCCGCCGCGACAAACTGCTAGATCCGCTCGAAATACCGCACACGCTCCCAATCCGTCACCGCGGCGTGAAACGCCTCGCATTCCTTGCGGGCAGTGTGAACGTAGAAGTCGACCACGCCTGAGCCCAGGGCTTCGCGGGCAAATGTGCTCTTGTCGAGCAGGTCGGCCGCTTCGTCGAGCGAGGTCGGCAGCCGTGAGAGAGCTTTATCGACGTAGGCGTTTCCTTCATAGGGCGGACCACAGTCGAGGCCTTCGTCAACGCCCCGCAGCCCCGCCGCGATCGTCGCCGCCTCGGCCAGATACGGATTCGCGTCGGCCCCGGCCATGCGGTTTTCCACGCGGAACGAGGGGCCATGCCCTACCACGCGGAAGCCGACGGTGCGGTTGTCGTGCGACCAGGCGAGCGTGGTCGGCGCCCAGGAGGCCGACTGAAACCGCTTGTAGGCGTTGATCGTGGGGGCGAAGAAGTAGGCCAACTCGCGGCCGTAAGTGACGAGCCCGCCCAGGAAGCCGCGGAAGAACGTGCTGTCGCGTGCGGCCGTGGCGTCCCAGAACGCGTTCGTTTGAGCCTTCTTGTCGCGGACGCTCGTGTGCAGGTGGAAGCCGTTGCCTGCTTGATCGGTGGCGATCTTGGCCATGAAAGTGAGGGCCCGCCCTTGCTGCGCTGCGATTGCCTTAGCCCCGCTCTTGTAGACGACGTGGCGGTCGGCCGTTTCCAGCGCCTCGGCGTAGAGCAGGTTCACCTCGTGCTGACCACGTCCCCACTCGCCTTTGCTCCCTTCGATGGTGATTCGCGCCGCGTTCATCTCGTTGCGCAGACGGGCCAGCACGTCCTCGTCTTGGCCAGGCTGCGTAACGTCGTAATCAATCAGGTAGTCGGAGGTCGGCGTGAGGCCGCGATAGTTGGCCGCGGCCGCGGCGCGATAGGTGTCGTGGTAAAGATAGAACTCGAGCTCCGAGCCGGCGTAAGCTTCGAGCCCCCGCTCGGCCAAACGATCGAGCTGCTTGCGAAGCACTGCCCGCGGCGACTCCGGAATCGGCGCTCCCGAGGCGTCCTGCAGGTCGCAAAGCACGATCGCCGTGCGCTTGAACCAGGGCGCGGGGCGCAGAGTGTTCAGGTCGACCGCGGCGTGAAAGTCGCCGTAGCCGCGTTCCCAGCTCGCAAGCTGAAACCCCGGCAGCGGCGTGAGCTCAATGTCGACGGTGAGCAGGTAGTTGCACATGTGCGTGCCATCGCGCACGGTGCTCTCCACGAACATCCCAAACGTCATCCGCTTGCCCATCAGCCGCCCATAGGCATCGGGAAAGGCGACGATCACCGTGTCGTAAGAATCGCCGGTGAACCAAGCAGGCAAGGCGGGCGTTTTGGAATCGTGTTTCATAGGGTCTCGTGTTGACTTGATCGCGACGCTATCGCTCGGAACCCACCGACAAGTCCGCTCGGTGACTAGGCCATGATACTAGGCTTCGTTGCGGCTTAGAATCGGGGGGCGCCTAGCCTGCCGAAAAGGAAAACTACGGTCGGGCAACGTTTGGGATGAATTCAGGATTGGCCCTCATCCCCAACACCACCATAAGGTGGGATTATCCCACTTGGACGCCATTCCCACTTGGGCCTATAATACTACTAGGGACGATTTCTAGTCGCGGGAGCCGCTTATGCAGTCCGAAACTCGCACAACCGACGCAAAGGCCCGCCTGGTTCTGCCCAAAGCTTTTGCCAATTCAACGGTGATCGTCGAGCAGGTCAGCGAAACGGAACTGCGCGTTCGTCGCGCGAAGGTCGTGGCTGAAGACGACCTTCCGTTTGCGGAGGAGTCTGCTACGCGTTTGTCCGATCGCGACCGCGACCGATTCCTCGAATTGCTCGCCCACCCGCCGGCGCCGACCACGGCGCTAAAACGCGCGGCTGCTCGCTACAAGGCGCGCCGTGGCTAAGCGAGCGCAGGCCGACGCTGTTCCGTTCGCGTGGGACATCGAGCCGTTTCACAGGGACCACCAGCGGTCCGCGTTTGCTTGCGGTCAGCCGCCACTCGATGCGTTTCTTCACGCGCATGCCAACCAATACGAGAAGCGGCGACTGGGCAAAACGTATGTAGCAGTGCCGCGAGGCGAGAAGCGCGTCCTCGGCTACTACACCTTGGCGGCCAGCAGCGTTGCCTTCGATCATCTGCCGCCGGCGGCGACGCGCAAGCTACCCAAGCACCCCGTGCCGGTGATTTTGCTTGCCCGCTTGGCCGTGGATCGCTCGGTTCAGGGGAGCGGACTCGGCGAAGATCTACTGCTCGACGCGCTCGCGAGGGCGCTGACCCTGTCCGAAAGCCTCGGCATCCATGCAATCGAGGTTCACGCCCTCAACAACGATGCAGCCGCGTTCTACAAGAAATACGGGTTCGTGACGCTGGTAGACCGTCCGCTACATCTGTTCTTGCCGCTGGCTGCGGCTAAGAACGCACTTGAATAGTTCGCCGCGCGTCGTAGCCTGCACTCTCCGAGTGCAGACTGCTTTCAACAGCAGTAACAAAACCAATCGCAATAGGTAGCTCACCCGGGTTGGGCATTCCGCACTCGCAGAGTGCGGGCTACTAGGGGCCAACTATTAAAGCGGCTGCCTAGCTCTCCCACCCCGGCACGCGGATGAAGATGTTCTTGAGCTCCGTGTACTGCCGGAAGGCTTCTACGCCGAGGTCGCGGCCGATGCCGGATTGCTTGAAGCCGCCGAAGGGAGCTTCTTGGAATACGCTGCTGTTGGTGTTTACGCTCAGCACGCCGCATTCCATCGCCCGGCCGACGCGGAGCGCGCGTTCCACATCGCGCGTCCAGAGCGAGCCGGAGAGGCCGTAGATCGTGTCGTTGGCCAGCGCAATTGCTTGCTGCTCGCCTTCGAACGGGATCACGCAGGCCAGCGGGCCGAAAATCTCTTCCCGGCAGACGCGGGAAGAGTTGGGCAGACCGTCGACGATGGCCGGAGTCAGGTAGTAGCCTTTCTCCGTAGGACGCGTGCCGCCATAGACGATGCGGCCGCCTTCTTCCTTGGCGTACTCCACGTACTGCTCGGTCCGGCCGCGCTGCTTGGCGGAGACGAGTGGGCCGATTTGCGTCTTGGCATCGAGCGGATCGCCGATGACTTGCTTCTTGGTCGCTTCGACGAACGCCTCGAGGAACTTCGAGTAGACCGGCCGCTCCACGAAGATCCGGCTGCGGGCACAACAATCCTGCCCCGTGTTGCCGAACACCGCCGAAGGGGCGGCAGCGGCCGCGGCCTCAATATCGGCGTCGGCGAAGATCACGTTCGGGCTCTTGCCGCCCAACTCAAGCGATACGCGTTTGATGTCGTCTGCTGCGAGGCGCAGGATGCGCGCCCCGGTGACCGTTTCGCCGGTGAAGGCGATCTTGCGCACTTGGGCATGCGAGACGAGGTGATCGCCGATCTGGTCGCCGCGGCCAGCGATCACGCTGAACACGCCGGCCGGAATGCCCGCCTCGTGGGCGATCTTGCCGAGCGCGAGCGCCGTGAGCGGCGTCAGGCTTGCCGGCTTGAGCACCACGGAGCAGCCGGCTGCCAGCGCGGGGCCCACCTTCCAGGCGGCCATGAGGAATGGGAAGTTCCAAGGGACGATCGCCGCGACTACGCCGACTGGCACCCTCAACGTGTAGTCGAGACCGCCGTTGGCCACGGGAATCGTTTCACCGCTCGGCTGGCTCGCCAATTGGGCGTAGTAGTCGAAGCAACGCGCGCCGGCGTTGATTTCCCAGCGGGCATCGTCGATCGGCTTGCCGACGTTGCGGGCTTCGAGCGTGGCCAGCTCTTCCGACTGCGCGCGAATGCGCTGCGCGATTTCGCGGAGCACTTCGCCGCGCCGCTTGGGCGAGGGAACGGCCCAGCCGGAACTACGGAAGGCTTCGGCAGCGCCAGCAACCGCCTCGTCGACCTCGCGCGGGCCGGCGGCCGGCACGGTGGCCAGCAGTTCTTCGGTGGCCGGCTCGATGATTTCGATGCGGCCGCCGCTCGCTTCGCGCCGGGGTTGACCATTGATCCAGAGTTGATCGGGAAAAGTCGGGTTCACCAAGAAGCCTCGTAGAGCCGCTGCATGTCGGCCAGGGTGCAAGGACGGGGATTGGTCAGGTGGCAGCCATCGGCCATCGCCTTTTCCGACAGCTTGGGCAGCGCCTCGCGCGGAATGCCCACATCACGGAGCCGCTGCGTGATGCCGAGTTTCTTATTGAAATCCTCGAGCCACGCGGCCACCTGCTCGGCCGGGTTGTCGTTTGGCACGAGGTCGAGTGCTTGCGCGACGCGAGCATAAAGGCCCGGATTGCCTTCGCCGTTGAACCGCACGACCGCCGGCAGCACCAGGGCGTTGGCAAGGCCATGGTGGACGTTGAACTCGGTCGACTGCGGATGCGCGAGCGAATGGGCGGCGCCCAGATCCTTTTGAAACGCGACGGCACCCATGGCCGCGGCCATCAACATCATGCCGCGCGCCTCGAGGTCGTTGCCGTTCTGCACGGCCCGCAGCAGGTACAGCCGTACGAGGCGGATCGCTTCAAGTGCGATGCCGTCGCACATGGGGTGGAAGTCTGGGCAGACGTACGACTCGATGGCGTGCGTCATCGCGTCCATGCCGGTGGCGGCCGTCAGATGCGGCGGCAGCCCGGCAGTGAGTTCGGGATCGAGAATCGCCAGTTCAGGCAGCATGGGGTTCGCCCCCAACACGACCTTGCGGCCCATCGAGGGAATCGTGATCACGCTGCTGCGGCCCACCTCGCTGCCAGTGCCGGCGGTGGTGGGGATGGCGCAGAACGGCGTGATCCGCTCAGGCAATTCGCTGAGCTTGATGTCAGCCAGCGGCACCTTTGGGAACACGACGCGCGGCCGCAGGGCCTTGGCGGCGTCGAGAGCGCTGCCGCCTCCCAAGCCGATGATGCCGTCGCAGTCGCCCTTCTGATAGGCGGCCCAGGCGTCTTCAACGTCTTGCTCGATCGGGTTTGGATGAACGCCGGAGAACACCGACCATTGGCCCGGCCGCTCGCGATCGAGTACCTCGGCCACCAGGCGGTAGGCGTCGGTCTTCACCAGGCCTGGGTCGGTGACCAGCAGGGGCCGTCGGACGTTGTACTTCGAGAGGAACTCGCCAATGTTGGCCCGAGCCCCCACCCCAAAGCGAATGTGGGTGGGAAAGCGAAAGCTGCTGATCGACATGCCAAAGGGGTCCGCGAGAACGCCGCCCGCCCCACGCGCGACCGACCACGGCCGCAACGCAAGAGAGGCAAACGGCAAGCAAATCATTGTGGCGTGCGGGCATTCGGCGTCAAGCGGCAGGTCGTTCGGCGTTAGCGCGCACTCGCTTGCATGCCCCGGCGGTCGTCGTTAGTCTGCCGGCATGGAGGCAGACCTCTTACGTCTGACGCCTGAAAATCGCCGCCGAGCGCTGTGGCTCGGCGATGTGAACGCTGGCATTTGGGCGGCCGGAAACGGTCTCACCAGCGGCGCCTTGCTCGTCTTCTTGGCGCAGGACTTGGGGGCCAAGGGGATCGGGGTCAGTCTGATCTTGGCCGCGCCGGCGGTTGCCGGCGTGCTGCGCGTGTTTTCGCCGGCCGTGATACGCCTGTGCGGCTCCGAGAAGCGGGCAAGTCTGATCGCCTTTGCCGTGAGCTATTTGCTCATTCTGGGTCAGCCGGCCATGGCCATTCCGCGTTACTGGCCGTGGGGCCAATCGTTGGCGGCGCTGGTTGCGATCGTCTGTATCCACCAACTTCTCGAATACATCGGACAGGTCTGCTTGTTGGCTTGGCTGCGGCGGCTCGTGCCGCGGCCGATACGTGGCCGATATTTTGCCCGGCGGCAGATCGTGCAACTGCTGGTGCTTGCGCCAACGTTACTAGCCAGCGGCTGGTTTGCCGACTATTGGAAGGCAAGCGTTGCCGACAGCGATCCCGCCTGGCGTCTCGGCAGCTACGCCCTCACCTCGGCGCTCGGCGCGCTCTGCTTACAGGCTTCGCTCGTGCCGCTCCTGCTGATGCCAGGGCGAAGCGACCCGTCGCGCCGCGGCCAATCGATACCGCTTAAGGTTCGCGCAGCCGCGAATGAACTACAAGAAACCGCTGCGACCGAAAGAGGCCTTCAAGCACAGTCTTCCTGGACCGCGCTGGCCGACTCGCGTTTCCGGCGCCTCTTGGCCTTTGGTTGCTGGGTGGCCGTAGCCAACGGCGTTTCGCAGAGCGCGCAGAACATCTATCCCAAGGCGGTCCTGCAGTTCGGCGTCTATGATCTGGCCTGGATGCGCCTGGCGATGCAAATCGGTCAAATAGCCTACAGCCGCTGGGCCGGCGGTTTCAGCGACCGCCGCGGCAATCGGTTGCTCCTGATCGTGAGCCAGAGCATTGTCGCCGTGGGGCCGCTGTTCTACGCCTTTGCTACGCCGAGCAATCGCTGGCTGGTGCTGGGAGCGTGGATCGTGTGGTCGGCGTTCGCGGGGCTGAATATTGGCCTGCCGAACTACATGTTCCAGCTCGCTTCCGCCGGCGCCTCGGCCGCGTACGTCGGCGCCTACTTTGGACTGACGAACGTGTTCTACGCTGCGACGACCGTGGCCGCGGGGCTCGCCTTCGATGCGTTAGGACGGCCAGGCGCGACGAGCTACCTGTCGGCCATCGGCCTCGATCGCTTCGCCGCGCTGTTCTTGCTGTCCGCCATGTTGCGGGCGCTGAGCGTAGCGTGGCTCATTGGCTTAAAAGAGCCAAGCGAGTAGGGTGCCGTCAAGCGAAGCGCGGACGCACCTTCGCTGCATGCGAGCTTAAACGCTGATGGAGCTACGAGCGTTGGTGCGTCCGCGCTTTGCTTGACGCACCCTACAGAGCTTATCGGAGTCAAGCAATGATTAGCCCCCGGCGAGTCGCCGGGGGGAGAAGAATGGCGGACCACCGAAGTGTGGTGACCATCAGCGTTCCGCCGCATTCACCGGCGTTCCCCCCCGTCATTGACGGGGGGCTAATGACGGTTGCTCCGCCGCCGGTTCGAAGATCTCGATCAGATCGACGCGTACCAGGTTCTCATTCAATCGGTCATCGTTGGCCGCCTGACCATGCGGCACGGTCGAGATCTCGTAGACGAGCCGATCCGGCGCGAGGCCATCGGTTTCGAGCGCGGCGGCCACGGTTTGCGACGCCTTGAGCGCCAGCCCGCGTTTGTCGCGGCCGCGGAACTCGGCCGGCAGCGGACGACGCCCCCACTGCGCCTGCACGCCTACCAATCCCGCGTGTCCCGCCACCGATTGTGCGAACGCTCGAATGCGTTGTCGCTGTTCCGGCGTCAGCTCGTCGACCTGCTCGGCGAAGTACAGACTCACACCGGAAGTCGCCAACTCGCCGCGGCGGACGACAACCGTTGTCGTAGCGGGATCGCTGCCGCGCACATGTCGGCTCCGCCGAGCGCTGCCATGTCCCTCGCGCGGGCCGCCGGTGTCGGGCCAAGGAGAACTCACGCCGCCTAGCCAAGCCCGCAGCGATTGCAGCCGCTGCGCGGTTTGCTCTTTATTGCCTCCGGCCGTGGCGTACATGACGACGAAAAACGCCATCATGATCGTGATCATGTCGGCGTACGACATGATCCACTCAGGCAACCCTTGCTCAGCGTGCTTGCTCATACAGTTCAAGCCGCTTGCGCCAACTCAGGCTCAGGAGGTTGATGCGCGGCCAGCTTTTCGGCCACCACACGTGGACCGTCGCCCGCTTGGATCGCCAGCACGCCGTCGAGAATCAGCTCGCGGGTGCGGGCTTCTTCCTCGGCCAGAAAGCCCAGCTTCTCCGCGCACGGCATGCAGAGCATGTTGGCCACCGCGGCGCCATAGAGCGTGCCCACCAGAGCAAGGGCCATCGAAGGTCCGATCGTGTCGGGGTCTTCCAGGTTCCCAAGCATCTGAATCAAGCCGAGCAGCGTGGCGATCATGCCGAAGGCTGGGCCGCAGCGCCCCATCAGCTCGAACATGCGCCGCTCCACTTGGGCTTGCGCTTCGATCGAGTGGATGCCGGTGCGAATGATTCGCGTGATCACCTCGGGCGACGTTCCATCGACCGCGAGCTGAATCGCTTGCCGGAGCGTGGGGTTATCGTTGGGCGACAGCCGCGTTTCGAGCGCCAGCACACCGTTGCGGCGGGCTTCTTCGGCCAGCGACACGAGCTGCGCCGTGAGCGCGAGGGGATCGGCTCGGCGCGTCAGCAGCAACTTCATGCAGATCGCCGGCAGCCGCGCAAAGACGCGCAGCGGAACCGAGGTGAGCACCACGCTCAGGCCGCCGCCAAACACCAGCAGCGCGGCCGGATAGTCGACAAATTGCCCGAGCGAGAAGGTTCCTCCTTCGTGTCCGGCGGCCAGCCAGAGCGCGGAAACCAAGAGCGCCAAGCTGCCCAAGATGCCAGCGACGGTGGAGATGTCCATAAGCGGCGGCGAGGGGCGAACTTCAAGGTTGCAAGATGGTCAGGGAGACGGAGGCGCAAGCCTGCGCTCCGAGAAATCATCGACGGACGTGTGCCGGGGACCTGAACGGGTGGGTAAAAGGTCGCAATCACGCGGGTTTTGCGGGTTGTTCGGCCCTGCCGGCACGCGCCGCAAACTTGAAGTGCTTGTTGCAGCTTTTTATACTGAGAGCATGTTCAGGTCGCGGTCGGAGTCTGCGCAGCTTCTGCCGGCAGACCAGTTTGAGCGTCCTGAACTCTCCCGAGCCAGACTCCTCTGATTGCAGACCAAGGCCGAGCGTTCGATCGCCAGTAACAGGTCGCGGCGTCCCGCAAACGGGTGTCAGCGATGGGCGAGGCCCCCGGGGCAACGATCGCGCGCGTTTGTTCCGGAACCAACCACGTTCGACCGTCGGTGGCGCACGCACAACTCGCGGCCCAGCAGGGCCAGCCGGGCCGCGGCGCGCCGCAACAACTTGTTCGAGGGCCAGCGATGCTGACGAATGTTTTCCTTCGGCTCACCTACGTCGGAGCCGAATGGGTGTTGTGGCTGCTGCTGTTGCTCAGCTTCATCAGCGTCGCTTTGATGATCGAACGCGTGATCTACTTCTACATGCACCGCGTCGACACCGACGAGCTCGCAGCGCAGCTCCAAGAGTTGCTGCAGGCGGGAGACGTGCGGGCCGCCTGGGAGTTGGTCCAGGCGAATGACTCGTTCGAATGCGGCGTGGTGGCCGCTGGCCTCGAATCGCTGCGGAAAGGCACCACTGCCTGCCAAGAGGCGATGCTGAGCGCCAAGGCGCGCTTGAAGCCGCTGCTCGATGCGCGACTGGCAATTCTGGCCACCATCGGCAGCAACGCGCCGTTCATCGGCCTGCTCGGCACGGTGCTCGGCATCATCAAGGCGGCCCACGACTTGACGGCCGACGCCGGCGGCAATCCCAACGCGGTGATGGCCGGCGTGTTCGAAGCCCTCGTGGCCACCGCCGTCGGTCTGTTCGTGGCGATTCCCGCGGTCATCGGGTTCAACTTGCTGCAGCGCAAGGTGCGCACCACGATCGGCCAGGCTGATTCGCTCGCGCATCTGGTGCTGGCGAGCGTGCGGCCCGAGCCCAAGTCAGGCGCTCCGGCCGCCCCCGCGGCCAGTCGTCCCCTCGTTTCCGATAAGGTGCGCTAATGGCCGGCAACGTTGGCTTTTCCGACGACGACGACTCCCTGCTCAGCGACATCAACGTGACGCCGCTGGTCGACGTGGTGCTCGTGCTGCTGATCGTGTTCATGATCACCGTGCCGGCGATCGTCGGCTCGGCCCCGGTCAAGGTGAACCTGCCGGAAACCACGGCGGTCGCCATGGCGGCGGAAACGCTGCCGCTGATCTTTTCGCTCCGGCGCGAGGCGGATGGGGAACTCGCGCTCTATCTGAACGAACGCAAGACCGACGCCGCTTCCGTCCGCGCGCTGGTGGAGCAGGTGGGCGCTCCCCCCGATGATCAGCCCGTTTCGCTGGCCGCCGACATGGGCATTCCCTACGGCGAGGTGGTGAAGATCATGGACCTACTGCAGTCGATGGGGCTCAAGAAGATCTCGCTCGATACTCGGCACGTCGAAGCGCCCTAGCCGCGTCGAGTGAAGGAAACCGCGCTCTATGGGCGAGCGGGGGACGATAGTCCCCCGAGAATACTGCACCCGTTTCGTTAGGTGCTCTCAATGGCTGGCAACGCAAGCATCTCCGACGACGATGATTCCCTGCTCAGCCACAACATCTCGACGCGGTCCGTCGGCTTGATGCTCGTGCTACTCGTCGCGTTC
>JAESFN010000838.1_pt1 | contig 19818 bp, 16 predicted proteins | sample 9269411 | NCBI WGS metagenome assembly JAESFN01 (sample SAMN14505399, study PRJNA617100) | algae metagenome | isolation source: Iphinoe sp. HA4291-MV1 and co-occurring heterotrophs from trail next to... | place: USA: Maunawili Falls, Hawaii | collected 2009-07-25
CACCGCCGGCCTCGAATAGCCCCTGTCGCCCAGATCACTACTTAGCACGGGTAACGATCGACACCTTCGCCGCGCTATATAGAGCACGAGACGTACTCTATGTACGACGAAAAGTTCTCTAAGGTGGTGTTGGTCATGTCGGAGAGCCGGACTGGAGCAGCCGAACGGAGTGGCTGGATCGTTCCGCTGGCCGTCCTGATCGTCGGCATGTTCATGTCGGTGCTGGACACCAGCATCGTCAACGTGGCCATCCCGAGGATGCAGTCGGAGCTCGGCGCGAGCACCGACGACATCAAGTGGGTGGTCACCGGATACACCCTGGCGCTCGGCGTGATCGTGCCGCTGAGCGGCTGGCTGGGCGACCGGTTCGGCCTGACCCGGGTGTACATGGCCTCCCTGCTGGGCTTCACCGCCGCCTCCGCGCTCTGCGGCATGGCCTGGGACCTGACCAGCATGATCGTCTTCCGGGTGCTGCAGGCCATCCCGGGCGGGGTGCTGCCGGTGATCACCATGACCATGCTGTACCGGATCGTGCCCAAGGCCAAGATCGGCACCGCGATGGGCCTGTACGGCCTCGGCGTGGTGTTCGCCCCGGCGCTGGGCCCGACCCTGGGCGGCTACCTGGTCGAGTACGTCGACTGGCGGCTGATCTTCTACATCAACGTGCCGATCGGCATCGCCGGCGCGATCGCGGCCGCCCTGGCGTTCCCCGCCATCAAGCCGACCAGCTGGCCGAGGTTCGACTTCCTCGGCTTCCTGACCATCGCCTACGGCCTGTTCGCCCTGCTGCTGGCCACCGACAAGGGTGAGGACTGGGGCTGGACCAGCTACCCGGTGCTGATCCTGCTGACCTCCAGCGCGCTCAGCCTGGCCGCCTTCGTCTTCATCGAGCTGGAGGTGGACAAGCCGCTGCTGGACCTGCGGGTGTTCCGGTCCTGGCCGTACACCAACTCGCTGCTGCTGATCTCGGTGATCTCCATCGGCCTGTTCACCACGCTGTACTACATCCCGCAGTTCCTGCAGGTCACGCAGGGCCTGCAGGCCCTGGACGCCGGGCTGACGCTGATGCCGGCCGCGCTGGTCATGGTGGTGGTCACGCCGTTCGCCGGCCGGATCTACGACCGGTTCGGACCGCGCTGGCCGGCCGTGATCGGCCTGTCGGTCACCGCGCTGGGCACCTTCATGATGGCCGCGATCACCCCGGACACGCCGAGGGAGCTGATCGTGATCTGGACGATGATCCGCAACGCCGGCGTCGGCCTCTCCATGATGCCGATCATGACCGCCGGTGTGGCCTCCCTGGAGGGTGGCCTGGTCGGCGCGGGCAGCGCGCTGAACAACGTCGCGCAGCGGGTGTCGTCCACCCTGGGTCTGGCCGTGTTCGGTGGCCTGATCACCGCCCAGCAGGCCCAGCTGATGTCCGACTGGGGCTCGTTCTACACCCTCGGCGCGAACCCCCAGCTGGACGCGGCGGCCCGGCAGGGCGCGGCCGGCCTGTCCCCCATCTACCAGCACCTGCAGCAGGCGGTGGTGACCACCAGCTACGCGAACATCTTCCTCGCCGTCGGCGTGCTCGGCGTGGTCGGCGTGGCGCTGGCGCTGATGCTGCGGTCCGGACCGGTCGTCGCGCCCGCCGACACCACACCGGCACCCGGCACGACCGACGCCGGCACCCGTACCGAGGCCCGTACCGAGGCCCCGGCCCCGGTTCCGGCCGAGGCGCGGCCGGTGGGGGCCGGCCGTCCCGAGCTGGTCGAGGTGATCGGTTCCCGGCGGGAGCCGGCCTCGGTCGGCTGATCGGAGCCGGTCTCGGCCGAGTGATCGGGCCCCGGGTGTCGGATTCCGGCATCCGGGGTAACCCGTGACCGGGACCGGCGGACGGCGGGAGGCGAGCACCATGCAGTCCATGCGCCAGACGGTGGCCGGTGACCCGGCCGCCGCCTCCCTCGTCCGGGGCCGGCTGCGACGCTGGCTGGCCGACGCCGGTTGGCCCCGGGAGGACGCGGACAACCTGGTGATCGCGGTGTCCGAGGCGGTCAGCAACTCCGTCGAGCACGCCTACCGGGGCACCCGCCGACCCGGCCTGATCACCGTCGAGGTGGGTGAGCGGCGGGACGGCCGGGTGGTGGTCACGGTGACCGACCGCGGCCGCTGGCGCCCGGTGCCGGACGATCCGGGCCACCGGGGCCGGGGCATCGCGATGATGCGGGCGGTCACCGACCAGGTGGACATCGACCACGGGGCCGACGGCACCACGGTCCGGCTGGTCGGGCGTGCGGTGCCGGTCGGCGACGCGAGCTGGTCCACCCCGGGTCGCGCCTGACCCGCACAGCCGACCGACCGGCGACCGATCGGGTCGGACGGTGGACGCGACCGCGACCGAGCGGGTAGCTGTGGAGTCATGGCGGAACCGACGGCGGTCGCGGAGACCGAGCGGAAGTACGAGGCGGACCGGTCGGTCGACCTGGGCAGCGCGATCAGCGCCGAGCACGGGACACCCGAGCGGCAGCGGCTCCGGGCGGTCTACTACGACACCGCCGACCTGAGGCTGCTGCGGGCCCGGGTCACCCTGCGCCGCCGCGAGGGCGGGCACGACGCGGGGTGGCACCTGAAGCTGCCCGCCGACGGCGACACCCGCCTCGAGCTGCGGCTACCCCTGGACGAGCCGCCGGCCGATGGTCCGCCCGCGAACCCGCCGGAGGAGCTGCTGGCGCCGATCCGGGCGCACACCGGGGACCGGCCGCTCGGTCCGGTCGCCCGGCTGGACACCGACCGCAAGCGCTGGGTGCTCACCGACGACCAGCTCCGCGAGCTCGCCGAGCTGACCGAGGACGACGTCGACGCCCGCACCCTCGGCCCGCTGGCGCCGCGGTCGGTGACCTGGCGGGAGTACGAGGTCGAGCTGGGTGCGCACGGGTCGCTCGCGCTGCTCGACCGGATCGAGCGGACGCTGCTCGACCGGGGCGCCCGTCGCTCGGACACCCGATCCAAGGTGGGCCGGCTGCTCGGGCCGGACGCCCTCCGGTGATCCGCGATCCGGCGCCGGCCCGGCTGACGAGGTAGCTTCCCGGGAACATCGTCATCCCGGAGGACATTGGTGGACATCTGGCCTGGTCGGGCCTTCCCGCTGGGCGCCACCTACGACGGCGGCGGCACCAACTTCGCCATCTACTCCGAGGTCGCACGCAGGATCGAGCTGTGCCTGTTCGACGAGGACGGCCAGGAGAGCCGGCTGGAGCTGCCCGAACGCGACGGCTTCATCTGGCACGGCTACCTCCCCCGGGTCGGGCCGGGGCAGCGCTACGGCTACCGCGTGCACGGACCCTACGAGCCGCGCGCCGGCCTGCGCTGCAACCCGAACAAGCTGCTGCTCGACCCGTACGCCAAGGCCATCGACGGCGACATCCGGTGGAACGAGGCGATGTTCGGCTACCACTTCGGCGCGCCGGACTCCTACAACGAGGCCGACTCCGCCCCCTACTCGATGACCTCGGTGGTGGTGAACCCGTACTTCGACTGGGCCCACGACCGCCCGCCGCACACCCCGTACCACGAGACGGTGATCTACGAGGCGCACGTGCGCGGGCTGACCGTGAGCCACCCGGAGATCCCCGAGGAGGTGCGCGGCAGCTACGCCGGGCTGGCCCACCCGGTGATGATCGCCCACCTGCGGCGGCTCGGCGTGACCGCGGTGGAGCTGATGCCGGTGCACCAGTTCGTGCACGACTCCACGCTGCAGGAGCGGGGGTTGCGCAACTACTGGGGCTACAACACCATCGGCTTCTTCGCCCCGCACAACGGCTACGCCAGCTTCGGCACCCGGGGCGAGCAGGTGCAGGAGTTCAAGACCATGGTCCGCACCCTGCACCGGGCGGGCATCGAGGTGATCCTCGACGTGGTCTACAACCACACCGCCGAGGGCAACCACCTGGGCCCGACCCTGTCCTTCCGGGGCGTGGACAACCAGGCCTACTACCGGCTGGTCGAGGGCGACGAGCAGCACTACTTCGACACCACCGGCACCGGCAACAGCCTCAACGTGCGGCACCACGAGTCGCTACGGATGATCATGGATTCGCTGCGTTACTGGGTGATCGACATGCACGTGGACGGCTTCCGGTTCGACCTGGCGTCCTCGCTGGCCCGGCAGTTCCACGAGGTCGACCGGCTGTCCGCGTTCTTCGAGCTGATCAACCAGGACCCGGTGGTCAGCCAGGTCAAGCTGATCGCCGAGCCCTGGGACGTCGGCCCCGGCGGTTACCAGGTGGGCGGGTTCCCGCCGCTGTGGACCGAGTGGAACGGCAAGTACCGGGACACCGTGCGGGACTTCTGGCGGGGCGAGCCGGCCACCCTGGCCGAGTTCGCCTCCCGGTTCACCGGCAGCTCGGACCTGTACGAGGCGGACGGCCGCCGGCCCTACGCGTCGATCAACTTCGTCACCGCGCACGACGGCTTCACCCTCAACGACCTGGTGTCCTACAACGAGAAGCACAACGAGGACAACGGCGAGGACAACCGGGACGGGGAGAGCCACAACCGGTCCTGGAACCACGGTGCCGAGGGGGCATGCGACGACGACGGGATCACCGCCCTGCGGCACCGCCAGCAGCGCAACCTGCTGACCACGCTGCTGCTCTCCCAGGGTGTACCGATGATCGCCCACGGCGACGAGCTGAGCCGCTCGCAACAGGGCAACAACAACGTCTACTGCCAGGACAACGAGATCGCCTGGGTGGACTGGGACGCGGCGAGGCACCACGAGCTGCTGGTCCAGTTCACCGCGTCGCTGGTGCGGCTGCGGGCCGAGCACCCGATCTTCCGCCGCCGCCGGTTCTTCCAGGGCCGCACCATCACCGGCTCCAACATCGAGGACATCGTCTGGCTGCGCCCGGACGGCCGGCCGATGAGCGACGAGGACTGGAACGCCGGCTTCGCCCGCACCCTGGCGATATACCTCAACGGCGAGGGCATCCCGGACCGCGACGACCTCGGCCGGCGCATCGTGGACGACTCGTTCCTGCTGCTGGTCAACGCCCACCACCAGCAGATCACGTTCACCCTGCCCGGCGCGGAGTACGGCCGGATCTGGGACGTCGTCGTCGACACCGCGGACCCGCTACTGGCGCGGGCCACGCGGCGGGCCAAGGACGCCGTCCCCGGCGGTCGGCAGCGGGTGGCGGCCCGGGCCATGCTGGTGCTGCGCCGGGCGTTCTGAGATGTGGGGAGTGGTGTCATGACCGCGATCGTGACCGGGGGCGGCACCGGCATCGGGCGGGCCATCTCGCTGGCGCTGGCCGGCCAGGGGCACCCGGTCGCCGTGGTGTTCAACCGATCCGACGCCGACGCCGCCGAGACGGTGAGCGACATCGTCGCCGCCGGCGGCCGGGCGCACGCCTTCCGGGCCGACGTGACCGACGACGCCCAGGTGCGGTCCATGGTCGACGCCGCCCGCCGGGAGCTGGGCCCGGTGTCGGTGCTGGTCAACAACGCCGGCGGGACCGAGCACCTCCCCATGGACGACCTCGACGGAGCCACCGACGAGATCTTCGAGCGGCTGTTCCGGCTGAACACCATGGCCGCCTGGTACTGCGCCCGCGCCGCCGCGGCGGACCTGCGCGCCGCCGAGGACGGTGTGGTCGTCAACATCGGCAGCATCGCCGCGGTGAGCGGCCGAGGCTCCTCACTCCCCTACGCGGTGAGCAAGGCGGCGCTGTCCGGGCTCACCCGGTCGCTGGCCCACGCCCTGGCTCCGGTGCGGGTCAACGAGGTGGCCCCGGGGTTGGTGGAGACCCGGTGGTGGGCCGGCCGGGAGGAGCAGGCGCGAACCCTGGCCTCGGCGTCGATGCTGGGGCGGGAGACCACCACGGACGACGTCGCCGCGGTGGTGCTGGGGCTCGTCGACTCGCGGGCGATCACCGGTCAGACCGTGATCGTCGACGGCGGCCAGACCCTCTGAGCCGAGACCACCCGATTTGAGTAATTCCAGATTCCACGTCACATCCACGCATCAGATCCCCCGCCACCGGATACCCGACGGGCTGGACCCGGACGTCCCGCAGCGGAGACGTCCCCACCCGAACCGGAGGAGGAAGCACCGATGACGAGCGCCAACGGAGTACGGACCCGGGTGAGCTACACCGTTCCCGGGATGACGCCGGAGAACGCCGACACGGTCATCACGATCCTGCAGGACCGGCTGCACGCACTGAACGACCTGCAGCTGACCCTCAAGCACATCCACTGGAACGTGGTCGGCCCGAACTTCATCGCGGTGCACGAGATGCTCGACCCGCAGGTGGACGCGGCCCGGGAGATGGTGGACGACATCGCCGAGCGGATCGCCACCCTCGGCGGGTCGCCGGCCGGGACCCCGGGCGCCCTGGTCACCGCGCGCGGCTGGGACGACTACAGCGTGGGCCGGGCGGACACCATCGCCCACCTCGGCGCGCTGGACCTGGTCTACGCCGGGGTGATCTCCGACCACCGGGCGGCGATCGACCGGACCGAGCAGCCCGACCCGGTCACCCAGGACCTGCTGATCGGCCAGGCCGGCCGGCTCGAGCAGTACCACTGGTTCGTCCGGGCCCACCTGGAGAGCGCCGACGGCACGCTGAGCACCCAGGGCGCCCGGACCGAGGCCGGCGCCGCGCGCGAGGCCGTGCACAACTGACCACCGACGATCCCGAACCGGAGCGCGGGGAACACGTACGCAGAGTCCTGGACCTCGCGCTCTGGCTCGGCGAGGTGCTGCTGGCCAGCCAGGCCGGCAGCGCGGACGTCGCGGAGTCGATCGTGGCCACGGCGGCGGCCTACGACCTGCCGGACGTGGCGGTCACGGTGACCGCCGACGCGATCACCGTGTCGGTACCGCGCGGAGTGCCCGGGGCCCCGGTGACCGCGATGTGGCTGGTGCGGTCCCGGTCGCTGGACTACAGCCGGCTCGACCAGGCCACCCGGCTCGCCCAGCGGATCGTGGACGACCGGCCCGACCTCGACCAGGTGGAGGCCGAGCTGGTCGAGCTCTCCCGCGGCGGGCACCCGTACCCGCGCTGGGTGGCCACCGTGGCGCTGGGGGTGATGGCGTCCGGGCTGTCCCTGCTGCTGGGTGGGGGTGCGCTGGTGGCGCTGGTCGCCGGGGTCACCACCGCGCTGATCGACCGGGTCGGCCGCTGGTTGAACTCCCGGCGCTTCCCGCTGCTGTTCCAGCACACCGTCGGCGCGGGGCTGGCCACGGCGGTCACCATCGGGCTGGACGCGACCGGCCGGCTGCCCGCCGGGACCGCGCCGTCGCTGGTGGTGGCGGCCAACCTGGCCGTGCTGCTGTCCGGGCTGGCGCTGGTCGGCACCATCCAGGACGCGATCACCGGCTTCCACCTCACCGCGCTCTCCCGGGGGGTGGGCATCCTGATGTCCTCGATCGGGCTGCTGGTGGGGGTCACCCTGGCGGTGCGGGCCGGGGTGCGGCTCGACGTGCAGGTGGCGGTCGGCCCGGACGTGCCGATCTCCCTGCCCTCGGTGCCGACCCGGGTGGCGGCGGGCGCGGTGGCCGGGGTGGCGGCGGCGGTCGCCGGGTACGCCCCGATGCGGGCGGCGGTGGCCGCCGGGATCGCCGGGGCCGGGGGGTCACTGCTGTACCTGGCCGCCCTGTACGGACGCTTCGGGCCGGTCGCGGCGTCGTTCCTGGCCGCGCTGGCCATCGGGCTGGCCGGTGCGGTGGGGGCCCGCCGGCTGCGGGTTCCGGCCCTGGTCATCGCCACCGCCGGGATCTTCCCGCTGGTCCCGGGGCTGTCGCTGTACCGGGGCTTCGTCGGGCTGGTCAACGGGCAACCGGCCGAGGGCCTGTCCTACCTGATCGAGGCGGGCGGCACCGGCCTGGCCCTGGGCGGTGGCGTGGTCCTGGGCCCGCTGCTGATCCCGTCCATCCGCCGGGAGCTGCGGCAGCTGCGGCCCTACCGCCGGCTCGTCCACCGCCGGCACAACCAGCAGCGCGAACAGTCCCGGCGGATGCCCAACCTGGCCGGGGTGGGATCCACCGAGTCCCCGATCGAGTCCACCCAGCCCCTGCCACCCGTGCCCCGGGACCCGGAACCCCCCGACTAGCCTGGATCATCGTGACCGACGTACACATCCTGCTGGTCGAGGACGACCCCGCCGATGTCCTCATGACCCGGGAGGCGTTCGAGCAGCACCGCATCCGCAATCCCCTGCACGTGGTGAACGACGGCGCCGAGGCGCTGGAGTTCCTCCGCCGCGAGGGGCGGTTCACCGATGCGCCCCGGCCCGGGGTGATCCTGCTCGATCTCAACCTGCCGAAGCTGGACGGTCGCGAGGTGCTCGCCGAGATCAAGAACGACGAACGCCTGCGCGCGATCCCGGTGGTGGTGCTGACCACGTCGTCGGCGGACGAGGACATCGTGCGCAGCTACGACACCCACGCCAACGCCTACATCACCAAGCCGGTGGAGATCGGCCGGTTCATGGACGCGATCCGGGACATCGACCAGTTCTTCGTCAAGGTGGTCAAGCTGCCCCCGGAGCGTCCCGGCGCGCTCTGACCGCCAGGTACACCGCCGCCAGGTGGTCGGGTGACGGATTACCCGAATATCGTTGCCGCATGCGAGCCGACGACCCGGTGACGTCGCTGTTCAGCGGCGGCAGCGAGGTCGGCCGGGCGATGGCCGACCTGGACTGGTCGGCGAGCCCGGTGGGTCCGCCCGAGCGGTGGCCGGCCGCCCTGCGCAGCATCGTGCGGGTGGTGCTGACCTCCCGGTTCTCCATGTGGGTCGGCTGGGGTCCGGAGCTGGCGTTCTTCTACAACGACGCCTACATGCGGGACACCCTGCGGGACAAGCACCCCTGGGCGATCGGCCGGCCCGCCCGGGAGGTGTGGGCGGAGGTCTGGGACGACATCGGGCCACGCATCCGCTCCGTGCTGGACACCGGCCGGGCCACCTGGGACGAGCGGCTGCCGCTGCGGCTGGAGCGCGCCGGCTACCCGGAGGAGACCTACCACACGTTCTCCTACAGCCCGCTGGCCGACGACGACGGCCGGACCGCCGGCATCCTCTGCGTGGTCCAGGAGGACACCGAGCGGGTGCTCGGCGAGCGCCGGCTGCGGGTGCTCAGCGAGCTGGGTGAGCTCACCGCGGTGCGCGCCCCGACGGTGGAGCGGGCGGGCGCGGCGTCGATCGCGGTGCTGGCCGGGGACCGCCAGGACGTCCCGTTCGGCGCGCTCTACCTGATCGACGATCCCGCGACCAGCGCCCGCCTGGCGGCGTCGTTCGGGGTGCGCGCGGACCCGGTGCTGCTCCCCCCGCTGATCGAGCGCGCCGGCCGGCCGGACAGCACCGTGTGGCGGGTGCTCGACACCGGTCGGCCGAGCACCGCGATCGAGCTGGAGGACCGCCACCGAGCGCTGATCGAGCCGCTGCGCAGCCCGGTCGGCGAGTCCGAACCGCGGTTGCTGGTGGGGCTGCCGCTGCCCGGAGCCGGCGGTGGCCGACCGACCGGGGTGCTGCTCGCCGGGATCAGCCCGTTCCGGGCGCTGGACGACGAGTACCACCGTTTCCTGGGCCTGGTGGCCAGCCAGATCAGCGCGGCGCTCACCGACGCCCGGACGTTTCAGGCGCAGCGGCGGCAGGCCGAGGAGCTGGCCGAGCTGGACCGGGCCAAGACGGAGTTCTTCACCGGGGTGTCGCACGAGCTGCGAACCCCGCTGACCCTGATCTCCGGGCCGGCGGACGACGCCCTGGCCGACCCCGACCACCCGCCACCGCCCGAGCAACGGGCCCGGCTGGAGCTGATCGCCCGCAACGCCGGGCGGTTGCGCCGGCTGGTGGACTCGATGCTGGAGATCTCCGCGGTGGAGGCCGGTCGGCTGGTCCCGAACCCGGTGCCGGTCGACCTCGCCGCGCTGACCCGGGGCATCGCCGAGTCGTTCGCCCCGGCCGTGCGCCGCGCCGGGCTGGCGTGGGACGTCGACTGCCCGCCGCTGGACACGGCGGTCTCGGTGGACGCCGACATGTGGGAACGCATCGTCCTGAACCTGCTCTCCAACGCGGTCAAGTACACGCTCACCGGGCGGATCACCCTGTCCGTCGGGCGATCCGCGGACGGATCGGTGGCGCTGCGGGTCACCGACACCGGCATCGGCATCCCGGCCCAGGAGCAGACCCGGCTGTTCGAGCGGTTCCACCGGGTCCGCGGCGCCACCGGGCGCAGCCACGAGGGCTCCGGCATCGGGCTGAGCCTGGTCGCCGACCTGGCCGGGCTGCACGGCGGCTCGGTCGCGGTGGACAGCACCCCGGATGTGGGTTCCACGTTCACCGTGCGCCTGCCCGCCTCGGCGTGCACCGGCTCCCCGCCCGCCCGGCGGGAGACCGGCCCGGCCCGGGACACCGCCCGGGCCTACCGGGACGAGGCGCTGCAGTGGAGTCACGGCGAGACCGACCCGGCCCCCACGGGGCCGCCCGCCGGGGGAACGGGCACGCCGGCCACCGTGCTGGTCGCCGAGGACAACGCCGACCTGCGCCGGTTCATCGCCGACCGGCTGCGACCGCACTACCGGGTGCTGCTGGCCGCCGACGGCCCGGCGGCCCTCGAACTGGCCCGAGCCGAACGTCCGGACCTGCTGCTCAGCGACGTGATGATGCCCGGGCTGGACGGCTTCCAGCTGCTCGACCGGCTGCGGTCGGACCCGGACACCGCGACCATCCCGATCATCCTGCTCTCCGCCCGGGCCGGCCCCGACGCGGTCGGGCAGGGCCTGGCCACCGGGGCGGACGACTACCTGGTCAAGCCGTTCTCCAGTGACGACCTGCTGGCCCGGGTGCGCTCCAACCTGGCGCTGGCCCGGCTACGCGGCGAGGAGGGCGCCTGGCGGGGCGCGCTGCTGAACGCGATCACCGACGGCGTGGTGGTGATGGACGCGGACGGCACGATGGTCGAGCTGAACGCCGCGTTCGCGGACATCACCGGCTACGGCCCGGAGGGCCTGCCCTACCGCGTGCCGCATCCGTGGTGGCCGGACCCGGTGACCGAGCCGGACGACCACGCGCTGATGCTCCGGGCGGTCAAGGCGACGTTGGAGAGCGAGACCATCTCCGGCGCGAGCCGGCTGCAGACGGTGCTGCGCCACCGGGACGGCCGGCGCGTCTGGGTCGAGACCTCCACCGCCGCGCTCCCTCCGAGCCTCGGCGCGGAGCGCCGGACGGTGGCCGTGGTGCGGGACGTCACCGAGGCGCACCAGGCGGCCACGCGGAACCGGCTGCTGGCCGACACCGGTCGCGCCCTGACCCGGCCCGGGGAGCTGCCGGACCGGCTCGAGCAATGTGCCCGGGCGGCGACGGCGGTGCTGGACGAGCTGGTGATGGTCATCGAGTCGCGCCCGCAAGGCCGGCGGGTGATCACGGCGGCGGCCCACGAGTCCCGGCCGGACCTGGTCGAGGCGGTCCTGCGGTGCACGCCGGGACGGGTGCCGGCGGCCCACGAGTCCCGCTACCGGGAGGGCCGGGCGCTGGTGCTGGACCCGGGCCCGGCGGAGCTGCTCGGGGAGGGGCCGGCGGCCGACACCGCCCGCGGGCTGCTCGGCGAACACTCCGTGCTGCTCGCCCCGTTGGCCGCCGCCGGGCGGCTGCACGGGTCGCTGGCCCTGGTCTCGGTCGGGCACCGTCGCGGCGTGGCCGACGAGGACCTGGCGATGGCCGAGGAGCTGGGCCGGCGGATCGCGGGGGCGCTGGAGTCCGAGCGGCTGGCCCGGCTGGAGCACTGGCTGCACGAGGCGTCCGCCGCCCTGGCCGCCGCCGCCACCGTGCGGGAGGCGTCCGCCGCGCTGGCCGACACCGTGCGGGAGTCGATGGACGCCGCGGTGGCCCTGGTCTACACCCCCGACCCGGACGACGGGACGTGGCTCCGGCTGCGGCACGTGGGCGCCCCGGACCCACGACCGTGGGCCGAGTTCGGCGCGATCCGGGTGGGTGCCGACGTGCCGGCCGGTGAGGTGGCCCGGACCAACTCGGCGGTCTGGTCGGGCGGCCGCGGTGACTGGCGGCAGCGCTATCCCCGGCTGGCCGATGTCGCCGCGCTGCGCGATGTGCAGGCGCTGGTGGCCCTGCCCATCGGCTCCGGCGACCAGGCCGGCGGCGTCCTGGTCATCGGGTTCGACACCCCGCGCACCTTCCCGGCGGAGGAACGCCGCTTCGTGACCGCCCTGGTCGCCCAGGCCGGCCAGGCGTTCAGCCGGGCCAGCCGCAGCGACGACCGCTGGCGGGTGTCGCAGATCCTGCAGGACAGCCTGCTGCCGGCCGCGCTGCCCACCCTGGACCGGTTGTCGCTGGTCGCGCACTACCTGCCGGCCGGCCGGGACATCCACGCCGGTGGCGACTGGTACAACGTCGTCGCGCTGGACCGGTCCCGGGTGGCGATCATGGTGGGGGACGTGGTCGGCAACGGTCCGGTGGCCGCCGCGACCATGGGCAAGCTGTCCAGCGCGCTGGCCGCCTACCTGCGCGAGGGCCACGGTCCGGCGCACGCGCTGGACCTGCTCAGTGAGTACGCCCGGGACGTCCCCCAGGCGCTGGGCAGCACGGCGGTCTGCCTCGTCCTGGACACCGGGACCGGCGAGGTCCGAGGGGCCGCCGCCGGGCACCCGCCGCCGCTGTTGCTGGACCCGCGCGCGCCGGAGCGGGCGCACTACTGGGAGGCGCTGCGCGGGGTGTCGCTCGGGGTGCCCGGGTCGCCCCGCCGGCCCGAGGCCCGGACCACCCTGCCCCCCGGCGCCAGCGTGCTGCTCTACAGCGACGGCCTGGTCGAACGCCGCCGGGAGAGCATCGACGACGGGCTGGCCCGGCTGGCCGCCGCGACCGCCCCGCGCGCCGACGCCGCGCCGGCCGAGCTGCGGGTCGCCGCGCTGGCGGGCTGCCTGCCCGAGGACGGGCCCAGCGACGACGTGGCCCTGGTGATCGCCCGCTACCTGCCCGCGCCGCTGCAGGCCCGGATCCCCGCCCGGGCCGACCAGCTCGGCGTGGTGCGCGAGCAGGTGCGGGACTGGGCGGCGGCCGTCGGGCTGCCCGAGGACAGCACCTACGACCTGCAGCTCGCCCTGGGCGAGGCGCTGGCCAACGCGATCGAGCACGGCTACCGCAACCGGCCCGGGACCGTCAGCTACCGGCTGGCCCTGACCGACACCCGGGACGTGCGGGCCCGGGTCCGCGACCACGGCGACTGGCAGACCCCGGCCGCCGACCGCGGCTTCCGGGGGCGCGGGTTGGAGCTGCTGCACGCGCTGGCCGGCGAGGTCACGGTCAACCCGGCCGAGGAGGACGGCGGCACGGTCGTCGAGTTCACCATGCCGTGGGTTCCGGGGCCCGCCGCGCCGGTCGACCCCTTCGACTGAGCGCGAACCCGGGGCCCGTCGTCGGCCGTTCCGGGCGCTTCCGCGCGCTAACCTTGGCCGGTGCCGGAATCCGCCGACGTGTCCCGGGTGTCACCCCCCGACGACGAGCAGCTGCTCCACGTCACCGTCGGGACGCACCGAGGGCACCCGCTGCTCACCGTGGCCGGCGAGATCGACATCATGACCGCCCGCCGGTTCACCGAGGCGCTGGACGCCGTGCTGGACCAGCCGCCCCGGGACGCCGCCGTGCTGTGCGAGCTCAGCGGGATAACGTTCGTCGGCTCGCACGGGATGGCGGCGCTCACCGCGGCGGCGGCCCGGGCCCGCGAGGAGGGACGGGACCTGCGCCTCGTGGTGCCCGAGCGGTCGGTGGTGGTCCGGACCTTCCGCATCGGCGGGGTCGAGCAGCTCTGCGCGATCCACCACGACCTCGACGAGGCCGCGGCCGGCTCCTGACCGCTCCGCCCTCGGCGGTTCGCTGCCGTGGCTTCAGGACGGGCGGGTGAGTGCCGCGTACCGGGCCAGGTGCGCGGCGGCGGTGCCGAACTCGTGCTCGACGGCGGTCAGCCGCTTGAAGTAGTGCCCGACGGCCAGCTCCTCGGTCATCCCCATGCCGCCGTGCAGCTGGACCGCGTTCTGCCCGACGAACCGGGCCGCCCGGGCCACCGTCACCTTGGCCGCGGACACCGCCCGGGCCCGCTCGGGATCGGGCTCGTCCGAAGTGGGCAGAGCCATTGCGGACAGGGCCAGCTGTACGGCGGCCGCCGCCTGCTCGACCTCCAGGTACATGTCCACCATCCGGTGTTGCAGCACCTGGAACCGGCTGATCGGCTGGCCGAACTGGGCCCGCTGCTTGGTGTACTCCACGGTGTCGGCCAGCACCTTGCGCAGCACGCCGACCGCCTCCGCGCAGACCGCCGCGCAGGCCTCGTCCACCGTCCGCGCCACCACCGGCCCGGCCTGCCCCTCGGCCCCCAGCAGGGCGTCCGCCGGCAGCCGCAGGTCACCGAACTCCAGGTCGGCGGCCACCCGGTCGTCCACGGTGCGCAGCGGGTGCATCGTCAGCCCGGCGGCCGAAGGCTCGACCAGGAACAGCGACGACCCGGACGCCGTCGCGGCGGTGACCAGCAGGTGGGTGGCCAGGGGCGCGGCGGTCACCACGGTCTTGGCCCCGGCCAGCACCCAGTCGTCCCCGTCGCGCCGGGCGGTGGTGGTCGTGGTGTCCAGGTCGGGGCCGGCGAACGCGGTGATCGCGGTCCCGGCCACGATCCCGGCCAGCACGTCCGCCGCCCGGGCCCCACCCGCGCGGCGCAGCAGGCCGGCGCCGAGCACGGCGGTCTCCACGTACGGCTCGACGACCAGCGCGTGCCCGAGCGCCTCGACGATGATGCCCAGCTCGGTCGGGCCGCCGCCGCTGCCGCCGACCGACTCCGGCAGGGTCGCGCCGATCAGCCCGAGGTCGTCGGCGAACGCCCGCCAGACCTCGGGTTGCCAGCCCGGACCGGTCTTCACCGCCGCCCGGGAGGTGGCCAGGTCGTAGTGCCGCTCCAGGAACTTCGTCAGCCCCTCGCGCAGCATCCGCTGCTCGTCGGTCAGATCCGAGACGGTCCCGAAGCCGGTCACAGCCCCAACACCGCCTTGGCCAGGATGCTCCGCTGGATCTCGTTGCTGCCCGCGTAGATCGAGCCGGCCCGGTTGTTCAGGTAGAACAGCGGCGCCACCGCCTGCCACTCCGCCCCGCTGACGTACCCGTCCGGCGGCGGGGTGTAGTCGGTGACCGGACCGCCGGGCACGGCGGCGTGCGGCTGGTAGACCCGCCCGCGCGGCCCGGCTGCCTCCACCGCGAGCTCGCTGATCCGCTGGCTGAGCTCGGTGCCGAGGATCTTCAACATGGACGACGCCGAGCCCGGGTTCCCGCCGGCCTCCAGCACGGCCAGGGTGCGCCGCTCCAGCACCTCCAGCACGTCGGCCCGGATCCGGGCGTCGGCCAGCCGGGTGGCGAACGACGGGTCGTCGATCAGCGGCCGCCCGTCCGGCCCGGGCGCGGCGGCCGCGTGTGAGGCCAGCGCCGCCGCCTTGACCTGCAACCCCGGGGCGACCGCGTTGCCCCCGCGCTCGAACTCCAGCAGGTACTTGGCCACGCTCCAGCCGTCGTCGATCTCGCCGAGCACGTTGCCGACCGGCACCCGCACCCGGTCGAAGAACACCTGGTTCTGAATCTCCTCACCGGAGGTCATCACGAGTGGCCGGACCGTGATCCCCGGGGTGGTCATGTCCAGCAGCAGGAAGGTGATGCCCTGCTGGCGGCGGGCCGACTTCGTGGTCCGGACCAGGGCGAACATCCAGTTCGCCTCCCCGGCGTGGGTGGTCCAGATCTTGCTGCCGGTCAGCACGAGATCATCCCCGTCCCGGAGCGCGGCCATGCTCAGCGCGGCCAGGTCGGAGCCCGCCTCCGGCTCGGAGTAGCCCTGGCAGAAGAACACCTCACCGGTCAGGATCCGGGGCAGGAAGAACTCCTTCTGCGCCTCGGTGCCGTAGCGGACGATCGCGTGCGCCACCATCCGGATCCCCATCGGCGACAGCGACGGCGCCCCGGCCAGCACGCACTCCCGGTTGAAGATGTAGGTCTGGGTGACCGTCCAGTCGCAGCCGCCGTACTCGACCGGCCAGCCCGGCGCCGCCCAGCCCCTCCGGTGCAGGATCGCCTGCCAGGCCATGGACGCCTCGTGGTCGGCGTACACGCTGGTCATCAGCCGCCCGGCCCGGCGCAGCTCCGGCGTCAGCTCCCGGTCCAGGAACTCCCGCACCTCGTCCCGGAAGGCCATATCGGCCGCCGACCACCCCGACCCGCCCGTCGTCTCGCTCGCCACGGCCCGAGCCTCCCATGCCGGGGACGCCGAGGTGTGCCGACATATTCCATTTTTGTCGTCGGCGACCTAACCTCGAAAGACCGTGGGCGTCGTCATCGGAGGAACGCAATGACAGGTTCGGTCAGCACGGACAGGTCCAGCCGAGGAGTCATGAAGTTCTGCGCCTGGCTCGGCCCGGCGTTCACCCTCATGTGGCTCGGCGGGGCGGGCCCCACCTCCGGGTGGACGTACATCCTGCCGCCGTCGGCGGCGAACACCTCGGCGCAGACCCTGCAGTCCTACATGGACAACCTGGTGGCGATCCGCGTCGGCTGCGTTCTGATGATCTTCTCCTGCGTGCTGTACACGGTGTGGAACATGGCCATCACCATGCTCGCCCGCCAGCTCGAGGGTGACCGGCCGATCCTGTTCTACATCCAGGTGATCTCGATCGCGGCCTGCGTCGTGGTCGTCATGTTCATCGGCTTCTTCTGGGGCGTCGCGGCCTTCCGGGCCGGCGAGACGTCGGCCGAGGTCACCCAGGCGCTGAACGACCTGGGCTGGTTCGGCGTGCTGTTCACCGGCGCCCCGTTCTTCGCCTACCAGGTCGCGCTGGGCACCGCGATCCTGCGCTCGCCGAACCCGATCTTCCCGCGCTGGGTGGCGTTCTACAACTTCTTCGTCTCGGCCTGGATGTTCGAGGCCTGCTTCATCATCTTCTTCAAGGAGGGCCCGTTCTCGCAGAACGGCGCGCTCGTCTTCTACGTACCGATGATCATGTTCTTCGTCTGGATCTGCCTGATGTCCTACATCGTGCTGCGGACGCTGAAGGCCGAGGAGCGGGCCGCCACCGGCTCCACCGCCGACCGGTCGACCTCCGTTCCCGTCTCGGCGTGACCACGCTGAGCGGCGGTCCGGTCGCCGGGGAAGCGGCCGGACCGACGGCGGGCCCGACCGGGCCGCGATCGACCGGGCAGGGCCGGCCCCGCCCGGTGCTGCCGCTGGCCGTGCTCGGCGGGCTGCTGCTGGCGTTCGAGGTCTACGTGCTGGCCCGGTGGGTGACCGGCCCGAACTTCGTCTCCACCCCGCCCGGCCCGGACCCGCTGCCGCCGGTCACGGCGTTCTTCCTGAACGCCATGCAGGTCTTCACCCCGATCGCCGCGCTGGTCTGCGTCTGGTTCTGGATCGTGCGCCCCTGGCGCCGCGAGGGCCGGTTGACCACCGACGGGATGTTCGCACTGTCCGCCGGAATGATCTTCTTCTGGGACATGTGCATGAACTACACCTCGATCACGCTGTTCTACAACAGCCACCTGGTGAACCGGGGGGCCTGGGCGAACGGCGCCTGGCCGGGGTGGACCGCGCCGGGCGGCAACCTGCTGCCCGAGCCGATCCTGATCGTGGTGCCGGCCTACACCTGCCTGGTGTTCAGCCAGGTCATGTTCATCCTCTGGCTGCTGCACAAGGCCAAGGCCCGCTGGCCGGACATGGGCTGGGTGCGGACGATTGCGACGATCGTGGTCGGGCTGACCCTCACCGACATCGTCGTCGAGTCGACGGTGCTGCGGATGGGGGTGTACGCCTACCCGGGCGGCATCCGGGAGCTCACCCTGTGGGCGGGCGAGACCTACCAGATGCCGCTGACCGAGAACTTCTTCTTCGCCGGCCTCGGGTTCGGCGCCATCGCGGTGTTCATGCACTTCCGCGACGACAAGGGCCGCACCGTGTGCGAGCGCGGCCTGGAGCGGGTGCGGGCCGGCGCGCGGGCCAAGCAGCTGATCAAGTTCCTGGCCATCTTCGGCGCGGTGCACGGGGCGTTCGTGGTCCTCTACATGGTGCCCAACCAGTGGCTGGCCACCCACTCCGATCCCTTCCCGGCCGGCTACCCCAGCTACCTGACCAACGGCATGTGCCAGTCGGGCGCCGACGGCACGCAGTGCCCCGGACCCGGCATTCCCATGCCCCGACCGGCGGAGAACCGGATACTGGGTTAGTGAGTGCACCCACCGCCGACTTCGTGGCCGACTTCGCCGCCCGGTTCACCGGGGCCTGGAACGCGTGCGACCCGGGCGCCGTGCTGGACCTGATGCACCCGGAGATCGTCTACCACGACAGCGGGTGGCCGACCCTGATGCGCGGGCACGACCAGGTCCGCCCGTTCCTGGACTACTGCTGGACGGCGTTCCCGGATCTCCGGTTCGACGTCGACCAGGGGCCGTTCCTGCACCCCAGCGAGCCGCAGGCGTCGTTCACCTGGCGCTCGTCCGCGACCTTCACCGGCCGCCTGGACCCGCCCGGCTACTCCCCCACCGGCCGGCGCGCCGAGTTCACCGGGGTGGACGTGCACACCTACCGCGACGGCCGGCTGATCCGGCTCAGCGTGATCTTCGACGCCGCCGACTTCGCCCGCCAGCTGGCCATCCTGCCCGCCACCGGGTCCGGGGCGGAGGCCGCGCTGACCCGGCTGCAGCGGATCCAGGCCCGGTTCGCCCGATGACCGCACCGGGCGCCGGGGAAGGGGACGAGTTCGGGCTGCTCCGGGAGAACGCCGAGGAGGTCGGGCTGCCCTGGTCCGGGCCCCCGGAGGTGCGGCGGATCGGGCACGACGGGCTCAGCGCCCTGCGCTGGGGCGATGGGCCGCCCCGGCTGGTGCTGCTGCACGGCGGCGCGCAGAACGCGCACACCTGGGACACCGTGCTGCTGGCCCTGGGGGTTCCGGCGCTGGCCGTCGACCTGCCCGGGCACGGCCACTCCGCCTGGCGGCCCGACCGCGACTACTCGCCGAGGACCAACGCAGCCTCCCTCACCCCGTTCCTGCGGGCGGAGGCCCCGGAGGCGGACGCCGTCGTCGGCATGTCCCTGGGCGGGCTGACCACCATCGCGCTCACCGCCGCCGCCCCCGACCTGGTCCGCCGCGCGGTGATCGTGGACGTCACCCCGGCCTCCGGGTCACGGGTGGCGGCGATGACCACCGCCCAGCAGGGCACCGTGGCGCTGGCCCGGAGCGGGCCTGCGGAGTTCGACACCCGCGAGGAGATGATCGACGCGGCGGTGGCGGCGGCCCCGCACCGAGCGCCGTCGTCGCTGCGCCGGGGCGTCGTGCACAACACCCGCCGCACCGCCGGGGGCCGGTGGGCGTGGCGCTACGACCGCCGGGCCGGCCCGGCGCCCGACTTCAGCGCGTTGTGGGCCGATCTCGCGGCCGCCGAGGGCCCGCTGACCCTGGTCCGCGGCGGCGACTCGGTGTTCGTCACCGACGCCGACGCCGAGGAGCTGGTCCGCCGCCGACCCGGGGCGCAGGTGCACGTGGTGCCGGGGGCCGGTCACTCGGTGCAGAGCGACCAGCCGCTGGAGCTGACGGCGATCATCCGGGCGGCCGCCGGGCTGAGCTGAACCGGTCAGGGGCTGGGGTCGCCGGTCCCCTGGGCGCCGCGGCCGGCGAGCACGTCGTCCAGCGACATCAGCGGCCACTCCTGTCCGGCCTGGGCGAGCTGCACGAGCACCCCGGAGACCTCCTTGGGGTGCAGGAACAGCTCGCGCCAGTCCGGGTCGTCCAGGTAGACCGAGGTCGGGGTG
>JAESFN010000839.1_pt1 | contig 19816 bp, 19 predicted proteins | sample 9269411 | NCBI WGS metagenome assembly JAESFN01 (sample SAMN14505399, study PRJNA617100) | algae metagenome | isolation source: Iphinoe sp. HA4291-MV1 and co-occurring heterotrophs from trail next to... | place: USA: Maunawili Falls, Hawaii | collected 2009-07-25
ATGTTCCCCCAGGACATCATTTGCCCCACCCGTGGGGAAGGCTGTCCTGCAAGCGAGATTGCTTTCGCGCACCGGACGTTTTGCCAGCCGGGAATAAATGGCTGGCTCTGAGGATCGAACCACTTCAGCGATTGATGCGGCCGCTCCCGTGAGCCGGCCCGTGGTTCGAACGTTCCGAGTCTTGATAAGGAGAAGAGCAAGCGATGCGTAAAACGCTTTGGTCCTTGGCCCTGCTAGGATACGCCAGCTTCGTAGTGGGCTGCGCCGAGCCGGCTGGCAAAAAGCCTGAGTCGGCTCCGCCGGCCGCCAGCGCCCCGGCCGATGCCCATGGCCACGATCACGCCCATGATCACGATCACGGGCCCGACGGGCATGACCATGCCCACGACGAGAAGGGCGCGGCCGTTCCCAGCGCCGCGGCTCCGGCCGATCCTACCGCCCCGGCGGTGACCGATCCGCTGGCGCCTGTCGCCGAGAGCGAAGCCCCTCCGGCCCCTGAAAAGGCGCCCGAATAGTAGCCTGCCGAGCAACTCCCTCGGCGGCCGCGGCAAGACTGCCGCTCCCGCAGCGAACAGCTTGCTGACTGCGACTTGTTTTTCCCGGGCAGGAAGGTCCTGCCAGCGTCACCAGTTTTCCAGAGTGAGGTCCTTGAGAATGAAGAAGTTCTTTGTGGTCGTGGCCCTGTTGGGCGTCAGCATGGCGTCGATCGGCTGCGGTGGCGAAGGCGCGAAAACGACGACTGCGCCCCCGGCCGCTCCTCCGGCTGAAGCTCCCTCGGGCGAGCCCAAGGCTCCGTAGTGCTCCCGCACGCGAGCTTCGCGTAAAATTCAGGGGAAGGCGGCCACGGCCGCCTTCCCCTTTTTCGTTGGCCGACGGATCTTTTTACTAAGGCTAGTCGGTTGCTCTATCACTCGCAGAAGTTTGAGGGCGGACTCAGCACCAACCCGCAGCGCGAGTATCGAAGCTGCGCTTTCGGTTGAGAGCAGGGCCCTTTCCAGACGTTCCGCTGCTGGAGCGAGCGCAGCACGTGCAGCCCAAATGGCCGACGCGCGATGGCAACCGTAGGCAAGCGAACGGCTAATCGTCGGCGGCTTGGCGCGTGACGATCGGAACGTAGCCGATCTCCAGGCCCTTAGGCGGCGTGACGAGGAGCGCAGGGTCGAGGTCGGCCAACTCGCCCACGGTGGGCGGGGGCAGATATTCGCGGTCTTTGGTCCAGTGCTTGTGCAGCAGCTCGACCCGCTGCTGCATTGCCTCTCGCTCTGCGGCCGAAAGGTCGGCGTTGAGCAAGGCGGGCTGATCGGCAAAGCGGTACCAAGAATAGGTAACGCGGCTGCCGTCTCCCAGCGTCGCCTCGAAGGGTCCCGCCGTAGGCCCCGGCTTCTGCCAACTGCTCTCCGCGTCGTCGGGAGTTACGTACGGCGTTCGATCGGCGCCGCGTCGACTCGGGAATTCTGCGCCAGCCAAGCCGGTTTCGACGGGCACTTCCCGGCCATTCACCGCCACCCAGTGCGGCTGGCCGCTTTTGTCGTTCTCCAGACGGTAGAACTCGGGGAGTGTAACTAGCGATCCGTCGTTCGAAACGCTCTCGCTTGCCCACCGGTAGCCGTACGTGGTTTCGTCCAGCGCGGTCGGCGTGGCGAAGGAACTCCAGGCGAGCGGACGCTTGCTGTCGTTGGCCGTGTCCGGCGGATAGATTTCCCAGGTCGCACCACCCCCGCCCTTAAAAACATGAACGGCGGACGCCTGGGCATCGATCTTGCCAGACGCCGCCTTGCCGCCTGCGAACCACGCCTGCACTTCATCCCACAGCGCCGCTTTCTTGTACGCAGTGATGCGATGGATGAGCGGCGCTTCACCGTGTGCTTTCGCCGGGAAACGCGTGGGGGCAACGCGGGCGTAGGTGTCTCCGTTTGCGCTGTTCGAAATATAGGCCGGGATGTGCTGGGTCTCCATCTGCACCGCCTTATTGGGCTCTGACGGCCGGCTGTCGAGAAATAGCCCGGCCCGTTTCGGGTCGTCGACCGACGGCCGAGACCAGAAGTACGGCAAGAAGCACGTCACGGGCCCCTTGAAGTTGCCGGTATTCAGAAACAGCGTCCAGCACTGGTCGCCCGTCGGCACGTCCTTCCCGGCGGTCGTTTTCTTGGCAGACGCGAGCGGCAGCGGCAGATAGCCGTAGCCGAATAGTTCGCCCGCGGCGCCCTGTTTCAGATTCAGCCCGTCCGGCGGCCATAGCACCCACGGACTGAGTTGCGCGATGGCATAGTGGCCGGCGGGCTTCGTCCAATCGCGGCCCTTGCCCGCGCCGGGACCGTTCGCCCACTCGTCGAAATTCAGCGCCACTCCGCCCATGATGAACTTCGGAGTCGGGGTGGCAAACCGGGTATCGCGCCACCAGCCCAAGCCCCCTTCGATGTCCGAATAGTGATCCTTGGGCTCCTGCCCGTCGAACTGAGCGAACATCCACGTGCCGAACAGGCCGCTCTGGAAGTCCTGCCCAGGGTAGTTCTCGAGCAGCGGCCAAGCCGCCACGTACATCGAAAAGCCTGCGTTGTACGACTTGTCCACCCGCTCATGTGGCACGAGCAAGTAGCCGGCCATTTCTGCTGGCCGCGGCGATTTACTCTCACCGGGCACGAGCGCCTCGGCGAACGCCTGACCAATGGGGGCCAGAATCTTCGCTGCTCCCAGGTAGTGGTAGCCGCCGTTCGAAACGCCGGCCGTCAAACGCTGCGACTCTTCGGCCGTGAAGTGCGCCGCGAGAGCCTTTTGCCGCGAGGCGTCCTTCGCCTCCTCGCTAAGTTGCGGATCCTTTTTGAACTCTTGGTCCAACTGATGTTCGAGTTGCTCCCTCCGCTCGGCAAGCGCGTCCAAGTCGTCGTCCCAGAACTTTGAGGTTTCCACGACCAGCACATTGCCCTGGAACTCCGGGAGCGAAGCGGGGGCCGCCTGCGCCTGCCGAAAATGCAACTGCGGCGGCTTTTTCCCTTCCTCGTCGCCGCCGATCCCCATGGCGCCGATGACGAAGGGCAGCTTCGGCGCCGACAAATCTTGGCGCACGTCGCGGATCAGATGGCCAAGCAGGTTGGCGTACTCGTCGTAGCCGCCGGGGTGCATGTGGTCGGGATACGAATCGCCATCCACGAGATCGTTGAAGCCTTGAAACCAGACGAACCCGGCCAACTCGCAGCCTTGCGCAGGATCGTAGTCTGGGACGACTCGCTTGATGTCGGCGAGAACCCGCTTCACATGATCGATCATGTGGCGATAGAACACGCCGTTCAGCTCACGATTCTGCGTGGCCGCTTCTTGGTCCGGGTCGAGCCCCATCTCTTTCCATTGCTGCCGGACACGGTCGCTGAAAACTCGCGCTCCGGCGCTGGGTGGACGAAAGTCGGTCATGAGGCTCCTCCCTCCCCACGCCGTTTTGATGAGCAGGATCGGCTCGCCGAGCCGCTTCTCCATGGTGATGCCGAACGTGAACTCGGGACCGATCTTTTCTTCCGGCGCCCCATAGCCCGCCGTGAGCTTGCTGTGCTGCTCGCGAAGATCCGTGTAGGCGTCGCCTAAGCAACCGACCGAGGAAATCCAGACCTGATCGCAAACGCGGGGGCGGCCGTCGCTGCCGCGCATTTCCTCGAGCAGCGTTGCGGTTTGCGGGTCGTCGGCCAGCGAGTCGAAGGTCGAGATGCTGGCGTGTCCCTGCATGTTCGACTGACCGGCCAGCACGAATACCTTGAGGGGCTTTGCGGCGCTGGTCGGCGCTTCGTCGGCGCTCGCGGGGTTCGCTTGGGCGAAAGCCGGCGCTGAATGCCCAAGGGCTACGGCTGCCCACAGCGCGAAGACTCGTGTCGCGGAGCGAAACTGCATGAGAACTCCTGAGCCGAGAAAGGTCGTACAACGTGTTCCCAATGAACCACTGGCGCGCAGTAGAGCGCGAGGGTGTGATTCGTGTGTGGTCAGCGCGCGGCGTAGCCAAATGCCTTAGGCCACGTGCTACGGGCGAATGCGACGACTACCACACGTCGGCGCGAGCCACGGCTTCAGCCGCGGCGCGCTCGTCGCCGATCGGCACGCACTCGAGGCCCACGTAGTCGTGGTAGCCAAGCTCATGAGCTTGCTTGAGCACGCGGTTGTAATGGATCTCGCCCGTGCCGGGTTCGTGGCGGCCCGGGTGGTCGGCCAGTTGTAGATAGCCGACTTGGTCGAAGCCGTCGCGCAGGCGGCCGCAGAGGTCGCCTTCGCTGATCTGCATGTGATAGAGATCCCAGTTGATCTTCACGAAGGGCGAGCCCACCTCGCGACAGATGCGCACCGGATCGGGGCTGCCGTAGAGGCAGTGCCCCTTATGATCCACGCGGATGTTCATCGGCTCGAGAATCAGCATCACCTGGTGCTTCTCGGCGATGGGCGCCACGCGTTTGAGCGCCGTGATGATGTTGGCGTGCATCTGCGCCTGCGTCATGCCAGGCTGATCGTTGCCACCGACGACGGTCATCTTCCGACAGTTGAGCTTCTTGGCCGTTTCGCAGCTCGCTTCGATCTCTTCCACAACGCGATCGTGGTTCTTGGGATCGTTCATCCCCGGTTCGAAGGGCCAGGCGGTGAACTGAGCGATCTCGAGCCCGAGCTGGTTCGTCTTCTTGGCGATGGCGTCGATATCGCGATCGCGCCACGGCCAAAACTCGACCGCGGGAAAGCCCAACTCGGCCGCGCGATCGAAGCGTTCCATGAAGGGAACCTTCGACCACCACATCTCGATGTTCACCGCGAACTTCGTTTTCGGAGTCTTGCCTGGCAGCGCGGGGGCGGCGGGCTGAGTGTCGGCGGCAAGGGTGCGGCTCGTTGCGCCGGCGGCCAAGGCTGCAGTAGCGCCGAGGAAGGCGCGGCGATCGACATTCGACATGGCGGAAACTCGTACACAGGCGGTGAGCGAAGTGGGGAGGGGCGCGGCAGCGGCGAAAACGCGCAGCCTAGGCAAGAAACGCCGATTATAGCCGACCAAGAGGAAGACTGCCCAGCTTTCCGACGCTCGTCGGCCGGCTTCAGGCGGGGCCGCCGGCAAAGCCGATGCTTTCCTCAGAGGCGACGCTGCTCCTCGCGCACAGGCAGTGCGCCGCGTGCTGCTTCCACGCCCGCCCTCCGATCGCTCTCGAAGGACTCTTGCCATGGATCGCCGTAATTGCCTGGGCATGTTTGCGCTCACGCTATTCGCCTTCCCGAGCCTATTTCATTCGGCGCCGGATAGCTGCGGCCATTGCGGCAACAAGTGCAAGGTCAAGAAGGTGTGCCGGCTGGTCTGCGAGGAGAAGGAAGTCAAAACGACCACCTATTCGTGCGAGTCGGAAGACTTCTGCGTCCCCGGCAAGAGCAAGAAGTGCGGCTGCGAATACACTCCCACCTGCGGCTGCGTGTACACGCGGAAGAAGCTGGTGAAGAAGGAAGAGACCAAGAAGGTGCCGACGACCAAGTGCGTGGTCGAGTACCTGTGCGAGAGCTGCTGCACAAGCTGCGGCTGCGAGTAAGCGCGAATCACGTAGGTTATGCTTCAGCATAACGCTCCCCCGGCAACACTTTGCAGCGAGCGGGAGCGGCGCTCGGCAGGTCCGTTATGCTGAAGCATAACCTACGAGGTTGGATGCGGGTTGGTGTCCCCGTCCGCGGCGCGCATTGATCTTGCCGCCAGCCGGGGCCTCAGCTACAAGCCACGCTTCCAGGGGTCCGGAGGGATTCGGACACTCGCTTTCTTCTTACGGTAGGGAAGCCACTGATGCGCTGGCCGATGCTGGCGTTGGCCGCAATCTTGGCCGTTCCGGCGGTAGCGCAGGCTGCTGCGCCGGAGTATCCCTACACCGCCTATGTTGCTAGCGACGGCGTCACGCTCCGCAGCGGCCCCGGCTCTCAATATTATCCGTGCGATCGCCTGTCGGCCGGCGCGCCGGTGGAAGTCTACCGCCACGATCCGGGCGGCTGGTGCGCCATTCGGCCGCCGGAGGGAAGCTTCAGTTGGATTGCCGGCCGTTACCTGCGGCTGACCGAGCCTGGCCTGGCCGTGGTCGAGCAATCGCGCGTGCCCGCCCGCGTTGGCACGCGGTTCAGCAGCGTTCGCGACGTGATTCAGGTGCGGCTCAATGTGGGCGAAAGCGTTGAGATCGTAGGCGAAAGCGAGATCGAGCGCGGCGAGTCGCGCCCGGAGTGGTTCAAGGTCGCGCCCCCTGCCGGCGAGTTTCGCTGGATCCACGCCGACTTTTTGACCACCTCGCCGCCTGAAGGTGTACGTAGCGCTCCGCGTCATGCGCACTCGAGTCGCGGCGTAAGCTTGGCCTCGTCAGAGCAGCCGGCTGCTGAACAGCCCGCCGGCGAACAACCACCGGCTCAAGAGGCGCCTGCACAAGAACCGCCTCCTGCGCCTGCCGCGGACAATAATTTTGCTCCGGCCGCCGCCGCGCCGGCAGCAGCCCCGGAGCCGCTGCCGGCGACCGCGGCCGATTCAGCGCCTGCCGAGTTGGCTGATCCAGAGCCCATCGACGCCGATGTAAATCTCTCTCAGGCTGAACCGGGCGCCGCTTCGCTTGACCATGCTGAGCTGGACCTGTCGATCATGGTGGCCGAAGACGCCAGCCGTTGGCGGCTCGCGCCGCTGCGGCGCGAGGTCGAGCGGGTCATCGAAGATAGCCCCAGCCCCGCGGTCCGTGGGCGTGCCCGCGCCTTCCTCAGCAAGCTCGGCCGCTTCGAAGCAATCCAGACGCGGCACTTCGCCCTCCTGGGAACGCCAGCGCCGTCGGCGACCGACGCCGCCGCGCCGGCCGCGGCTGGCAAGTCGAGTCCCTTCGACGGCCAAGGGCGGCTAACTCCCGTGGTGTCTCGCAAGGCCGGCGCGCCGCAGTTCGCCCTGCTCAACGCCTCGGGCGAGGTCGCCTGCTTCGTCACCGCCGCCCCCGGCGCGAATCTGCGGCCCTACTTGGGCAAGCAGATCGGCATCACGGGCATCCGCGGCTACATGCCGGAACTCAAGGTCCGGCACGTCACGGCGCGGCGCATCACCGTGCTCGACCCGCCGGTCTGGCGGTAGCGGACGCCTGCTAGCTCTTCCTCCTCGGGTTGTCGGGTGGGGGGGAACTTCGTAGCATCTTTTGTGGCCCTGGTGGCCGACCCCCGCCCGCTGCGCGGCCTCGCGCGTCGCTTTTGCCTGCCCTCGCCCTGCCTGCCGTTTGAATTCCCCTGCCTGCTGAGGAGCCGAGCCTGTGTCTCGTGCGAATCGCTCGTCGTTGCCATCGTCCCGGTCCGCAGGCTGCGCGGATTTCCAGCAAACGCTCCGGTTCAGCCGCCGCAAGCTGCTGCAAGCGGGCGCCCTGGGCTGTTTGGGACTCGGCTCAGCCGGATTTCCGCAATTGGCCGCGGCGCACACGCCCAAGGGCAAGGCCAAGGCTTGCATTTTCTTGTTCATGTGGGGCGGCCCCAGCCAGCTTGATACGTTTGATCCGAAGCCGAATGCGCCGGCCGAAATCCGCGGCCCGTTCGGCACGATCGGCACCCGAGTGCCTGGCCTGCACTTCAGCGAGCACTTCAGCCGCCTGGCGAATCACGCTGACAAGCTGACGGTGATCCGCTCGCTGGGGCACGACGATCCAGCCCACCTGTCCAGCGGACATACGACGCTCACCGGGCATCTCGCGCCGATCGTGCGCAGCGACGCCGAGCCGCCCAGCCAGCGCGACACGCCGCACTTCGGCTCGGTGATGGCGCGGCTACGCGGGCCGGCCGAAGCCTTGCCCCCCTTCGTCACACTTCCTTGGCTCGCCTATCATCCGGCAGCCCCCGGCGGACGCGCTCCGGGGCAGAACGGCGGGTGGCTGGGGCGTAAGTTCGATCCGTTCCTGCTTGGCGGCGATCCGAGCCAGGCCGACTGGCGCGTGGCCGAACTCAGCCTGCCGGCCGACATGGCGCCGGGCAGACTTGATGATCGCCGCCGTTTGCTCGACGACATCGACCGCCAGCGCTCGCGGCTCGAAGGAGAGGCCGAAGCCGCTACGCTCGACGCTTGCCAGTCGCAGGCGTTCTCGTTGCTGGCTTCGCCTGAGGCGCGGGCGGCGTTCGACCTGGCGCAAGAGTCGGCGGAGATGCGCGATCGCTATGGCCGCAACATTCACGGCCAGTGCGTGCTGCTCGCGCGGCGGCTCGTGGAGCGCGGCGTGCCGGTGGTGAACGTGAACTGGCATGACGACGGCCGCAACTTCTGGGACACCCACAGCGACAACTTCAATCGTTTGAAGAACGACCTGATCCCGCCAGCCGACCAAGCGCTCTCGACCCTGCTCGAAGACTTGAGCGAGCGCGGGTTGCTCGAGGAAACGCTCGTCTGCTGGGTGGGCGAGTTCGGCCGGAAGCCGCAGATTGCGGCCAACGTCGCCGGCCGCGAGCACTGGCCCTTCTGCTACAGCGGCCTGCTCGCCGGTGGCGGAGTGCGCGGCGGCTATGTGCATGGCGCGAGCGACCGCCATGCGGCCTACCCTGCCGTCGATCCGGTCACGCCGCAGGACTATTTGGCCACGGTCTACCAAGCGCTCGGCGTCGATCCTGAGTTGACCTTTCCCGATCCCACGGGGCGACCGCTGCGGTTTTGCCAAGGGCTGCCGATTCAAGAGGCGCTGGCCTAACCGGCGGATTTGTGTTGCCCGTCAGACAGCCACTCCGGGAACAAGCACCGCGCTGAACTAGCGGGTTCATGGCGAACCTGGTTCCGTCTCCGCCTCGCCGGTCGAACCAGCCGCCGCGGACTGCAGTTTCATGAGCTCGGCGTTTTTTTCTTCATACGCTCGCATCACGATTTCGAACTGCTCGCGCCAGCGATCCGCTTGATGGGTCGCAACTCGGACTTGGGATTCGAGTTCACGAATCGTCTGCTCCTTGCGCCGCAGTTCGAACGCACGCAACAACGACCAGGCGACCAATCCAAGCAGGATCGCGAAGGTCACCAGGTTTCGTTGCGTGGGACGGTGCATGTCCGGCATCCTACCACGGCCCCGGGACGCCCCTTGACTAGGGTTTCCCGCAATCGCATGCCAATTCGTTGCCGCCGGCGCAAGGGCCGTTCATAATCATCGCGGCTCTAGCGTTTCATGCGGTTTCTAAACAGGGTTTGGCAGCGATGGCAAAAGGTGCGTCAATGATCAGACGGGCAGCATACTCGCTTGTTCTCATGGCGAGTTTCGGGACAGTCGCAAGTGCCTCGGACATTGACCTGTGGGTAGACGCCGACCTTACCGCCTATCTCCGCAACAACACGGATCAGGACATTTCGTTCGACGGATACCAAATCATTTCGGAGAACGAAGATCTGAATGTGGCCGGCTGGGACAGCCTAAGCGACCGGCAGACCTCGGGTCGCTTGCAGGAGCTGTCGGATGCGCTGGGCTTTGGCGCCCTCGGTTTCGGTGAAATGTCGCCGACCTCAGCGCAGGTAGCGGAGGCCAACATCTCGGGCGTGGCCGTTTTAAAAGCGGGCGCAATGTTTTCGCTCGGCAAGCCGTTTCTGAGCTGCCCGGGCCCCGATGACGGCTTTTTCATGAAGATCGCCGGCCTTCCTACTTCGCAGCTCCAAAACGAAATCGTGGCGGTTTGCATTCCCGAGCCCTCCGCTTGGCTACTGGCCGCCCTGGGCGCGACGAGCTGTCTGGCGGCGCACCGCTCGCGGGCCAAATCGTTGCGGCCGTTGTAACGGGGGTAGATAATCCCTCCAGGCAAGGGGGCTCATGCGGACGAAGGTGCGGCGATGTTCAGGCGAACTCTTTGGGCGGCGGCTCTGATAGCGGCGACAAGCGTTTCGGCGCAGGCCGGCACGGCGGACGACATCGCGTTGTGGGTCGATGTCGACCTGACGGCTTATCTCGTCAACATGACCGCCGCTAACATCTCCTTCGACGGCTACCAGATCGTTTCAGAAAACAATGATCTGGACGTGGACGGCTGGTACAGCATCAGCGATCGAGTGGAACAGGGGCGCACCCAAGAACTAATGGCAGAATTGGGCGCCGGCGCACTTGGCTTCGGTGAAATGTCGCCGACCTCAGCTCAGATTTCGGAAGCCAACATTTCGGGCGTTGGCGTTTTGAAGGCTGGGGCCAAGTTCTCGATCGGCAAGCCCTTTAGCAGTTGCCCCGACACGGGCGGCTTCGCTTTCTTTTTCAAGGTCGGCGGCATTGCACACCACGACGGAAACAGCTCGGGAGCTGGCGTCGCCTGCCCCGAACCGTCCACTTGGCTGCTAGCCGTGTTGGGAGTTATCGGGATGGCTACGCTCAGGCGTCGATCGCGAGCTAGAGTTCGTTAGCCGCGCCGGTCCTCCGACTCCGCAAACCACCGCGGCCAGCCCGCTGACGCTCCCCACAGAGTGGCCGGGCTTTTTTCTTGCGCGGATGGCGGTGGGCGAAAGCGACGCGCGAACTCACCCCCCGGCAAAATCCCTCCGCCGAGCTATTTCGTTCTCACGAGCGCCGTGGCTACAATGCGGCCACTCGCAGTCGGCGTCACCGATTTGCAGGCAATTCGCGGAAACGACGTTCTGTCGTTCGCCTGTAACGCAGGAAACCGTCGGCGGGCTACTCCTCCTGGCCGCTTGTCCGGCCCGTTCGAACAAACAGTCCGCATGGCCCCACGCGCTCAACGTTGCGCTCGTGGCTGCCAAGGAAGTCTCACGTCGCCGCACCGGTTGAATCGCTCGAGACCGCGATTCGGCTCGCTGCCTGCGCTGAGAAGAGAGGGCAAGATGAACTCATCGTTGCAGGGAACGCTGCCGGCTCTGGACTCCGCCGAGCCGCCCGCGGCCGTTGTCGGCCTCGAAGATGGTGTGGCGCGTGACCTGGTGCAGCTCTTCAAGCTCTTCTCCGACGAGACCCGGCTCAAGATCCTGGCCTACCTGTTCCAGGCCCGCGAGTTGCACGTGCGGGCACTCTGCGAGCTGCTGGGGCAAAGCCAGCCTGCGGTCAGCCACCACCTGGGGCTGCTGCGCTCGGCGGGACTGATCGACTCGCGGCGCTCCGGGAAGCACAACTACTACCATCTACAACCGCGCCGGCTGGAAGAACTCGCCAGCCGCGTCTTGGGCCCCGCCGACAGCTCAGGCCGGCGCCTGCGCTTCGACGACTATCTGCGCGGGATTGCCCGGCCGCACTAGGCAGCGGAACGTAGGGTGTCGTCAAGCGGAGCGCGGACGCCGGGTGCCTGGGGACAAGCCGATAGGCGAGCCCCCAGAACGGTTGATGCGCGGTCAACGTCGTCCGGCTGATCAGCGTGGTCTGCTGGGGGCTCACTTCGTTCGACCCCAGGCACCCGCCAACTACTGTCCCTGTCCACTGGCATCGATCGCGCAAGCCGCACGGGGTCCTAGCGCATGCCCCTGGACCGGTGTATATTGCTAGCTTGCGGCGGTCTGGCCGCTCGACACTGGAATCTCGCAATCGCAGGAGGCCCCGCCCGTGAGCCTGTCCCCCGGCACGATCCACCAAGGCGATTGCCTGAAGCTGTTGGCCAAGATGGAGGAAGGCTCCGTCGACCTGGCCTTTGCCGATCCGCCGTTCAACATCGGCTACAAGTACGATGTCTACGAGGACCGCCAATCGTACGACGACTTCTGCTCCTGGAGCGAGCAGTGGATGGGCGCCGTGCATCGCGTGCTCAAGCCCAGCGGCACGTTCTGGCTGGCCATTGGCGACGAGTTTGCCGCCGAGCTCAAGGTGATCGCTCGTCGAAACCTGGGCTTCACCTGCCGGAGCTGGGTGATTTGGTACTACACGTTCGGCGTGAACTGCAAGAAGAAGTTCAACCGCTCGCATGTGCATCTGTTCCACTTCGTGAAGGACCCGAAGAACTTCACGTTCAACACCATGGACCCCGCGGTGCGGGTGCAGTCGGCCCGCAGCCTGGTGTATGGCGATTCGCGGGCTAACCCCGACGGCCGCATGCCCGACGACACGTGGATTCTGCGGCCGCAGGACGTGCCCGACGGGTTTTCGGCGGATCAAGACACGTGGTTCTTCTCGCGCGTGGCCGGCACGTTCAAGGAACGCATGGGCTTCCACGGTTGCCAGATGCCGGAGCAGCTTCTGGGGCGGATCATCCGCGTGAGCAGCAACCCCGGCACGGAAACGAGCGAGCCGGACCTGGTGCTCGATCCGTTCTCGGGCTCGGGGACGACGGTCACCGTTGCCAAGAAGCTGGGAAGACGGTGGATTGGGCTCGAGCTTTCGAAGGACTACCGCACGAAAGCGCTCGAGCGAGTGAATGGCTGCCGGGAGGGGGAGCCGCTCGTGGGACCGGAAGACCCGGTAAAGAGCGCTCCGCCAACTCGCTTGGGTCGGCGATTGGATGACAAGCGAGCCGGTAGACCAAAGCGAAATGGAAACAAGGCCGTCAACGGCAATGGCTCACGTGAACCGCGTCGAGAATCTCTCAACCGAGGTCTGCCCTCCAATCATCAGAATGCTCAGCCAGAGCCAAGCAACAAGGCGAATGGCGTAGAGCAAGAACGGGCGGTGATCGAAGCATATACGAAAGTTCACGAAGGCGTCTCGGTCGACTGGCTTCTATCCGATCCATCGCTGAACGCAGTGTATCTGAGCGAATGCCGGAATCTGGGGCTGACCCTCTCTGGAAAAGAGTGCAATCGCCTGCTTCTCGGGCTCCGCAAAGCTGGCAAGTTGCCCATTAAGGTGCGACGCAGACTTTCTTTCACCGACGACATCTTCGACCAGATTGCATTCGCGTCCGAGATCGCCATGAACACGATGCAAGTTGATGAAGAGCTCTCACTCGATGACGTATTGTGCGATCCATCGCTCGGGCAACGCTTTGATTCACTGGCGTTCGGGTTTGCCCCCGGGTTCAGCGCTGTGCAGTATCGTTGGGGAGCGCTGCGGCTGAGGAAGCGAGCAAGTGACTTCAAAAAGGACGCCTTGCAACTTCCGCGTCGCCTCAAGAAAGAACCCGTTCCGCAACTCGAACCATGGTCCACAATCGCATTCGACAAGCTGTCTGACCGGCCCGGCGTGTATGTCCTTCACGACGGTCCACGGTGCGTATATGTCGGGGGAACGGCCGATTTGGGGCGACGGCTTCGAGCTCAAGCTGAGTTGCGAAAGACCGAGTCTTGGAAAAACTACTCTCTGCACGGTGCCCACATCCTACCGCTCGAGAAGACGGAGATCGACGACACGCACGGGCTACAGTCGCTGTGGATCAAGCAACTCAAGCCATTGCTCAATTGGCGAAAGCTCTCGGCATGAACCCGATCCGCGACGCGTTTGTCTCGACCCACAACGGGTTTTCCGCGGATCGCGTGCTCGTAGACCCGGAACTTAATGCAGCATTCCTCCCCGAGTGCCGGAAGCGGGGGCTGGACTACGAACCACGCGATCTGAATCGCTATCTGCTGAACGCGAGGAAGAAGTCCATCCTCCAAGGCGTTCGTACTACGCAGGAAACCAGCTTTCCCGATTTGCCCGACTACTTTCATCCCGCGCAAGTTGCAGCCCGCTTCTTAGAACGCAGCGATGGTCTGTCGCTCGATCGAATCCTTTGTGACCCCGTCCTTTCTGCGAGATTCGACGCGCATGCCGCCGAACTGTCGCGTGAGCCATCCGTACTGAAGTGCCGGTGGGCGGCGCTCTATCTACGCAAAAACCGTCGGCTGCGGCCCGAGCTAATTGCCCATATCGTTCGGCCGAGTGCGATGTCGATGGGCCCGGCAGATCAAGTTGTGATAGCCGAGCTTTCTGACGGTCCGGGCCTGTATGCGTTTCACACGCAGGGGCAAACGCTCTACGTGGGCGAGGCATCGAACCTACGGCGACGATTAGCAAAGCATCTCGATCATTCGGACAACAAAAGCTTGGCGCATTGGTTCTGGGAGCATGGCATCGCCGAGGTCCAGTTGGAACTACGGCATTTGCCGGACAGCGTCGATCTGAGAACACGCCGCGCGTTGGAGGCGGAACTCATTATTTCGAGCGGTGCAGTCTTCAATATCCAAGGTAAGGCAACTGCTTCATAGGAGCCCTCATGTCGATCGCCCAACGCGCGTTGAGCTTTACCGGCATTTTCGAGTCCGAACTGCTCCTCGAGCTGATGTTGCGGTTTTGGAATCATCCGCTGGCAGGCGACGCCGAGTTCCGCAACGAGTTATTGGAGCGCGCCGCGGAGGCACTTCGGGCGGCGGTCGCGGGATCAGAACTCATCGAAGATCTGCGGCCCGCTAACGTAAACTTGGTTGCGGCCATCTGGTATGCGGAACTGACTTCCTTCGATCAAGGCGCCGACGATTATCCGGCCGAACTAATGCCACAGCGTCAGGAATGGTTGGCAACCCTCCGCCGCACGCTTCCTTCGTGCTTTTGTAACCCTGACCTGCTTTCGTGATTCGGCCCAATCGGTTGCCCCCTTATCGCTTCGATACTATCTTGTCCTGACCTGCCGTATGGCCGCGGAAGCACCGCGCTATCGGCACAGCCGAGCGTTCTAGGCGGATTCTCCGAGGTCTCTTCGTATGGCGATTTCTCTCACGGGCCGTGTGGCCCTGGTCACGGGCGCGACGCGCGGTCTCGGCCGGGCGATTGCTTTCACACTGGGCCGCGCCGGCGCCAAGGTGGCGCTCAACTACCACAACGACGCCGAGCTCGCCCAGCGCACCTGGGACGAGTACGCCGCGATGGGGGGCCAAGGCATGCTTGTCCGAGGCGACGTGGCCAGCGAGGCCGGCGTCGATGAGGTGATCGCGGCCATCAAGAACCAGCTCGGCCCCGTGGAGATCTTGGTCCTCAACGCCACGCCTGCCCAGCCGCAGTTGCCCCTCGAGGAATACACCTGGGGGCACTACCAGCGGATGCTCGACTTCTTCATCAAGAGCCCGTTCCTGCTCACCAAGGCCTGCCTGCCAGAGATGAAGGCCGCCCGCTGGGGTCGCGTGATCAACATTGGCAGCGAGGTGTTTCAGCGCGGCGTGGGCAACTTCAGCGCCTACGTCTCGGCCAAGGGAGGCCAGGCCGGCTTTACGCGGAGTGTGGCCACAGAGCTCGCGCCGTTCGGCATCACGGTGAACCTGGTGGCGCCGGGCTGGATTCCGGTCGAGCGCCATGCGGCCGATCCGCCGGAAATGAAAGAAGCCTATCGCGCGCTGATTCCCGCCGGCCGCTGGGGCACGCCGCAAGACGTGGCCGACACCGTGCTCTTCTTTGCCAGCGACCGCTCGGCCTTCGTCACCGGGCAAACGCTCTGCGTGAACGGAGGCATGACGCCGCTCTAACTCTGTCACGAGCGCACCTGCTACATGCCCCCGTACCTGCAATTCGACTTCGCCCGCACCCCGGTGACGCTGATCATCGCGGCGATCGCGCTGGCGCTCGAGGTGGTTTGCACGTTCGACGATGGCCGCCGCATCTACTACATGAACGATCTGCAGCTCGCCATTTGGTGGCAGATCTGGGATGGCCAGTGGTGGCGGCCGGTGACCACCGCCCTGCTGCACGGCCACTTGCTGCATGCGCTGTTCAACATCGCCTGGCTGCTCGTCTTCGGGCAGGCGATCGAACGCTGGCTCGGCCCCGCTCGCACACTCGGGCTGTACGTGCTGCTGGCCTACATGTCGATGCTGCCTGAGTATGTCTGGAGCGAGCACACGACGGTCGGCCTGTCGGGCGTGCTCTACGGCCTGGTGGGCTTCTGCTGGATCGGCCGTGCGCAGCGCGACGACTTGGCCGAAGTTTGCACGCCTGCAGTCATGCAAATGATGCTGGCTTGGCTGGTATTCTGCGCCGTAGCGAGCCACGTCCGAATCATGCCGGTGGCCAATGTAGCCCACGTCTGCGGGTTGGTGTTCGGCCTGCTCTACGGCCTGGCGGTTTGGGGCCCCTGGCGGCGCGGGTCGCGGGTCGCGGCGGTCGCTGCGACGCTGGCCGTCTTCTCTTTGCTTTATGCCGCTCCCTGGCACGAGCACTATCAGTACGTGCAGCGGCTGCGAGAACTGCGGCAACTCGAACTCCACGGCATCCGCATCGTGCCCTGGCAAGATGACGACACCGTTGAGGACCGCGGCGAAAAGTAGTTGCCAGCAGTTTGTAGGGTGCGTCCAGCGAAGCCCAGACGCACCAGCGCTTGAAGCGCCTTTGCCCTAATGCCCGCATGAAACGCCTGCGCTTCCGCGCTGCGTTGGGCGCCACCCTACCGAACGATCGCTACGCGGCGCTCTTGCGTAGGGCTTGCTCCAAGTCGGCACGCAGATCCTTCACGTCTTCAATCCCGACCGAGAGCCGCACCAGGCCGTCGTCAATGCCCACCGCCGCGCGCTGCGCCGCCGGAATCGAAGCGTGCGTCATCAGCGCCGGATGCTCGATCAGGCTTTCCACGCCGCCCAAGCTTTCGGCAAGCGTGAAGAGTTGGCAACTCTCCAGAAAGCGTCGGCTGCGGGTGAGACCGCCGTCGAGGACGGCCGAGATCATGCCGCCGCCGGCGTGCATCTGCCGAGTCGCCAAGGCATTTTGCTTGTGGCTCGGAAGTCCAGGGTAGTACACGCGAGAAACACCGGGCGTCCGCGACAGCCAGCCGGCTAGCTCGGCGGCATTCTGGCAGTGCCGTTCCATCCGCAGGGCCAAGGTCTTGAGCCCACGGAGCGCGAGGAAGCTATCGAAGGGGCTGCTGATTCCGCCGATGGCATTCTGCAAGAAGCCCAGCCGCTCGCGCAAGTCGTCGCGCGGGCCGACCACGGCGATGCCGCCGATCATGTCGCTGTGGCCGTTCAGGTACTTCGTCACCGAGTGGACCACAATGTCGAAGCCAACCGACAGCGGCCGCTGCACATACGGCGTGGCGAACGTGTTGTCGGCCACCGCGATTAGGTTGTGCCGCTTGGCGATCGCCGCAATCGCTTCGAGGTCCGCCAGCTTGAGCAGCGGGTTTGACGGAGTCTCGATCCAGATCATTCGCGTGTTGGGGCGAATGGCCGCTTCGAACGCCGCGAGATTTGCGGGATCGGCATAGGTGAAGTCCAAGTTCGCGCTCTGCCGGCGCACGCGTTCAAACAGGCGGAACGAGCCGCCGTAGAGGTCGTCGCACACGAGCACGTGTGAACTGTGCGGCAAGAGTTCGAGCGTGGTGGCCGCGGCCGCGAGTCCTGACGCAAAGGCGAACGCCGCTTGCCCGTCTTCCAAATCCGCCACACAACGCTCGAAGGCGAACCGCGTCGGGTTGTGGCTGCGGGCGTAGTCGAAACCTTTGTGAACGCCGGGCGACTGCTGCGCGAACGTGCTGGTGAGGTACACCGGCGGCATCACCGCGCCGGTTGTCGGGTCAGGCGATTGCCCGGCATGGATCGTACGCGTGCCAAAGCCTAGGCGGCCGCCGGCGTGCTGCGTTCCTTGGTCAACGTGCAGGGCGAGCGGGGTCACGTCGAGCCCGGTGTGCGAAAGCGACTGCATGGGATGTTCCTTCTCGAAGCGGCCCTAGGCGGCGACACGTTGTTGGCGGCGGAGATGATTGAGCAAATCGACGCGCGTGATCAGACCGTGAAAGCCTTCGCTATCGGCCACGATCACCACCTTGCCGGCGTCGAAAATGGGAAACAGTTCGGAGAGCGGCGCCTGGGGAGAAACCGTTTCCAACCGTTCGGTCATGCACTCCCGGCACGGCAAGCCGAAGGCCTGCGGATTCTCGCTAGCTGCGAGCAGCAGATCGGACTCGTCGAGAATGCCCACGACTTTTCGGCCGTCGAGCACCGGCAATTGCGACACGTCGTAGAGCCGCATGCGGGCATAGGCGGCCCCCAGCGTTTCCTCAGGCGTCACCGACACCACACCCCCTTCGGTGAAGCGGCGGACGATCAGATCGCGCAGATCTCCGGTAGTCGGTCCTGTGCGGAAGCCTTGGTCGGCCATCCAGTAGTCGTTGAACATCTTCGACAGGTATTTGTTGCCCGAGTCGCAGACGAACGTGACTACGCGTTTCGGCGTTTTCTGGTCGCGGCAGTAGCGCAGCGCCGCGGCAATCAACGTGCCCGACGACGAGCCGGCCAGAATGCCTTCGCCGCGCAGCACATCGCGCGCGGTGCCCAAGCTCTCGAGGTCGGGGATCGTGTAGGCATGCTTAACGCGCGAGAGGTCGACGATGGGCGGCAGAAAGTCTTCGCCGATCCCTTCGACGAGCCAGGAGCCAGCCGTGCCTAGCTTGCCGGTATGGATGTAGTCTGCCAGCACGGAGCCGGCAGGATCTGCCAGCACGATGTCTACATTCGGCGCGACGCGGCCGAAGAAGCGGCTCAGGCCGGTAATGGTGCCGCCAGAACCCACGCCACAGACCACGGCGTCGAGATCGTGGTCCATCTGCGACCAGAGCTCGGGGCCGGTCGTCGTTTCGTGCGCTAATGGGTTGGCTGGGTTGCTGAACTGGTTGATGTAGAAGGCGCGCGGCGTTTCGCTGGCGATCTTCTCCGCCAGGTCTTGGTAGTACTGAGGGTGACCGCGGCCCACGTCGCTACGTGTCATCACCACCTCGGCGCCGAGCGCCTTGAGGTGGAACACCTTTTCCTGGCTCATCTTGTCGGGGATGACCAGAACCAGCTTGTAGCCCTTGCGCGCCGCCACGAGCGCGAGTCCCAGCCCGGTGTTGCCAGCAGTCGCTTCGACAAGCGTCGAGCCCGGTCCGATCTGGCCAGCCTGCTCCGCCGCCTCGATCATCGAGCGGCCGATGCGGTCCTTGATCGAGCCGCCTGGATTATGGTTTTCGAGCTTCACGAACAACCGGCAGCAGCCAGCATCGACCGAGCGCAGTTCGACGACCGGAGTGTTGCCAATCAGGCTGAGGACATCTGCGGAAGAGGCGAGGGACATCGGGGCCACCCTCGGAAAGGTTGATGGGAAATGGGCGGCAGCGCCTAGGCGCTCCTAATCCCATTATCGAGCACAACCGGAAGAAGGCATGAGACACATGAGTGCTAGCTATTGCCGATTTACTGACTTTCGCTGCCCCCAGGCTCCCTAGTTTCGTCAAACTGCGAAAAACAAACATCACAAAGTTGATTTACATCATGTGGCTATAAACTATTCCGAGATAAGCATTTGCGAAAGCCTTGCCGTTCGATATAGTTGTCCGGCAGAACGATCGCCCACCCGTCCTCGGGAGGCACGAACAATCTCTCAACGGTTCCCCGAGCTCACCAGTCACCTGGAGGCGGGAATTACAGGGCCGTGCGGCTCGCCACTCTGGCGACCGAGTGCGGCCCCTTCAACCGAAAGGATCTCGCAATGCATCCCACGATGATGATGGACCGCCCGATGATGATGGGTTCGATGCCGACCGGAACCATGCCGATGTCTGGCATGCCCGCCATGGGCCCGAGCATGGGCGCCATGTCGATGGTTCCCCGCTGCACGATCAAGATGGAGAAGTGCGCCGGCGGCATGAAGATGACCTGCGTCTGCGAAGACGAGGTCTCCTGCGGCGCGCTGCAAAACCTGTGCAAGATGCTGGCCGACGGCATGTGCTCGTGTTGCTGCATGATGAACGGCATGGTCATGTGCCAATGCAACATGATGATGTGCGCCTGCAAGTGCACCATGACCAAGGACGGCGTCTGCATCACCTGCACCAGCGGCGACAAGGCCTGCTGCGACATGATCCAGGCCTGCTGCGATTGCATGATGAAGTGCATGGACTCGGGCTGCATGTGCTGCATCTGCTTCGGCAACACCCCGGTATGCTGCGGCTGCTGCTAAGCCCCGTTTCGTCTCGCGGCCCACGCGGCTGCGTGAACACGGCAAGACCAAGTCGAGCC
>JAESFN010000842.1_pt1 | contig 19765 bp, 24 predicted proteins | sample 9269411 | NCBI WGS metagenome assembly JAESFN01 (sample SAMN14505399, study PRJNA617100) | algae metagenome | isolation source: Iphinoe sp. HA4291-MV1 and co-occurring heterotrophs from trail next to... | place: USA: Maunawili Falls, Hawaii | collected 2009-07-25
TTCTGGTATATACTTCTAAAGCCGCAGTATAAGCCGAGATAGCTTGTTCAATATTCTCGGCTTTGTCTCCCAATACTCTATCAACGTATGCAAGCCCCAAAATAATTTGCGTATCTGCCCATTGTTCGGGAAAGGCGGTGCGGGTTCTGACTTCCAAAGCCGCAGTACAAGCTGCGATCGCTTGTTCAATATTCTCGGCTTTGTCTCCCAATACTCTATAACTGTATGCAAGCCCCAAATTATTTTGCGTCGTTGCCCAATCTACAGGAAAGGCGGTGCGGGTAAATACAGTGAGCACAATTTCGTAACCAGTAATAGCAATTTCCATATTGTTGGCTTTGCTACCCAAGGGAAATTTTTGAATCCGATTACTCAATTTAACAATCACTGCGGCGATGGATGTTGCTGTATCTGGTTCTACTTCTGCTAGGGTATTTGTTGCCCAACGCTGCAATTGTTTTGCAAAAATGGGGTTGAGTTTATCGGTGTTAGCTGCCAGTAACGGGTAAATTACTTGAGCATCGTCGTTGCTTTCTGCTGTTGTTCGCAATACCTCTAAGATAAATTGCTCGTAAATATCTATATCTCCTTCGGTGATGGCGGGAATTTCTGGGGTGAGATATGTGGCTAAGTTTCTCAACCAATTTGCAGTGTTTTTTTCTCCCTGCTGTGCGAAATGCTCTGCTACTGCGGCTACCGTCTGCAAAAAGCCAACATCAAGCAATTCTGTATTCGCTGCTAATATCTCTCGTTCTTCTCCGCTAGGGCAACTGAGCAGGGTTTGAATTAGCTGGTAGTAAGCTTGTAGGCGCTGTTCGTTCATGAGCAGGTGTTAAATCAGTGAACAGTATGCTCGAAGAGTAAGGGGGCATTGAGGGGTACCGTCTGTAGCCAGGCAGCATAAGGAGACTGGACGATAGTGTCACCCGTGGCTGCGTCACCCAATTTGGGTGAATCTTCACCCAGTGTATCACCCACCTCGTCATCCAGTGAAACGCCCGCATCATCAACCTTTTCACTCACTACACCCAGTTTTTCTAGTTTCAAGGCCGCCATAGGATGCTCTTTTATCTTTATCGCAAGGATTGTGCTCGCGGCGCTCAGCGGCAGTGCCGCCGCTGAGCGCCGCAATTTTTTCTTCTGTTTACTCGGAATCTGGGTGTAGTAGGTGAAAATCCTTATCCTGTAAGGAATTCGTGGGTGAAATCTCCGCTCAATTGGGTGACGGGTTACCGCTTGCCGCGAAAGTTCTGCGATAATTGGGCTGTTGTCGTAGTGTAAGAGCAGCGGTGAAAATCGACCGGCACGGCAAGGCCAAGATTCTGACTCAGGAAGAAATCCAGCTCCTTTTTTCGGAGGGGCTGTTAACGCTGCGCGACCGGACGTTGTGCGCGGTCATGCTGTATACCGCGTGCCGGGTCAGGGAAGCCGTCACCCTTTACCGCAAGGACATTTATGATAGCCTCGACCGGGTGCGCCCCGAATTGATCATCCGTAAGGGCAATACTAAGGGTAAATTGGCGACCCGCACCATTCCCGTTCTCGACGACCTGCGCCGCTATCTGGAAGTGTATCAACCGAAACCTTCAAAGGACGGCTACCTGTTCCCTGGCAACTGGGGCAAAGGGCATCTGCACGAAGAATACGCCTCGCTGCTTTTTCGCGAAGGGTGCCGGCGTGCGGGCATCGAGGGCGCATCGACCCACAGCTGCCGCCGGACGGCTTTGACCATTATGCACCGGAACAATGTCCCCCTGCGAGTGATCCAGGAAATCAGTGGGCATCGCAATCTGGAGCAGTTGCAACGCTACCTGGAGGTGGACAGCGATCAGGTGCGTGGCGCGATCGCCATGCTCAGTATGCTCTCACCCGTCCCTATGGAAGGGGAGAACCCGCGAAACGAGAAAAATCGTCTGGAATCAGCCAAAAAGATCAGGAAATAAGAGTTGGCTGATCCAACCCAATCCCTGCCGCTTTAGAGCGTCCCAATGCACGCTAAACCACTCCCTGGCTTCAAGCCACAGGATGGTCGAACCGGACTGGGCAATCAGTATGCGCACGACCAGCTGCTCCAGCTCCTGGCGTTGCCTTAAAATGAGATTTATCTCATGGGCAAGACAATGCCATTTCACTTTGTCTTTGGCTTTAATCATCGCTTGTACCCTTAAACTGGCAGCTTGCCGATGCTGTTCCGGGGTAAAGGTGCTGGCATCGACCGCTGTCAAATGACCTTTGGGCAATCGTTTCAACAACGAAGGATTGTCAAGGCAGCTTTTGGGGGGAAGCTTCCCCCCAAAACGTGCCGCCCCTCCAGAGACAGCCGCCGACGCATTGTCCCCTAGAAAATGGAGCAGGCTTTGTTTTTGTTGATCGCTCGGCTCCGTCGGGTACTCGTTGTAATAGGGCTGGCTGTCTCTGGTACGTGTTAGACCCCGTGAAGGATTCACAGGCGCAGAAAGCAAGTCCGCGAAAAACGCCTGATCCGCTGCTGTCGCTGAGGAATTCCGGTCAAGAGGCAAGTCGTCTGCTACAAAGGTTTGTGTAGAATCAGGTACAGACACTGGTGCAGAGGCAGGGTTGAAATCAGGCTGGGTGACGGGGAGATTGATAGCAGGTTCGCTATCAACGTAGCTCTGGCTAGTATGGCTATCGTCTGAAGCAACGGGAGCATCAGGGATTTGCTCGATTGATAAGGCTGGCTTATGGTCAGTCAGCGGCTCGCGGGGGGAAGGCTGGGATAGATTATGCTTATCAATCGAAATTGCAACTTCAACTGCCGCAGGCGGCAGACACAAACCCTTCATATATGGGGGGAGCGTGTAAATCGTGTTGCTATCGGACTCAACAGCTTGTGGTGTAAGAGTTTCAGGGTTTGGTTCTGCTAACCACGGATCTGGCAATTGGGGGTATTTTTCCGGCGGCTGTGGGGCGAGAACCTGTACCACGTCCGCGTTTACACGCTCTTTCTCATGCAAGGGATGCCACAAGGGTAAGTAATTAGGCTTATGCAGGGTTGTTTGCGATACCCCTATCCCGTATAATGTTTTTGATACCTCAATAATCGCTTTGGTGCGAGCGCTGATGGTCTCAGGGAATTCCCCCTGCTTTTTGAGAGCTGTCACCGCTGCACTGACACGGGCAAATGTCTGTGCATGGCGCTGCTGGTTGGGTGAGAAGGGGACAACATTATTCGCTTCACCAAACTGTTCGCGGTAGGAACACAGACGATTGGGGATGGAACAGTAGGGCGTATAGTACCCTTCGCAGTTTCGGGCGCGTTCGGTTGCCCGTTTGCGGATTTCGTGCTGATGTCTACACCATGTCCGGTAGCCGGGAGCGGCTTCGGCTGTGGTAACAACATAATCCACCAGCGCTGATCCGCTCAGCTTGCGAAAGACAATCCCATAGCAGGCAATGTCTTTCAACAGTTCGTTGGTTTGGTGGAAATCTGTCCATCCCTGCTGAATCCGTTCTTCCAGGTTACGCCGCCAAAGCTGCGCCGCGTTGCTGGTGTATTTCCGGGTGAACCGTTGCTGAGACTGGGTTTTGGCGTGGGCTAGAGCTTGGTGCAGTAACTCATAGTCTTGCCCCTCCGCAGACCAGTCAGCCGCATTCAGAAAATCTTCAAGGTTGTCGCTATAGGGAGCGAAAGAGAAGTTTTCCAGAATGTACGAACCCTCTTGCAACGGCAGGCGATGGGCATTGAAGTTTGTCGGTTTGTCCTTACCGTAGGGTTTGGGGTTGGGAAACAGTTCGAGCTGTCCGCCCTTGACTTGGATACCAGCTTGTTGTAAAGCCAGAAAGGCGGCATAGGCTAGGTAGAAAGAATCCAGTTTTTCCTTAAAGAAAAAATAAACATGGATGCCACCGCTGGGACTGGATCGGATAAGGAGATAACGGGTCAGACCAATCGTTTCCAGGGTTGCCAGGACATGGTTGAAGTTCTCCAAATGATGGACAGGGTGGTAAGCACTGCCAGCATCGATGTCGGCCAGAAAGTAATGGGTGATGTTGCCGAATCGCAGTCCCAGCAGTTCGCCGGGGTTCTGATACCGGCTCCACAGGTTGCGTGGCTGCAACGGATAACGGGTTTCCGTCTGCCAACCGGGGCGATCGCCTGATGACGGCACGGGGGCGAAAATAAACCCCCACTGGTGGTGAAAATACTGAAGGAAACGTTGACCGATACTGTCTTCCGGGGTCAGACCGGCCGGGGAAAGGTATGATTTATTGTCATCTGCTGGCGGCATGATAAAAAATTCCCAACGAAATTTTCATCAGCAGCGGCAACAAAAACGGCAACATGATAGACTAAGGACATGGCAAAGCAAACCATGACCTAAAAGGGCGGTTGTTCTTTTGCTGACCTGATGCCATTAATGGCAAAATCAGGTGTGCAGGTAGAGCACCAACAGTAGAAATCTATTATTTTGCTGTTTGTGCCTGCTGGCTGTTAACCAAGTAGCGCGGGATTGTTTTGGTCGCCAAACTTTCGCAATCCTTTCGCTCTACAATTCACGACAATCAAATATCAAGAGGTGACAGTTGATTACCTTTTACCAGCATACTCCCTGATGAAGCATTTTTTTCAGGGGATTTTGCTGTGTGCAAAAATCTTGCTGTGAAAAAAACGAATATTGATTAAACGTCATTGTCAGGCTCTCCTGTTGTTTCTGTTGTCAATCGATCGCAGAAGGAAAAAAGCGATTCTTCCTGGATGTCGAGGGCACGCGCTATCTCTACGATTTCGGCATCGGTCGGTCTTGTACCGCTCACCAGCTTTTTAAGAAAGGTCACGGGATCGAGAACTCCGTCTAAGTGGGCGGGGTGTTCCTGTTTTTTGACCCAATCGGCAATCAACTCCTCAATGACGCCGCTCATGTCCCGTTCAGTACCGGCACACAACGCCTTAAACCGTAGGGCGAGTGCCTTTGGAATAAGACCCGTCACCTGTTTGAAATTGGAGTCGCCGCGTCTCCCTCTTTGCAATGTCATCCGATACCGATACCATACAACTGTTCATCCTTCATTCTCCCCTAACATTTTCAAATCTTTGTATTTTTATATTTGTGAACTTATAAGAAGAATTGGTTTGCTTGTTTGCAAACACACAAACTTTTGCTATAGTCAGAATAACACAACTGGCAGGGCTGACGTATGCGATTGCTAGTCGAGAAGGGCAGGGGTGATAGTTCTTGAAACTTGTAACCCTGAATATCTCTTATGAAGCCAATGGAACGGCGTATTTCACCAAAAAAGACGCTCAAAAAATCCTAAGTATTTATCATCACCACACCTTCAATGCCCATCTGAAAACCTTGGATCTCGCCAAGACCCCGCTCCGTTGGGCGGAAATCAAGGAAATCCTTTCTCTCAAACTGTTCTTATACGCACGGCTCGGCTACCACACCCGTGCCATGTACTGGGCACTAAAGGAGAAAGGGCAGCTACCCATCATCTTTCGTTACTACAACATAGATGTTGATACCGAATTCAGGAGGATTCAACATGACTACTACGAACGGCAACGGCAAACGCAAGAAAGGGCAGTCCGCCAAAGACCTGCAGCCGTTGTCCTTGGCTGATATGCCGGCAGAGGAACAAGCCCCCAGCGATACCATCCTCACAGAGAACGGGCAGCAGGAGCAGGCGCAAAGCAGCATTATTATACCAGATGCCACTCCTGAGTCTCCCTCAATAACACCTGACACCCAGCCCAACGCAGAAACCCCACTGCAAAACGTCCCTTCTGGCGCTTCCCAGTCCTCAGAACAAACGGACGAAAATCCCGAAGAGTTGCTGCGGGCGGCGCGGAACGGCAGCGATGCCAGTGCTGCAACGGCACAGGAAGAATCCACCCCGGACGGGACGGGCGATACCGCCAGCACTCTCCCCGAAGGCGAACAAAAAGGGGAAATCGCCCCGCGCACCACCTCCCAGGCGATTAATGAAGCCACCGCAAGAGCGGCGCAGAACCTCGTCCAAGCCAACCAGCAAGCCGCGCAAGAGCGCCTGCAAACTGGCTTGCGGGAAGGGTATGAAGATGCCAAAGACTTCCGTAAAGGCTATCAGCTGGGCTTACTCAAGGGCGTCACAGACGCCAAGCAAAAGGATTCGACGGAATTCGCCCAGCAACTCGAAAAGCTCCGCCAGCACACTGACATTGAGGGCGGACAGGAGATTGACCAGATTCTCGGAAAAATGGGGCTTTCCTTAGAGACGGAACAGGAGAACAAAGAAGAAACACCCCTCGACATCTTCAGCCGCCTGGTTAACCCCAGTATGCCCACCGATGACGAAACGCTGAATATTTTGGATCTGGCAGCGCAATCCACCCCTTTAGACCCTACGCGGCGGGCTTCCTCGCCGGGTTGAAACACGGTGTTACGTTGTCCCGGCTCCCTAGCGCCCCGGCATCAAGCCCCGCATATCACCCGGTTCCAGGCGCGTCGCTCGTCCTCGGCATGGCGGGTATCTGTCTTGGCGCATGCTTAATGGCGCTCGGTTTTTACGGGGTGCGCGTGAACAAGCCCCTGACCCTTTCCCTCGGCGCAAGCCTGCTGCTGGCCGGCGGTCTGAGCGCCGCGCTCATCAACAACCGCTCCTCTTCATAAATCAAGGAGTTCCTATGCTTCAACTTGCGAGTTTTACCGCAGCGATGTTCATCACCGGACTGATTCTCTCCTTCTCTGCTGCCACCTTGGGCATCGCGCTGGGCAGCGGGCTGCTTGGCGCGGGACTTTTCGGCTCTCTTTGTGGAGGAAACATTGCATGACAACCCTTGAAAAAATCGCAGCCATCCGCCGCCTGATGAATGAAGTGGCTGGCTCACCGGACGTGCTCGCCCTCGCCGGCAGCGGAACCTATCATCCCGACTTGCGGATCGGCGATTGCATCGAAGCCTTTGATGATCTGGTCTATGCGTTGCGCCAATTTTTGACAAAGCCGTCGGTGCCAAACGTGCAATCGATCAACTTGACCCAGCTTGAAGCCATGCAGGAGCTAACAACATGCAATCCTACGCCTGTCCCGAATGCGGGACATTCATTGAAGACGAGGACGTTTTAGCCTTGGGCATCTGTATTTCTTGTGGCGAGTCTCTGGAGAATTCCACCCTTTCTCTTGATCAGTACTCCCTTGACGATATAGCCACCCTCCTATCCGGTCATTTTATAACGAAGGGAGACGATGAGGCTGGAACAACCCCACAACCATCACCTGTTAATGTTAGTGAATCGGCAGCATCTTCCGACATACCCTATTTCTTGAACCAGGAAACAGGCCGGTATGAATATAAAACCGAAACCTGAATCTTTTGCCGTCATTGTAGGATTCCAGCACCTGTTATTCCCTAGCACCGTACCGAAATACTATTACCTTCCTTACGGTAATCACACGCATACCTGTTTTTCGCTGACTGTCCTTGTTGTGCCTGTTGCAACCATCGTCACAACAGGCGCAACAGTCGCAACACCTATCCCCCTTCCATGAACACCAAGGTAGCCGTTTATCCGCTGAAAACCACCTTGCAGCGGCATGAAATAAAAACGTCAACGATGGAGTTGTCTTTCAAAGATGGTGCGTCCGCCACCATCTTGAAAACCGAAAGAGTAGAAGAAGAACAAGCTAATCCGCTGTTGCTGATCTTCGCCACCTTCTTTGTTTTTTGCAGCGGCACGTACTGCCTGATCCAAACACTAAAAACGAGCCATAACACTTATGAAATTCAAAGCCGACTCGAACAACAACCGATGGAAACCCTCGGCGGGAACCTCTACCACCGCTACCGCTAAGACCAAGAAAGCATCGACGAAATCCTCTGCCAGCACCAGTGGTTCTTCGTTTGCCGTCAATAAGGGCAGCTTTACCGGAACCCTTGCCGACATCGTCCCTGGTAACATGCAGGCATGGTTCAGCGAGATTGGCGCAGCGTTGGGCGGCATTGATATTAACCAGCCATTGTCCTGGACAAAAGACCAGGTGATCGCCGCGAACAGCGAAGCGGCTAATCTCGACAAGAAACTGCTGGAAATGGCCGAGGTCAAAACAGCCGTGCTGAAATACCTCGCTTACGCCATGAAAGAAGCAGAATTCAAAGCAGATCTGGCGGTCGCAATGGCGAAAGCCAAAGGCTATATCGATAAACAGCAAGCCAGAGCGTTTCTTGCTTATGCCTCCTATCTGCGTAAAGCCGCCAAGCTCGAAAAACGCGTGAAAGCAACCCAGGAAATCATCGACAAAAGCAACGAGACCCTGGAAAGCACCTTTGACGACCGCAAAGCCAAATTGCTGGCGTCCATCAACACCCAAGCCAAACTGGGACAGGCTACCAACGCGCAGGTCGCAGATCTGCGAAACAAGCGCCGGCAAGCGATCGAGCAGCATAAACAGGAAATGGCTGCCTACAAACAGGAACTCGCCACCGGGCATTTGACCCAGGCTGCCGCGAGTTAAGAAATCCATGCACCTTCGGTGACGGACCGGAGGTGCGATACTCGTTGCAAGGGGATATCCGATTATGACCCTGAAAACTGCTGACGACATCAACGACGATAACGCCCCCACCCCGGTCGCGGGTTTCTATCAGCACATCGCCAACCTGGGAGAATTTACGGTTATCTTTGCCGCAGGGCTGGGGTTGTCGTTCGCTGCCCTGCACGCCCGGTCGCTGGAGGTTGTGCTAGGCGCAGGTTATCTTATTACGATTATCTACCTCGCCCTCACCTTTGAGAATGCCCCGCGTGCCGCTCTCTTTCGCGGCATGGCCGTGACACTGGGGGTGGTGATGGGTTTCCGCGAAATCTTCCTGCTGTTTCCCCTGCCCATTATCCATGCCGTGTTATCGGTGGCAGGCGGATTTTTCCTGTGCCTGCGGATTATTAAGTGGATCAGGGGATTGTTATGAACCGCACCATCGCTGTTCGTCAAATCAAGCAGGGGTTATGCGTCATGGGCATAGGGTTATGCATCGGCGGTATGTTCCTGAGCATCCCCGATACCTATAAATCCTGGCGGTTTACCCGTGTCAGCCGCCGCAATTTTTTTAACGCCGCTTACACTGAAGAGAAAATATACCGCTTCGAGGAGCCAGTACCCGCTGATGAGATCCCGTACAAAATCGTCTATGGACAGTCCCAGCGCAAACTGTCCGGCGTCATCCTGATTTTTTTCGGGGGCAATCTTGCCTGGTTCTTTGGGCAAGCCCTGGCGGATGAATTCTCCCTCATTGAAAAACGCCGCTGGAAAGTCCGTCAGAGTGAGTTTCTGATTGAAGACACCACTCTTAGAACAGGAACCGAAGTGCAGCAGACGATGCTGGAGATGGATCTGCTCAGCCGTTTGTCGGAATTTCAACAAGGCTTTAAGTCCGATGAGATTACCTATTTACCGGATGATGACGCAGCGTCAGCCGACGAGCGGGAAGGGGAGCAGTATCCCGAAACCGTCAACGGTTTTTTTCTCTGGCTGACGGATAAGGACATCCGACAAGCAAAAGTCCGCGACATCTCCCAAAAATCGTTCAATAACAAACACCTTTGTGCCGACCAGGTTCGTGGCTTTGTGGATGTGTTGACAGAGCAGCGCCTAGCCGAATGGTTGGACGACGCCAAAAACGAGTTTCGCTTGCTCAATAAGCCAAAATGATACGTCCTATGTCAAATGATTTCTTTGACCCAGCGTTCTGGGAAAACGCCGGAATTAATCCCGTTAGTATTGATCTGGATAATCCTCAACACTTTGAGGATGGTATCGGAGAAATATTCCAAAGGATTGCTGATGAGATTAAGAATATTAGAGAGAAAAGCCTTGCTGTAAAAACCTTTGAGGTCGTCATGACCGCTACCGAGTACGACCACTTCGACGACTTGTGTAGTGATCTGGCGGGGAATCACGTTGTTGATTTTAAGGGGGTTATTCATTCCCACTTGGTGCCGCAGGTGAATCCTGAAGACGTTCCAGAAGGAATTGACGCGGTAAATTTTCACATCGAGGTTGTTGACGATTTTACAGAGGAGGTCTTTCTGGAATTCGATACGAATTTGCCAGACCTGTAATAGATGGGTAGATCAATCAAGAATACAACTTTTTGTATTTATACGTCTCAGCGATGCTAGATTTTTTTGAGGAATTTCTAAACGAGTTAGTCCGTGATTTGAGGGCAGAGGAATATTGGGAACGCACGCCCAGCACCACGGCAACAACCCACCAAACGACCTGGGAGGTATATAACTACGACATTATCATTACCCGGCAGGACGAATGGACATATCACTTTTCCATTGACGTCAGGGATATGCCAGCAAGCCTGAAAACCGGCACCGCAAACAGTGAAGCCTCGGCCCTGTATCAGGCACGCGATAACTTAAAAGAATGGTTTCGGGAATGAAACAATGCTTTCTTACAACGATTATATTCAATCCGACGCATGGCGCAGCCGCCATAAAGTCTGGCTGAAGCGAACCCATCACCGCTGCCAGTTGTTTCCCTGGCTGCTGGTGGGGAAAACAAAGGGCAAGTATCACCCTTACGCCGTCCATCATATGCACCGGAACGCTTAGCCTATGACGTTTCGTGCGATCTATTCGTGGATCTTCCATCTGTGCAAAGTGGTCAGTCATCGTGATTTTTGGCTTCAGCTTCATAAACACGCGAGTAGGTGGTTCTTCTTTGTTTATTTACCGCACTCTCGAATTTACTACAAAAACGAACCCGCATTGCCTTGGCAGCCGTCGGCTGCTATAAACCTCCCCCTCTCAAAACGATTATCATTATTATTTAGTTTCTACCTACTTTTTTGAAAGTCTTATGTGGTAAAGCGTTGGTTAATTCCACCTTGAGCATCAATCTTCAATATTTAGATGCGTTTGCCCTGACGAACTAAGCATCCCTTTCTCAAGAAGCAGTCAAAATCAACACTCGATAAACACAAAGCCGCGTAAATTTTCTTAGGCTTTAGGCGTTTAACTCAGTCTGACTCAGTTTGTAAAATAACTGGGGTAATTTCTGATGACTAGTTTTTTGGTTCGCGAGTATGACTCGCGAACCAACTTCTTTTTGTCCAAAGTCCAATAAAGAAGTGAAAAATCTAGCTTACCACTTATTTTTCGTGATTTATACAATTTTGTTTTTGCAAAAGCTTTTTCGCCGTATCACTAGGAATTCCAATATGGATTAAATTATTTTCATCATATCCGCCGCCTGTGGAAGATATAATTTTCCAGTTTCCTGCCTCTTTTTTTAAGACACGTTCTCCTCCTGTATTTTGGTCATATATGTCAGCAGTCGCAAAAGCACCTGCAATACAAATATTATCAATTGTGTAGTATTTCCATTCGGGTGTATATTTAGTTGCATTAGCTGCTACAACTTTCCTGATAATACTAATATCATTAGCTTCATTTGTAGCTTGCCCAATTAGAACTAAATTAAGAGGAAATGCTCTAGCTCCAGAAAAAAATATTACACCCGCTACAGAGATTAAAAGACAATATCCAATCTTTTTCATAATTCCCATTTTCTCTTTTACCTCATTTTATAGTTTTTTAATTCAGTATTACAAAATCTAACGGTTAAGTCTATAAATGTTTGGGGCGCTACCATTGTAAGGACTTCCCTTATAGCTAAAGTTTCCATTCCCCTTAAAGGAGAAAGAAGCTTTTGATGAAGAATTGCTAATGGTTTGAGAGCAACCATTGTTCTGACAGAATCCAATATGATGTTGACCATTTATATCAACAAGCACAATATCACCAGGTTTAGCATTAGATGCATCTACTGGCGTTCCCCGTCCATTATCTAAAGCTGCTTTTGCTTCTAATACACTTATATGGTCAAGTGGCTCAATTCCAGCATTTTTCAACACTTCGTTGACTGCTGCTAAACAAGCTTTCCTACCATGATCAGTATTTGGAATATCCTTAGTGGAAAAATTACCTTTTTCCTTAATTGAACTAATAATTTTCTCTGCAATATTGTTTGAACTATTGTTTGAGCATGTAATCCATTTAAAACCATCACAATTTGGATGATTTACCCCTTCTTGACAGACTCTTCCATCACTAATAACTTGAGTTATTTTAGGACTATTGTCTACGCCAAAACCTACAAGTTCACTATATTTATTTAACTGACAAAAAGCTTTAGCAGCAGGCGCTCCACACTTACGCTCCCAGGTAAGACAACGATCTAATCGCTGACCTCCAATACTAGGATTATCAAAAGTTCTTGTTTGTGCGTTTTGGGCTTGAGAGGGTATGTCAATAAAAACTTGCTGACTAATTAAAGCTATAGCGGTCACCGCAAGAAGAACAAACCACCAAATACGACGACGGAAAAACACAAGGCATCAGCAGAGCGCGATACCTGCAACAATATCATCTTAAGAGGAGATGATTTTTACCAACCGAAATTTACGACACAATTCTTTGTAAAGAATACGTTTACTGTCAATCTAACATGGATAGAAGTAGCAACACTTGGAAAATACTGTAAGGAGACGAGGCGACAGTCTTTGTGGAACAGAGGGCTTTCAGCCTTGTTCTGTTCCTTGACTGTCACCTCGTTCTAAGGACGCAGGGCATTCTCACGCCGGCTGCCCTAAACGGCTGAGCCGTTCTTGGGCTATGGCATGATAATTTACGTCCTTTTCAACAGCGATGTACCGCCGTCCCGTGTCCCATGCGGCAACCGCCGTGGAAGCAGAACCCGCAAAGGGATCTAGCACCATCTCTCCCGGCTGACTGTACGCCTCGATAAGCTGCGTTAGAATTTTTACCGGCTTTTGCGTGGGGTGCAGCGTGTTGCCGGTATATTTCCAGGGGAGGGCGTCACGAATAGGTTTAGTTGGCTTCTCTGGTCGCCCTTTTACGAGCAGATAAGCGTTTTCATGGCAGGAACGGGTAAACCGTGAACTAGAGGCATAGCTTTTCACAAAGGTGAAGTGTCCTACGGGACGAAAACCAGCCCGCTTCCACGCCTCCATGAAACGATCCACTTTGTTCCAGCCATAGAATGAGATGCAAAAACTATTGTTCTTGAGCACCCGGTGCATTTGCTGAAAGGCAGGCATTAGCCAGGTGTCGTCGTCGTCGTTTATGATGCTCCGCCCGTCTCTAGAGGTGTAGTTCACCAGATACGGGGGATCGGTCAGGACAAGGTCAACGCTGGACGAATCCAATGTCGGCATGACCTGGAGGCAATCGCCGTGTATCAGTTGATTCTCGTTTTCTAGAGGCTCAGCGGATAACTGGCAAATGACCTGTTGCTCTTTGATAGAAAGATAACACCAGGAATCTTTTTTAAGCGCTTCCGGCCATTGCGCGGTCAGCTGGAGAATGTCTTTCCAGCAGCGCCGTTCCAATGCGTCGCGCAGCCTAGCCACGGCTTTATAAAGCGATTTGTTGTTATCATTGGCCGGAAACTTCTGCTGGAGCCGATACAGTGCTCCATTAGGAATACCAGTGATCAGGATGCGCCGATATCCTTGCTTGGTTTCCATGTCAAAGGTGCATTGTTGCACCTCTAGCCATGTCTGCGTTTGTGAAGCTACTTTGTCACTGACCAGCAGTTCATAGCCTTTAGACACCGCCTGAAAAGTGGTTAACATACGTTTCTCCTGAAAATATGAGAACAGTAGGAGTGGATACGCGGGCGTTTTTGGTGAAGCGCACGCCCACGGTGAGGTTTTCCAAGCATGGAAAACGTGATTCAAAGTTCGTTAAACAGCGATAGCTGTTTGGCATAATGCTCGTGTGAATGTTCAGCCAGCAGAGTGTGGTACGCTAGATGAATATTCGCGTGCAGCTGTAAGCACCAGCGCGGGATGGGTGGTGGTGGCTGCAATTGCTGCATGGCATCGGCAAAGGCATCGAGTGCCTCCATAGCTGTCAGCAAAGAGGTGTAGGTATCAAAGGCCAGCCGTTGCAGTTCCTGCTGTAACGCTGTCTTAGTCGCCACCTTCGCCTTTTGCCAATAAATACTCCACTGCTTGTCGTGGTAGCGTTTGGCCAGAGAGGCAGCGGTATGCAGCTGCTGTGAAGCGGTCAGCAGCAAGGGGTGATCGCTGGAATGCTTTTCGATACGGCTCAATGCCGAAGAAAGAGCACAGTACGTTCCGAGCATGACCCATCAGTCATTGCCCAGCCGAGTGCAGAGATAGTCAGAAATGGCATTCTGACCGTGTGGTAACGATTCCAGAATTTTTTCCACCAGAAAGCTTCTATTAATGCCCTTGCCGGTCAATTTGAGCGTGAAGGGCAGAACATCAGCTTCTCTTAGGTATAATGCCAATTTTCTGACATCATGAAGAGCAAAACTATTGAGAATCTGGTGAATAGATTCTTCAACTTTTCCTACAGGAACTTTGTAAGCATCATCTGAATTTTCATCAGGAGATACTTCTTGTTGAGCAACCATTACATGGTTGCTGATGGGAGTAATCAGCCAGCAAAGAAGGCTGAAGATGAGAACAAAAAGTTCCACTGAAAATCCAAAGCCAGTGTGGATAGTCATGACAAAATTATTGGAATAACGACAAAAACCTTAGAGGTTGTGAAGAGATTCAGCGCTCTGCCAATCAATGAAGAGAGACATTTTCATAAAAATGAGAGCGCACTGTGTATGGATATTGAATACACAATTAATGATTGCAATCAACAATTTGCAATGTTTAAAATATTTTTTGTATTTAAATATTGTTATTAAGCAACAGATTATTTTTTTAAAAACTATTTAACTCTCATCCTTTTTTCATTGGCCTTTTTGTGGTTGGGGGTGTGGGGGCATCCCCCACGAACAGCGGTAACAAGCGGCACGGACTGAAGAGGTCAGGCACGCTGCGCGTTGGTCTTAGTTTGTGTGCCAGACGCGAGAACCTTTGCAAGGTCAAGCCCTTCGGGTGCGCGAGGGGTATCCCAGCTTCCTTCGCTACGCTCCGTGCAGCCGGGAACCCTCCCCTTCACGCAACCTTGCAAAAGTTCTTTTCGCGTCCGGCTTACACAAAAGCACGCGGCGCTGCCGCTTGAGATAGAAAAGGAACCTCTCCCATGAATAGTCACTTTTCCCCCATTTTTGATGCGTGCGGTAAGCCAGGGAAACTGCATAATCGCCTGGTGCATGGGGATTGTATCCCCGTGATGCAATCCCTGCCCAGCGCCAGCATGGACTTGATCGTGACTGATCCGCCGTATCTGGTGAACTACACCTCTAGAGACGGGCGGAGCATTCAAAACGACGATAACGATGCTTGGTTGTTGCCAGCATTCCAGGAAATGTACCGGATGCTGAAAGACAACAGCTTTTGCATCTCATTCTACGGCTGGCACAAAATTGACCGTTTCATGCAGACATGGAAGCGCGTAGGCTTTCGTCCCGTCGGGCATTTCACCTTTGTAAAGAACTATGCTTCTGGTGAATCCTTTACGCAGTTTTCGCATGAAAATGCGTATCTGCTGATCAAGGGCAGACCGGAAAGACCCGCTACCGCTCCCCGTGACGTGATGCCGTGGAAGTACACTGGCAATACGCTGCACCCCACGCAAAAGCCGGTAAAAATTCTAACGCAGCTTATCGAGGCGTACAGCGTGCCGGGTGGACTGGTTTTAGACCCCTTTTCCGGATCTGCCTCAACGGCGGTGGCGGCGAGAGCGAGAGGGCGGGCGTTTTTCGCCATCGAAAAAGACCCTCAATATTACAACATCGCCAAAAACCGCCTTTTTTCAAATGCTTAAGGAAAATCAACCCTCAATCCAGCATGGAGATATTATCAATGGACACCACCTCTGCCAAATACCCCGACATTACAGTGCATCTTACTGATCGGGACAGCAATGCCTTTATGATTCTGGGATTGTGCCAACGTGCGGCAAGGGCTGCCGGACTTTCCCCCGCAGAGATTAAGGCTTTCCAGGAAGAAGCCACCAGTGGTGACTACGATCACCTGCTGGCAACGGCCATGCGCTGGTTTTCCGTCGAATAACTAAAACGGATGCGGGATGCTGCCTTCAACAAGCAGCGTCCCCACACGCAAACTGTGAACGACCGCGAAACCTGCTACATGATGTTGTGACTCAATCATGGAAGCAAAACCCAAACATACCATAAAAGAGCAACCGCCATGACCCAACGCCCTCTGCACGATATAACGGCTTTTCCTGTGATGAAACGCCAGTGCGCCACCTGTCCCTTTCGCACCGATGCGAAAGGGCGGCATCCTGATCCAGGCTTGGTGAACCGCATCCAGCAGCAATGTCTTACCGAAGCTAGCCAAATCTGCCACCATCCACATCTACACGGGAAACCTGAAACGCATTTGTGCCGTGGTGCAAGGGACTTTCAACTACAGATTTTTCACCGTCTTGGGGTGATTGAAGCCCCTACGGATAAAGCATGGCGCAAACGTGCTAAGCAACAAGCAATCCTTTGAGTGTTGTTTATGGCACAAAAGTTTGAAGTTTTGTACGATCATTTAGGAACTGTCTGGGTAAATGAACTGAATAACGGTCTTATCGGGCGTTTTTCAAGGCGCGGGGTTTCATCAAAGTTATAGAAAACGGAGCAACCTTGGCAGCAAGGCAGTTTCAAGTAACGCGGATTTGTCTCAAAATAGCACGAACTGCCTTGCTGCCGCCTCAAAGAGTACATATCTTGGCAAAGAAGTATATTAAGGTTGCTCCGTTTTCTACAGGTTTAGCCCAAGGGTGGATATTCATGGCAAAGGCGTTTGTGTTGATTGTCGCTTAAAATTTACCAATGAAACGGATTGGATTTATTTTATAGATAAAATGCACAGACTGTATTCTGTAAAAATTCTTGAATACTTACCAAAAAATTTTAATCCTTTCAAGATACAATGACAGCGTTTTGATCAGTGTTCCAGCTGCTTTAGCATCTCGACGTTGCATCCTTCCGTATGACAAAACAGCTTGCCGCCACTACTGGCCATAGCCGAGAAGCCACAGGCTGGGCATTCGTACTTGATCCTTGTTTTACGAGGCTTTTCTATTTCAACCTGGCTTTTCAAAGGGAAAAAATCCTGAATGGCCACGGGACGAACGGCGGCGTATTTGCCATTTTCGTCTACTTTATGTTTCAGATTCAAGCCGCACGCCTCTTCACAGGGTAAGCCGATTTCTTCCATTTTGCGGGTAAAATCAACACTGCAATAGCGTGTAATTCTGGATGGTTCCCCGTGCGTGTGTTCCCACAGATGCACCATGCAGCGCACCAGCATTTGAAACACTAAATCTTCCTCTTGACTTAGCAACCAAGGATTCAGGCAGATTTCATGGTGCGGAGTGTCCTTTTCTCCTTTCCAGATGTCTTTTTTAAAGTAGCCCCAGGAACGCCCCTTTGCATTCAGGTTTAAAATACAGGCGGGAAGGCTGTTGTTAAACAACTTTTCGTTAAAGTACTCAAAGGCTTGCTCATAGCTTCCCCATAAGACGAGGTTAGGGCTAATTGTTAGAGTCCGAGATACGTCCGCAGAGGATATGGTATCTGTGTCCCTGTTATCCGTCATGGCTCGCCCTCCTGAAAAAGTGCGGTAGGTCAGTATCAAGCGCCTACGTTTTTGCTATGGTTAAGTCCCGGATAGCAGGGAATAAACATAAAAACAATGTAAAAGAAAATATATTTACCTGTACACGTAAAAAAGACTTCCCTCCTCAAATTTCAAACGCATCGGCTAATTGTTGTTCGTATTCTGGTAATTTCTTCCCTGGCTTTTGACCGGAAGAAACCTTGTGCTCTGGTGTTTGCTTGCCTGTTTGCGTCCTGGTCATGTTGGGTGTAAATGCTGTATCGGTCTTTGGAGCAGTAGAAGCCGTACTTTTTGCTTTTTTGAGGCGTTTATTTTTAGGTTGTTCCTCTTCTGGTAACAAGGGATAATCAAACAGTGCCCTGTCGGCATTGCGAACCAGGAACTTATCGAAATTGTCCTCATAAACACGGCGGTCTACAATTCCCCGTTCCAGGAGTTGTTCGAGAAAACGCCCCAGAATAACCAGTTTACGCGTCTCCAGTTTCCGATCCGCTTGTTTGACTTCCTTTTCGAGTTCTCTGGCTTTTTGTTGTAGTTTTGCTAAACGTTGTCGTCGTTCTTCGTAGGAGTCGGTCATATACTTTCCCCAGAAAACAGTTGCATTTTTTACAAAATTATTATTAAATAAATTTTATAGCGCCACTTTATTTATTAAATTTTATTCTGTTTTTTTATTATCTTGGGTTGTGTTTGTGGGATTAATGTCACTTTTTAAGAAGGGGACGAAAGAGGGGCACAAGATTGCCGCGTCACCCTCAAAAAGAAGAGATCTATCCCCGGTAATGCCGCCAGCAGTGGGGCGATTTCCCCTTGGCACGCTCCTACTTTTTGCCAGCGCAGCGGGCTAAAGCGCAGTTACACATTAGCCCCCGCTACGCGGGGCAAAAACGCCCGGTTCGGCGTTTTTGAAGCTAATGTACTGCGCCGGAGGTTCACCCCCAGACCCCCAACCACAAAGCGTGCGGAAGATAACAGATAGGAAGGGGCTAAAACGATAGTCTGTGCCCTAACAACTACAATAAAACTACACCACGCGGTGAGGGCAACCAACGTGGCAACAGCAGCGTACTATCGGCTGGAAACAAGCAACGTCAAACGCAGCGAGGGGCATTCCTCGGTGGCTGCTGCGGCGTATATCACCGCTGAGAAACTTCACGACGAGCGCACCGGAAAGACCTACGACTTTACGAACAAGCAGCATGTTTACGATACCGAAATTTTCGCCCCAGCCAATGCGCCCGCCTGGGTATTCGAGCGTAGTCGCTTATGGAACTCGGTGGAGAAGGCCGAGGACAAAAGCACCCGCCGTCAGGAAGCACGTCCGGCTCGCCAATTGATTCTGTCGTTTCCCGCCGTGTTAACCCACGAGCAAAAAATCCAAGCCGCTCGCGCGTTCGTGCAGAAAGAGTGCGTCGCACAGGGGATGATTGCCGATGTTGCCTATCATGACTTCGAGGGAGACAAAGCGCATAACCCGCACGCCCATGTCCTGTTGACGACGCGGCATCTGACCCCGGAAGGTTTCGCCGGCAAGGAACGCGCCTGGAACCATAAGAAGCAGTTAGAGGCATGGCGGGAAAAATGGGCGGCGCACTTGAATCATCACCTTGAGACGCATGGCCATGCCGAACGGGTAGACCACCGCAGCTATGAAAAACAAGGCATCGACCGGGTGCCGCAGCAACATGAGGGGCGAAGCGCCACGGTGATTAAGGAGAAAGTGGCGCGGGGTGAACACGACCGACTCCCCGACGTGGTGACGCTGAATGCGAAAATAGCCGAACTGAACCGCCTCAAGGAGGAAATCCGCCGCGAAGAGGAAGCCATCCGTGATGAGGAACAGCGGCTCTTAGCGAAACTGACCGCCGAGCAGGACAATCGCAAGCCCCCTGTGACGTTGGCTCAGGAAAATGCCCGCCGAGTCATGGACATCCAAGCACCGACGACAGTAGACCATCAGAAGGTCACCGAACAAGTGCTGAAAACGGTAGCGCAATCCCAGCAACCTCCCTCGCTGGTGCCGAATGTGACCGCAAAAGCGGAACCGACAAAACAACCGTCCCCGCAACAGCAACGAAGTGGCCGACCGCCGGATGACCCTAGTTTTCGGACATACAACGCCGTAAAACGCCAACTTGAGGGGATGGGCGGCAATGGCTGGTTTGAAATCGGCATCCGCTATGAACCGACGAAAGAAGGGGAAAAGGGCTATTTCAGCGAACACCG
>JAESFN010000843.1_pt1 | contig 19762 bp, 13 predicted proteins | sample 9269411 | NCBI WGS metagenome assembly JAESFN01 (sample SAMN14505399, study PRJNA617100) | algae metagenome | isolation source: Iphinoe sp. HA4291-MV1 and co-occurring heterotrophs from trail next to... | place: USA: Maunawili Falls, Hawaii | collected 2009-07-25
GATGTCGGTGAAATCGTCGAACGCGTCGGGGTCCATGACCGCGACGACGCCTTCGCCCATGGTCCACGTCGTGCGGTCCTGGTTGCCTTGCTGGGCAATCCAAAACTCCTTGTCAATGATGCTCCATCCGTTGTATTCCGGGCGCACATTGTCGACCGAGTTGTCGCGGACCCAACCCACCGGCGGATCGGGACTATAGTCTCGGTCATTCTCCGGCGGTGGCAGAAAACCTGGAATGCGGTTGTCTTCGGAATAGTATCCCTTGTCGCCAATGTCCCACACGTCGGCCGTCTTGATCGTGGCCGATTGCGGAAAGCCCTCGGCAAGTTCCAAAAATTCGTCGCGTGCCTGCAGGGCCAGCTCGATGTTGTTGATCACCGTACCGGCCGCGACCGCGAAGGTGGTGACCTTGATTTGCTCGGCCGTCAGACCGATGCCCTTAGAGGCGTCGCCGACCACCGCAAACTTCGCGGCGTCAAACACCAACGGATCGCCCAGCTTGCCGTCGTCGGGGGCGTAGAAGAACTCGCCGCCGGAGCTGCCGGTCGAGTCGAAGTACATGTACTCGAACTTGTACTGCCCCTTGGTCAACGTCACCGGAGCGGCCGCAAATTTGTCGGTCAGGCCGTGCAACGTGTCGTCGAAGATCAAAGCCTCTTCCGAGTCATAGGGGTCGAGCGTGCCGTCGCCGTTCAAGTCGATGACGAGATAGCCGCCGTCGTCGTTCCGCGTGCCGAAGCGGTAGTCGCCCGCGGTCTGAACGTCGAGGGTGCCAGTTAGAAACGCCGAGAAGTTGTCGAGCGTCGGCGCGTCCATGTCGCTGTCCGCCATCGGCAGCGTTTCGAAGTCTTCGCTGAACAGTACGCCGGTCGCCTTGGTGGTGGCCGTATCGCGGATGGCGCCTGCGTCGATCGTCACGTAGATCTTGGCGTCGCCAGGCAGGGCCTTGGTGGGATCGACGGTCACCGTAGCGCCCGAGAACGATACGCGCGCAGCGTCGTCCACGGCGATCGCTTCGATGAGGCTGTCGTCGGCCGCATTTTTGATCAGGATGCGGCCTGCCCCGGGTCCGGGCTGCACGTTCGCGGAAAAGGTAAGCACCAGATTGTCGTCGACATCGATGCCTGTGGAGTCGTCTGCAGGCGCCACCGACACGAGATCGGCTGCCAGGAGTTGCCTACGCTCCAGCGATTCGAACTGAAATGCGCTCGCCAGGCGACGGGTTTTGCTCGAGGCGCGATTCTTTGCACGCGAACGGGGTTGCCAACTCATCGCAGACACACCTTCCTTCAATTGCACAAGCGAGGATTGAGAAGCGGGCAGGCGAACACGAGATCCCCAGCAGCAAACGCCACGAACCTGAGCGCTGGGCAGTGCGACGATACCCAGGCCGTGTGAAGAGACCGTGAGAATCAAGTAAGGATTGCGCGGTTATTCTCAATCTGCGCGGCGCGGTTTGCAATACTTTTGCCGGACGACCGCAGATTTCAGCCGCGTTACTCGTAGCCAAACCCCTCGAGAAAGGGCTTAAGCAGGCCCAAATGCGGCTCGAGCTGCTCGGCGTAGTTCCGCCATCGCCCCAGGGCATGCTGGTAGACGGGCTGCCGCACCTCTTGCTGGCTGGGGGAGTTCACCACCTGGTTCTCGTTTCGTCGCCGATAGTCGAGCACCGCGGGGTCCCAGGATAACCCCAGGAACTCCAGCGTCCGCCGCGCCTGCCCCGGCAGGTCGGCTACGACCTCTTCATAGCGGACTTCGAGCCAGTTGTTCGACATGAGTTCCCGCATCCGCAGCCAATAGCCCATTTCGCGCGCGTACGCTTCGCACGTCGAACGCCAGCTCGAGAAGCCGGAACTGAATTCGTTCAGAGGGAAGAACCGCAAGTAGGCGCTCACCACCACGTCGCGCGGGTCACGGATCGCGATAATGAACCGCGATTCGGGCAGCAGCCGCACCAGGCTCGCCAGGTGCGACGTGTGGTTCGGATTCTTGTCGAGGTGCAACCGACCGGCGAGTGGTTGGCCATGGATTGCCTGGTGGCAGTCGACATATCGCTGACGCAAATCGATAAGCGTCGGCGGCGGAACGCCGGCGTAGGAAGCGACGGTGAGCGGCGGCTGGCTCGTCGCCCGGCACATCCGTGGAAACACCTCTTGGGTAAACACCGGCCGCTCCGGCGAATCCGCAAGCCCTGGGTGCGCGGCCAACGCTTGCTCCAGCAGCGTCGTGCCGGTGCGGGGAAACCCCAGTAGATGTGCAAAGCCTGCGCAGTCAGGGAGCGTCGGCGGCGTCTCAGCCCGCCAGGCGTCGATCGTCGGCCGATCGAGCTGCGCATAGAGCCTGTCGAAGGCCCCATTGAGCGCCCGCGATTGTGTCTCGAGCGACGCGGTGCGCGGTTCGTTTTGCTGTCGCTTTTTGGCTTCTTCAACCGCTGCTGCGGCCGCGGAATAGTCGCCTTGTTGATCGCGCACGAGCCCGAGTTCACTCCACGCCCGGATCGCCAACAGCGGCGGTGCTTGCGGCACGGTCAACGAAGCGAGCAACTGCTCCGCGAGCGCCAAATCACCTCGCCTCCGCGCAAGCCGCGCTTGAATCAGCCGCGGCTCGGGCTGGCGCGGCGCTGCGGCGACGCAGGCATCGATGGCGGTCGTCGCCGCGGCATAATTGCCGGACAACTCGTGCAGCACGGCCAAGATCGCCCATTGCTGCGGCGTCAGGCCGGCGGCCGCCTGCAGTCGCAGCCAACAATCGAGCGCGCGTTGCGGCCGATACGCCAGACGATAACTTTCGGCCATCGCAGGCAGCACGCGCGGCTCGCCAGCGGCGAGCTCGTCGGCCTCGGCGAGCAGCGCTTCAGCACGTGCGATCTCAAACACTTGCCCCAGAGCGCCGGCGGCTTCGATCTTGGCCCGCGCGTTGCGTGGCTGAGCGGCGAGCGCTCGAGCAAATGCGAGCAGTGCTGCCTCGCGCTCTCCGCGCCGCCAGCGTTCGCGAGCTTCAGCAAGCTGCGGAAAGTCTGCCAGGGGATCAGACATGCCTCATTCTCCCGCATACCCCAGCGAGCGCACGACGCCGTCGAGCGTCGGCAGTAAGGGCGCCATGAACGGTGCATAGTTTCGCCAGCGGCCGATCGCCCGGCCATGCAGGGGTTGTCCCACGGAATCGTAGGAAGGTGAATGGACGACCTGCCCCTCCCCTAGCTCGCGGTAGCGGAGCACGTCGTCGGACCAAGGCAGGCCCAGGTGCTCGATCGCCTGCTTCGCGACCGTCGGCAGATCGGCGACCGTGTCTTCGTAGCGGACCTCGAGGCAGTTTTCGCGCACCTTGGGTCGCAGCGCCAACCAGCATTCGAGATCGGCCGCCACGCGGGCTGCGCCAGCCTGGGGATCAAGGAAGTCGACGGCGAAGTCGTTGAGCGGCATGTCGGCCAGCAGGCAGCTCAGCAACACATCGCGCGGGTCACGCAGCGCTACTAGAACGCGGGCATCCGGCGAGAGCCGCAGGTAGGGAACCAAGAGGGGCAGGAGTGAGGGGTTCTTGTCGAGCAGCAATTCGGCCCCGCTCGTCGCGCTCACCGCCGAAGCCAGGCAATGGACATAGCGTCGTCGCTGCTCCGGCAACCGAGCTTCTGACAGCGAATCGAGGTGCGGCACATCGATCGCTTCGGGCGACCGACCGCCGAGGATGGCCGGATAGACGAACCGCGGAAAGACGTTGTACTCGTCGCAGCCGACGAGCGCTGGGTGCGCGTTGAGTGCCCGCTCCAGTAAGGTCGTGCCGCTACGCGGCAAGCCTGTGAGCAGGGCAACGCGCGGCGTTTCCTCAGTCTGCTGCGCCGCGGCCCGCCAGCGAGCGAGGTGGGATGGGGTCACATCGCGCGCCAATTGCCAGAGCGCCGGGGCCAGGCGATCGCGATGGGCGCGCGCCGTCTCGGCTCCGCCGGCAGCGAGTTCTTTACCCTTGAGCATCGCTTGCCACGCTTCGGCATAACGGCCGAGGCCGTCGTGCAGGGCCGCCAGCTCGAGCCAAGCACTAGCGCTGAGCCGCGCGGTTGCAGCCGGATGTTTGAGCAAGGCGTGCAGCGCGCGTTCCGCGGCCTCTGTTTCGCCCTGCCGCCGCTGCACCCGCGCGAACAGTAGGCGGCCTGCGACATGGCCGGGCAATTCAGCGATCAGCGCCGAGAGTTGGTTGCTCGCCTCGTGGAGTCGATTCTGCCGTTCGAGCAGTTCAGCGAGCGCGTGCCGTGCTTCGACGGCCGAATGCCTCGCTGCGAGCGCCGCGCGGAAGCAGGCTTCGGCCTGACGAGTTCGCCGGAGGTGCTGATAAACTCGGCCGGCCGCCAGTAAGAGCGGCCCCTCGTCCGCGGCGAGCGCGACAAGGCGCTGCAGCAGGGCTTCGGCAGGAGCGAACTGGTAGAGCTCGCCCAGTGCATTGGCCGCTTCCAGCAGCGCACGGGGATGCTGCGGGCTCGCTTTGACGGCCCGCTGGAACGCTGCCAGCGCCCCGTAGAGATCGTGGCGTGCCCACAGCGTTCTGGCTTGCGCGAGCTCGGGGAGATCGGAAGTCAACGGCGGCATGTGGGGCTCATCAGCACAGCAGGGCCGGTGGGAACGAAGTGCAAAGAACCGCTCGGAACCGCCGCTGGCCGTAGCCTAGCTGCCGGACCGAGGGGCGGCGAGCCGCCCGTCGGCCAGTTCCAAGAGTCGCGCCGAGGCATTTTCTGCGGTTGCAAAGCTGGCCCGAGCCGCTACATTGGAAGGCTTAACTGTGTGAACCCCGTCACTGTAAGAGTCCTGGTAAGCCAGGCAACGGGCTTGGTGATCTCTCGAGCTACGGGAGCTAGCCGGGCGTAGTCCAGGGAACGCGGTAGGCAAAATTTCGCGTTAAGCAATGTCGATTACCAAAGAGCGTAAGCAGACCCTGATCGGCGAACATCGGCGCAAGGAGAACGACACCGGATCTCCCGAGATCCAGGTGGCCTTGCTGACGAGCCGCATTTCCGAGCTGACAGAGCACTTGCGCTCGCACAGCAAGGACCACGCCAGCCGGCGCGGCTTGTTGATGATGGTCAGCCGTCGGCGTCGTTTGCTCGATTACCTGAAGCGGGTCGAGCCTCAACGCTATCTCGACCTGATTCGTCGGCTCGACATTCGTAAGTAGCGCCGGGCGTCTGCCAACCCTCCGGCAAACCCGCCTATCCGACACATTGGGCCAGTCCCGTCGGCGAGCTGCATAGCTCCATTGGAAGTCTGCGCCCCTAGAGGCGCGGCGCACCAAGTTCCATCGCCTGCCTTGCGCGGATTCGCCAGCGCAAGAGTTAGGAATGGTCCCTTGAAAGTTGTCGTAGAAAAGCAAATCGGCGCAAGCGTTCTCTCCTTCGAGACTGGCTACCTTGCCAAGCAGGCCGCCGGCGCCTGTCTCGTCCGCTATGGAGACACCATCGTCATCGACACGGTGACGACCGGTCCGCCGCGCCCCGGCATCGATTTCTTCCCCCTCACTTGCGACTACCGCGAGCGCGCCGCCGCGGCCGGCAAGTTCCCCGGTGGCTTTCTCAAGCGTGAAGGCCGCCCCACCACCCGCGAAACGCTGATCTCGCGCCTCATCGATCGCCCCGTGCGGCCGATGTTCGCCGATTGGTTTCACGACGAGGTGCAAATCCAATCCTTCGTATTGTCGAGCGATCGGCAAAACGATCCTGACGTACTGGCCATGACCGGCGCCTCGGTGGCGCTGCTCCTCTCCGGCCTGCCGTTCGAAGGCCCGGTGGCCAGCATCCGCCTTGGCCGCATCAACGGCGAGTTCGTGCCGTTCCCCACCCAGGATGACCTGGAAGAGAGCGAGCTCGACCTCGTGGTCTCCGGCACGCTCGAAGCCGTGACCATGATCGAAGGCTTCGCCCGCGAGATGCCCGAAGCCGAAATGTCGGCCGCCATCCTCGAAGCGCATAGGTTGATCAAGGAGATCTGCCAACTGCAGCTCGACTTCGTGGCCAAGGTCGGCGCGAAGAAGCGTGAGTACACGATTCCCCCGTCCGACGGCCTCAAGGAACGCTTGATCTCGACCTACTACGACGAGTTCAAGCGGGTCAAGCAGACCGTGGGCAAGCAAGCCCGCGCCGAGGCCGTGGCCGCGCTCAAGGAGCGGGCCAAGGGCGAGGTGATTCCCGATCCGACCGCCGAAGGCGCGGTGCTGCCGGGCGCCTTCTCGAAGGCTTGGCACGATCTCGAGGAGAAGGTCATCCGCGATCTGATTCTCGCCGGCACGCGGGCCGATGGCCGCGACAACCTGACCGTACGGCCGATCGAATGCCAAGTCGATGTGCTGCCGCGCGTTCACGGCTCGGCGATCTTCCAACGCGGCGAAACTCAGTCGTTGATCACGGTCACGCTGGGCACCTCGCGCGACGAGCAGCGGGTCGATGGACTCATCGAGGAGTACTCGAAGAAGTTCATGCTCGACTACTACTTCCCTCCGTTCTCGGTAGGCGAGTGCCGCCCGATCCGCGGCCCTGGCCGTCGCGAAATCGGCCACGGCATGCTGGCCGAGCGGAGCGTGAAGCCGGTGCTGCCCGAGGTTGAACAGTTCCCGTACACGATCCGCATCATCTCCGACATCATGGAGTCGAACGGCTCGAGCTCCATGGCCAGCGTCTGCGGCGCTACCCTGGGCCTGATGTCGGCCGGTGTGCCGATCAGCAACCCGGTGGCCGGCATCTCGGTCGGCTTGGTGCAGGAAGGCGGCTCGTGGACGCTGCTGACCGACATCATCGGCGACGAAGATCACTTCGGCGACATGGATTTCAAGATCGCCGGCACACAGAACGGCATCACCGGCATCCAGCTCGATCTGAAGCTCAAGGGCATTAGCCACGAGATCATCGAGGCTACGCTCGCCCAGTCGCGCAAGGCCCGCATCGATATTCTGCGGACCATGCTGCAGGCAATGCCTCGGCCCCGCACCGAGATCTCGGAGTGGGCGCCGCGGCTGCTGCGGACGCGCATCGATCCAGAGAAGATCGGTCTGCTCATCGGCCCCGGTGGCAAGACGATTCGCGGCATTCAAGAATCGACCGGCGCGGTCATCGAAGTCGACGACGACGGCACGGTGCTCATTGCCAGCAACGACGCCGAAGGCGCTCAGGCGGCCCTCGCGCACGTTGAAGCTCTCACCGCCACGGTGCAAGTCGGCAAGATTTACCAAGGTCGCGTGACCAGCATCAAGGACTTCGGCGCGTTTGTCGAAATCCTGCCTGGCAAGGACGGCCTCTGCCACATCAGCGAATTGTCCGACGAATACGTGCGGACGGTGAGCGACGTGTGCAAGGTCGGCGACCCGATGCCGGTCAAGGTGATCGCGGTCGACGAGCAAGACCGCGTGAAGCTGAGCCGCAAGCAGGCTCTTCGCGACCAAGCCGCCGCTAATGGCGAAGGCAGCAGCGAAAGCAATGGCGAAGGCGACGGACAGTCCTAAGCCGCGGCCGTAGTTCAACGAACGTTCCGCCCGGGGCCATCGCTCAACCCGATGCCCCGGGCGTTTTCGTTGGCGTTCCGGCCGCGGGGCAGCATGGGCGGGTGTACAGCCAAACAAGCGTGGTTGTCCCTTGCTCGCGCTGTGGGTTAGTATCGAAACGGCCGGGTGCCTGGGGTCGAGCCAGCAGGCGAGCCCCCAGAAAACACGTTGGGGTTCGAAATAGGCGTTACCCAAGGCAGTCGAAGAATCCCATGCTCACGCCTGAACAATCGGCTGCCGAAGCTCATCAGCGACTCGTTGCCCAGTACAACGAGATTGCCGCCTTGGCTGGTGGGCTCGCGCACGAGATCAAGAACCCACTCTCCACGATTCGGCTCAATCTCGAGCTGCTGGCCGAAGACTTTGCCGAAGCGCAAACGCCGCGCGAGCGCCGCGCTCTGCAGAAGATCGCCGTGGTGGAGCGGGAGTGCGAGCGGCTGGGCGACCTGCTCGACAACTTCCTCAACTACACCAAGGTCCGGCCGCTGCGGCTCGAAGCCTCGAACCTCAACGCCGAAGTCGAGCGGCTGATGCAGTTCATCGGTCCGCAGGCGGCCGAGGCCTCGATCGAGATGCTGGGCTACTTCGACCCTGACATCCCCAGCGTGTTGCTCGACCGCGAGACGTTTCAATCGGCGCTCTTGAACCTGGCGCTCAACGCGATTCAGGCCATGCCGGAGGGAGGGCAGCTCGTGCTCCGCACGCGCGTGACGCGCGTGGGAGCGGCCTTCGATTTGATCGACAATGGGCAAGGAATGGACGAGGAAACGCTCGCCCACATCTTCGAGGCCTTCTACTCGACCAAGCGCGGCGGCACGGGCCTGGGGCTGCCGACGACGCGCAAGATCGTCGAAGCCCACGGCGGCCGTCTGTACGTGCAAAGCGCACCGGGCCGCGGCACCCAATTCACGATCGAGTTGCCGCTCCCGCCGCGGCTCGCTTCGGCGCCGGCCGAAACGGGGGCAGCTTAACAAGGCCTAACTTCACCGGGTTTCAACGGGCTCGCGCCGCAACGATCGTTGCCCCCCCCGGCGACTCGCCGGGGGCCAATGGCAGCCTTTCCCGGCCCATTAGCCCCCCGTCAATGACGGGGGGGAAATCCACCGTAACGCCCGCGCTCGCGGATAAAGCGATTTGGTTATATCCTGGCCGGCATGAACTGCGCGCCTCGGTTACGGCCGCGCTTCGAGCGCCCCGACTCGCGTGTCCAGGTCCGACAAGATGAACGCCTGGCGGCCGACGAGCCATTCGAGCTGATCGAGCACGCTGGCGGAGCCGAGTTGCTTCATGATGTCGCGCTCCGACTGGGCAATCTGCACCTTGGCCTTCAAGCGGGCGAGGTCGATTTCCGGCAGCGGGAAGCCGTCGGGCTTGCTGGCGCGGGTCAGGTCGGCCTCGGCGATCTTCACTGCCAGGTCGGCCGTTCCCTGCATGTCGCCGAACAAGTTGCTGTGCTCGCCGCTTTGCGCCAGCTTCACCCGCTCGCGAGCGCTTTCGACCGACAGCTTGAGCGCCTCGATCATGAACACCGAGATCGAGCCCGGCGCCTTCTGATTCGACTGCTGCGCGGCCTGTAAGCTCAGCTCCGCCAGCTTCAGGTAGCCCTGAGCCTGCGTGACCATCAGGTCCTTGAGCTTGGCCGGCTCCTTGTCAGCCTCTTGCGAATTGGCGGCGCCCAAGCAGAACGCGGCCACGCCCGTCAGAACGCACAGCATGAGGGTCGAACGGCGATTCATCGAAGGTTTCCTTTCCAGCGGAAGAGGCGGGGATTCTTGGCGAGGTAGCGGAGGTTGGTCCGCGCTTACGCTTGGGGCTAGAGCAGACCGCGGCGCGGCCGCCATCGTAACCCGAAGCGTAAGCAAGGGCCTGTGGTGAGGGCAAAAGCCTCCTAAGATGTTAGCTCATTCCGGCGGCTCTTCCGCACGCAGCGGAATCCCGCGGCCTTTCTGTACGCTAGGGCACGCTCAAATCTGCCGCTCCCGGCAGTACACCCCATACAACCGGCCCGGCAGGCTACGTATCATGGGCCTCGCCGCTGTGCGTCCCGCCTCGAAGTTTCCCGCTGGAGATTCTCCCCCGATGTCGCTTCGCCATCTCTTGCCCGGGGCTCTGCTCCTGCTCGCCGTTTCGCCCCTGGTCCGAGGGCAAGAACCGGCCGACATTCGCGAGCTGCGGCTGGCCGATTGGGCGCCCAAGTCGATGCTCGTCACCAAGGTCACGCCGGTCGACAAACCGGCGTACCCGGCGATCGACGTTCACAACCATTTGGGCGGCGGGAAGCAAACGCTCACGCCCGACCGCGTGGCCGGGTATCTGCAGGAGATGAACGAGGCCGGCGTGCAGACGGTGGTCAATCTCGACGGCGGCTGGGGCGACCGGCTCGAGGAAACGCTCGATGCCCTCGATCGCGCGCATCCCGGCCGGTTCCTCACGTTCGCCTTGATTGACTTCGACGGCATCGACGACGAAGGCTGGACGAAGCGTGAAACCGAGCGGCTCGCAGCCAGCTTTCGCGCCGGCGCCAAGGGGCTCAAGTTTCACAAGTCGCTGGGGCTGACCGTACGCCGCAAGGATGGCTCGCTCGTACCGGTCGACGATCCTAAGCTCGCGCCGATCTTCGAGCTGTGCGGTAAGCATCGCCGGCCGGTGATGATTCACACGGCCGATCCGGCGGCCTTCTTTACGCCGCTCGATCGCTACAACGAACGCTGGCATGAACTCAACCAACATCCGAACTGGCTCTTCTTTGGGCCGCAGTTTCCCGAGCGCAAAGCGCTGCTCGAGCAGTTCACGAACGTCGTCGCACAGCATCCGCAGACGACATTCATTGGCGCGCACTTCGGCAACAACGTGGAAGACCTGGCCACGGTCGGCGAGTGGCTCGAGCGATATCCGAACCTGTATGTCGACCTTGATGCCCGCATCTCGGAGCTCGGCCGGCAGCCGTATACGGCGCGGAAGTTTTTTCTGAAGCACCAGGACCGCATCCTCTTCGGCACCGACACCACGCCCAACCGCGCGGCGTTTCGCATCTACTACCGGTTCCTCGAGACCGACGACGAGTATTTCGACTGCGCGGCGAGCCACCACCTGCAGGGCTTTTGGATGATCTACGGCATTCATCTGCCGGCCGAGGTGCTCGACAAGGTGTATCGCAAGAACGCCGAACGCGTGCTGTATGGCCTCGAGGCGGCCAAACCCGCGGTGGCCGAGTCGCTACCTCAAATCACGGTGCCAAAAACCGACGACTTCGAAGTCACCGGCGATGGCGGCAACACTGCGTGGACAAAGGCCCCGTGGCACACCATGGATCGCCGCGGCGAAGGCCAGGCGCCCCACGCCACGCGGTTCAAGATGATGTACTCCCCCAAGGGTCTCTATGTGCTGCTCGACGGCGAAGACGCCAAGCTCAGCGCCGACGAGCAGGAAGACTTCGCCGACCTGTGGAAGCAGGATGTGTACGAATTCTTCTTCTGGCCTGACGAAGCCATGCCCATCTACTTCGAGTACGAGATCTCGCCCTGGGGACGCGAATTGCCGATCCTGGTGCCCAACCGCGGCGGCGACTTCCTTGGCTGGCGCCCCTGGCACTACGAAGGCCCGCGGAAGACGCGCAAGGCGGTGAGCATCCGCGGCGGGAAGGCCCAGACCGGCGCGGACATCCAAGGCTGGACGGCCGAGGTGTTCGTGCCCTACGAACTCCTTTCCCCGCTAGGCAACGTGCCTCCCCAGCCTGGCGCCCGCTGGCGAGCTAACTTTTACCGCATGGATTACGACGGCGGTGAGCAAACCGCCTGGGCCTGGTCGCGCGTCGGCTCGAACTTCCACAACTACGAGAAATTCGGCACCCTGGTGTTCGAATGAGCGTCCAATGCTGGACGGCGAAATCGGCGGGCTGAGCTTCGAGCCGTAGCCCCGGATTACCAATTCGTCAGGGCGCAAACCCTATCGGCTCGGCCGCCTGCCCCTGGCCAACGGCGGCCTCGGCTACGTATATTTGGCTCTTACGGAACCAAGCGTTCGTCCTGTCGGCGGATCCGGGACGCGACGCAGACGATCGAATTTCTGCGAGAAAGGGCCGCCAACATGGCCAGTGCTAGTACCAAGCGCATCGGGGTTTTGACGAGCGGGGGCGATTGCCCGGGGCTGAACGCCGTGATTCGCGGGGTCGTGAAGAGCGCCTCGCAGGCCGGCTACGAGTGCGTCGGCTTCCTCAAAGGCTACGAGGGACTCGTCGACCCCGTCAGCTACGTGCCGCTCAACTACAAGAACACCTCGGGCATTCTCACCCAGGGCGGCACCATCCTCGGCTCCACGAACAAGGGCCGATTCGGCGCCAAATCCGGCGTCGATGACCGCGTGCTCATCGAGCCGGAACTGCTCGAGGCGGTGCAAACCACCGTGCGGCAGCTCAACCTGTCGGGCCTGATCTGCATCGGCGGCGACGGCAGCCTGACCGTGGCCCAGCAGTTTCATGAATACGGCATTCCCGTCGTCGGCGTGCCGAAGACGATCGACAACGACCTCTCGGCCACGGCCTACACGTTCGGCTTCGACAGCGCGGTGACCTGCGCCACGGACGCCCTCGACCGACTGCACACCACGGCCGCCAGCCACGAGCGGATCATGGTGCTCGAGGTCATGGGGCGGCACGCCGGCTGGATCGCCCTGCATGCCGGCATCGCCGGCGGCGGCGATGTGATCCTGATCCCCGAGATCCCCTGGAAGTTCGAGCACGTTTGCCACAAGGTGCTCGACCGCGAAAGCCAAGGCAAGAAGTTCACGCTGATCGTCGTGGCCGAAGGCGCTTGCCTGCCGGACGGCGACATGGTGGGCACCGATCGTAAGTCGGAAGGTCGGCAGATGCGGCTGGGCGGCATCGGCCCGATCGTGGCTTCGGAGATCGAGCGACGGCTGCATCGCGAAGCTCGCTGCGTAGTGCTCGGTCATCTGCAGCGCGGCGGCCCGCCGACGACGTTCGATCGCGTGCTGGCCACGCAATTCGGCGCGCATGCCGTGCGACTGGTGGTGCAGGGGCGGTTCGGTGAAATGATTTGCTGCGTGCCGCCGCGGATGGAGAGTGTGCCTATCGCGCAGGCCATTCACCGGCTATCGCAGGTCGATCCCAACGGCGACGCGGTGCATGCCGCTCGCGCGCTGGGTATCAATTTCGGCGACTGCGAAGCGACGGCCAGCCCGTTCGTGATGAAGGAACCGAGCGAAGAGTCGGCAGTGAACGGCCAACCGGCCGGCACGCACTGAGAGCACGGTGCGTCTTTGTAGGGTGCGTCAAGCGAAGCGCGGACGCACCATCCGTCACGTTGGCTCTGGTGGTTACCCGCGGCCATGGTGGCTGCCTGGGGTCGAACGAAGTGAGCCCCCAGCAGCCACTCTTGAGTCACTAAAGGGCTCGACCCGGGTTGAAGAATTGGTCCGCACAGCGGACCCTACGTAGGGTCCGCTGTGCGGACCAATGGGCGCGCCAGACCCTCTTAGTCGCGCGTCAGCTCGAGGAACACGATGTTGTGATTCTCCTCGGCAAACAAGCGCACTTCGCGCAGGTCGGGCTCTTCGATCTCGGCCGTGAGGTCGACCATGTCCTGACGCGTGCGGTAGATGAGCCGCCAGTCCATGAAGATTTCCATGTAACCGACATCACGCACGCCAGGCAGGAAGTTGGCCACGATCAGTTGGCCGCCCGGCCGGAGCATCTCAAACAGCATCGACACCAGCCGCCGCGCGACCGGGGCCTGCAGGTAGTCGAACAGGCCCAGCGAATAGATGAGGTCGAACTGGCCAAGCTGCGCCTTGCCGGTGAGCAGCGAGCGAATGTTGGCCGGCACCGTTTCCACACCCAGGTGGCCATAGGTGCGTTCGACCTCGGCCAGGCTGATGGGATCGGCATCAAGGGCCACGAGCCGGCCGAGCCGCTTGCGCCGCGCGGCCGCCGACAAGTTCACCTCGCGCAAGTGGCCCGCGGCAATCGACAACACCTGCGGCTTTTCCAAGCGTTCGGCCAAGCGATCGATGCGGCCGGCGACGAATGCCCGCCGGGCGCGCACGCCTTCGGTGGCCGGCGAATGAATCGTGTACTCGAAGATTCGCTGCCCCAGCGGATCGGCGCCGGGCCGAGCCCACTGCTCTTCGACGCCGTAGATGTAGTCGATCAGCTCGGCGTCGCCAGCGTAGCCGCGCGGCTTGGCGAACGCGCGGTAGGTGAAGGGGTCGCGATGCACGAGTTCGAGCAGCGGATGCCGGCGGCAGAGACCGACGAAAGCGTCCCACTCCTCGGCCGAGCTGCTCAGCCAACGGCTGCGGAGGGCCAGGATCACGTCGTCGAGCGCCGCGGTTACCTGCGCCTGGTCGTCGGGGCGACGGAGAATGCGCTCATACGCATCGTTCAGCAGGCCGAGGAAGAGATCGTCGACGGCCTCGCGGACGCTGCCCAGCGCCGGCAAGCCGTCATCTTCACGATCGCGTTCGAACGATAGACCGACGGTCGGCAACGACATAGGCGCGCAGCCAGGGCGCAAAGGCGTCCCTGTCTCCCTCTCTGGTGGCATTCGAAGGTCAGTCCAACAGGCGCACGCTCACGCAGCGCATGCTGGATCGGGTCCGCATTGGGTAATTCACCCTATGTGACCCTAGGAGTGTCTTGAGTATTGCAACGACGCCATACAGGGTCAACGAAGATGCGCTAGCAAGCGAACTATTTTTCTGAATCGCGCGCGTTGCGATACGCACGATGCTCCGCCTCACCCCCAGCTAGGGCGATTGCGCGACGCGATAAGTTTGCGCAAGCCGCAGACAGTCGCGCAAGGAAACGGCGAGCGGCCAGCATGAGCTGGCCGCTCGCCGACAAAGGTCGCGAGCGTCTCAGGGATATCTCTTACTGCTGGTTCCGCGTGGTCGCGGGGAAGTCGTCGCTGCGGAACGGAGTGGCCGGCAAGCCATCCTTGTTCCACAGGTTCACCACCGGGAAGTTAGCCCAACCATATCGCACGGCCACGGGATGCGGCACGTTCGGCGAAGTGACCACGATCGTGTCCTTGCCGGTGATCTTGGCCTCAGCCTTGTGGAACTTGCGGTCCTCGCCAGCCAACGTGAAGCCGGTCAGTTCTCCATCCTTCGCCTCGAGCCCGCTCGCGGCATGATCGAAGGTCAGCGTAGCCTGACCCTCGTCGAATTTGGCGCTTTGGAGTTCGGGACCGGAGTGCTCGAGCGATTCGCCATAGGCGAGCTTACGTGCCGCAATGGCCAACCGTGCGCCGACGGGCTGCTTCTTCTGCGGGTGAATGTCTTTCCAGTCGCCTACATCGGTGATGACCGCCATGCCGACTTTCGGCAGTACCTTGGTAGAGAGGAGTTGGGCTTCTCGCAGTTCGGCCCAGTTGCTGTCGCCGGGCTCCTTGCGTTCTTGAGGATCGAACGGAGCAAGCTGCACCAGCAAGAATGGGAAGTCCCCTTGTCCCCAGGCTTCGCGCCAACTGCTGATCATCGCTGGGAAGAGAGTGCGGTACTGCCAGGCGCGGTCTGCGTTCGACTCGCCCTGATACCAGATGGCGCCCGAGATGGCGTAGGGCACGATCGGCGCGATCATGCCGTTGAACAAGCCGCCGGGATACCAAGGATCGTTGGGCTTGCGATCGTAACCCAGGATATGCGCGAGTCCCGGCGTGCTGGCCAACTTGTCGCGGCGCGTCCAGGCTTCCGCAGGCGTGCCGCCCCAGTAGGTGCCGATCAGCCCCACCGGCCGGTCGAAGCGCTTCCGTAGATCCTGGCCGAAGTAATAAGCCACCGCGGAAAAGTCCTTGGCCGTCTCGGGGGAGCAGACCACCCACTTTGCATCGATCGTCGACAGGGGCTCGCCAGCCGGCTGCATGGGCACGGTGAACAGGCGGAGCTTGCTGTCGGTCGCGCCAGCGATAGCCTTCTCGGCGCCTTCGGTGGCGTTCAGGCCCCACTGCATGTTTGATTGTCCGCTAGCCACCCACACTTCGCCGACGAGCACATCGTCGACGACGATCTTGTTCTTGCCTTCGATCGTGAGCTGGTGAGGACCGCCGGCCGCGAGCGGCTTGAGGTCGACGCGCCACTTGCCGTCCTTGGCCTCGGTGCCGGCCTCCTGACCGGCCAGGCGTACGGTCACCTTCTCGCCGTCGGCCGCCCAACCCCACACAGGCAAGGTGCGCCCCTGCTGCAGCACGGCGTGGTCGGTGAAGAGCGGGTGCGGCTTAACTTCGGCCGAGGCAGAACGGGCAAACAGGCCGGCGGCGAGGCCCAAGAGCAATCGCATCAAGGTACTGCGGTAAGAGACGCTGCGGCAAAAGGCCGGCATGGCAAGTCCTTCCGGAACGAGGCGGGAGTGAAAGGCGGGTTCAATGCGCACTTACCCTACCCAGGTTCTGGCGTTGATTCAAGCTGCGCTGTTGAGGCGGGTTAGAGGGGTGAGTAGGCGGCTCGTCCAACCCCGCGGCCAGCTCGCGGCAGCCTTTGCCCAGTCGCTCTAGGTTGAACTCCGACCCTCGGCTAGAATCAGCTTTTGGGGCGTTCTCGCTCCCTCCCGTCCCCAGGCGTTTCCGCCCCCGAGTTCTCTAGGCATGCTGCAGTATTGGACCGCCGGCGAATCGCACGGCAAGGCCCTCACGGCGCTGGTCGATGGCTTCCCGGCCGGCGTCGAGATCGATGTCGCGCGGATCAACACCGAACTACGGCGCAGACAAGGTGGATACGGCCGCGGCGGGCGGCAACGCATCGAGACCGACGAGGTCGACATCACCTCGGGCGTTTGGCAAGGGAAGACCCTGGGCAGCCCGATCGCGCTGGTCGTCGTCAACAAAGACTACAAGCTCGAGCGGCTCGGTGACCTGCCGCGGCCACGCCCGGGGCACGGCGACCTGACGGGCGCGATCAAGTACCTCGGTTCGATCCGCGGCGTGCTCGAACGGGCCAGTGCTCGCGAGACGACCGTGCGCGTGGCCGCCGGCGCCATGGCGGCCAGCCTGCTCTCGGCGTTTGGCGTCGAATGCTTTGGCTACGTGGTTGAGGTGGGCGGAGTGGCGATCGCGCCCCGGACCGGCGACCTGGCCGAGCAACGCCGCTCGCGCGAGGAAAGCGAGCTCTACTCGCTCGATCCCAGCCGCGACCCCGAGCTCAAGGAACTGATCGACCGGACGGGCAAAGAGGGGGACACCCTCGGCGGTATCGTCGAAGTGCGGGTTGAAGGCCTGCCCTTCGGCCTCGGCAGCCACGCCCAGTGGAACCGCAAGCTCGACGGCCGCTTGGCGCAGGCCGTGATGAGTGTGCAGGCGATCAAGGGAGTTGAGATCGGCCTTGGCTTCGAAGCGGCCCGTCGCCCAGGCTCCAAAGTCCACGACCCGATCCTGTTCGACGAAGCGCAGCGCGAGTCGGCCAACCTGGGCTACACGCGCCCCACGAACAACGCCGGCGGACTCGAGGCCGGCATGACCAACGGCCAACCGCTGATCGTGCGAGCGGCCAAGAAGCCGATCAGCACGCTGCGCAAGCCGCTCGATTCGATCAGCTTGGAAACAAAGCAGCCCGAGGCGGCGAGCTACGAGCGCAGCGACGTGTGCGCCATCTCGGCGGCGAGCGTGATCGTGGAAAACGTGGTCGCGTTTGAAATTGCCGCGGCGCTGGTGGAAAAGTTCGGCGGCGACAGCCTGGCGGAAATGCTGGCCCGCTACGAGCTTTTCCAGCGGATGGCGCGCGAACGATAGATACGAACCGCGGAGGCGCGGAGAGAAGACGAGAGAGTTAGAACCACGAAGACACGAAGGCACAAAGACGGATAGGCAAGAGAAAGTGTTTCTCTTCGTGCCTTAGTGTCTTCGTGGTTCAATTCGAAGTGTCGGAATCGCTTGGCGAAAGGAGTCGCCTGCGGTGGGGATGCATGAATCGACTCGGCGGCGACTGTGCCGGGCGGCCTTTGGGCTCGCCTGTGTGTTGCCGACCGCGCTGGCGCTGCTTTGGTGCTATTGGCAGGGGCAGCCTGCGCGCGTTGCCGAGGCCGAATCGCAATTAACGGCGCTCACGGGGCTCTCTGCCCGCGTGGGGAGCGTGTCGCGGCCGCGGCCCGGCGTTGTGCGGCTGAGCGACGTGCAACTCAATGAGCCGGAAAGTGGCGCACTCGTCGCCCGTTGCGACAAGCTCGAGCTCCGCAGCTACCGAAATCTAGCCAAGGCGTCGCTCGTCGGCGCGCGGATCGATGCCGACCGCCTGGCTGCACTCTGGCCCGCCATCGACCGCCGCATGCAGCGCTGGCAAACCGACTGGCCGGCCGTGGCGGTGCAATGCAACGAGATCGAAGTTCGCTCGGCGCATGGTCAACTCAAACTGCGCGCCGCCGACTGCGATCTGGCGGGACTGCGCCGCACGCCTGACGAAGTTCAAGCCTGGGCAGCGTTTCAAGTCGCCGAGGTCGACAACGCCGGCAAAGTGACGCTGTGGGCACGACGCAAGAAGCAAGCCAGCCGTCCGAGTACGCGGTTCGAGGTGGTGAGCGGCGAGGCGTGGCTACCAGCGTGGCTTCTAGCGAATGGCTGCGCGCCGCTCGCGCAAGTGCATCCTGAAGCGCGGCTGCGGGGCAAGTTCGCGGCGGTGCAGAACGCCAGCGGTTGGGACGCCGAGGTCGAAGGCCTCGAGATGCAAGGCCGCGATCTGCATCGCGCGCTCAGCGGTAGGCTGCCCTCGTTCGGAGTCTGGCCGCTGCGGGTGCGAATCGATCACGCCAAGCTTCGCGAGGGACGGATCGAACGCGCCGAGGGATCGGTGCGTGGCGGTAAGAGCGAGGTCTCGCTCGAAACCTTGTCGTGGATCGAAGGAGCACTAGGGCTCCAGTTGCACACGCGGGCCATCTCCGGAACGCTTCCGTTCGATGAAATGTATGCAGGCTTCCGTCTCGATCACGAGGGCGTGCATCTGGACGGCCACTGCCAACAATCGCGGTCTGGAGTTCTGTTGCGTGGGAAGAAGCTCGTGCTCGAAGCGCCGCAGCAGCACCTGCAGCCATCCGACGTTTTGATCGAACTGTTTGCGGAAAAGACGTCTCGAACCGTTTCGACCGGGTCTGCAACGGCGGGGCTCTTGTCACTCATGCCCGAACCCTCGCTCTTCAAAGTCAGTAAGCATCAACAATTCGAGCAAACGAACTCCAAGCTGCGCTGAGCGTTCGCTGGCAGGGCGCAAAAAAAGATCGGACGGCCCGAGAGCCGTCCGATCTTTGAAGCTTTCGCGAGTTCTGCCGCACCACTCCTCGGTGCAGCTCGAAACTCGAGTTATTTCGTGCCGGTCTGCGTCGGCGAGGTGGCCTGCGACGTGCGCGCGGCCGGGTTCTCGCTCGAAGACGTAGCAAAGTTCGCGATCGCGTACTTACCGGCCACGACGGTGCCTTCACGCATCTCGGTGATCGGCTTGCCATTCTCGGTCCAGGTGGCCTGCACCTGATAGCGGAACGGCTTGCCCGACTCGATTGACGGGGTGAGGATCAACCGATCCGGGCCGCGGCCCAGAATCTTCTCGCCGTCGAAGGTGATCGTCGCAGCAGAATTCGGCAGCTTGATGTGGATCGCGCCGCGGTCCTTGGGCAACGGGGCCTCGTAGTCGACCGGCGGAGCGCCGCGACCGTCGGTGTCGTCGTCGGCCAAGGTCGTGTTGGTGTCATCCGTGTCGTCGTCGCCGTCATCGTCCTCGTCGTCCGACAGATCGTCGCCTTCGCCGGTGGCGCTGGAGTCGTCGTTCGTCGTGTCGAGGCTGGCGTTGTTTACATTTACCTGCGGCGCCGAGTCAGTTCCGTAGTAACCGCTGCTGTAGCCACCGTAACCCGGCACTGCGTAGGCGCGGCCGGCAGCGTATCCGAGAGGCGCGGCGACGCCCGCCCACCCCCAACCACCCCAACCATTGCCGCCCCAGGCGCCGCCGCCCCAACCTCCGCCATGGAAGTGGTGGTGGTGATGCACGTGGTGGCCGTCGTGGTGATGGTCGTGATGACCATCATGATGGTGGTCGTGGTGCCCCGTGTGATGATGCTCGCCGTGGTGGCCCCCGTGATGACCTCCATGGTGACCGCCGTGATGGCCGCCGCCATGGTGTCCTCCACCGTGGCCGCCGCCCCCGCGGGCTTCCACACGTGCTGCCCACGCAGCAACCGCCACCCCGAGCACGAAGGTCAGACTGATACGCGCGAACTTATGCACGAACTGCATGATGAGTGTTCCTCTCTCCCCTGGCT
>JAESFN010000844.1_pt1 | contig 19710 bp, 16 predicted proteins | sample 9269411 | NCBI WGS metagenome assembly JAESFN01 (sample SAMN14505399, study PRJNA617100) | algae metagenome | isolation source: Iphinoe sp. HA4291-MV1 and co-occurring heterotrophs from trail next to... | place: USA: Maunawili Falls, Hawaii | collected 2009-07-25
GCGATCATCGTTTCCACTTTCGCCACAATTTGCCGTAAATGCCGCGACGCCGTCGCGCCCATGGTGTTGACATCCTCGATTCCGGCCGAGGTCGGAATCGAATCGACACTCGATGGATGCGCCAGCACGCGATTCTCCGCCGCCAGCGAGGCTGCCAGATAGTGGACGATCATGTAGCCGGAATTGACCCCCGGTTCTTTCACCAGGCACGGCGGCAACCCGCGCTCTTCGCCATCGACCAGCAGGTAAAGCCGCCGCTCGGAGATCGTTCCCAGCGAGGCGACCGCCAGTTTGGCGCTGTCGCAGGCGAGCGCCAGCGGATGCCCGTGGAAGTTGCCGCCGGAGAGCACCGCCTCGTCATCCGCGAAGATGAGCGGGTTGTCGGTAGCTGAATTGATCTCGATCGCCAGCGTTTCCCGGATCGGGTGAAGCGCATCGAGCACCGCGCCGTGAATCTGCGGAATGCAGCGCAGTGAATAGGGATCCTGAATCCGCCCGGAGGTGGTGGCCAGTTCTGGCAGATCGGCGGTGAGCGCGCGCACCTGCGCCGCCACCCGCTGCTGCCCGGGATGCGGGCGGGCGGCGTGAATGCGCGGATCGAAGGGGGTGTGTTTCGCACCAAGCGCGGCCAGCGACAGCGCCGCTACGGCAGTCGCGCTCGCCGCCAGCCGTTCGGCGTCGAGCAGCGCCAGCACCGCGTGCGCGGCGATGATCTGCGTGCCGTTGATCAACGCCAGCGCTTCCTTCGGCTCTAGTTCCATCGCATCGAGACCGTGCTCGGCCAGCACGGCGGCGGTGGCGCGAACGCCCCCGCCATCATCGAGCTTGCCCTCGCCGATCAGCGGCAGCGCGAGGTGGGCGAGGGGAGCGAGATCGCCGCTAGCGCCCACCGAGCCCTGGCTGGGGACAACTGGGTGCAATCCCAGATTGAGCAGCGCCAGAATGCGCTCCACCAGCTCCGGCCGTACCCCGGAAAACCCGGCGGCCAGCGAATTCGCGCGGAGCAGCATCGCCGCCCGCACCACCTCGGCGGGGAGCGGCTCACCAGCGCCGGAGGCGTGCGAGCGGAGGAGATTCAGTTGCAATAACCGGGCTTGGTTGCCGGCGACCGTGCGGTTACTCAGCGGGCCGAGACCAGTGGTAATTCCGTAAACCGGTTTTCCCGCCGAAACAATCTTCGAAACGAGCGCGCGGCTTTCCGCCATTTGCGCGATCGCTTCATCTGCTAAATCAACCTGCGCGCCACCGCGCGCCACCGCCTGTACTGCTTCGAGTGCGAGGTGCACTCCATCTAGGTCAACCCGAATTGAGGTCTCCGGCGCGATCATCGATTACTCCTTGTTCGCGCCAGTGTACGCCTGCCGGCTACCCCTTTCGAGCCTCCGCTACGATCGTCGCCAGCTCGCGAGCACGCGCTTCGATCGTGCCCCAGTCACCGGCGGCAACAGTTTTTGCGTCCACCAAATTGCTGCCCGCGGCGATCGCCACCGCGCCCGCTTTAATGAAGGCGGCGGCAGTCTCTTTGTTCACACCACCGGTGGGAATGATCTTCACCTGCGGCAGCGGACCCCGCACGTCCTTGATGTAGCCGGGCCCGCCGACCGAGGCCGGGAAGACCTTCACGATCGTGGCGCCGGCCTCCCAGGCAGTGAGGATTTCGGTGGGGGTAAACGCGCCGATCACCGCCGGAATCGAGTAGCGGCGGCAGGTTTCGATCGTTGCCACTTTGGTGGTAGGGGTGACGATGAACTGCGCGCCGGAGAGGATGGCGATACGCGCGGTTTCGGGATCGAGCACGGTTCCTGCGCCAACGACAGCGGCATCGCCGACCTTCGCCCGCACCTCTTCGATCACCTTACCGGCGAGCGGATTGGTGTAGGTGAACTCGATGGTGCGCACCCCGCCGCGAACCAGCGCCTCGGTCAGCGGCACCGCCGACGACAGATCGTCCAGGCGAACGATCGCCACCACCCCGTCCCGCGTCAACAACTCAACCTGATCCACACCGTACTCCTCTACAGCCAGACAGCTCTTTATGTGAGGAGCGTGGTTCAGTTTGGCGTGGGAGTCAAGGGAATCGCGTTATCCGTCGTCCGTCATCCGTAGCTACGGAAAACAGACGACGGATAACGGACGAGGAATGTCAGGCGCTGACCGCAACCTTCGCGGTGTTGATCACAACACCCTCAATCGTCTGCGGGTTGAGGAGGAGGTTGAGAATCGGGCAGGTGCGCTCGACCTCGGCGTGGAGGAAGGCGATGCGCTCATCGCTCTCCGGCGATTCGAGGGTGACGGTGTAACGAATGTTGTGCGGGTAAACGGGAACGTTCTCAAAACCGGGACCAGTGCGGCGATCGATATTAGCGGTGATCTCCACGGCCAGCGAATCGAGCACGACCTCGTTTAGCGCCGCCTGGATCTCGAAAATGTGGGTCAGGCAGCTTCCCAGCACCCCAAGCTGCAGTTCCGGCGATCCCGGCCCGAAGCTATATCCCGCCAGTTCCGGACCGCTATCGCTGAGAATCTGGAACTGGCGGATGTTGATCCGCCGCACACCACTGCGCCCGGCGGCTTCGACATTCGCTTTGATCTCAAAGGCTTGGATCTCTGGGTTTTCCGCCGCTTCCGCGCGCCGCGCCAGCAAAGCCTCACGTTTTTGCACCAAAAATTCACGGAATGTACTCATCTTCGAACTCCTCAGTTCTCGTCAACGATACGAATCCGCACCCCATTGGTGGTCGATTCCGCAAGCACACGCGCTTCTGATCCGCGCAAGACAATTTCGAACGGGCTCGCGCCACGATTGGCGAGGTAGTCACTCACGATGTTGCCGCCAGCCACGAGATCGATGGCGTGCGGCCCGAGCGGGAAACGCCAGGCAGTGGCATCCGGAATATCGGATTTCGTCGCAGCGCCACTCGTGCCGAGGAAATTGGCGTAGGCCACCCGCGCTGCATCGAGATCGTTCACCGCGACGACGAGCCGCGCTACCCCGGTAAATCCGCCGGGATGTACCGTCGCGTCGCCATCGGGTACGCGCAGATTGCGTGCGCTGACATCCTCAATCACGAAGGGCAGGGGAGCATCGGCACTAACCGTGTGCAGCGTTTTCCAGGCGATCTGCTGCCCGTCTGGTCGCACCCGTCCACCATCGTGCGGTCCGCTTACCTCGATGCCACGATCGGCGATTTCCGCGCTTTCCGCCGCCAAGCCGGGCGAAAGCACGGCGTAATCAACCAGCCCATCCCCGGCGGCGATTTGATCCCACCAGCGATGCCCGCTTTCCGGCCGCTGATCGGGATTTGTGAAGGCGATGATTTCGAAATAGGAGCCATCGGCGAATGAAACGAGCGCGTTGTGAGTACGCCCGCCGACGTGCTCACCACCCGGGATGACGGTGAATCCGGCCCGCTCGTAATTGGCAGATGCCTCGGCGAGATCACGCACCCCGATAACGATGTGATCGATCTGTGACGGCAATGCTGACCCCTCCTGAATGCGCGACCGGGTGTGCATAACCCGAAAAGACGACGCGGAGCCCAAGCCGCACCCAGACTCCACACCGCCAATACATCCATTCTCTTTAATTCGATTTAGTTGTCAAGATATTGACTTTTGTTGGCGATCTTGGTTACCGGTCACCGGTAGCTCCGGATGATGTGCCCAGCTCTCCGTCACGGCCAGACCGGCCGGGCCGCCAGCGCCGGATCGACACCAAGCTCACGGAGAAAATCCTGCTCGGTTTTGGAACGGGGTTTGCCCTTCCGGGAGACGAGATAGTTCATGCGCGCGCCGTCCCAGGGATTGAGGGTAAGCAACTGCACTCCCTGCCGGTTGGCGCCGCGCACCGCGAGATCGCTCAGCAAACCGATCCCAACTCCGCTCGCCACCAGATTGCGCACCGCTTCGTTTGAGGCGAGGGAGATCACGCGCCCCGGCTCGCATCCGCTGCTCTCCAGGTGCGCCATCGCCCGCTCGTAATTACCGGATTCCCGCTCGCGCGTAACGAAGGTCTGATCGCGCAACAGGGCAGGATCGAGCGGCGCGCGTAAATCGAGCCGGCGCAGCGCCATCGGTGGTCGCTGGTGAGAAACGAAGGCGACGATCTGATCGGGGCGAAACGGATTCACGGAATAGACCCCGCCATCGGCCATCCGCCCCTCGGGAAGCTTGCCGAGGATCGCGAAATCGAGCCGGTGCGCGTTCAACGCATCGAGCAGCTTGACGCTATTTCCCACTTCGAGGTGGATCTTCACGTGTGGATGCGCCGGCAGATACGACGCCACCGCCCCCGGCAACACCTGCTCGGCGAAGGTGAGGCTCGCCCCGATCCGCACCGTGCCAACCCCGCCACTGCGGTAGGCGTCCATCACCGTATCGATCTCATCGATGCTGAGAATGATCGAATTCACCTGCGTCAGCAGATGCTGCCCCGTCGCGGTGAGCCGCACCCCCCGCCCGGTGCGCTCCCAGAGCGGACCGTAGCGATCGATCAGCAGTTTCAGGTGATTACGCAGCGCCGGCACGGTGATGCCAAACACTCCCGCCGTTTTTTCGAACTGACCGTCACTCGCCAGCTGCTGGAAATACCGGAGCGAGCGGATGGTGAGCTCTTCACTCGCCACTCCCTCTTCCCGATAGGCAGGCATTTTTGCCATCGTTACCACCAATCACGATCACTATTCCCGTACTTTCACACCAGATCATAAGAAATATTTGCTATCGGCGGGGAGAAGTGGAAAGCAAATCATCTATTCAGCCGCGCCAGACCACCGATACGCTTCCCGCGGTTATTGTCCTCGCTTCGATTCGGAGTCGGTTCGTGCAGGCATCTCGACGATCGCGTCCAGGGGAACCGACCCTGTTTCACCTGTTGCGCGGGGAATTTCGCGGCTATTCCCTGGAAACCGCCCAGCGAGATCTCATCGCCGGGCTCACTGTAGCGGCGGTGGCGCTGCCGCTGGCGCTCGCCTTTGGTGTGGCAGGTGGCTCCACCGCCGCGGCGGGTCTGGTCACCGCGATCATCTCCGGTCTGGTGATCGGACTGCTCAGCGGAGCGCCGTTTCAGATCAGCGGCCCTACCGGCGCGATGTCGGCGGTGCTGATCGTGATCGCGAATGACCACGGCCCGCGCGGACTCTGGGTCGCCGGTTTGATGGCGGGGATCATGATTCTCGCCACCGGTATCTTCAAACTCGGCCGCATCGTCAATTTCATTCCCGCACCGGTGATCACCGGCTTCACCAGCGGAATCGCGCTGGTGATCGCGATCGGGCAGATCGATAACTTCCTCGGCGTCAAAACCGCTGCCCACGAAAGCTCCGCCCGCAAACTCCTCGGCTATTTCACCGATCCCGTGCCATCGATCAACTGGACCTCGGTGCTCTGCGCCCTGATCGTGATGGCGACGATGCTGGGGTTGCCGCGCCTCTGGAACACGCCAAAGGTGCCGGCGGCGCTGATCGGGGTCGCGATCGTCACCGCACTGAGCTGGTCGCTCGGCTGGAACGTCAACACCATCGGCTCGATCCCCCGCACGATCATCCTCGATCAGCGCCTGACGCCAAGTCGCGACGATCTCAAATTGGTCGACGATCTGCTCGCGCCCGCTTTTGCCATCGCGCTGCTCGGCGCGATCGAGAGCCTGCTCTGCGGAGTGGTGGCCGGCCGGATGACCGGCAAAAAGCTGGCGACGAACCAGGAGCTGATCGCGCAGGGGATCGGCAATATCGTGCTTCCCTTTTTCGGAGGCGTTCCCGCCACCGCCGCGATCGCCCGCACCAGTGTCGGGGTCAAAGCAGGTGGCGAAACTCGCCTGGTCAGCATTTTCCACGCGTTGGCATTGCTCGCCGGCATGCTCTTTTTCGCCGGGGCGATCGCGCACGTGCCGATGGCCGCGCTCGCCGGGGTACTGATGATCACCGCCTGGCGGATGAACGAGTGGCACACCATCCGCTTCTACTGGCGCTATCGCCTGAAAACCGCGCTGATTTCGCTGGTGGTGACGATGCTTGCCACCACCATGCTCGATCTCACCCAGGCGATCATCATCGGGCTGGTGCTGAGCGTGATCGTCTTTTTCTGGCAGGTGTCGCAGCTCAGCATCGTCGTCACCCCGGTCGATTGGGATCACATCGCTGCTACCGGCGAAACGATCCCGGAATCGCGGCCTGAGGCACAGATCGTTACCGTCACCGGCTCGCTCTTCTTCGGATCGGTCAATCAATTCGCGGAAACAATCGAGCATTTGCTCTATCGCCCGGTACTGATCGTATCGCTGCGCGGGGTGCCGATGGTCGATGTCTCGACCATCCAGGTGATCGAGCACATCTGGCACACCCAGCGCAATCGCGGCGGCACCCTGCACCTCACCGGTTTGCAGCCGCGCGTGCTGCGCATGTTCGAGCGAGCCGGTTTCGGCGGGCTGATCGACAACCGCCACCCCTTCGAAACGATCGATCAGGCGCTCGCCCGCGCCGTTCGCACGCCACCACCCGCCGAAGAGGACGAAGGCTTGAACGAGCTGCCGTTCGGTGTGGTGCCGAGCTGAGAGCTACGGCTACGAACGCTCCGCTGACTCACCAGGGTTCACGGATCGACCGCGCGCCCGGCGTGACTCACGCGCAACAACCTCTTTATGCGTCTCGGTCGACAACCCGTTGCTCCAATCAGCGTCGAGCAAATCGCCGGTGATGAACAGCTCTTCGCGCAGCTCGAAACTTGCCGGAGCAGCGGCCATTCTCGACATGCTCGATTGCAACACCGTACGCGCCTGATCGTGGTCGCCGCTGCGATCGAGCTCCATGGCAGTACGGCGATCGACCGCTGCCAGCCAACGCAGATAGGCCGCGTCAACCGTGGCATCCGTTGGCGTCGATCCAACGCTATCACCGGGCACGCGATCGAGATCGAGCAAGAAGTTGCCGTGATGCAGCGCGTCGCTTTCGGCGCTGAACCAGCGCGAGCGCACTTCGATCGTTTGGTGCGCGCCAACCCGGCCGCCATCGGACGTGAGGCGGATCAGCAGTTCGATCTCTTCGCTGAAGCCGAGATCTCCCGCGGAGATCGTCAGTCTCTCCCCCGTTTGCTCGTGTGGCAGTGCGCTCAATAGCTCGATTCGCACCGTCGGGGGCGCGATCACGTCCAGGCTGAAATCGAGCACCGATGCGGCGAGCATTTCACCAAGCTCGCGCTCGAAGAATCCCGGCAGTTGCCCAACCTCGGCGATGTACTGGAAATTGCCGCCCCCGGCCTCGGCCATTGAGGCAAGGAGATGCTCGTCAAACCCAGATCCGAATCCGAGCGTCGTGGTGCTAATGCCACGGCGGCGCAGCTCCATCGCGTGGCGCGTCAACACCGTCGCCCTCGTTTCCCCGACATTCGCCAACCCATCGGTGAGCAGAATCGCGCGTTTGCGGCGTCGATCGTCGTCCGGCTGGGTGGGAGCGTCGGCGAGCTGGCGGCAGCCGGTGAGCCAGCCATCAGCCAGCGCCGTCGATCCTCCCGATTCCACCGCGCGAATTGCCCGCGTGATTGACGTTACGGTCTCGTTGGTCATCGCTCGCAGCGCCGCAAGCACGGCAACTCGATCGTCGTACGTCACCACTGCCGCGCGGTCGGTATCGCTCAGGTGCGCGAGCGCCGCTATCGCTCCCGATTTTGCGCCTTCGAGCGGCGCGCCACTCATCGAGCCAGAGCGATCGATCACCAGGGCAACATCAACCGCATCGCGCGGTTGCGACGCAGCGCGTGCGGTGTGATTTTTCACCCGCACCAGAAGAACGACTTCATCCGGGGTTGTGGCAAGCACTGCACGGTTTAGCCGTGCTTCGATCGTCAGGGAATCGTTGGTATTCGTAAACATGGCGCGGTCCTTTCCGGCACTCGCGCCGCAATGCGCTAGTGCTCGTCGGGGCCAAGCACTCGCCTGGCCCACTCGATGAGCGCATCGATGCGCTCACGTTTTCGTAGATAGAGATCGTCGGCCACCGTCAGTTCGGCATCGCTGTTGATGGCAATCCGCCGCCAGCGCCGCTCTTCCGGCGCCGGGGGTGGCGCGGGAGCATGCGATCCGAGCGATTTCCGTCGAAGTGATGCCGAAACCGCCGGAGCTTGCTCGGCAAATCGCAGGTACTCACTGGCACTCGAGAGCGGCGCCGGCGATTCGAGAGCGTCACCACTCCACGCCAATTCGGCATCAGCCTCACCGGCCACTTCGAATTGGTCGTCCGCGTCTGAGCGCAACTGGGCGATCATCCCCGGCAGATCAGCATCATCAACCGACGCGATGCGTTTGCGAATTTCCCGGAGCGGCCAGAAGGCGTCTTTCAGCAAACCGATTACGATCAAGCGATCGAGATGCGCACGCCCGTAGTAGCTGCGGTGCCCACCCATAACCGGCGGACTCAGCAACCCCTCCGTGATGTAGTAGCGCACGGTGCGGGCAGATACTCCCGCCGCCTCGGCCAGCTCTGTTAGCGAATACCGCTCATCGTCCAACGTAGCTCCGATCTCGCCGATGCATCAGCACGCACATCATGACAGCAATACGTCATGATGTCAACATCTGCGAGACGCTGTCCGTTATCCGTCGTCCGTTTTCCGTAGCTCCGGACGACGGGCGACGCACCTACGGACAACGCTCGTCTACGACTCGCCCTCGATGCGCGTCCACTCGATCACATCATCGTCGAGAGGTTTGCTCAGCCAGAGATTGCCGTTGCTGGTGGGGATGGCGCGCTCGGGAAGACCGTATTCGATAAAGGGATCCTCTTCGATGAAGCCGAGCGATTCCGCCAATCGACCGGAGGCAACATTCGGCAGATCGCAATCCCAGGTCACCGCCAGCCCCAGCGATTCCGCGTGGGCGATGCACACCTGGCTCACGAGTTTCGCCAACCCACGCCGCTGCGCGAACGGCGCGGTACCAACGCCGATATTGACCTCGCGCTCGGTGATCCCCACCGCGTAGGCGGTACTGAGCAGATTGCCATCGCCATCGATGACGACAAATCCCCAGCCGTCACGCGCGAAGGCATCGTAGCCATCCCAGAGAATACCGATGACATCGGGAATATCGGCATCCACCCGCTCGGCCAGGGCAGCATCGAGCCGGGCGACGCGCAAATCGCTGCCGAGCCGGTCACGCCAGGTCGCCGCGGTGGCATACCCCTCCGGCGATAGGCGAAACGCGCGCCGGTCTTCGAGCGCCAGATCGGGCAATCGAGTTGGCAACGCATCGCGCCAGGATGCCGTCAGCGGGACAAATCCGTAAAACCAGCGGTAGAGATCGGAGCCATCAGGCGCATCGACCAGAAAATCACCGAGCGCTTCCGATGCGTCTCCAGCCAAAAAGAAATCGTAGGTGCGGGCCAGGATGGCGCTGGTCGGCCCGGTCGGGTGATCGAGATACAAACGCGACGGTACGCGACCATCGAATGCCGCCTCCCAGTAGGGACGATCGAAGCTCACCCCGGCAGCATCGAACAGTGCACGAGCGGCGAGCGATTTCGTGGCATCGGCGTGATAAACCGTCGGCATGATGCGTGCTCCTCAGGAGAGGGGATCGTTTGGCCCCAGGAGAACCGGTGTCTCCCCGGCCAAACAACCGGTGTCGAGCGTTTTGTCCGGATTCTGCACGAAGGCGCTCGCAATGTCCCGCGCACACTCCGACCAGCGCGCGGTGGCATGGCCAGCCGAGGGCACATTCACCAGCGTGGCATCCGGCAGCGCCTCCGCAGCCTCCGCCGACCACGACGGGGCGGTGGTGCCATCGAATTCACCGGCCAGAATCAGCGTCGGGATCTCAGCGGTCGGCGGAGCGGTATCCAGCGGTTCCGATTCGATTCCCAGCGCCTCGCACTGCGCGAAGAGTGTGACCGCGCTGCGGTACGGGGTCTGGGTGCGCAACGGAGATGCTGGCGCATCCTCGTTCGCCTGCGCGATATCGTCGAGCGTTACGGCCTTCGCTTCATCGTTGCACAGCACCACGGTGCGCATCGCCAGCGAAAGCGCCAGCCGGGCATCCCTGGGATCGTTCAGGGTTTCGAACGTCGTTTCAGTCAAGCTGGGCGGAATTTCCCGTTTCACCGGTGGGGGATAGCTGCCGGAAAGCAGCGCGATCGCCACGGTCGTTTTGCCCTGCTCGAGATCAGCGATCGCGCGAGGGATCGAACCGGCGACCAGCGGGTTGTTCGGCAGCACCGCGGTGAGCAGCCGCACCAGCGCCGCACCATCGAGCCCACGGCGCAACCCGGCGTGTAACGCGTCGTCATTCGATACGCGCAACGGTTTGGCGTTGAGCTGCTCGATCAGCGCCAGGGCGCGCTCCTCCAGATCGGGATAGGCGCGATTGCAGGCGCGATCCTGCGCGCACCAGGCGAAGAGTTGCGCGGCTGGTTCCGTTTCGAGCTCGGCGAAGCGGGCGAGACGGCGAATCCCCAGCGGCAACGGCGAATCGAGCACCGCCGCGCGCACTCGCTCAGGGAAGGCGCGCATGATCGCCATCGCTACGCGACCGCCATAGGAGGTCCCCCAGAGCGTCGCCTGATCGTAGCCGAGCGCGTTCAGTACCTCGATGCTGTCACGCGCGATCGTTTCGGTGGTGAAGGTGGAGAGATCGATCCCCTGCTCGGCGTATCCCTTCCAGCATTCGGGGTACCCGAGCGCGGCGGTGCCAAGCGCGTAATCGTAGACATCCTCGATCGTGGCGTCGTTTTCCGGCGCAGCCGGGTAGGGTGTGCCGGAGGCGCCGGCTTGCTGCGCCGCCGCCGATTGGTACGACCCGCATTCGAGATAACCGGAGTAGCCAGAGCCACGCTGGTCGTAGAGGATGACATCGCGCTCCTTGCGCGCCTCCACAAGAATGTTGCGGTTCGTATCGGCCACGATCAGCGCGCTGGCACCCGGTCCACCCTCCAACCAGAGAATCGGATCGTCCTTGACCACGCGCCCGGTGGCGTGAAGCACCGCCACGGCCAGCTCGATCGTGCCCGATCCATCCTGATAGGACATCGGCACGGTGACGTACCCGCATTCGTAGGTTGTGCCCTCTTTTTCCGGCGCCGGCAGGGTAAACGGGCAGGCGGACGGCTCAAATGCCGTGTCGGGAAGCGGTGTCGCCGCAGGTTCAGATTGCGCGTGCACCGGCAATCCCGGCAACAGCAGCGTCAGTACCAGCAAGATCGTTCGCCATCGTCGCACCCTGCGGTTTCCTCCCGGCGCATAGTTGCGCCCGCGTAGCACCCAGCCGACCCTAGCCGTCCGTTCGCAGCAGCGTCAAGCGACACCACAACCGTCCGATGTGCGTTCTGGGGTATGGGGAGCGCGGTATGCTCTCCGCTGATCGGTTCGACGGGTCCCGGGTCTGAGCCGGTCAGTCGCATTCAAGGAGTACCCCGCAATGGTCAAACGTCCCGCAGTACGCGCCATTCTTGCGTTCGTTACCGTGCTCGCGCTGCTGGTGCCCACGATCGTCTCGTTCCGCGACGCCGGAGCCAGCCAGCAATCGAACAGCACCCCCTCCGGTATCAATCTCTACTTCTACCGCGCCGGGTTGATCGGGGTGGCTCACCGCCAAACGACCGAATTGGCCCAGGACACCTCGATTTACGATGCGTCGTTGATGAGCCTCTTCCGTGGTCTCGCCGATGACGAGCTCGCCGCCGGGTTGACGACATCTCTCCCGGCAAATCTCTCGCTCGCGTCATCGGTGACCGTGGACAATTCCGGGACCGCCACGATCAATCTCAGCAGCGAGTTCACTCAGGGCAAGCAGGAAAACCTGCAGGTCAGCGACGACATGCTCGGGCAGCGCATGGCGCAAATCGTCTACACCCTGACCCAGTTCCCAGAAATCACCGGCGTGACCTTCCAGGTTGCCGGCGAGGCGATCCCGGCCCGCGATAGCGATGGCGCCACCGCCAGCAAACCGGTGACCCGCGCCGATTACGAATCGCTCACCCCGGCGATCCTGGTGGAAACCCCGGGCGTGTGGGATCGCTTCGAGATCCCGCTCCGCCTCACCGGCAGTGCCAACACCTTCGAGGCGAATGTGGAGTATCGCCTCACCGATGCCCGGGGCCAGGTCGTGGTGGAGGGGCATTTCAGCGCCACCTCCGGTACCGGCACGCGCGGCACCTTCGATGAAACCATCCCCTTCGAGGTGACCCGACAGGGACGCGCCACGCTGGTGCTCTTCGAATCGTCGGCAGCCGATGGCACGCCGACCAATGTCGTCGCCATCCCGATCGAAATCGTCCGCCCGAAGGAGGCCACGGCGACGGTGACCGCAACCGCCACGGCTACCCGCACCATCCCGCCAATTCCTACGGCTACCCGGGTACCGAGCACGCCAACTCCGACCGCAACCGTCCCAGCGCCAACCAGCACCCCGCAGCCGACAAACACGCCGGTCCCCACGAATACGCCCCAACCGACCAATACCCCGGTGCCGACAAACACGCCGACGGCAACCGCCACGCCTTCGCCGACCGCGACGAGCACCGAGACAGCGACCGCGACCGCGACACCGACGGAAAGCCCATCCGCCACCCCGGTAGCGAACGGCTCGATCGCCTTGCAGCTCTTCAGCTGCCCATCGGCCACCCCGATCGCCTCGGGTGAGAACCCGACCGGATGCACCCCCTTCACCGGCACGATCAAGCTCGAACTGAGCGGCGGCGATCTCTCGAAACCGCTGACACTGGACGACGCAACGAAGAGCACCGATCCGCAGAGCGGCAACACGATCTACACCTTCGCCAATCTGCCGTTCGACACCTACACCCTCACCCTGCCGGAGAACCAGAGCGCGTCCGCGATCTTCATCACGCCAACCAGCCAGGTTTCGCCCAACCAGGACGGTAGTTACGACCTGACGATTGACGAGCAGCACCCCGAATTGGAGCTCGATGTCGATCTGATGCAGCCGTAACCGGCAATCGCACAAACAGGGGAGCGCTCGATCGAGCGCTCCCCTGTTTTCTTTGCACCGCCGCGCCAACGATAATGACCGGAAGTGAGAGCGGGGGTCGGGTGACAGGCAGCGACAACAACACAGATAACGCACCAGCATCGATCGCACCGGTGGTCGGTACGATCGTCCACGCCACCGGTGCGCCCGGGCGCATCCAATCGATCGGCGAGGCGGCGATCACCGGCAAGCAATTACTCGATCTCCATCCCTACTACGGTCCGGTGGTGCACGATCAGCCGCTGCTGGCAATCGATCGCGTGCGCTACACCGGCGAGGCCATCGCGCTCCTCGCCGGGGATGCGGCGATTCCCGCATTGGAAACGGAATCGCTCGCACCCAGCGCCACGGGCGCGAAACGGGGCGATCCCGCGCTCGTGCACGTGACCGACCTCCTTGAAAAGGGAGATGCCGGCGGCGAACTCACGCTCGAAACCGCGCGCACCAATCTGCTGCTGCGGCAATTTGCGCCCGGAGCTGCCAGTACCTCCGGGCATCGCTCGCGCGAAATCACCATCGCTCGCCCGCTGAACGACGCCCACGCTCCCATCTCCGCCACCGCCTCCTGGTCAGCGGAGGAGATTGTGATCGGCACCAGCGCACCCGATCACGGCGAAATTCGCCGCGAGCTCAGTTCGATCACCGGGAGAGCGCTGCCCGAATTCCGTTTCGAATCGCTGCCCGAACGGCATCTGTCGCTGCCCGGCGCGATCGGATTGGAAGCGCTGGCGCTGGCCGCATCCCGCTTTCTCAACCAACCGGTTCGCCTGCAAACCAGCCGCGCCGCGTTCAATTGGAGCGGACCGCGTGCCTGGATCACCTGGGATAGCGCCGGCAATGCCCGCCTGATCGTCGACGCTGGAGCAGTGGCTGGTTATCTGCCGCTCTGGCTCGAAGAGTTCGCCCGGCAGGTGGCGGAACGCACCGTTCGCGGAGCCACCGTTACCGCCGAGCTGGTCTATTCCGAGCACCCGCCGGTTGCGGCGAGCAAACAGGAGTGGGTGAGCGCGATCGGCGAGGCGCTGGAATCGAGCCCGTCATGACCGCCGATCTCCTGCTCGATTGCCGCGGCGTGAGCAAACGCTTCGGCTCGGTGAATGCCAACGACGCGGTCGATTTCACGGTTCGCCCCGGCGAAATTCACGCCCTGCTCGGCGAAAACGGCGCCGGCAAAACCACCCTGCTCTCGATTCTCGGCGGGCTCTACCAACCGGACGGCGGCGCCATCGCGATGAGTGGCGATCCGGTGCGTTTCCGCGCGCCGATCGACGCCATCCGGCACGGTATCGGCACCGTGCACCAGCACTTCACCCTCGCCAATACCCTCACCGTGCTGGAGAACATCGCCCTCGGGCTCGATCGCGGCCTGAAACTCGATCTCGTGCAGGTGCGCGAACGCGCTACTCCCGCCCTGACCACCTTCGGATTGCTCGATCGTGTCGACGACGAGGTGCGCTATCTTTCGCTCGGCGAACGGCAGCGGCTGGAGATCGTGAAAGCGCTGGTGCGCGGTTCGCGCGTGCTGCTGCTCGATGAGCCGACCTCGATTCTCAGTCCCGGCGAAACGGACGGGCTCTTCGCCGCCCTGCGCCACCTCGCCGCGCAGGGGGTGGGGATCGTCATCGTCACTCACAAACTGAACGAAGCGCTGGCAATCAGCGACCGCATCACCGTGCTGCGGCGCGGACGGGTGACCGGTAATCTCGATCGCGGTGAACTCACGTCGATCTCCCGCGAGGATGCCACCGCGCGGATTCTCGGGCTGATGTTCGCCACCGCGGCGCCATCCTCGTTGCTCCACACACCAGCCGACAATTCGCACCGCCCGCTGCTCCGTCTGGAGCACATCTCCGCGCTCAGCGATCGCGATCTTCCCGCACTCACCGACATCACCTTCGATCTGCGCGGCGGCGAAGTCACCGGATTGGCGGGGGTGGACGGCAACGGGCAGCGCGAGCTCGCCGAAGTCATCGGCGGTCAGCGCGAGATTCGCGGCGGGCATCTCTTCTTCCTCGACGCCGAGATCAGCAAGATCGGCGTGGGCGGACGGCGGCGGCGCGGGCTACGCTATCTCACCGACGACCGCCTCGGCGAAGGGTCAGTGGCCGATCTCAGCGTCGCCGAGAATCTCGCGCTCACCGCGCTGCAGGATGGCATTCGCCTCGATCGCCGCGCTATGAAAGCGCAGGCCGAGCAGCTGATGACGCAATTCGATATCCGCGCGCCCTCACCCGATGCACGCCTGGGCGATCTCTCAGGCGGCAATATTCAGAAAGCGCTCCTGGCTCGCGAACTGGCGCAGAATCCGAAAGTGCTGGTGGCGAGTAAACCGACGCACGGGCTCGATACCCGCACCGCCACCACCGTGCGCGAGCGCTTGCGCGCCCACGCCGATGCCGGCAACGCGGTGCTGCTGATCGAGAGCGACCTCGACGATCTCCTCACCCTCTGCGATGTTCTGGTCGTGCTGGCGCACGGGCGGATCGCCGGGCGATTCGAGCGCCACGAGATCGACGTCGCCGAAATCGAGCGGCTGATGGTCAGCGCGGCATGACGGAAGAACGACGGTTTCAGCCAGCCATGCTGGCCCCAATCGCCACCTCGTTACTGGCGCTGGCGGCCGCGCTGGTGCTCGGTGCGCTGCTGCTTTGGGCGCGGGGCAAGGATCCCTGGCTGACCTATCGGCTCACCGTCGAGCGCGGTATCGGCACCTCCTACGGGTTGACCGAGGCGGCGGTGAAAATGGCGCCGCTGCTACTGGTCGGCGCCGGGCTGCTGGTGGCACTGCGTGGTGGTGTCTGGAATATCGGGGTCGATGGCCAGCTCCTGATCGGCGCCTTCTTTTCCGGATTGATCACGCCGGAGCTGCTCGATCACACCGGCAAAGCGATCGCGCTTCCGGTCGGCATGATCGCCGGGATTGCCGGTGGCGCGCTCTGGGCGGCTGGGCCGGCCCTGCTGCGTGCCTGGTTCGGGCTGAACGAAATCATCACCACCCTGATGCTGAACTACCTCGCGATCAATTTCACCGCCTGGCTGGTGAAAGGCCCGGCAAAAGATTCGAGCGTGGTCGCGCCGCAAACCCGCAAGGTCGCGGTGGCCGATCGCCTACCCGATATCCCTGGCACCGATATCCACATCGGGGTATTGGTGGCGCTCGCAGTGGTGCTGGCGGTGACCTGGCTCTACCGCGGCAGCATCATGGGCTTCATGCTCGAAGTGATGGGGAAAAACCGTACTGCCGCGGTCTACGCGGGCTATCCGGTACGCCGTCTCACCGCCGCCGCTCTTCTGATAAGCGGCGCGATGGCGGGTTTGGCGGGCGCGAATGATGTTCTCGGCGTGCAGGGCGTCTTCAAAGGCAACTGGAATCCCGGTTACGGATTTGCCGCCTTCGCGCTGGTCTACCTGGCGCGCACCCGTCCCCTGGCGCTGATTCCGGCGGCGGCGTTTCTCGCATCGCTGACCATCGGTGGCGAGCTTGCCTCGCGCCCGGCAAACGTGCCGACCTCCTTCGTGCAGGTACTGGAGGGGCTGATTCTCGTCTGCCTGGCGATCGCGGCGGCGCTGGAGCGACGCTGGCGCTTCAATCGCCGTCCCGCGGTTACCGCCCCAGATCCTCTTCCGGCGTCCACTCCGGCGGAGGCGGCATCGTGACGATTCATGGAGTAGCCGTTTCCGATCTCATTCAGGCGGTGCTCGCCGCCACCCTGCTGGCGGCCACCCCGCTGATCTACGCCGCGCTCGGTGAGGCGGTGGCGGAGCGCGCCGGTCTGCTCAACCTCGGTATTGAAGGCATGATGCTGAGCGGCGCCTTTGCCGGGTTTTACTCCGCCTATCAATGGGAGCGCGCCTGGCTCGGTGTGCTCGCCGGAGTTGGCGCGGGACTCGGGCTCGGGTTAGTGTTCGGATTCCTGACCATTACTCTGCGCGCCGATCAGACGCTGGTGGGACTGGCGATCACGATCTTCGGCGGCGGCATCACCGCCTTTCTCTACCGCGACCTCCTGTCCGGCACGAATCCGTCAGCGAACGTGCATCCGCTGAAGTTGAGCGTGCCGTTGCTGCGCGATATTCCCGCGATCGGCAAACCGCTGTTTCACCAACCGGTGTTGCTCTATCTCGCCTTCGCCATGGTGCCGATCACCGCGCTCTTCCTGCGCAAAACCGCGATCGGCCTGGCGATTCGCGCTGCCGGTGACAATCCCTTCGCGGTCGATGCCGCCGGGGTGAGCGTGGCACGCACCCGCTATCTCGCGATCGCGATCGGCGGCGCGATGGCGGGCATGGCCGGCGCCTTCATGGCGGCGGTCGATCTCAAAGTGTTTCAGGACGGGATGACGGTGGGGCAGGGTTTCATCGCGCTGGCGCTGGCCATGCTCGGCCGCTGGACCCCCTGGCGGATTCTCATCGGCGCGCTCGTGTTCGGCCTGCTCGATTCGATCGGCACCGGGCTGCAACTCGCCGGGATCAACATCCGCAGCGAATTCCTCGGCATGCTCCCCTACCTGGGAATCGTCATCGCGCTCATCGTTCTCGCCGGCCGCGTGGCACTGCCCGCCGCCTTAGGAACGGCGTACGAGCGAGGGCGACGCTGAGCGACGTTATCCGTTTTCCGTCGCCCGTTATCCGTAACTACGGACGACGGAAAACGGACGACGCTGCTAGTGCCGGTATGTCAGTAACGCGCCCATTTCGCCGCGATGCTCGGCTTCGTGCTGCATCAGGTGGTGCAGGGTCCAGCGTGGGGAGATGGTGTAACTCCACTCCGGGTAGTCGCGCTCGAATTCGAAATCGCTGAGCGGCATCTGAGAAAAATGATCGATCAATTGCCAGCGCACGGCATCGAGACGCGCGATGTGCTCGTGGATCGGCGCCCCAATCACCGGCCAAAGCCGCCCCGACTCGTCACGATCGGGGAAGGGGAGCAGCGATTGCAATTCCGGCAGGTAGACATCGTGCCCCATGACATCGATGTAGAGGTAGTCCGCCTCGATCAACGCGATGTGATAGAGCAGCGTGCCGATGCTATTAGGAAACCCCGGCGGCTGGGCATCAATCGCCTGCTGATCGAGATTGATCACCATTCGCTTGGTGCGTTGCCGCGTTTCTTCGAGCGCACCAAGCCAATGCCCGATCTCCGGTTCGCGCGAGGGAATGGGAAAGATGGTGCGGCGGGTCAGTTCACGCATGACTGTTCGCCCTTGTCTCATGCCGGTGATGCGTATTTCCCCGCATCGTACGACGAAATGATTGAAAAACGCGAAGATTAAGCCGGTTCCGCTTTCCCGCGCTACCAGCTAGAATGAATGCGCGCGCCGCCCGCACGAGGAGTCATCATGTCGTTTGTCCGGCGATCCCGTCGTCTGGTTCTGCTCGTCTCGCTCATCGCTCTGCTTCAGGGACCACTGGCGGTTATCGCCCAAACCCCGCAACCGACGGTCGACAAAATCGGGCTGGTCACCCCAGCTAGCCGCACCAATCAGGGATGGGATCAACAGGCAGCCGATGCGCTGACCGCGATCTCTTCCGAGCGGGGCATCACTCCCGATATCGCGGAAAACGCCGGCTACGACGACATCACCCCGATCCTGAAAGATTTCGAGGCGAATGGCGATCAGCTGATCATCTGCCACGCCAGCGGCTACCAAACTGTTTGCCCGGAATTTGCCGAGGAATCAGGCATTCCGGTTGCGGTGATCGAGAATCCGGGCGCGGTGAAACCGGGGTTGATCTCCGATATCGAAACGCAGGCGCAGGAAGTCGCCTATCTCGCCGGATACCTCGCCGGGAAGGTGACCACCACCGGCACAGTCGCTATCGTCACCTCGGGTGAGCCACCGACCTGGAACTACATGTCGGTCGGATTTGCCGAGGGGCTGCACGCCAGCAAACCGGATGCCACCTTGCTCTACAGCGTGATCGGTGAAGCCGCCTACGACGATGTTTCCGGCGCTAAGCGTGTGACCGAGCAGGCGCTTACCGCCGGAGCCGACATCATTTTCGGCATGGGCGACGGCGCGTCGTTCGGCATGATCCAGGCGGTGGATGAGCACAATCAGGCGGCGGGCGCCGATGGGCAAAAAGCCTGGTTCATTGATGTGATCGGTGACAAAAGCGCCGATCACGGCAACGTGCTGCTCACCTCGGTGCTCTTCGATTACACCAATGTCTACAACCAGATGATCAACGATCTGGCCACCGGCGCCTTCGGTCAGGTCTACACCCTCGACGTCAAAAACGGCGGGGTGCGCCTGCTCGATCTCCCCGATTGGGTCTCCCAGGAGATCAAAGACGATGTCGCCAAGCAGCAACAGGCGATCGTCGATGGCACGATCAAGGTCTCTGCAATCGCTGATTCAGCCGGTATGAAAGCCCGTTTGGACGAGCTGTTCCCGCGGTAGGCCCTCACCCCGCCTGTTACGCAGGACCCCTCTCCCACTGCGGTAGGCGAGGGGACGAACCGAGATCGTGATCTCGGTTCGCGAGGTCCTGGGGTTCCGACCCCAGGCTACGAAATAAACGCTCCTCCAGAGCTCCGAAGCGATTCCGTACCCTCTCCGAGTATTGGGAGAGGGTGGTCCGAAGGACCGGGTGAGGGGAGTGGCGACGCGAATATTTGCGTTATCGACAGCCCTCAAACGACAGATGGACGCTCGTCCAGAGCTATGAAAAACGCACGGCCCGGATCATCTGATCCGGGCCGTTCCCCTCTCCTACCGCAGTGGGAGAGGGGT
>JAESFN010000845.1_pt1 | contig 19685 bp, 17 predicted proteins | sample 9269411 | NCBI WGS metagenome assembly JAESFN01 (sample SAMN14505399, study PRJNA617100) | algae metagenome | isolation source: Iphinoe sp. HA4291-MV1 and co-occurring heterotrophs from trail next to... | place: USA: Maunawili Falls, Hawaii | collected 2009-07-25
TGCCGCCGGTGGCCGATTCTCCGCTGCTAGCACCCCCGGTGATGCCTCGTCGGCCTGAGCACCTCGCGTTCAACCTGCAAACCGCTGCAGCGGCCGACGACGATCAGCCAAGCGACTCGGATTCAGACGCGTCAAAGTCCGGCGACGACGAAGATCCGTTCCTCTTCCCGTTCCTCAACTCGCTGATCGACGAGGATGGCTGGGATGATGAGGCCGATCCCGCGGTGGCGCAGGCGGAGCGCCTAGCGAATCGCGAGAAGGCCGACATTGGCGATCCGGGCCCCGACACGGTCAACTTTCCCAACGGTCCGTACACGCTGCCCAAGGGGCGCATGTACATCGAGAACTCGCCGCTCGGCTACTATCTGGGACCGCCTGGGCAGCCGAACACCTACCAGTGGGAGTTCTTGATCCGCTACGGTCTGACCGACAACCTCGAGTTCCGCATCTTCTCGAATGGCCTGACGATCGAGAGCAACCCCACGCCGACGAGCGGCTTCTCGCCGCTGGCGTTCGATCTGAAGATCCATTGCTGGGAGCAGAACAAGACCTACTGGCTGCCGGCGATGGGCATCGAGATCTACATTCAAACGGGCTTCGGCTCCCCGGCCTTCGATGCGGGCACTCAGCCGGCCCTGAGCCTACTGTTCGATCAGACGCTGCCAGGCGAGATCGAGTTCAACTACGCCTTCAGCATGACCGGCTTGCGCGACGACATCGAAGAGATCGTCTACCAGTTCGGCTTCCAGTGGGCGTTCCAGCGGGCCCTGACCGACGAGGTCGACGTGTTCGTCCACGGCTTTTATAACGACGCCGCCGTGCCGCGCGTGCCGTTCCCGGATCAACTCGAGCCGGGCGTGGTGATTCCCAACGTCAATGTCGTGGGCGCCGGGGCGCTCTGGACGGTGAACGATCGGCTCGCAGTGTGGGGCAGCGGCAACGCCGGCACGACCGACCAAGCGCCGCCGCTCATCGGCCTGGCAGGCTTCGCCGTGGCGTTCTAGCCCGGCGTCAGCCCAATACCTTGCCGACTTCGTCGCGGATCGACTGCTCGATTTTGCCTTTGAACATCATGGCCGCCAGCGGCAGGTCTCCCTTGAGCCGCACTTGATCGGGGCTGACCGTGGCCGCGCCTTTGATCTTGAAGCCGTAGGTGGTGAAGCTGAAATCGAGCACGTTGCCCGTCCAGGTCTCCTGCAGGTTGCTCACCTGATCGGGAAACCGTTGGCCGATCTTTTCTACGAAGCCCTTGAGCCGATCGATGGCCTGCTCCTGCCCCAAGGCATGAGGCGCGGTGATGTCGAAACCTGGCATGCTAGCGTCATCCTTTCTGCAAGTCCGCCCGAAGCCCAACGCCCGCCATAGCCTGCCGCGGCGCGAAGAGGTCCATTTTGCCCGCGCAGGCCGGCGAACGCCACCGCGTAGTTTGAAAAGCTGCTCCCTTTAGACGACGACCAGGGTACTATCTGGGGAATAGCTGCTTCGTCCGCCCGAGTGGGGCGGCAAATTGCGAACCACGAGAAACGCAGGCCGCATGCGAACCGTTCGAAAGATTCTGTCGGCCTTGGTGCTGCTGGGGCTCATCGGCGCGACCGTCGCCGCGGGGGTGACGGTGTGGACGACGCGGCTGCCCGACCCCGAGGCGGCCGACGAGCGCGACCTGGCGCGGTGGCTCGTCACCCGCGATCTGGCGGCGGAACCGGTCGGCATGCGGACCAAGCTGCTGCGGCGGCTAGAGATCGAGCTGCGCCGCGGCCCCAATCTGGCCGATCTCCACAGCCAACTCACGCCTGAACAGCGTCAAACGCTCTGGTCGAACATCGAAACCTTGGCTTGGGAATGGCTACGCGAGCAGTCGGTCGTCTACGCGGGGCTGCCCCCAGGGCAAGGGGGCGCGTTTGTGGACAAACAGTTGGCGTTTGTCGAAGCCTGGCCCGTCCGCGACGCCAGCGCCGCCAACACGAAGGAAATTGGCGGGGGGCTGCGACCGCTGCTCAAGAAGCTCGAGCAGCGAATCGACAAAACCCCCAAACCGGAACGAGATCAAGTGCGGCAGTTCGTGCTGGCCATTCAGACGCGCATTTTTCTGCGAACGCTGAAGGGGGCAGGCGGACTAAGAATGCCTCAGGGATAGCCCCGGCCTCCGACCGCAGTCGAAGGCATCCAGCACGCAGGCAAACGCCCCCGCCAAGAGACGCTTAGTCGAAGTCGCTTTCGCACTCATCGAGCCCGAACAAATCGAAGCCTTCGAGCTGGGCGAAGCCGGCCAGTTGCTCGAAGTCGGCACAATCCGAGGGATGCCACAGCGGCAGCCCCTGGCGAGCGCGATCCGCCAAGACATCGATCTTTTCACGCGTGCCAGGCAGTGCGCGGGTGGCGCGGTACTGCTGCTGATCCATCTCACGCGGTTCAAAATCCCAGAGCCCCAACTTGATGGCGTCTAGAATCGAGTTCGGCACCGTTCCAACTCCTTCACAAGGCAGTAATCGGGAATGGACGAACGTGCAGCGGGTCGTTCCGAGGCCCACATCAAAGCAACCTCGGTCGATCGGCGAGTATTCTCTCTGCGGCGGCGCGAGTCAAGCAATTTCGCGCGCGGTTTTTTTGGACCCTGCGCGCATGACCTGCATCAATTCCAGTAACCGCGGACCGTGCAACGCCGCCGCGCGATTCGTTTCGCACACGGCGCCGCGCACCGCGAGGTAATCGGCGCCGGTCGACTGCACGCGTGGCACGTCGTCGCGCTGTAGCGATCCCGCGACGACCGCAAGCATACCACGCTGCTGCGCGCCGTCTACAAAAGCAACGACTTCGTCGAGGCTCCACCAAGCAAAGAGGCCGCGCGAATCTTTGACGAAGGTATCGACCAGCGCTGCGCGGCAACCTGCATCGCGCGCGGCAGACAACACCTCGGCCGCCGGCGGGGCCTGCGCGGCTACGTGATCGGCATAAACGACCGACACGCGCTGCACGCTGCTCGGCAAACGATCGAGCGCACGCTGCCACCGCGGTTGCCACGCTTCTTGCGCCATACCGGCGAGCCCTAGTTTCGCGAAGCGAAACGCCGGCGGCAGTTCCGTGGTGATGCGGTCGTCCCAGTCGCGCAGTTCACCCAGCGCCGCGCTGAGCGGCGCCTGATCGGCCAGTTCAGCGATTTCACGCCACACCGCCGCGGTAGCTCGCCCGAGCGAGCCCGTGTTCGGCTCCTTGACATCGATCAGGTCGACGCCGGCCTCGACGGCCAGGCAAGCTTCTTGCCATGACCGCACGCTTACAAGCAGTTTGGTCATGCCTGCGCCCCGCTGCGCTCGCGCCGCGCCTTGGCCAAGCGCTCATTGAGCGAGTTGACCAGCGCCAGATCGAGCGGCTCGCAAAACGCGCCACGCAGCCGCACGTAATGGTCGCACCAGCCGGCCAGGGCCCGATTCGTCGGGCGGTCGGCAAGATCCTGAGCCGCGTCGGCCAGCTTGATCACGAGCGTCGCCGCTTCGACCGGTCGCCCACCGATCGAGACCGGCAGCTCGCCCGTGCCGAGGAGAAAACCCTCGACGCTCTCGAACGGGGCGGCCTCGGCGCCGAACCAGCGCACACGCAGCCACAGGCAATTGCCCCGTTCAGAAATCCGCGGACGCGTGGAGATTGCCGCGGCGGCCAGAGCCAAGATACAGGCCATGGCACCCAGACTGAGCAGCCCGAATCCGACGGGACCGTTCGCGCCTACCATCGCCAGCGCAAACGCGATCACAGCCACACCGGCGACTAGGAGCGACCCCGCCAGCAGCACCGCGGGGCGTGGATTGGCGCGAAGCCAAACACAAGAGGGCACGAAGAACGACTCGAGGTTAAGGAAGGGGTGGGTTCCTGTCAGCCGCGGGACCCGGCCGGAAGCCCTACCATGGTACTGCCATGGTTTTGCCCTTGCCATTGGCCGCGGTCGGTCGTTTTCTGAAGGACGCCCCAGCGGGCGATTCTGGCCGCCCATCCTGCGCACGCAACGTTCCCATGACGCACGAACCGTTCTCCTCCCCTACGCCCAACCGAACCGTGTCGCTCGCGATTGGCGCGGTGCTCGTGGCCTATCTGCTGGCCGCGGCGTTGGGCTGGCCGCAAGCGGCCACGCGTCGCATTGCCGATGCTGCGTATGCTCCCGCAGAAGTTGCGCATAGCGCCGCTGACGAACCAGACGCTGCGGCCGACGCTGCGCCCGCGCGGCCGCCGGCCTGGACGGCCATCCCGTTTGTCCTGTTGCTCGGCGCGATCGCCGCGTTCCCGCTCGTGCCTGGGATCGAGCACTGGTGGGAGAGCAACCTGCACCGTCTCTATGTAGCGGTGGGCTTAGGACTGCTCACGCTGCTGTACTTCTTACTGCTGCATGAACTTCCCGTCGAAGGACACTGGCCGGCTCACTATGTCGTGCCGCCGGGCACAGGTCCGCAGTGGTCGGGCGTGCGCGCGGTGCTCGAAAACGCGCTGCTCAACGAGTATGTGCCGTTCATCGTGCTGCTGTTCAGCCTGTACACGATCGCCGGCGGGATTCGCATCACCGGCGACTTACCGGCGCGGCCCAGCACGAACGCCGGTTTCTTGGCGACCGGCGCGCTGCTCGCGAGCTTCTTGGGCACGACCGGCGCGGCGATGTTGCTGGTGCGGCCGCTCTTGGAAACGAACGCCCAGCGGAAGCACGTCCGCCACACCGTGGTGTTCTTCATCTTCATGGTCTGCAACTGCGGAGGCATGCTGCTCCCGATCGGCGATCCCCCCTTGTTCCTTGGCTATCTCAAGGGGGTGCCGTTTTTGTGGACCCTCACGCTCTGGCAGCCGTGGCTGTTCGTCAACGGCGTGTTGTTGGCCATCTATTACTTGGCCGATCGCCTGGTCTTCTATCCGCGCGAGGCGCGGCGCGACCTGAAGCGCGATCAAACGCAGGTTCGGCGGCTGCGGATCGATGGACTGGCGATCAATGGGCCGCTGCTGGTAGCCGTGATCGTGGCGGTGGCGCTCCTCGATCCGAGCAAGACCATTCCCGGCACGAGTTGGCAGCCGTGGCTCTATTTGCGCGAGGCGGTGCTGCTCGGGCTGGTCGCCGCGTCACTCGCATTCGGACCGGCAGCCGTGCGCGAGGCGAACCGGTTTACCTTCGGCGCCATTCTCGAGGTCGCGGCCTTGTTCCTCGGCATCTTCATCACCATGCAGCCGGTGCTCTCGATTCTGCATGTCGAAGGGCCGCGGCTCGGCATCAATACGCCGGCGGCCTTCTTCTGGACCACCGGAAGTTTGTCGGCGGTGCTCGACAACGCGCCGACGTACCTGGTGTTCTTCGAGACGGCTGCCACGCTCGAAGGCCCAAATCGCGTGGCGGGAGTGCCCGCCGCGTTGCTCGCGGCCGTGAGCTTGGGGGCCGTGTTCATGGGGGCGATGACCTACATCGGCAACGGCCCGAACTTCATGGTCAAAGCGATCGCCGAGCAGACCGGCGTCAAGATGCCAAGCTTCTTTGGCTACATGGCCTATAGCGTCGGCGTGTTGCTGCCTGTGCTCGCGTTGTGCGTGTGGCTCTTTCTGTAGCGGCTGCCCGGGCGCTCTCCTTGCTGCAGAGGGGGCGACGAGGCGTATGAATTGATTTGCGTGCTAGCCTCTCTAAAAGGGGGAGGGCAATCGCCCTGCGTTTAGCAGGGTTTCCCCTGGCTCGAGCGAGAGTTTCCGTTTGACAGCCATATCCGGTGGGGCTTGGCACGATGATCGTGCGTGATCTGAAAGCAGTGGAATCGCGGTTTTCCTCGCTCGTGCGTCGTTGGTTGGCGGGTGAAGGCGGCAGCGCGATCGTCGAACACGCACTCCTGCTCGCACTGCTGGCCAGCGGGCTGATCGTCGGCGCACAGTTCGTCGGCTGGTCCACCAGCAATGCGCTCGGTCGTTTGGATCTGCAAACGGCTGCCGTGCGCGACGGTGGCGAAGACGCGGCAAACGCGGGCGAAGTCCGCGTGGCCATGGCGGACGACGCTTCCGACGCCCCTCGCTTCGACTGGATGGATGTGGCCACGACGGCCGGACTGCTGCTCGCGATCGCCGCGTGCGGCGGCGCCTGGCGCTTCGTTCGCAAGGAGCGGCGCATCCAGCAACTGCAGGCACAGCCTGAGGAAGAGGTCGCCGCCGACGATCCCGCGCAAGTTTTGCTGCACGAGAAGCGGCGCAAGATTCAATTGGCCTTGGCAGCCGATCCGAGCGCGCTCTTCGACAGCCGGCTGCAGGTCAGCCACCTGATGACCGATCGCGTCGAGGCGGTGAAGCCCGAGGCGTCGCTCACGCGGGTTCACGAGGTGATGCGGACCGGTCGCCGCCGCCACTTGCCGGTCTGCGAAGCGAGCGGCAAACTCGTCGGCATCATCAGCGATCGCGATCTGCGGAAGCCAGGAAAATGCGCGGCCGACATCATGACCGCCAATCCTTGCACCGTGGCCCCCGACATGCTGATCGTGCCCACGGTCACGCTGCTGCTCAATCACCGCATTTCGTGTGTGCCGGTGGTGCAGAACGACAAGCTCTGCGGCCTGGTCACCACGACCGACCTGCTCATGTCGCTGCAGGGCGCGCTCCAGGCATTGCAGAAGATGCCCAACGCGGTGAAGGCCATGGCGGCCGTGGCGATCAGCGAAACGCCGCAATCGATGCGGGCCGAAGCGGAGAAGCCGCGGCCGGTTTCGGCTGGCTAGCAGGGCGACACCTGTTTTCAGCCGGAAATGCGGTGCGTCTTAATCTCGCGCTCTAAATGCTGCACACGCTCGCGATCGAGCCGCGCAGGCAGGAGCTGCGCCGCGTTGTTGGCCGCCGCGGCCATGGCAAACGGCACCGCCGACGGGATCTTGCGTCCCTCGGCGATCGCAACCGCTAGCCCGGCAGCCAGGCAATCGCCGCAGCCGATTGGGTTCACCGTGGGCACGCGCACCGGCGCAAAGCGATAGACCTCCGTGGCGCTCGCGGCCCACACATCGCGCTGGCCGTCGGTGATAATGACCCACTGGGCCCCACGCTCCACCAACTCTCGCATGGCGCTCAGCAGGTCGGCCTCTTCAGCGAGCGGTCGGCCAACGGTGCGGGCGAGTTCTTCGCGATTCGGTTTGACCACCAGCGGCCGCAACTCGAGCGTCTCGAGCAGCTCGGGTCCCCGCGCGTCGAGCACGCACGGGAGCGGAACGGCTTGCAGCAGGTCGCGGTAGAACGTCGCCGGTGTGCCCGCTGGCAACGACCCGCTGAGCACGCAGAACTTGGCCGCGGCAGCGCTTTTGGCATAGACCTGGGCAAATGCTGTTAATTCAGCGGCCGAAATGTCTGCCGCGTTCTCAACGAGCTCCGTCGTTTGACCACTCGCACGATCGAGCAAGGTCGTGCAGACGCGGGTCGGCTTGGCGGCCGTTACCCACCTGCGGGCGAAGTTCAGTTCGGCGAACTCGCGCTCGATGCTGGCCGACGGCGATCCGCCCACGAGCGCGATCGTTTCACTCTCCGCGCCTAGATGCCCGAGCGCAAGCCCCACATTGAGCACTTTGCCGGAGCTGCACCAAGCAGCATTCCGTGCGCGATTCACCTCGCCGGGGAGGAACTGATCGAACTCGAGAATCTGCTGCCACGCAGGCGTTAGTCCGGCGGCGATGATCACAGCATCTCCCCGAGCAGCCTCTGCAGTTGAGCCGTGGAGATCGGAATCGGGTTGCCTGACAAACTGTTTCCGCGCGAGCCTTCGGCGATGTCCGCGAGCTGATCGGCCCGCACCCCGAGTTCACCCAAGCTGCGCGGAATCCCGAACTGCTCGCAAAGGCCATCAATGGCGGAGATCAAGGCGTCGGCCGCAGCCGCTGAGCTAGAGAACCTGCGATTCAAGGCAGCAGTAGCCAGTTCGGCCAGCCTGTCCTCGCTTACGGGGCGATTGAAGCACAGGGTCGTGACTAGCATCACGGCGCACGCTAACCCGTGCGGAACATCGCAAATTGCCCCCAGCGCCGCGGCTACCCCGTGCGCCAAGCCGAGCCCCGAGTTCGCCAAGGCCAAGCCAGATAGCAGCGCCGCGTGCGACATGGCTTCGCGGGCCGCTCGATCGTGCGGATCTTCCCACGCTCGCGGTAGCGCCGGCAGGGCGAGCCGCAAACCTTGCAGGGAGAGCGCTTGCGGGATCGGCTGCGCGCGGTTGGAGATGTAGCTTTCGATAAGCTGCGTGATCGCGTCGAGACCGCTGTGAGCGGTGACGTGCGGCGGAGAGGTTACCGTCAGCTCGGGATCGACGAGCGCCACTTGGGCCATCATGGCGTCGCTGCGTAGGCTGCGCTTCCCGGCCGGATCGTCGACCGAGATCACGGCGTTCTTGGTCGCCTCGCTGCCCGTGCCGGCCGTGGTGGGCATAGCGATCAGCGGCAGCGGCGTCTCGACGAGTTGCCGCCCGGTGCCGACGCCTTCGAGATACTCGCGGACCGAGGCGTTCGCAGTTTGCGGCGCGAGCGCCGCCACGGCCTTGGCGAGATCTAGCGCTGCGCCGCCGCCAACGCCGATCACTAGGTCACCCGGTCCGACCTGCTCAGCGCGAGCTCGGGCCGCGAGCGCATCGACCTGGGCGATCGTGGGCTCCCCCGCGGACTTTCCGAGCAACCGGGCCTCGATTCCTTGCGAGCGCAGCCGCTCCATAAGCTCCGGCAAGACGGCGGAGTTGGCCAAGCTCGGCGTCGCAACCAGCCACGCCCGCTTGCCAAGCGGTTTCGCCAGCACGCCGAGCTCCTCTCGGCGGCCCCAGCCAAACACAATCCGCCGCGGCGCCAAGTAGTCGTAACGGAGCGGCGGTAAAGACATGGCGAAGTTCAAAGACGCGAGTATTAGCCCCCGGCGAGCCGCCGGGGGGGAGCTACGGAAGGGAGCGAACGAGCCGTATCGTGGCGAGCCGGGCCGAACATGGTCAAGCCGATCGATCCAGTTGTAGCGACTACCGCAGGGGCCGCGATACACGCCCACCCCGACCGCCCGCCCCGGTTTCGACCCGTGTCCGCCGCGTGTAGTAACCCTTTAAGGGGCACTCCGTGGGCCGCTTTCCGGCCGCTTGACAGTCCCCGCGCACAGAACTAGAAGATTGGACCACGGCTCAGTTTGCGCGCGGCTGGCATGCTCGCCAGCCGGCTTCTGCTTTCCCTTCGTCGAGACCCCATCGGGGGTCATTTGAACTCCCTACACATGGCCAAGCGAAAACCAGCGGCTAGCGACGACAGCGGCGACAACCTGCCGGAGCTGCGCGGTCACATCGACCGGCTCGATCGCGAGATCGTGCAGCGGCTCAATGAGCGCGCCGGGCTGGCGCTGCGCATCGGCAAGGTGAAAGCCCGCAACGGTCAGAGCGTGTATGCGCCGGAGCGTGAAGAAGAGGTGCTCGCGCGGGCCGTGAAGGCCAGCGAAGGGCCGCTGTCGGCCAATTGCATTCGCGCCGTGTTTCGTGAAGTCATCTCCGGTTCGCGCGCCGTCGAGCAGGTGTTGCGAGTCGCCTTCTTGGGCCCCGCCTACAGCTACAGCCACCTGGCCTCGATCCATCGCTTTGGCCAGAGCACCGAGCTGGTGCCGGTGGCCAGCATCGCCTCGGTTTTCGAGGAAGTGAATCGCGGGCAGGCCAACTTTGGCGTGGTGCCGATCGAGAACTCGACCGATGGCCGCGTGGCCGACACGCTCGACATGTTCACCCGGCTGCCGGTGCGCGTGTGCGGCGAGGTGCAGCTCCGCATCCATCATTGCCTGTTGGGCATGACGCCGCGGGCCGAACTGACCGAGGTCTATAGCAAGACGCAGCCCCTGTCGCAGTGCCGCAACTGGCTGGCCCGCCACCTGCCCAACGCTCGGCTGGTGGAAGTGAGCAGCACTTCGGCCGCGGCGCAGTTGGCCAAGGAAAAGCCGGGAGTCGGCGCGATCGCGAGCGCTCAGGCCGCGGTCCACTACGGCGTCGACGTGCTGGCGGCGAACATCGAAGATCAGGAAGGCAACCTCACCCGGTTCGCCGTGCTCGGCACGCAAACCGGCCGCCGCACCGGCAGCGACAAGACGGCACTGATGTTCCAGATCAAGAACAGCCCCGGCTCGCTGCACGACGCCACGGGCGTGTTCAAGCGAGGCAAGCTGAACATGACCTGGATCGAGTCGTTTCCCGTCGCCGCGGCGCAGGGGGGCGGATATCTGTTCTTCGTCGAGGTCGAAGGGCATGAGTCGGACCTGAAGGTACGACGCGCCGTCGAAGCCTTGAAGAAGCGGGCGCAACGCCTCGAAGTGCTGGGATCTTACGCCAAGACCGCGCCCATCGAATAGAATTCGCTGGGGCGCTCAGTCGTCGAACCACTTGGCCGACGGCGACCTCTCTTTGGGGTGAGGAATCAGCGTGGCAGTCAAACGCGGAAAGAATCTGGAAAAGCTGCTGCACGCGCTCGACATGGCGACGGCGGGGCAGTCGGCGCTGCGGCCGCCGCTCGACGGTGGCTTCGCCTACCGCTTCACGATCTGGACGCCGGTGCTCGACGCCGACGGTCAGGTGGTGTTTTCCGCTGCCGATCTGGTGCTGATCACCGACCTGCTCACACGCCGCTTCGGCGGCTGCTCGGCCACCACGAGCGACAGCGCACCTCCCTGGGGCGGCGCCTGGCTCGACGAGACTGGAAAAACAGTGGCCGAAAAGCACATGCACATCGTGGTCTATTCCCGCCAGACCGAGGAGGCTAGCGCCTTCTTCCGCGACCTCAAGGCCGTACTGGAACGGGCCGGAAACCAAGATGTCGTGGTCGTCGAGCGTCAGGCGGTCGACCTGATGCCGGCCGGAACACTGCGTTAAGCCGTTGCTCCGCTTTATCTAGGAGCGGATCGCACGATCGGCGTATGAGCGGCTCGTGAAATCGCCGTTCCCGCCGCGTTCGCCGGCCGATATCCTTTGCCGCCTTCTCGATCCCAGCTCGCTCGAGGGCTGAACCTGGCCGGTTCGCGGCGTGTCTTGCTAAGACATACCCCGCGACATCGACTGCCAGGGATGGGTAGAATGGGGAAGGCAAAGGACTCGATCAACTCCATGGCGAAAGCATACCTGGCCTGGGCGGCCATTTGTTTCTTCTGGGGCACCACGTACCTGGCGAACCACTACGCCATTCAGGACATGCCCCCTTGCCTGTTGGCGGGGGTGCGGTTCCTCATGGCCGGTACGGTGTTCCTGCTCTGGCGGCTGCGCCAGGGAGACACGCTGCCTGACCGCCGCTCGTGGCCGCTCCTGGCTGTGGGCGGTCTGCTGCTCCTAGGCTTCGCCAATCCGCTGACAAACTGGGCCCAGCAGCATGTGCCGACGGGCCTGACGGCGCTCGTATTCACCACCGCGCCGATCTGGGTGGCGCTCATCGATGCCGCCGCACCCGGCGGACAGGGCCTACGGGCGACGACTGTCGGCGGCATGGCGCTCGGCTTCTTGGGCGTGGCGGTCATCTTTCGCCGCGACCTTTCGGCCTTGGTCAATCCACACTATGCCGTGGCCTTAGCTGCGGTGCTCGTGGCCTCGCTGATCTGGAGTTCTGGCGCCGTGCTGCAAAAGCGCATGGCGGTGAAGGGCTCACCCTTAGCCACCGCGGCCTGTCAGATGGTGTTCGTCGGCATCGTGCTCACGCTGCTGGGGCTGGTGATCGGCGAAGCGCCGCGCTTCCGGCCGGATGCTGTGAGTCTGGCGGGCTTGGCCTATCTCACGGTGTTCGGCTCGATCATCGGCTACGGCTGCTTCGTCTATGCTCTCTCGAAGTTGGACGCTGCGTTCGTGTCGAGCTACGCCTACATCAACCCGCTCGTGGCCATTGTGCTGGGCTGGGGGGTGCTGGGCGAACGCATCGACTGGTCGCTGGCCGCTGCCGCGGTGCTCATCGTTTCCGGCGTCGCGCTGATTCAGGCCCCGGCCTGGGTGCGGCTGTTGCGGAACCTGCGCGAGCGGACGCCGGCGGTGGTTGCAGAAGTGGCCGCGGAAACTCACAGCCCTGGACCGCAGCCTCCCGCGGCGGCGCCTCGCCCGCTCGGCAAAACAGTTCGCCGCGCCCGGCAGCCGGCGCATTAGCAGCCACCCGCTCGCTGCCCGTTCCCTCTCTGGCCGCTACCTCGGTCCGCCGCTCCCGCTTATCATGGGCGTCGGCGGCAAGGCGGTTTCGGCGTCCTCTGGGAGTTGTGGCGAGATGAGCTTCGTGAAGCGGTTGGCGGGAGTCTGGGCGTACCTCGGTGCAGTCATCTTGGCCGGCCCCTTCGTGGCCGCTGAGCCCACGCTCGGAGAACAGGCCGCGGCCGAAGATCAATCGGCCGCCCTCGAAAAAGCCAACGCCAGCGTTGCGGAAGCTGCTAAGCGAATCGGCGCCGATCCGCGGCGGCCGCAGTTCCATGTGCTGCCCAACGCGCAATGGATCAATGACCCCAACGGTCCGATCCTGCACGGCGGCTACTACCACATGTTCTTCCAGCACAATCCGTACGGCGACCGCTGGGGGCACATGCACTGGGGGCATGCCCGCAGCCGCGACCTGGTGCAATGGGAGCGTCTGCCGATTGCGCTCGCCCCTTCGCTCGGCCAAGGCGAAGAGCACTGCTTCTCCGGCTGCGCCGTGGTGACGCGGGGCGGCCAGCCCCTCATGCTCTACACCAGCATCGGGCCGAAGAAGAACGCCGGCGATGCCGCCGATCAATGGGCGGCGCTCGGCAGCCCCGACTTGATGACCTGGAAGAAGCACCCGGCCAATCCGGTGCTTTCGGAATCGCTGCATGGCGATCAAAAGATCTACGATTGGCGCGATCCGTTCGTCTTCGAGCAAGGCGGCCGGACGTTCGCCGTGCTCGGCGGCAATCTCAACAAGGCCGCCGGGGGGCAAGGCGTCGTCGCTCTCTATGAAGCCGAGAACGATGAGCTGACCAAGTGGAATTACCGTGGCATTCTCTTCCAGCACCCCGATGCCGATGTGGTCAACATCGAGTGCCCCAACTTCTTCCAGCTCGATGGCCGCTGGGTGCTGATCGTTTCGCCGCACCGCGCAGTCGAATGGTTCGTAGGCGACTTCGATCCGGATGCCGGCAAGTTCACCTGGAAGACGCGCGGCAAGGTTGACCCGAGCGATCAGTACTACGCGCCCAACGGCCTCGTCGATGCCCAGGGGCGGCGCGTGCTCTGGGGGTGGATTCGCGGCTACCCTGAGGGCCGCGGCTGGAACGGCGCCTTGGGGCTTCCGCGCGTGCTGGGCGTCGACAAGCAAGATCAGCTAACGCAGCAGACGCTGCCTGAGCTGACAGGTTTGCGCACCAGCGCCGGCGAATGGAAGGACCTCGAAATCCCAGCCGACGGCCAGGCCCAAGTCGGCGTCACCGGCACGGCTCTGGAAGTTACGGCGCAGTTCGCGCCCGGTGCGGCGGCGGTCGGCTTCCGAATTCGCGGCCACGGCAATGCCGACAAACATGTCGACGTGTTGCTGCGGGGCAAGGAACTCGAAGTGGCCGGCGTCAAGGCGTCGCTTGGCGCCGACGCGCCCCGCACGTTACGGCTGTTCCTCGACCACGGCACGCTCGAAGTTTCGAGCGGCCTGCACGCTCACATCACGCGCGTGCTCGACCTGGGCGATGGTCCCTGGGAGATTGTGCCGATCGCTGTCGGCGGAGCTGGCAAGGTCGAGTCGCTGAGCGTCTGGAAGATCGGGTCGATCTGGGCCAGCGAGCTTGATTGAGACTCGCATTGCGCTTGATTAGCCCCCCGGGACTCACGCGACTCGCAAGGGGCTTGTTACAGCGGTCCTCGGCTTATTTGCCCCCGCTAACCACAGAGGGGAGGTCCACCGCAACGCCCGCGCTCGCGGACCAAGCGGTTGTGTTGACGTTCCTAGTAGCTCAGTCCGCCCCGCACGAGCAGTGTGCTCGAAGGGTCGAAGTCGGGCTGGCCGTCGGAGAACTGATAGGAGCGGCCGAAGACATAGCCGAGCTCGAGCCGCCCGGTCATGAAACCGTCGCGGCGGTGCTCGTAGCCGCTGACCAGGCGGTAGTCCTGCGCGTTGAGCACCTCGGGGCCATTGGGCCCTTCGATGGCCCAGCTTCCGCCGCCGAATTCGCCCGCCAGATAGAGCCAATCCTGCCTTTCCCCCTGTTCTTTCAACCGATAGGCCACCCGAGGACGCGGAGCAATGATCTCGAACCGCCAGTCCGGGGTCGGGGTCCAAATGATGCCGGCAGCAGGCAGGAAGTTCACGTCGGTGCGGTCGAGGTAGACCAGGCCGCCGATCAGTTTCAGATTGGGCGACCAGTCGTAGCTGAAGATCACCCGCCCGGTGATGCGCAGCGCTTCGCTGCTCGATTGCTCGAAGTCGCTGTGCCAACCGGGTGCGACCGCCATGTCGAGGCCCCAAACATCGTTGAGCTTCGTTAGCCAACGAAACTGCAGATAGGCGTCGTAGAGCTGCGCCGGCAGCGCGGGCGAACTCTGCCCCGACAAGAAATGCGTTTCGAAGCCGGGCGTGATGATGAGGGGTGAATCGCGCGTGGGGCAAGGAAAGCCGAAGGTCACCCAGGTCTCGAGGTCCGTCTGGGCGAAGCCGTCGCGCTGCAGCGCCGGCATCCACGTGGCGTTGAACACGGCCGCCTGCAGCACTCCAGGTTTGGCGCCCGGGGGTCCGGTCGGCTTAGCGCCGATCACGACGGGCGACTCTTCCAACTCGTCGCCGCTGCTCAACAAACCTTCAGAGAAGAGCGCCTCCGGCACCACGGTTTCGGCGCCTTCAGGCAGCACGATCGGCGCTGGCGGGCCATAGCCGGTGGGCGGCGGCTCGGCGGTGGGAATTGCCCGCTCAGTTTCATACGCCTGCATTGCCCGAGCGACGCGGGGCTCTTCCGGGCGACCGAGCAACCCGAAGCCCGGCGCGGGCGCCTCGGGCGACGTGGGCGTCATGACCGGGGGCAGCGATTCAAGCTTCTGCGCCCAACTTGCGCGTGGCGCGGCGAGCGCCCCCGAGAGAGCGACCATCGACCCCAAGATAAGGCAAAACCGCGTCCGCATAGCGCGGCGTCTCTAGGGGTGATTAGAAGGAAAATCCCGCGCTCACCATGACCGTGTCATTCGGCTTGTAGGTGGGAGTATCGCTCACGTAGACCAACTCGCGATTGAAGACATAGCCGGCTTCAACAAAGCCCTTCCAGCCGTACATCGATTCGATGTCCATGCCAAGCAGCACGCGCATGTCGTTGTAGCCCACCTGATCCCCCATGCCGTCGGCGCGGGTGATGGTCCAGGCGCCGCCGCCGTAATCGCCGCGGGCATAGAACCAGAGCTCGTTGGTGCCGATCGTGCGGCAGCGCATGGCCAGCTTGGGCGTCGGAAAGATGATGTCGAACTTGATGTCGGCGTTCGGCGTCCAGATCGCTCCACCGGCCGGCAGCAGCTTGATGGGAATGCGGTCGATGTAGACCGCTCCGCCCACCAGCTTCCAGCGCGGATTGCACGTGAAGATGCCGAGGCCGCGTCCCATGATGCGGATGCTGTCGGTCGTCACGTAGTCGAAGTCGCTATACACGCCGACCCGCGCGCCCACGTCCATGCTGAAGCACGGCGAGAAGACCGGCTTCCAGCCCACGTCGAGATAGGCGTCGTAGGTCTGCGCCGGCATGTCGGCCGAGCCGGGGCCGTCGCTGATCGGGCCCTGCCAGAAATGGAAGGCAAAGCCCGGCGTGATCAGCAGCGGGGCCTGGTTGTGCCAAAAGGGCCAACTCGTAGTGGCGAACGTGCTGACATCCGTGATGCCCAACTCATTCGAGCCGCTGCCAGGCATCCAATCGGCGCGCAGGCCGATTTCGTGAAAGAACCGTTGCGGCTGGCCGGCCGCGCCGGGCTGCGGCGTCAACGTGGCGGTGCCGGGCGTCGGCTCGACGAGCGTCGGCGGAGCATTGGCGGCTCCGAGCGGGTCGGCATACGGGTCCCAAAAACCGCCCGGAGGCGCCGTCGTGGTTCCAAAAGGTTGCGTGGTGGCCGGAGCGCCCATGTAGGGCGTGGTCGGCGGGGCCACATACGGGCTCTCCTGCGCGAGCATCGTGGGAAACCGTTCCCGCTGCGCATGGGCGGCGCGGGGACCGAGCGCGAAGAGCGCCAGGCCGGCAATCGCCAGCATGCGGTACGGGAGCCAACCAGCCAAGGCAGAACCTCGGGGATGCGTTGCAGGGAAGAGTTCGAAGAGTCGGAATTTGCGGGGCATTGAATATCAAGACCCGCCCAGGGGGTCAAGGCCGTCGGCCGCGCGCGGCGTTTTCTTGAGTTCGATCCGCGTAGTCGGCGCCGTTTGTGGCTTTTCGTCATCACGAGAGCGTGTGTTGTTTATGCCCCAAGTGGCATTCAACTGGGCGACCCGCTACCGCATCTAGGTCTTTGCCTACAAACCATTTGCTTACAGAACGTTCAGCCCCCGACCGCTGCCAGGTTTAACCCTGGGTCGTGGCGGCTTTGCATCGCGCCCGTGCTACCGTTGAACGAATCTCTCTTGGGGGGGGTACGAATGAGTGTCGGTTGGATCTTATTGCTGTCCGGCGTCAACGTCGGCCTGACGTTGCTCGTCGTGGCCGCGGTGATGCTGGCTTGGAAGACATTGGGGCAACAGATCTCCACCCAAGCCCCTGCGCCGCCGGCGGAAGGGCTGGGCGAGATGCTCGCGCTGCTGCATACGCTCACGACCCGCATGGACCAGAACGTCGGCTCCCACACCTCGAAGGTGACGGAGATCAACGACAAGCTGCGCGTCGCCGGGGGCGATCGCCAGCGCGTGGTGTCTGCCGTGGCCGAGATTCTCGAAGTCAACCACCGCTTGGTGAGCGAGCTTTCAGCGGCGCGGACCGAATTGCACGACTATCGCCAGCAAATCGCCGATTTGGTGTCGGTCGCCCGCACCGACTCGCTCACGCGCTTGCTCAACCGCCGCGGAGTGGAAGAAGACCTCGGCCGCCGGCTAGATCAGTCGCGCCGTTTCGGCACCGCGCTGTCGCTGCTGCTGCTCGACATCGATCACTTCAAACGCTTCAACGACGAGCACGGCCATGAGGCCGGCGACGCCGTGCTCCGCGAACTAGGGCACGTGCTGGCGGCCAACGTCCGCGAAATGGACATTCCGGCCCGCTACGGCGGCGAGGAATTCGCCGTCGTCATGCCTGAAACGCGCCTGGCCGACGCCTCGCGCGTGGCGGAACGCCTGCGGGCAGCGATCGTCGCTCATGAGTTCGTCTACGGCGACGCGCGGCTTACGGTGCGCGTGAGCCTAGGCTTGGCCGCGGCGGCCGAAGGCGATGACGTGCCTGACTTGGTGCGGCGGGCCGACACGGCGCTCTACGCCGCGAAAGAGGCCGGGCGAGACTGCGCCTTTGCGGCCAACGGCGGCGGTTGTGCCCGCATCGAGCCCGACCTCGAGGCCTTTCGTGAAGCCCTCGATCGAACGGTGTCGTTGCAAGCCCTGCAAGACGACCTGACTCCGTACAACGGCGAGTGTCGGCGGATTCGCTGCCGGGAACTCGACGACCGCGGCTTCACGTTCGTGGTCTTCCAGCGCCCCACCGCGGAGTTGTTGGCGGTGACACGTGGGCGGGCCGAAGCCGGCGCATTGCCGCGGCTGGCCCGCGTCATGCGCATCGCTTGCATTGGCCCCACCGAGCTTCCGCGCTACGAAGTGGTGTGCGAGTTCACCGGCGAGACCTGCCCGCCGCTCGAGCCGGCAGCGCTGCAGAGCGTGTAGCAGGCTGCCGCAAGTAGCCTGCTCTCTCCGAGAGCAGAATGCTTGGGCAGCGAGCTGCGCCAGACCATCGATCAGCCCATTCTGGGCGGCTAGAACCGCACCGCCAGCCCCATCCCCGGGCCGTCGGCCATCGCCATCGGCACGATCTGCACGCGGGCGTCGATGTCGGTGTTCGTCACCGCCACGACCGACAAGTAGCCAAACCACCAGCCCATGCCCACCTGTGACAGGTAGTGGGCGTCGTCGTTGATGCGGCTCAGCGCCGGCACGAACGACAGTGCATAGAAGCCGGCTTTGAGGAAGGGTTCATCGCACATCTGCGCCGCCGTCACGAACGTGACCGCGCCCAAGAACGAATGCCCGCTCACGCCGTTGCTGTCTTCAAACGGCGTCCAGCGCCAGGAGTCGGGTCGCTCCGTGGGCCGCCCCGCGCCGAGCGCGTATTGCCAGAAGTAGAGCGAGGGCCCGCCGACCATGAATGCCCGCAAGGCCCGCTCGCCCCAGAGACCGGGGCCTTCGAACCAAGGGCTATCCGCGCCCCAATAACGCAGCGCAGTGAGGCCCGCCCAGGCCGGCAACAGGTAGCGCCCCTCGCCAAACGGCTTGAAGACGCTGGCAACATCGTCGCTGAAATCGTCGCGAACGTCGTCTTGCCACCAGTCCCGAAAATCATGGTCCAGATTGGTGTTCGCCAACGGCGCCGCCACGCCGATGCTGAGGCCCAGCCAGGCCAGATTCCGGCAGTTGTAGAAGTTTCGATAGTCTTGCTTCACCAGAGCCAAGAACGATCGCACGGTGCGGTCTTCAGGCTCGCTCATCAAGATCTCGCCCGAGCCTTCGGGATGGTCCGCTTCGCGCAGCAATCCGTCCGTATCTCCCACGGCGGGGAGCGGTTCGATACTGGGGAAGCCCACCAATCCCGGTGGCATGTCGGCTGCGTCAAGCAGGCCGGCGTTCGGCGGTGGAAGCACCGTAGGATCTGCGCCGGGGAGTGGCGGAGCAAACGTGCCTGCGCTTGCTGCCGGATCTTCCACGGGCTTGGCCGCGGTTACGATCACCGGACCCGACTCAACTGAAAGCGGTGCGGCAACGGGCGGAGCATTCGGCGCATGCGTTGCCGCCGCGGGCGTTTGGGCGACCACCGCCGTCTGCGAAGGCGCCTGCGACGAGCCGAACCAGCCTGGCTGGCACGGGCCGATCAGCCGCTCATGAATCTGCGCGAGCATTTGCTGCTCGAGCGCCGTATCTCGCCCTTCGGGAATCCAACCTTCGGTGTAGCCGCCCACCGGCACGGGCGTGGCGTAGCGTTCGAGCGAGGTGTCGTAGCGGAACGTGGCCGCGCCGGCGGTGTCGTGCTCGGGGCGCAGCACGTCTTCGAGTTCTTTGTGAACCTGCACGTCGACCAAGTAGCCGCCGGCGTCAGGAATGATGCGCACGCTGGCACGGCGCCGCATCGACTGCAGCGTGGCCTCGAGACGCTCATAGTGGCTCGCGGTGTCGTTACGCCACGGTTCGAAGCAAGTGGCTGAGACTTCCGGCTGCGTTTCGATGCGGCCTTCGGTCAGATAGTCGCCGATTTGGGTAGCGCGGTCTTCACGATCGATGCGGAAGTAGTCGTCGACGACATCGGCGATCTGCTCCGCCATGAAATCGCGATTGCCGGCCGGCACCAACAGCGGATTGGGCTGCGGCGGAGGCGGCCGCAACAGCACGTTGCAAGCCGGTGGATTGTATTGGGGAATCCACGGTCCCATGGCGCAGCCAGACGCCAGGAACAGGGATGTTAGTCCCGCGATTCGCCGCCAGCCCCGAAGCATGCTCGTCAAAATGGCCAACCCCGCGTCGCCGTTTCGAGTTGCCTAACCCCTTGTCCCCCTTCGCTGCCGTCTCAGGGGGGGCGGCAGTGTCGGGAAAAGGGTGGTGACAAGC
>JAESFN010000846.1_pt1 | contig 19684 bp, 15 predicted proteins | sample 9269411 | NCBI WGS metagenome assembly JAESFN01 (sample SAMN14505399, study PRJNA617100) | algae metagenome | isolation source: Iphinoe sp. HA4291-MV1 and co-occurring heterotrophs from trail next to... | place: USA: Maunawili Falls, Hawaii | collected 2009-07-25
GCGGTGCAGGCGACGCAACCAGGGAGACAACGCCGCTCGAGTAAAGAGCTGGAATCCTCCAGCCACTTCCTCGACTCGAAACGCCGAGCCACCCTGATCGTAAAACTGGTTCAGAACGCGGATTAATGTACGCGCTTGGGTGCCGTCCGCCAAGCTAGCAAATTGGGCTATTTTTCGGGTATTCAAGGGCTCGCGGGCCAGAAAAAGGATCGCCTCGATCCGAGCCAGCGTTTCGTCGCGACGGCCAGGCTGCGAAAGGCCGGTTTCCGGAGACTTTTCGGGCGCCTCCCGAGCGACCTTTCTGCAGCACCACCAAGCGTTTGCTCGCCGGGAATTAGGCCGAACGCTCCAGCCCAAAGGGCGGTTCCACGGGGCTCCCGGACGCCAACGAAACTGCATGCTCGCTCTCGAAACGCAAGTAAAGGGCCCCGAACTGCTGTTAGGCGATCAGAACGGCTCGAGCGAGAGCAAACGCCTTGCCGAGCGCAGCAGAATAGAGAGGGGGCAAAAGATTGGCAAGCCCGCGCGACGCAGCTTACCGAAGTGTGCGCCGCGGCAATTCCGCGGTGCGGGCGGAAGCCTGCGCCGCGCTCCAAGTCTCGGCTTGGTCGAGCACACGCTCGACGGCAGAAACCTGGTCCTTCGCCACGGCTTCGAACGAGGTGGCCCGAGCGCCAGATTCGCCCATCTGACAGTAGAAGCGATAGACCTTTTCTTCCTGGCCCCAGCACTCCAGCAGATAGTAGCCGGCCCCAAGTTCCCGGAGCCGCGTAGTGAGGGTGTCTACGTAGTCTTGCTGAGACGGCCGCGTCGGCTGGGCTGCGACCGGCGCAGCGATCGGCTGCGGGGTCGCGGCCGGTGCGGGCGGCCAGGCGACGGCCGTCACCTCGGCCTCGGGCATCTTCTTCACGGGAGCGGCAGCGCGCGCAGCTTTCTCCGGCTCCTTGGTAAAATTCGCCGTCTTCACCGCGTGATCGCGCTTGTCGCCCACATGCCTGGCGGGCTGCACCGCCGGGTTGGTAGGCGCCGAGCGCGGCAGTTTCTTCGTTTCGGCCGCATTCGGGGCGGCCGGTACCTCGGGGGCGGCGCTTGCGCCTTTCCCTTGCGCGAACATTGAAGTGGGCAGATTGGGCATGCCCATCGCTTCGCTGCCGCCACGCAACCGGGGCGTTTCAGCCGTGGCCGCGGGAGACGGAGTGGCCGAGGCGGCCATCAGGCGGGGGGCCCGCAGGCCGGTCACCGAGGGACCGAGCAGCGCCAGCAGCGGAACCACGAACAAACAGATCAGCATCACCAGGTTGCGGATCAGCAGAACGAACTTGTTGTCCATGCCGGGCGAATTCGTCGAGTGGCTGCGGCGGAAGCGGATTTGCTCGATGCGCCAGTGAATGGGATCGGGCGGTTTGCGGCCGAGATTCCACTGGAAGCGGGGCGAATCATAGGCAGGCCTGGCGAATGGGCCAAGCCCAGCCCCTCACGCAGCGCCCCGGCGTCGTTATACTGACCTTCGCGCGTCGCCCCGAAGAGTCTTGCCGTAACCGAGGCAGCTAGCATCATGAGCGTAGGCCCGTTCGTCGAGATTTCCTTCGATTGCCTGCCCCTGCGGACCATTGGACGGCTCGATATTCCCCTCGACGCCTCGCCGAAATACACAGCGTTCTGCGAGCGACTGAAGGCGGCCCTCGCCCACCACGGGTCGCACAATTCCTACTATCTGCACCAAGCGACCTGCATCTTCCACCTGACCAACAAGCCAGAAGTGGGGATGCTCGAGTTTCGGTTCGAGGGCACGGTGCTCACCGACCCCACCGATTCCCACGCCGTGGCGACCGACCTGACCACGGAGTTGGTGCGGGAGACCTGTGATTGGCTGGTCGAGCCGGCCGTTTCGTGGTTTCGCGAGACTGTGGACCATGCAGTGCTGGCAGAGTTCGACCGCTTTATCGAGGCCGGAGATCTGGCCCAAGCGGTCGCCCGGGCCGAACGCCTGCAGGCCGAGACCGACCGTACCGGCGGGTACTTGGGCATGTACCTGTAAGGCCAGGAGTTGGGTTTACGCCGACGGGGCGCTCGTCTGTTGTGAGCTAGAGTTGCGCAAACCGGCTGATCGCAGTGCTTTTCGCGTGGCAATTCTGCCGCCGGCGAGCGGCCGACTTCGTGCTCCAGGCAAAGCAACTCACCATGAGTCCTTCGCGTAAACGGTTGGCCGTGTTCCTCACTTCGGTTGGCCTGGCCTACGTGGCCGGCAGCCTTACCATGCTCTCGGCTGAAGGCCGCCGCTCTGCGGACGCTCGAGTCGCGCTGCCTGCGACTGTTTCGCCTGCAGCGCCCCAGGCAACGGTGACGGACGAAGTCGACATCTATCTGCCGCAGCTCGACCCTCAGGCGGATCTTTGCCAGGGGTAAGGCAGGTAGCCTGCGGTTGCGCCGCGTTGTCCGGCGCGAGTTGCAACGGGTATGATGGGGTACTTCGGAGGAGGCCGGCTGCGGAGCAGCGGCTTTTGCTCCCTAGCCCCGCTGTCTCGTTGCGAAAGGCTCCCGATGTTGCGCTGGTGCATGGCCGTTCTGGCCTGTTGTGGATGGCTCTGCGGTGCTGTGGCCCATTCGAGGGCCGACGACGGATCGACGCCGAAGACCGTTGCGCCTTTTGCTCTGCACGACCATCTGGGCGCCGAGCATAAGCTCGAGGAATACACCGACAAGCAGGCCGTGGTCGTCGTGTTCCTGGGCACCGAGTGTCCGCTGGCTAAGCTCTACGGCCCGCGTCTCGCCGAACTGGCGACCGAATACGGGCCGCGCGGCGTCGCCTTCCTCGGCATCAACTCGAATCAGCAAGACACGCTGGCCGAAATCGGCCACTACGCCCGCGAGGCGAAGATCGAGTTTCCGCTCCTCAAGGACCCCGGCAACCGCGTGGCCGACGACTTTGGAGCCCAGCGCACGCCCGAGGCGTTCGTGCTGGCGCCCGGCGGCCAGATTCTCTATCGCGGCCGCATCGACGATCAGTACGGCGTAGGCTACGCGCGGGCCGGCGCCGATGCGCGGCCTCTTCGCCAGGCCCTTGAAGAGGTGCTGGCCGGCAAGCCGGTAACGACCGCCGAGACCGAAGCGGTGGGCTGCTATATCGGGCGCGTCGAGCGCGACTCGCCCAAAGGCGACATCACCTACGGCAAACACATCGCCGGCATCTTCAAGCAGCACTGCGCCGACTGCCATCGCGAAGGGCAGATCGCGCCTTTCCCGCTGACCTCCTATGAAGACACTCAGGGCTGGGCGGAAACGATCGCCGAGGTGATCGAAGACGGCCGCATGCCCCCCTGGCACGCCGATCCCGAGGTCGGCAGCTTCAAAAACGACGCTCGGCTGCCAGACGCCGACCGCGAGTTGGTGCTCAACTGGGTGCGCAACGGCGCTCCCGAGGGCGACCCAGTGCCCCCCATCACCACCGACCTGCCCAAGACCTGGCGGATTCCTGAGCCGGATATCGTTTATCCGATGCCGAAGGAGTTCAAGGTGCCGGCCAAGGGCGTGGTGCCGTACAAATACTTCGTGTTCGATCCCGGCTTCACCGAAGACAAGTGGGTGAAGGCCGCCGAGGCGCGGCCGGGCAATCTCTCGGTGGTGCATCACCTGATTCTGTTCTTCCAGCCCCCGGGGCAAGAGCGGCTGAACTCGGAAGCGGCCTTGGTTTATTCCGTGGCTGCGTTCGCTCCCGGCATGCCAGCTTGGAATTTCCCTAAGGGGATCGCGCGGCGAATTCCGGCCGGCTCGAAGCTCGTGTTCCAGATGCACTACACGCCCAACGGCGTCGAGCAGGTGGATCTGAGCGAGGCCGGCCTCGTGTTTGCCGATCCGTCTGAAGTCGAAAAGGAATTGCACATCGGCGCGGCCTACAACTTTCAGTTCCGCATTCCGGCCGGCGACCCGAACTACAAAGTCTCCGCCGAGCGGCAGTTTGGCCAAGACGTGATCATCTCGTCGGTGCTGCCGCACATGCACCTGCGCGGCAAGTCCTTTCGCTTCGATCTGCGTCATACCGATGGGCGCGTCGAGCACTTGCTGAACGTGCCGAAGTACGACTTCAACTGGCAGAACGCCTATCTCTTCAGCGAGCCCAAGTATGCCGAGGCGGGCGCGGTGCTCGAATGCACGGCCCACTACGACAACTCGGCCGCCAACTTGGCGAATCCCGACCCCAAGTCACTCGTGATGTGGGGCGACCAAACCTGGCAGGAGATGATGGTCGGCTCGTTCGACTGGATCGTCGCCGACCAAGATCTGCGGCTCGGCAAGCCGGTCGCTACTCGCCGCGAGGATGGTCAGTACGACGTGCGGTTCCGCTACCGGCCGCAATCAGCCGCGAAGTCGGTCGCCTTGGCCGGCCCGTTCAACGGCTGGAGCAAAACCGAACTGCCGATGAACGGCCCCGATAGCGAAGGGCGATTCGAGCTAACCCTCCCACTCGGCCCCGGCGAGTACGAATACAAGTTCGTCGTCGACGGGGAGACGTGGAAAGCTGATCCCGGCAACGCGGATCAGTCGGGACCCACCAAGAACAGCTTGCTGAAGCTCGCGCCGTAGTCGCTCGCGAAGCGGCAAGCCGATGCTTGCGCGGTTGGCGAGTTAGATCAGAGCGCTGGCGGCACTTCGTCTCCGCTGCGCGTGGCGAGCGATAGCCAGGCGGGCTGCGCGATGCCGTCGGCGATCCACCGGCACGCGCCGTCTCCCATCAGCACCTGCACGCCGCCGGGGTGGTTGCTGCGCGCGGCGCGCCAACCATACGGGGCATAGCGCACCGAGAGATCACCGGTCAGGCGGGCCGACATGCAGTCGAACCGCGGCGAATTGGGCGGCAAGAAGTGGTTATAGAGCCCGCAGCGGTATTCGCCGTTGGCCCACGAGAATCCGCGGCGCTGAGTCACGTTCCATTGCTTGGCCCCTTCGCAGGCTGCTTCCATGAGCGGCGCTGCGAATACAAAGGCGTACATCGTGCGCGGGTCGGCCAGCTCCGCGTCAGCCAGATTTTCAGGCCCGTCGCCCAGCGTGCTTTCGGAAAAGAGCGCGGTGTTGCTTGTGCCGTCGGTCAGATCGGCGAAGCGAGTCTGCGAGTTCACGTAGAACGGGCCGTCGGTTTCGAAGGGTGATCCGCCGTCGATGCCGGTGCCTGTGCAGGCGGCGTAGTTCGTGGGACCGAAGCCGGTCGCCACGGGCGTGCGCTGGTCCGAGGCACACAGGAGCACCGGGGCTACGAGCGCCACGCCGGGGGAGTTGCGCGGCGTGACCTGCAAGTTCGCGTCGTAGAGGGGCAGCGTTAGGTCGAGCGCGTTGTAGATGTTCGATTGCTCGAGATACGGCGTCAGATGCGCGAGCGCCGACCAGCGGTAGAAGCTGTACGGCGTGGCGGCCGAGGCCGGATTGGGCTTCGAGGTTGAGCCCTCCGGCAAGCGCTTCCGCGCGCTCTCGAAGTTGAAGGTCGCCAGGCCGAGCTGTCGCAAGTTGTTTGCGCACTGCATGCGCCGCGAGCTTTCGCGGGCAGCCTGCACCGCCGGCAGAAGCAGCGCGATCAGGCCGCCGATGATGGCGATCACCACCAGCAGTTCGACCAGGGTGAAAGCGGATCGGCGCGGAGTCGGCAGCGGCATGACTGTTCCGGGAGCGGCGGGCTGGAAGACGCCCGCACGGTCCTTTTAGTATCGGAGCCAACCAGGGCCCGGGCAAGGCAACGCCCTTAGCCCCCCGTCAATGACGGGGGGGAAATCGCCGGTCGACGCCGCGAGTACTCGGTAAATCGCAAGGGTCTAAAGGAGTTTGGTTTGTCCGTCGCACTCCCCCCGGCGACTCGCCGGGCGCTAATTTTGTCTAGGGTGTTTCTGCTGATGCGGGCCAAGGCGCCCACCAACATGCGAGCCCCACCACGAGAGCCAGAGGCGCGGCCACGAAGAAAAAGGGCGAATACGAGCCACCCAGTGATTTTGTCTGCGTGAGCAGCACCGGTCCCAAGGCCGACGCCACCACGGTGAGCACTTGGACCGCAGCTTGAATCGCCCCCAGATGCGCCCGGCCGAAAGCCTGGGCGAACGAAGTAAAGAACAGCACGGTGACGATACCGCCGCTGGCCCCCAGCGCCGCGGCGTAAAGCATCACCTGGGGCAAGGTCTTCACGAGCGGGAAGCTGACGAGCGACAACGCCAAGAGCGCCATGCCGGCGGCGAGTAGCCTTCCGGGAGGATACTTTTGCGCGGCCCAGCCGGTCAGCAGATTGGCAGGCAAACCAATGAACACGAGGACGCCCATCACTTGCACGAACGTGTTCCGATCGAAGCCGCGCTCGGCCAAGATAGATTCGTTGAAGAGCGTGATCGCCGACCAGGCGAGATTGAAGAGCGCGGCGCCCAGGCCGAAGGCCCAGAACATCGGCGTGCGCAGTGCTGCGCGAAGCGGCACGCCGTGTTGGTCCGCGTCGGCAGCAGCTTTGCCGTCGCTCATCCCCAGTGATTCAGGCGTGTCGCGTGTGAGCAGCCACGCCGGCACGGCGAGCGTCACCAGCAGCGCCAGCCCCACCCATTGCCAGGCGGGCCGCCAACCGAGGTCGGTCACCGCTTGCCCCAGGCCCAGTGTGGTGGCGATGAAGCCGATTGACAGCAGCACGGTGTAGAGTCCCATGGCCACGCCTAGGCGACGCGTGAACCATTTGCCCACGAGCGCCATGCTGACGACCGACAGCGCGCCCTGGCCTAGGCCGCGCACCAAGGTGAGCGCGAGGAAGAGCGTCGTGGCGCTGGTCACTCGGCTCATCGCGATGACGGCCGCCGCCAACCCAACCGCCACAGCAGTCAGCACCGCGCGAGCGCCAAAGCGGTCGAGCCAACGCCCGGTCGGAAGGCATAGCAAGCTGCCGAGCAGGATCGCCCAGAAGTTGAGCACCGCAAAAAGCGGCTCGTTGACGCCGAGCGCCGCGTCGGCAGTGAGCGGGCCGGTGATCAGGCCCAGGCCATGCGTGCGGCCCGGCAGCGTGCAGGTCATGGCCCAGGCGGCGACGAGCAGCATCAGCCACCCGTAGTAGATGCGGGGGCGCGGTGGGCGAACAGGAGCGGCGGGCCGCTCGGCGATAGCGGGCATGTTCCGATCGCGAGGAGAAAGGGGCGGGAGATGTTCTCCGCCCATGGTAAGCCTGCGGCCTTGCGAACGGGAGAGGCCAGGCAAGGAGCGCAAAAAGAACCGGCCGGCGCTACGGCAACGAGTGCTGCAGCGCCGGCCGGGATTTGGCTCGTGCGGTCGGTTCGATCGATCAGCCCTTACGGCTTGATCTCGTCGACCTTGTGCTCGACGTTCTCGGCGGCGTCCTTCGTGGCTTCGCCCGTCTTGTGAACGGCTTCGTCGGCCTTCTCGATCGCGCCGCTGGCGGCGTTTTTGAGCGACTCAGCGGCGTCCTTGGTGGCGGTCGCGGCTTCTTCGCCGGCATGCTTGACGGCCTCGCCCGCCTTCTTGGCGGCTTCCGCGGTCGCGTCGATGCCGTCCTTGGTGGCGGCGGCGGCCGAGTCCACGGCGTTCTTGGTCTTTTCGGCGGCGGTCTTGGCGCCCTGCTCTCCGCAACCCACGGCGGCGGCCAACAACAGCATCGGTAGGAACATGCGTCGCATTCGTCGACTCCTCAATTCGGTGTTCGGGGGGCCGGTTGGGGCAGCGCCCAGCAAGTGGGCGCCATACTCGTCGAGGCCCAGGAAAAACATCCCGCTGTTACTGGGATGACAGGGAAGCCTAGATTATTCCCCACAAGCTGGCCGGGACCGACGCCCCGTCTACGGCGGTAAATCGCCCGTCGCACGGCTCATAACCGGCGCGATCAGCGATCTTAGCATCCTAACGATCGCCGATGCTCAGCGCGGGCGTGCCAAGGTGTCGGCCACCTGGCGCAACTCCTCGTCCGTAAGCTTTCGCTTTGTCGCCTCGAGCATTGCCAAGAAATGTTGGATCTCCTCGGGAGCTGCGGGGCAGCCAACGTTGCCAGCGGGCGCATCGCTGGTGATCAGCAACCGGCCTGCCGGGGAGACGATCGCCATCCACGGAATGCCCTGGCTGTGCTCGTTCCGCCAGCGGGCGATGACTTCGCTCCCTTGCTTCATCCGCTCAGTGTCGATCTTGAGCACGACGTAGTCGCGCGACAGCAGCGGATTGAGTTCTTCGAGCCGATCGGCCAAGCGATGGCACCAGCCGCACCAGGGCGCGCTAGCATACACCAGCAGCGACTTGTCTTCGTGGCGTGCGCGCTCGAGCGCTTGCCGCCAGGCATCTTCGGCCGAGGGAAGTTCCGGTTTCCACTGCTCGAGAAAGGCTTTCACCTTGGCCGGGTCGTGACGCGGGCCGTCTTCCAGGTCGCCTGTGTTCTGGTTCGTGAGCACCGTGCCATCGACATCGAGCACGGTCAGGAACGGAAAGCCGTGCTTCCCCTGGTCTGCGCCGTAGCCGCGGAACAGGTCGAGATTCTCGTTAGAGTCGACGAGAACTACCTGGTATTCGGAGCGCAAGAGCGGCGCAACGCTGGGATCGTTCTCGAAGAGATCGTCGAGCTTGTAGCACCAACTGCACCAGTTGCCGCCGAAGACGACCAGCACGCGCTTGTTGTCGCGGCGGGCGATCTGCGTGGCCGCGGCGATCTGTGCGCGGGCATCGGCCTTGTCGTCGTAAATCGGCTTGCGTGGGCTCGGCGCGGCCGGAGGATCAGCCTCTGCGGCTGGCGTTACTTTCGGCGGCGCCGTGTCGATCGATTTTAGCGGCGTCAGCGGGACTGCCGCGGCGTCTTTGGCTTGGCCTTCATCGCCGGCGGGCAGGAGCAGTGCGATTGCCGCACCGAGGGCCCAAAGAAGGTGCGCGCATGGCATAAAAGCGCCTCGCTAGGGAAGAGATGCAGGCCCAATCGCTCCGGGCCCTGGCGCTCAATTTAGGCGTTTCGCAGCGAACGAGCAACGCGGCTCGCGCCGGCTATGCGGGGCCGCGCTTCTGCGGAGGCGGTTCAAAGCCCAGGCCGGCGAAGCTGCGGGGCTTGATGACATCGACGAACTTGAGCGCAGCAATCTGGCGGTACGAGATGACCACCTTGCGGGCGCCGATGGTGTCCGGCGTGCGGCGCTCGACCAGCAACATCGAGTCGCTGGTCATGAAGTTGTCGAAGGGGATCTGATCGTTGAGCAAAGTCACCACGACGCCGCGCCGCTCGATCTCCTCCGGCCAGTTGCGAAAGCATTCGCGCCAAGCCGAGGCGTCGTCGAGCGGAACGCCAAACGTCGCGGGGTCGCGCAACTCCGATTCGCCAATTGCCACCATTCACCTCCTGCCAGGGGTACTTCGATGTTGCCGCCGGGGGGCGTTGGCGATTACTCGCCCAGCTTGCTCCGGAGTTGGTCGTAGAGCTTGCGCTCGGGCTCCGAGAGTTGGTCTGGGCTGAACTTATTGTCCTTGGCTCGCTGCCAAGCTTCGGCGGCCTGCTGGGCATTGCCGGCTTGGTTTTCGGCCAGCGCCAGGTGGAAGAGCTTCATGGGCTCGACGCTGCCATTGAGCGCCAATCGGAGGTCTTCCACGGCGTTTTTGCCGTCGCCGCGGGCCATGTGGGCCATGGCGCGCGTGTCGAGCAGGTCCGAGGTCGGACCGAGGATCTGGATTGCGTCGTCGACCAGCTTCAACGCCCGATCGCCGTTGTTGGTCTTCACAGCGAGCAGGAACGACAGGTTGTTGAGTACGATCGCCTTGCGGCGGTCGTCGATATCGCTGCGGCCCAGCAACTCCTCATACAGCTTCATCACCTCGTCGTACTGGCCTTGCAGATCGCGCAACTCGGCCTGCCGCAGCTTGAGCACGAACTCGCCCGGATTGGGCTGGCCGTTTTCGGACATGCCGGCGACCACGGTCAAGCCTTGCTTGATCCACTTGTCGACCAGGGCAAACTGCTGCGGCGTAACCTTCGCCTGGTTGGCCCGCAGAATGGCGATGGCCAGCTCAGAGATCGGCAGAACGGTGTTCTTGCGAAGCACCTTTTGCAGCAGTGCGAACGATTCGTCAACCTTGCCGCGCCGTCCCAGGAAGCCGGCCAGATACAGGCTGCCCGCCTGGGGGTCTTTCTGGGCGTACTCCTGATACAACTGCTCGGCCTCGTCGTACTGCTCAAAGGCTTCGCAGAGTCCGGCGATTTCGCGCAGGTAGTGCATGTTCTGTTGGGTGATCTTTTGGGGGATCATCCGGCGGAGCATGGTGAGCGCTTCGGCCTTCTTGCCCTGCTTGGTCAGGACTTCGGCCTTGAGCAAATAGACCTTCAAGTCCTGTGGCTTGGCTTCCTGAAGCTTCTGCACCCACTTGATCGCCTCGTTGGCGTTGTCTTGGTCGAGCAGAATCTTGACATAGGAGCCGAGATAGTCGGCGTTGGTCTCGTCTTGCGCGAGCGCCTCGAGCAAGAGCTGACGCGCTTCGGGCAAATTGCCCGACTTCTGTTGGAGCAGCGCCACCAGCCACTTCTCTTGCGGCACGAGCGGCCGCTCCGCGGCGATCTCTTGGAAAAGCTTCAATCCGGCCATCCAACTCTGCGGCTCCGGCCGCTGTGCGAGCAGCATGGCCTTGAGCACCTTTTCTTGGGGACCGAGCTTGCCGTTCTTTCCGCTGTCGTCGAGCGAAGTCAACGCAGCAAGGAACTGGGTGTAGTCGCCCTGGGCGCCTACCTGTTGAGCCTTGACGCGGCGCGCCCAGGCCAGGTCCTCGGCGTGCTTTTCCGGATCTTTGGCCGCGGTGGCGAGGATCTTATCGAGATACTTCACGGCCTCGTCATTGCGTTTGGCCCGCACGCAGAAGGAGGCTGCGCCGCGCAAGACAGCGATGTCGTCCGGCCGCTTGGCCAGGATTTCCTGGTAGGCCCGGTCGGCTTGATCATTACGCCCGAGCGCTTCATGCGCCATAGCCTGATAGAGTTCATAGTCATCAGGCTTGAGTTTATCGCTCGCTTGCTGCACGAGGTCGTCCACCTTGGGACGCTGCTTCGTCAGCACGTAGAACTCGGCGAAAGAAAGCCATGGGTCAAGCTTCTCGGGCGACGTTTCTACGGCGCGGCGGAAGAGCTTCTCGGCGCCAATGTCGTCCTGCAGGCGATGCAGCATGCTGGCCCGCCAAGCCAGGTCTTCGTAGACCTGCGAGTCGTCGGGCACGGCGACCTGGGCAGCCTTCTTGGCTTCCGCGGGGTGCTCGGTGGCCTCTTCAACTTCGGCAATCAGCTTGCTGAGCGCCGGCGAGTGAGGGCCTGGCCCCAAGGCGGCAATGTGGCTACGCGCCTCCTGGAACTTCCGCTGCGTCACGAGCAAACGAAACAGTTGACCCAAGGCCACCTGATCGTTCGGATTGTTTCGGACGGCCTGGGCCAGGTTCTCTTGCGCTAGGTCGACGCTGCCTAGCAAGAGCTCGACTTCCGCGGCCAGTCGCGAGAGTTTGTCCCAGTTTTCGCGACGCGACTTGAGCGTCACCAACTGTTCTTGAACGGGCTTCAGCGCGGTGAGCGGGTCGAGCTTCTTGGACTTGACGGTCCACAAAGTTTTCGATGCGTCGGCATAGAGCGATTCGTCGCTGTTGGGCCCCGTTGCCTTCTTGAGTTCTTCGAGCGCCGAGTTCATGCCTGCTTCGTCGCCGCGATCGCGGGCCAACTCGAACAGATTCAAGCGAATGGAGAAGTCATCTGGGTCGGCTTCGATGGCCTGCTTCCAGAGCCGAGCCGTGTCGTCGAACTTCGTGAGACGGTAGTAGGCAGTAGCCACGGCCAAGAGCAGCGCCTTGCGCTCTTCGGGCTTGAACTTGTCGAGGTTTGCTTCTTCCTTGAGCAACGAACTCGCCAGGGCGTTTTGCTCGGACTCCGTTTTGGCGGGGGCCCGATTGATCACGGTAAGCCGGCCCAAACGGAGCTGGGGCACGTCTCCCAGTTGCTCGGTCGCTTTGTCGAACACGCCCAGAGCCGCGTCGATCCCCTTGTCCTTGAACTCGAGATTGGCGGTCGCCAACCAGGTCGCCAGGTCCTTGGGGTCCTTTTGCCGCTGCTCATCGAGGATCTTGCGCGCTTGCGCCAACTGCCCCTTGTTCAAGAGCACTTCAGCCTTGAGCACGCCTTGCTGAGTTTCCTTGAGCAACGGCAACAACTGAGCGAGCACGTCGTCGACGGGCTTCCAATTGCGTTCCGCTTCCGGAAGCTGCAGTTGTTGTTCGAGCAGCAACTGCAGTTGGCTGCCGAGAATTCGCGCACGGGCCGCTTCAGACAGCTCCGGCTTCTCTCCGTCGGCCGTGGCCTCGGCGGCCATCAGTCCTTGCAGTTCCGTGTTGATCTGTCCGCGATTTCCGCCCCGCGCCCACTCGATTCTTGCGCGTCCCAGACGGCCGCCCACGGATTGAGGATTTGCGGCGAGCACCCGGTCGTAGGCCTCGAGGGCCTTGTCGTATTTCTTCAGGTTCTCATAAGCTTGCCCCAAGAAGATGTCGACGTGCTCGGCCATCTCGGGGCGTCCCGAGAACTGCTTGAGCACGCCCTCGAAGCCGTCCGCCGCGCCTTGATAATCGCCTTCGACGAGCTTGAGGTTGGCGTCGAGATAGTTGAGCATCACCTGCGACGCAGCACCTTGATCGCGCAGCGTGCGGATGACGCTACGGGCGTCTTCCAGTTTACGGTGCTGCAACAGCAACTCGGCGCGATAGAGCAAGAGCTCCGTATTGTCGGCGACTTGCTTGATGCCTTCTTCCGAAAGGGCCAACCCTTCGTCAACCTGGCCTTGGGCCATCGCCGTCATGATCGAGGCGCGGTAGACGCGGCCATCCTTCGGATACTCTTTACGGGCTTGGGCCAAGATCTTGTCGGCCTGCTCGTAGTTCTTCTTGGCCAAGGCAGCGTCGACCTGGCTGAGAATCACGTCAAGGTCGTTGGGAGCAAGCTTGGCGGCCTCGGCAAAGTCGGCCTCAGCTTTGTCGAGTTGCTTGTCTTGGCGAAAGTACTGGCCGCGGTTGAGGAAGGCCTTGGGATTCTGCTTGTTCTCCTCGACCATGCGATCGAGGACGGCCGGCGATTGGGCTTCCGTCTCACGTGAGTCCCGTAGCGCCATCGATAGCAACACGTAGGGATCGACCTGGTTGCGCGCCGGACCGGGCGTATCGAGGAACTTTCCTTCTTGCAAGTCATAGCCGAGCAGCTCCGAGAGCAGAGCCAATGCCTGCTCCTTCTTTTCACTAAACAGCAGGCACTTGGCCTGGAGCACTTTGAGCTCGGTGAGTTCTTTCTGTCCTTGCTCCGACTTCGCGTCGCCCTCGGCGGCCCGTTTTTGGATCAGGCCTTCGAGACTGCTCAGTGCGTCGCCGAAGCGGCCGATGCTCATCTGGAAATCGACGAGCTGCCGGCGGACCTCGTTATTGTCTGGAATCTCTTGGACCGAAGTTTCGAGCCAATGGTAGGCGTTGAGCTTGGTGCGAAACGTGGCGTCGGGAGCGTCGGCGGCCTTGGTTGCGGCGCTGGCCAAGGCCTCCCAGCCGCGACCGTCCTCTTTCTTATGCCGGACGTAGCGCAGATAAAGCTTCATCGCCTCGTCATAGTCGCCTTCCTTCTCGGCGGCCTCACCACGCGTGAAGAGCGTGCTGGCGTTACGGCGAACCTGATACTTGTGCAGGAAGTACACGCCGATCAGGGTGACCCCCGTTCCGACGATCAAACCCACCAGCAACTTGACGTTGAGCTTTCTCATGCACGAATCCACGCGTTAAAAGAAAGGCGACCGGAGCGCCGCACGGCGACGGGCAAACTACTTGGATAGCGCCGCGACGACGGTCCGCTCTTGAACAAGCTTGGTTATGGGAGCGTCGGACGAAGTCGACATCCCCGTTGGTTGTCTGGCCGGGCAGCCTGCCGCGAGCCAGCAGCGGGACGGTTAGCCAACTTAACTGCTAGCGTTGCCGACCCCGCGCGACGAGCCCTTGCAATTCATTCGCAAGGTTGGATCTCTAGCCCCAAAGAACGTACTTCATTCAATCTACCGGTGCGGTCCCCGGTGTCAACGAATCTCGCGGCCACCGGTGAGAGCGCAGCCGTGGCGCTTGGGTCTGCTACAGATTACGGACTTGCCCGCAGGAAAGATCACGGAAATTTCTGGACGGCTGGGCGAGTGAGGGGGCTTGCGGCGTTTTTCAGCAGCCGGGTTTCAGAAACTTTCCTGGGCATTCGCCAAATTCGACTGCGGTTTCGCATGTCGCCGACCGATCTTTAGGGCTGCAACGGTCGGGCAGGCTGCGCCGAAGAGAGCGTCTTTGCGGGCGCCGCAGTGAGCCGGGGGACGGCCGATTGCCGATCACGCCATGGGTTCCAAATGATCGCGCTCCGCGTCCCTGTTCGCCACGCGTTGGTATTGCTGCTTGCGGTGACGCTAGGCTGCCAATCGCCCATCGTGCGAACCCATCCCGCGCCCGAGGCCGGTCCAAGAGCCCCGGTGGCGCGTGAGCTCGAAATGGTCACGCTGCCCTCATACACCGTGGCGGCCCCCGATATCCTGCTGATCGATGCCGTGCGGCTGGTGCCCAAGGCGCCGTACAAGTTCGAGCCGCTCGATTTGGTGACGATCTCCGTCGCCGGGGCGTTGCCGGACCAGCCGATCGAGTCGGAGTACCAAATTCAGCCCGATGGCACCGTGTCGCTGGGGCCGAGCTATGGCTCGGTGAAGATCGTGGGCCTGACCGCGGACGAAGCTGCGGCGGCGATCCGGCGAAATCTCGAAAGCTTAGTCACGGAGCCCGATGTCTCCGTAAGCCTCTATCAGTCCTTCGGGCTGCAGCAAATTGCCGGCGACAAGATCGTCATGCCGGACGGCACCGTCAGTTTGGGCAGCTATGGCAGCGTCTATGTAAGTGGGCTTACGATTCCCGAGGTCAAGGCCGAAGTCGAAAAGCATCTCACGGCCTATTTGGAACGGCCGCTCGTTTCCGTAGACATGTTTGCCTACAACAGCAAGGTCTACTACATCATTCTCGAGGGCGCCGGCAACGGCGACCAAGTGCTCCGCTTGCCGGTGACGGGCAACGAGCACGTGCTCGACGCGCTCGGCATGGCTCAGGGCATCACCCGCTTTTCGAGCAAGCATGTGTGGATCGCACGTCCGGCGCCCAGCGGCCAGGGCTGCGACCAGATTCTGCCTGTCGACTACAACGCGATCGTCAAGGGAGCGTCGACGGACACGAACTATCAGATCATGCCGGGCGACCGGGTGTTCGTGGCCGAGGACAAGCTAATGGCTCTCGACAGCGCTTTTGCGAGGTTCACCGCCCCGGTGGAGCGGGTATTCGGCGTGACCTTGCTGGGCGTGCAAACGGTGCAAACCATCAACCGGATGCCGTTTGGCTTCCAGAATTCGTTCTTCTAGTCCCACAAGGCTGGAAAAACGTTGCCTGCCTAGCTAGACGGGCATAAGATTGATTGGGCTGTTTAGGAGACGGTACGATGAAGACTCGCCTGATTTGGATGGTTGTCGGCATTTTGAGCTTCGCCGGCAGTCCGGCTTTGGCTCAGCTCGATCCGGCTGGATCGCTCTACTACGACAGCATTTACAATCGGCCGACCGTCAGTCCGTATCTGAACCTGCTGAATCCGGGGGCCGCGGCCAACTCGGTTCCCAATTACTTCACGTTGGTGAAGCCGCAACTCGAGCAGCGGGCCGCGCTAACCCAGCAGCGGTCGGAAATCTCTCGCCTGAACCGGCAGGTTTCGGCCGGACCGCGCCGATCTCAGCGGCAGCAATCGCAGATCCGCAGCACCGGACACGCCACGCAATTCATGTACTACGGCCCTTACTATCGCCAAATGGGGCAGCGCCGGCAGTAGCTTCGCTCCTCGCGATACTTGTGAGAGGGCTTTTCCGGCGGCTTCTCTTTTTGCCGCTCCCCCTCTGAGTGGCGGTTTGGTGTCCGCCGGTCGGGCACCGCTTGGTCGGCGCTTCCGTGTCGATGCCTGTCGCCTGCGGAGGCGGCCTCAACTTGCTATACTTTTGGCACCTCCGGAATTAGGCCGGACCGGCCGCGACCGTAGGCGAACGCCACGGCCGTTTGGCACGAGCACCGTGGCGCCAAGGCAAGTGACGTATGAAGCAAGTGGGCTCGATCTTGGATCCGAGCGCCATTGACTGTCTGCAAATCATCGCCGATCAAGAGGCGATTCGCCGCGCGGTGCCGCAGCGGTTGGAAATGGAGTTGCTGACGGCCATCGTCTATTCCGACTCAGAACGGCGCATCTGCGCCGCTTACAAGGATGTGACGCGCGACGACTTTTGGGCCCGCGGCCATATGCCGGGCTATCCGCTGATGCCGGGGGTCCTGCAGTGCGAGGCCGCGGCCCAGCTCAGCACCTACTTCGCCGTAACGCAGCAACTGACGGGCGGACAGCCGATCATCTTTGCCGCGCTCGATGAAGTGCGCTTTCGCGCCCCTGTTATTCCGCCGGCCCGGTTGCTCGTCGTGATGCAGGCCACCCGAGTTCGTGCCCAGGTGTGCATCAGCCGCTTCGAGTGCTTCGTCAACGGAGTGATGGTTTCCGACGGCGTGCTCAAAGGCGTGGCGATGGCGATCAATGCAGAGAATCTGAGCCGTCCGGCTAATTGAAGCGAGTCAACTCGCCGGTCGATCAGGGGGCCGTGTTGTGCGCGCCGCGGACCGGGCCTACTGCGGCCTGCGATCGCTCCGGGCGATCGGCGACTCGAATCTTGTCCTCGTGGCCGGCCAACGCGTTGCGGCCTTTGATCGTGGAAACGCTGGCCACGCGGTCTTCGGCGTCGTAATGGACCTCGAGCTGCATGTCGGCGCCGTCGGCCAAGGTTTCGACCGGAATGCCGACCACTTCCCAGAGCCCGAATGTCGCCACGTCGGCCGCCCCGTGCAGTAGCGCGCGAGCCGCCTTGACCGGCTTGGTGTAGCCCTGCTTAAAGGCGAAGATGTCGGTCGATTGGCCGCCGCGTAGATCGGTCCAGACCGGCGGCCCGAATTCGGCGATCACGTGCGTCCGCGGCGTGCCGGCCGCCAGCACGGCCAGATCCTTCTTGCCTGGCTGACGGGCAGCCATGACCGCGGCGCAGCCTGAGGCGCTTGCAACGAGCGCGGCGAGCAGCGGTATGAGCGCGCAGCGGCGAACAAGCATCGGACGACCTCGGGCGACAAGTAGAGGCCGCGGACTATAGGGCCGCCGCGAGCGGGGCGTCAATCGCGATCCGAGAGCGCCGCGTGTTAGCTGGCCGGCAAGGTCTTGGGAACCTTGAACACCGTTGGCCCCCCCTCTTTCGCGCCATCGAATACGACGAGGATCGAGTACTCGGCGGCGGTCTCCGACAGCAGGGCCATGCCTTCGGCTTTGCCGCCGTCGACGCGGGGGAACTCGCCGAGTAGCGTGATCCGCGACTTGGCGTCCTTGCCTGGCAGGCCGTCGCGGCCATCCCAGTGGTAGAGCAGGCAGGGCAGCGGGGCATCGCCCACCGGCCCCGCGATCACCAAAAAACCGTCGGAAACGGGCGTCAACTCGCGAATGCCGAGGCCGGCCAGGTCGAGATAGAGCGTCTGATAGGTCAGCGGATTATCGAACGGCAGCCGCAGCACCGGCGTCAGGTTGCCACGCAGCACGGGGCCTCGGCAGCCTACGTAGAGATCGTTGCCGACGACGGCCAGCCCTTCGAGGTCGAAGCCATTCTCCTTACTGGGGATGCGCAGGAAGGGGCCGAGGACGCGGTCATTCGCCAGGAGTTGGCGGAGGTTGATCGAGCGGATGCCCTCGGCTTTGCCTTCGGGCGTGAGCGTGAAGCGGAACAGATGATCGCGGCTCGGCTCGTGCTCGACCTCGGTGAGTTGTTTGCGGTTCGACTCCTGCTTCTTGTCGTCGTCGAGCTTCTTGCGCACTAGGGCGTGGGAGCCGAGCACGTAGCAGGTCGCGCCCTGGCAGGCGATGCCTTCGACATCGAGTTCGCCCCCTGATGATTCGAGCGCTAATAGTTTTTCGGCCCGCAGTCGGTTGCCACCCAGGCGACGAAACGGCTGCACGCCTCGTCCTTCATCGCCCCCGAAGAGCACCCAGTTGCCGTTGAGTGCGACCGCGCTGATCTGCTTGGCGTCTCGCACTTTACCTTCGAGCCGCAGCGTGCCAGCGATCTCGAGCTGCCGGGGCGATTGAGCCAGCGCCGGAGAGGCGAGCCAAAGAGCAGACGACCCCAAAAGTAGGGCTACGGTTCGCCGTGAGCAAAAGTCGGTCCAATTCTCAGCAATCATCGCCGATTCGCCCAAACTGGGGTTCTCTTGGCCGGCGCGCTGCCGCCCTAAGTCTTAGTCTGGCAATTTTCTTGCACTTTTGCCAAGGTAGTTGTTAAATTTCGATTAATCTTTCATTACAATCGAGAGAATCGACGTAAGTCGTGTAGCGGCGAAAACGGAACTCGCTGCTTTTTCGAGGAAGTCCGGAACAGGCCTCTCCGCACGCCGGAGAGCGGACGCATGGAACAAATCTACCGACTGCAATCCAGCCGCTTCGAGCTGAAGTTCTTGGTCGACGAAGGCGCAGCAGGCGCCATTCGCGACTTTGTTTCCAGCTATCTGGCCCCCGACGATGGCTCGCCAGACGGAAACGACTACCACGTCCACAGTCTGTATTTCGATTCGCCCGATCTGACGCTCTATCGCCAGACGACGCAGGGGCACAAGAACCGCTTCAAGCTCCGCGTGCGCTTCTACGACGAGCAAGAAACGAGCCCCGCGTTTCTCGAGATCAAGACGCGGCTCACCAATGAGATCCGCAAGGAGCGCGCCGCAGTGACGCGCGATGGCGCGCGGCGGTTGCTCTCGGGATTGTGGCCGAGCGACGATCAAGTGCTCGATCGCAATCGCGCGAAAGCTCTGGCCGCAATGCATCGGTTCTGCAGCCTGCGCGATTCGCTGGGCGCGGTCGGCATGTCGTACGTCAGTTATCGGCGTGAGGCCTACGTGTTGCCGGGCAGCGAGCATGTGCGCGTGACGTTCGACCGCAGCTTGCGCGGCGGCGCCTTCGAGGGCCCGGATCTCAAGCTGCCGCCCGAGTTGGCTCGGCCGCATTTGGCCGGCGTGGTGCTCGAGCTCAAGTTCACCGATCGCTTTCCGCGCTGGATGCACGAGCTGGTGCGCATCTTTAGCCTCGAGCGTTGCTCCGTGCCCAAGTACGTGCATTGCGTCGAGGCGCTTGGCATGGCGCGCGAAGGTAATTTGCTCGCGCCGCGGAGATTCGTGGGATGAACGAATTCGCGGCCATGCTCTTTCAGGGCGACGCGGGCAGCTACATGAGCAGCCCGGAGACCGTGATCTTCGTCACGATGTTGGCCTTCCTGTTGGGCCACCTGGTGGGCTGGGTCTACATGTGGACCCACTCGCAGGTCTCCTATTCGCAAACCTTCGTCGCGTCGCTGGTCGTCATGCCGGTGCTTGTGGCGCTGCTCATGGTGCTGATGGCCGGCAGCGTGGTGATTGCCTTCGGCTTGTTGGCCGTGTTCGCCATCGTGCGCTTCCGCAATGTGCTCAAGGACACGCGCGACACGACGTTCGTCATCTGGTCGATTCTCGAGGGGATGGCCGTCGGCACGCAGCGTTATACCACGGCGCTCGTTGGCGCTATGGCGATCGCCGTGGTGCTGCTCTATCTCCG
>JAESFN010000847.1_pt1 | contig 19673 bp, 19 predicted proteins | sample 9269411 | NCBI WGS metagenome assembly JAESFN01 (sample SAMN14505399, study PRJNA617100) | algae metagenome | isolation source: Iphinoe sp. HA4291-MV1 and co-occurring heterotrophs from trail next to... | place: USA: Maunawili Falls, Hawaii | collected 2009-07-25
ACACGGGTCAGATTGCTAGGGTATGCTTTACTCATGTTGCTCTCTCAGTGCTGTCTATTATCTATTAACAGCGTATACTGAGAGAGCTTTTTTACTATTTCTCCGACTTTTCAAACAGCCTCTTAGAGTCTGGTGCGGTGATCCAGATGAAACCTGGCGTAATCGCAATATTATCGTTGAGTTGATATTGGTAAAACCCCTCAACGTGCAGGGATGTATCCTTATCTACTTGTCCAAGACCTGCTCCCAAATCTACATTCTTACTCAAAGCAGTCAGTTTCGGCTCCATACCGACGAAAATACCGCCTAGACTACCTTCTTTAAAAAGATCGGGAAATGCCAGTCCTATCCCCCAATCCCAGACTTGAGCATCTCCACGCCCCAGATAGCGATGTGCTGAATAACCTACCCATCCATTGACTGCAAACTTGGGACTAATTTTATACAAAGCTTGTACGCCGTAAAGATTACCCACAGTTCCCGTTCCAGCCACGGTACTGTTTGCCAGGTTACTCCCAATTACTGGACCGAAGTTTGTCCCAGTTTGACCCGTGGTGTTCGGTGGGCTATAGGTATTAGCGTAGGTTAAAGCCACCCGAAAATCCTTACTGGGGCTATAGTATGATAACTGTCCCAGAGCTACATACCTGCCTGAAAATAAGCCATTATCAGGTGTAGGTCTGTCACCATTAATCGCGGTGTACGCTAACCCTAATTGCCACTGTTTACCGAATTGCTGGAGTACCGCAATTCCGGGACCAGTATCTCCATAATCATAGACCATATTCCGCCGTGCATATCGTGAGATCGCATTAGCAGCAGACCCTTCAAAATATGGGTTGATCGGACCACTCAAGCCGATCTCAAAAGCTCCATCGGACTGGGAAAAAATGTTGACTTGGGTATCTTTAAAAGGTTTAAACTGATAACGAAGTCCAGAGAGATAAACGTCATTGTTTGGAAAAAGAGGACTGGCATTATCAGAGGTTCTCCCGTCAGTGGTTCCGAATAATCCACTTCTTGTTCCTCCTAAAGAGGCAATATTTCCAGCTTGAAGTGTCATCCGTAGTTGATCAGTACCGCTAAAACTGGTGCTTAAAATTAGGCGAACCCGGTCTTGAAATGTGATGATACGAGGTGCAGGTGTCTTGGTGACGACGTTATTGCCCGCCAGAATTCCTCCAATAACAGTCTCAACTTCACCCGTGAGTTTAGTTGTGGTGGAAAACTGATGTTGTTGAAGGCTTGTTGTCTGTACCTCTAGTGCATCTACTCGTCCGCGTAGTTGTGCCAGTTCTGCCGCAAATTGATTTTGTAGTGTTTGCAGAGTAACTAAATCCTCTTTTCTGACTAGATCGCTTGTTCCTGCAGCAAGCAGCTCACTAATTCGATTTAGTGCTGCATTTAGCCCTGCTGCAAACTCGTAACGGGTCATTGCTCGATTACCTCGAAAGGTCTGGTTAGGATAACCCGCAATCACACCATACCGTTCTACTAACGATTGCAATGCTTGAAATGCCCAGTCGGTCGGTTTCACATCGGATAGCTGGGAGACGGAATTAACCTGCCCTATCGTTGGATCGCCGTTTGATGACTTGGACGAATCACGCGAGAGTGAAGGGTGAAGAGGTATAGAAGTAGGCGATCGCTTTACATCCGATAGCTCAGAGACAGAAGTATTTTGGCTTACCGCTGCATCGCGGAGTGAAGGGTTAGCAGGGACAGAAGTAGGCGATCGCTCAGGTACTGATGAGGGTACTTGTGAGACAAGCGTAACCCGATTTGTTACAAAATCGCTGCTTTGGGAAACAGATGCTTTATATTGCTCCAACTTCTGAGCAATAGTATTACTCCTCACGGCAGATGAAATTGATAAAGTGGTAGATGGAGGAGATTCAAGTGTATTTGCCCAGCTTTTTGCAGGATTAAGAACTAGGATAATCTGCATATCTAGCAGGGAAACCAAAAACATTATCAATCTAGAATTCCAACGAAATTTCGACATGACTCCTCAACCTAAAAAGTGAATGAATTTGCTCTAAATTAATAGAGAAAATTGGCAGAATCACTTAATGCAATGCTTCTGCTAAATCGTCAGAGAAAGCGCTTAGTAATAACTTTGCTTGCTAGAGAGGTATAAATTCCAAAGAACAAAGCCAGCAATAATCACTTGAATAAGCGAATTCAGGAGTCAGAATTTATCCTGTACGCTTGCTACTAATAAAAGCAGTACCAGAAATATCGGTAAAGTGAGTAATAAATTTCACACAGTTCTTCTCATTTTGTTATAGCCACACAAGTCGATCTGGCACAGTATGCTCTGTACTTCCACAGAAACCAGCCAAATGCAATGGAAATCTTCTAAGTTAACCAAATATTCAGTTAATCGTTTGAGAATTTCTCAATTTGTGATTGTCAAGCTACCAACCACTACACTTGATAGAGGCTATCATGCTGCAATTCACAGTAAAAACTACTCATTTTGAACGAACAAAATGACTTTTAGAAAAAAGTACTGTATTTTTGTCTATTTTAAGTAGTTTTATTCTACTAGATAGGAGCATTCCACAAAAACTGCAAGCAATAAAGTATTTTTGATTACATTTTTCTAGAATTTTTGTTAATTTAACTATATTGTCTACTTAATATAATAAATGTCTAATAATGTAAATGTTAATATTAGCTCCGGTAAATTGATAGATTTTTAGTAATTTTAATCACTACATAGTTTTTTAAAAACGATAGACACTGTATCAAGGCTAAATAACTTCGGAACTGTAGGGATGAGCGATCGCAAGAAAGCAAGAGACGCCGGCATGCGTATCGCATCCAGAAAAACATTACAGTGTGTTTGTGTTCCAGATATTTTTTGCTTATAAAATTTGTTCTTGATTTTTTTAACAAACTGTGCAATTATATTGACAGACTCGATAGTACTGTTATTTTACCAGTTTACCGTAGTTTAGATTTAAAGAATAAGAGTTTATCAAACAACTTTGGTCACAAGCTATAGTTTGACGCAGTTTTCGTAATTTTTCATTATCTTAACTTCGTTTGACAAGCAACTGGCATTTTTGTGTTGTCGCTCATCTTGTGTCTTTGTTTGTACATAAGTTCTAAACTATTGAAGCGGGGCTTCTCATGAGTAAGAATCTATTGTGGACAGGGGAAGTATCTACCACTGAATTTGAACCAAACTTGCTTTGTGATGTACTGGTTATAGGGGGTGGACCAGCTGGCACTTGGGCGGCTTGGAGTGCGGCTAGTAGGGGTGCGAATGTCGTTCTTGTTGATAAAGGATACTGTGGTACGAGTGGCTGTGCAGCGGCATCGGGTAACGGTGTGTGGTACGTACCACCTGATGCGCAAGCGCGGGAAGCGGCAATGGCTTATCGGGAAACTCTAGGAGGATTTTTAGCCAACCGCAACTGGATGCAACGGGTTCTAAATCAAACCTATGCCAATGTTAATTTGTTGGCTCAGTGGGGTTATCCCTTCCCAACAGACGACGAGGGCAAACCTTACAAACGCAGTCTGCAAGGTCCAGAGTATATGCACTTGATGCGAAAGCAAGTCAAACGGGCGGGGGTAAAAATATTAGACCATAGTCCAGCTTTGCAACTGCTAGTAGATAGGGACCAAAGAGTTGCAGGCGCGACGGGAGTCAACCGCCAAACTGGAAACAAATGGCTTGTGCGTGCAAGTGCAGTCATCATTGCAACAGGTGGCTGTGCTTTCTTAAGTAAAGCGCTTGGTTGCAATGTGCTCACAGGGGATGGTTACTTAATGGCTGCCGAAGCGGGTGCCGAGATGTCGGGGATGGAGTTTTCCAACGCCTACGGCATCTCTCCCGCCTTTTCCTCTGTAACCAAAACTCTATTTTACAACTGGGCAACCTTCACTTACGAAGATGGCACACCAATTCCTGGAGCTGGTTCGCAAAGAGGGCGTTCCGTCATTGCCAAAACTTTGTTAACGCAACCTGTTTACGCCATCTTGGATAAAGCTACAGAAGAAATGCGGGTACATATGCGAAAAGCGCAACCCAATTTCTTCTTACCCTTTGATCGTGCAGGTATAGACCCCTTTACACAACATTTCCCCGTCACCCTCCGCTTAGAGGGAACTGTACGCGGTACAGGTGGCATCCGAATTGTCGATAATACTTGCGCTACTTCCGTACCAGGATTATACGCCGCTGGCGATGCCGCTACGCGAGAACTCATCTGCGGCGGGTTCACGGGCGGCGGTAGTCACAATGCAGCTTGGGCACTGTCTTCAGGTTACTGGGCAGGACTATCTGCTGCTGAATATGCCCGTGATTTAGGCACACAAGCAAGCCAACGGCGAGTCGAAGCTATAGGTGAGGCAGGATTTACATCTAGTGGTCAACGTCCACTCAAAGCTGAAGAAATCATCCAAGCCACCCAGGCAGAAATTTTCCCCTATGATCGCAATTACTTCCGCAGTGAAACAGGATTAACCGAATCATTACAGAGATTAAATCACCTCTGGCAAGAGATTCGCACTAGTCAAGCTGATGATAACAATATTCTCCATATACGGGAAGCCGCCGCAATGGTAGCTACAGCTCGGTGGATGTATAGCAGCGCCTTGGAACGTAAAGAAACTCGAGGAATGCACAAACATTCAGACTATCCGCAACAGGATGTCAATCAGCAACATTACTTAATTAGTGGTGGTTTGAATCGTGTCTGGGTGAAAACCGCCCCTGTACAAGAGACAGGAGTCAAAGTAGAAGTGGCGGCATGATGATATCAAAATGAAAAGCTCACGCAAAGTCGCCAGAATACAGAGTTACTCTTTGCGACGCCAGTCGCCTCAAGTCGGGAGACCCGCCCACGGCGCTGGCTCGACTTTGCGTGAGACTAAAAAAACGATAAGTATTCAAAACAACTTGACATGATTGAGTTAGTCAGTGAATCTCGCTGTATTCAGTGTAATATCTGCGTTAATGTTTGCCCAACAAACGTTTTTGATAAAGTATCAGACGCACCGCCCACCATTGCCAGACAGAGCGATTGTCAAACCTGCTTCATGTGCGAATTGTACTGTCCAGTAGATGCTCTGTACGTAGCGCCGCAAGTCGAACCGCGAAAAGAGGTAGACGAAAAGTCTCTCACTGAAGCTGGACTTTTAGGAAGCTATCGCAGAAATATTGGTTGGGGACGCGGACAAACTAACGCAGCCCAAGAAGATTCGACTTATCAATTACTCAAACACATGAAATAGAACAATTTACCTCTTCTTCTCTCTTTGGTGGTGCATACTCTCTTGCCTGGTGTGGTTCATTTATCATGACTCATCCTGCTCTGTTAAAACCTCTCCTTCCTAAACTTCCTCTCTTAACCACATTCCTCCTCCTTTTTAGTACGGGGTGTAGTTCTAGTCAAACCATCTCGCAAGCAGTATCAAGTCCAAGTCCCAAACCTCAAGTAGAAGTAAATACCTCCACCCTGCGCTTAGGCATTATCAGTGTCAAAAGTAGCAAAATTCCTACAGGAGCAATTGGTTGGGCAATGCATCAAGGTAAATTTCTGCCAGAACTGCAAAAACTGGGAATCAAAGAAGTACAAACGCTCTCGTTTCCTAACGGTCCCAACTTGAATGAAGCCTTAGTCGCAGGTAAATTAGATGTGGGCATTTACGGGGATACACCCGCCTTAGTTGCTAGAGCAAACGGCACTCCTACCCGCTTAATTAGTCAAGAACAAGTGGGAATGAATGCTTGGTTATTGGCAAAGAAAAACGGACCACGTTCTGTAGCAGAACTCAAAGGACAAAAGGTAGCTACATCCAGAGGATCTTATATGCACCGCTACTTAATAGGGTTATTGCAAAAGTCGGGTATTGCAGATCAAGTGACCGTAGTTCACTTGCTACCTAATGAAGCCCAAGCCGCACTAGAACGGGGTGATGTAGCAGCGATCGCAGCATCGACAGGTACAGGTCCATTATTGCAATCCAAAGGTTTTCCTGTCATTGATGAGGCTATCAAACATCCAGACTTACCAGGAACAAGTGTAACTGTCGTCACAGAAGCTTTCTTAGCAAAACATCCTGACTTGCCGCAAAAATGGAATGAGATTAAACAAGCTGCTGTTAGAGATATCAAAGCAAAGCCAGAGGCGTATTACAAATTCCATTCCCAAGTATCGGGATATCCTATTAATGTGGTGAAAGCATCTTTCCCTATGGAACAGTTTCCAGAAGAATCAGTTCCAGCAAAAGGATTACAACTGTTGAAAGGAACGAAGCAGTTTTTGGTGTCCCAGAAATTAGCAAAGTCGGATTTTCCATTAACTGATTGGATTGTGGCTCAAAAACAACAATAGTAGGACATGATATGAGCGATTTAAATATCCTAAATAACAAATTGTTGCACTCTAAGCAAGTTCTTTTACCTTAACTGTTAGGTTTTATTTAAGTATCTTGCATAACTAGCATGAAACTAATTCTACCTGTAGAACTTGCTGCTAATATCGAGCCGCTTTTACCACCAAACACTACATTTGTACGTGTAGATAGTGAGGGTAATTGTGACGGCAATGCAAGTGATGCTGAAATTTATCTCAATGGGTTTAAATTAAAAAATACAACCCTTCATAAAGTACTAGCAGCAGCACCTAAAATTCGTTGGCAACATACACCAAGTTCTGGTGTGAATCACATTCTTACACCCATTTTTTTAGAACACGATATACTTCTCACTAGCGGCTCAGGAGTTCATGCCATTCCAATAGCGGAATTTGTATTGAACTTCATGCTTTCTCACGCCAAAAATGTTCATAAATTGCAGAATTTACAAGCTGACCATTATTGGCTCAAGTGGTTTGAGCTACAAGAGTTATACAATAAGACTTTACTGATTATTGGTACAGGAAATATTGGTCAAGAAATTGCCATTCGTGCTAAAGCCTTTGGCATGAATGTTTTTGGAAGTCGTCGCCACCCGGAACCATTACCAAATTTTGACAAAATAGTAGGTGCGGATGAATGGCGATCGCTTCTTCCAGAGGCTGACTATGTAGTCATTGCCATACCTCTAACAGCCGAAACCAAAGGTTTAATTGATGCAGAGGCATTGCGGTTGATGCGTCCTAGTGCTTACTTGATTAATATTGCTCGTGGTGCGATCGTCGATGAAAATGCCTTACTAACTGCTTTACGTGATGGATGGATTGCAGGTGCTGGATTAGACACTTTTGCTATTGAACCACTACCGCCAGAAAGTCCCTTTTGGTCTTTACCGAACGTGTTTATAACGCCTCACTGTTCAGCACTTACACCACAACTTTACGACCGCATCGTCGCGTTATTTCTTGATAATTTAACACGCTATCGTAACGGTAAACCCCTACGTAATGTCGTGAATAAAAATGCTGGCTACTAAAATTTACAATTTTCCCCAAGCTCAATATGCCGTATGACACTACTGTAATTATCGTTTATTTGCCATTCAGCAAAAGGTAGTGGATACATTCTACAAAAAGAGAAATCAGTACTAGGAATGAAAAATGTAATATGTTTAATCAACCATTTGAAAGAGAATTATTTGATGGAGAACCTTGGTTATCTAGACAAGAGTCCAAATTACCACTTCATCTTCAGTTACTAGTGGAGCAACAGCAGAAAAGACGAGATACATGGGAATTGCCAAAAAAAGAACATAATGACGATGCTCTAAAGAAAAAGTTCTACCGATTTTGGTTTTTCAATTTGTGGTAGTTGTAGAGATGCGATATGGCTTTCCTCTCTTCAGAATTTCCAGAAGGCGTCTTATTTGAATGTTGAGTTTAACACTCGTACAAGCTTGTTTTCTCTTCGTCATTGCTATCTTAGGCGGAGCATTGACTTCAATCGCTGGTGGAGGCGGTTTTATTCTTTTTCCAGCACTCATTTTTATTGGTTTACCCTCCATTCATGCCAATGCCACCAGTATGGTAGCAGGATGGTTGGGGTGTCTTGTGAGTTTGGGTGCCTATCGTCATGAGTTAAGAGCACAGCGACGGATATCTTTTATTTTTGGCAGTACTAGCCTGGTAGGCGGAACTATAGGTGCTTTTTTGTTATTGCATACCCCGATTGTTACCTTTGATCGTCTTGTTCCTTACCTTTTACTTTTATCAACACTTTTATTTACCTTTGGTAGCAAGATGACATCTTGTTTGCATAATTATCTGAAACAGGTTAGTAACAACTCTTGGCATCTCCTCGTCATAGCATCGTTCGTTCAATTTTGCATTGCCATTTACGGAGGTTTTCACGGTGCAGGTGTAGCAATTTTGATATTAGCAACGCTGGAAATGATAGGAATGAAGGAGATTCACGAAATGAATGCTTTGAAGATGCTACTGATGAGTTGCATAACTGGCTTTGCTGCGGTTACTTATGCGATCGCACAAGTTATAGTATGGCAACCAGCATTTTTAATGGCAATTGGCGCAGTTATTGGTGGTTACAGTAGCGCATACTATGCCCGTCAACTTCCATCCAATATTGTTAGGTATTTTGTGACGATAACTGGTTTTGCAATGACTTGCTACTTCTTTGTTCGTGAATACGTATCATAAATCACGACAAAACCGCTGACTACAGAACAGATTCTTTCTCGCCTGAAGTCTGGATTTGCTTGTTTTGAAGAAATTGCTGTAAATGAGGTTGTTCTAACTTAAGGTTAAGTTCTTCAGCCTTTTGCTTGATTTGCTCAAGAGTCCAATCCTCATGAGTTGCTGTAGCAATGAATGCAATGGCACTCGCCCTTGCACCAGCTGCACAGTGAACTAAAATTGGCTTGGGTAAATTCTCAATTTCCTGAATTGCTTGATTGACTGATTCCTGATTTGCTTCTGTCGGATTTAGGGGGATATTGGCATATTCCAACCCTGCGGCTTTTGCTTGTTCCTGTTCATCATTGTGAAAACCTACCTCTGTTGGAGAACGCAAATTTAACACCGATTTAAATCCTGCTTGCGCTGCTTGCTCTAGATCTTCAGGAGAAACTTGTCCAGCAGTGCTAAACTGTTCACTAATTTTTTTGATGTCTGCCATAAAGTTTACAATGTCTCGTTGTTTGATGGTAACTTTCAGTTTAGTTCACACTGACAGGAGTATGTATGAATCGAGCATAGCGCTCTAGATATAACTCTTTGGAATTGGCGATCGCCTTCACTGACTCCCGTTGACTGACTGCATCCCACCAGCGTTGTATGCGGATAAACTCAGACGGTAACTTAAATCCCCGATACTCTTCAATGACAGCCCAACGCTCAAACCAGGGGTAAAAAGTTAAATCAACCAAACTGACAGATTTCCCAAACCAGTAGGGACCATTTTCTGATAACTTACTTAAACCTTCAGATTCAATAAATTGCAAATGATTATACAACTCCTGCTTAGCTTGCTTTTGCTGTTCAACATCCGAACGCCAATGAATGCCACCAAGGCTGCGACCAATAGCATAATTGGTTGCTAGTTTATTCAATTCTCCGCCCACTGTCAGTTGCTCGCCACTATAGGGAATCACTTTTGTGGGATCATTGGGGTCAGGTACCACAGGATTGGGGATGACAAAGTTCTCGTCAAAGAACGCTTTCAATAATGTGGCTTGGACACCCGCAATAGAAGCAGCACCACCAGTGTAAGAGGAATGCAACGGTGCCGCTTCTGGATACGCATGAGGCAACAAATAGGTTCCAAAGGTGCTATGAGTCTGAGCTAAAGCTGCGGAATTTAAGACCTCGGAATTGATTGGATAGTCAGTTTTGTTAACAAGGTTGTTATAGATCAGTCCACCATATGCTTCCGGTCGTAGACGACGGTGTACATAATACTTCTGCCAATAGGAGGCTCTGATTGCCCGCGAGGGAGCCAACAGGAGTAAGACTCAATTAGGTGCTGCTGCAAACGTCGCAGCAGAACCTAATTGAGTCTTCGAGTTGACATAGGGATTGCCTGGATTCAAGGGAGCGTTAATACCACCACTTAGAATTAAGAAAGCTCCAAAAAACAAAGCCCCACCAATATGTGCATACTCACTTAGATCGCGAACAGTAGATATGTAACGGCGTGTTGGATCGTATTTGAGGGACTTGCCAGAACTGCCTCCATTTTGGACGGTCAACCATTCCTGGTAATCAGTGAGGAAGTCGTTGCCAGGTAGAGCAGTACGAATCAGAGGCGAGATAAACTGGGTGTTGAAGGGAATATCCAGCAACAGAAACTGTGAAATGTAAGGACCATCTGTTACTCCAGGTGGAATAAAGTGTTGTGCTGTCCTGCCGTCATTCTTATCGACATAAGTAACGCTACCACGAAACAGAGTTTGGGGGGTGATAACACCACCCTGTTTTGGTCCTCGAAATTCTGAAAGTTTGTTCAGGTCTTCAATAGCTGCTACGACTTTTTGATCGTCAGTGTTGTCCTGTAATTTGTTAAGAGGAACTTCCCGCAGTAAAGCCTGCCAGTAGAGTTCAACTGCTTCGCCAGCCTGTTCTGCACTATCTAGAGTTGGTGGTGGTGGAGTTCCTATTTGAACTGCATTAATTCCTTCCAAACTAATTGCCAATGGTCCTTGAGGATTAATCAATTGCCGTCCGCCACCCAAGATAATTTTTTCAAAGTCATCAGGATTACGTGATGACAGTGCTTTTATCAAGGATTTATAAGCTTCTAGCTTGACTTCGCCTCGCTCATCGTGTGGTAATCCCCTGGTGTCGGTGGCGATTTTGTTAGGGTAGCGTTCTTCATCGCCATTAGTCGGATGAGGCGGAACGCCTAACTCCAACTCAAGTTGCGCGGCTTGAACACGCACTTGATAGGCTTTTTGGCTAAACCCTGTATAGTCAAAGTTGAACTGACCAACAATATCCTGTGCTTGGACAATATCTCTTCTTTTTTTAGAGGAGAAGGGTGAACCTATGACTCCCGTAACAACACCAGTGGCAGTAGCAGTCAACAAACCAGCACGACCAAGAAATGCGCGTCTACCGACTCGACTAAACAATTGACGTCTGCTGCTGGCACTAGCGATATTTTGATTGGGATTTGTCTTTTCGCTTTGCTCCTGTATATTCTTTTGGGAAGCTTGATGAGAAGTTGGTTCAGATGACATGAGATTTTCTCCACAACTAGAAAGTGAATAGAGAGTTGTACTATTGCAAGACAACTTAGGTAGGAAGGACTTTAATGCTTTACTACATGCTAGTTATGCCTATACATATGAAAGCAATTGTATAAATCGTAGCAATATCTAACAGTAAGTAATTGTGCATTTTTACGTACAAATTGGACTTGCTTTAACTATGAGTGAGAATGACTTAGAGTGTCGTTCTCAATGCTCTCGTAATTCATCAACAAAGCATAGATAGCATTTACCGCTGTTGATCTGTCAGTGCTGATTTTGAGTAGCAAAAAATCATTCGACATCGTTTTTTCAAAAGATGGCACAGCTAAAGCCGCTATCTTTCAAAACTCAGCAAATGTACTGTGTATTTATCGTGTAACCGTATATTTTAGCTGTTAAATCAACAATATCTCACAAACAACTGTCAAAAGCAAGTAAACGATTGTTACAAAATAACCGTATATTTGGCTTGCCTATTGCAGCAATCTATGTCATTATCAACCGATACAAGTATTAAATACGGTAAATCTATAAGATAATGGTAGTTAATATGAAATAGAGTAAGATATAGAACAATTTAGATCGGAATTGGAAAATCAAATTTGAGTACAAGTTTTATTTCTTGGCTATTAGTAAAATATAACACTATTTTATATAAATTTTCAACAAAAATACTTAAAAATATAGTGTTATCAGCAGTAAGACTATTCCAGAAAACCCTGATTATATGCATCTATGTCGATGAAATTCTTAAAAACTAGGATTTTGTGTATTTGGCAACTTTTATACTCAAATTTCCGGCAACGGAAAATCCGTTCCTTATCTGTGTTATTTGCTGTGGGGCTGTTCCTAAGCCTAGTCGTGTCAGCGTGTTCTTCCAATGCCACCAAACCAGAAGCAATCACTTCACCTACTAGCAATCAAAATGCGACTAGCAGTGTTACAGTTAACATTGGCTTTCAAAAGGCAGCAACTATCCTCAATGCCTTAAAAAGCAAAAGCAGCCTAGAGCAAGCTTTAGCACCTTCTGGTGGAACTGTAAAGTGGACGGAATTCCCAGCAGGTCCACCCATGCTGGAAGCTATGAACGCGGGTAGTATTGACTTTGGTTATACAGGTGAATCACCGCCCATCTTTGCTCAAGCCGCAGGTAATCCTTTAGTTTATGTTGCCTATGATCCTTGGGGACCGAAGGCAGAAGCAATTGTTGTACAGAAAAATTCACCAATTAAAACTGTAGCTGACCTTAAAGGCAAAAAAGTTGGCTTTGCCAAAGGTTCAAACACCAACTATCTCGTCGTCAAAGCTTTAGAATCTGCCAGATTAAAGTACAGTGACATCAAGCCAGCCTTTCTCACACCAGCCGATGCTCGTGCTGCTTTTGAAGGTGGTAACATGGATGCTTGGGCAATTTGGGACCCTTATCTAGCAGCAGCCCAAGAAGCAACGGGAGCTAGAACCCTAACAGATGCAACGAATTTAGCACCAAATCGTGGTTATTACCTTGCCCGCAAATCATTTGTGGAAGAACATCCTGATGTTTTGAAAAGAATTTTGGATGAAGTCAGCAAAGTAGACAAATGGGCTAGAAGTAATCCAGCAGAAGTTGCGAAGTTTCTGGAACCACAACTAGGCATCAAAGCGGCGGCGCTAGAAGTTGCAGAGAAACGGCGAGAATATGGTGTTTTGCCCTTGACAGAGGAAGTGATTGTCAAACAACAAGAGGTTGCTGATACTTTCCAGAAAATTAAGCTGATTCCCAAGGAAATCCAGGTGAAAGAAATCGTTTGGAAAGGCAATAAGTGAAGGATGAAGGAAAATGGTAACGAATGTGAATACTCAGTGGATAAAGACTGATGTGCTTGTCATCGGTGGCGGGACAGCAGGAACAATGGCTGCTATTAAAGCCAAACAAGCAAATCCCGATGCCGAAGTGCTGATTTTAGAAAAGGCTAACATTCGTCGAAGTGGTGCGATCGCAATGGGTATGGATGGCGTAAATACTGCTGTCATTCCCGGACATTCCACTCCAGAAAAATACGTTCGTGAAGTCACCCTTGCCAATGATGGTATTCTCAATCAAAAAGCCGTTTATCAAACTGGCAAATTAGGCTACGAAGTCATCCAAGAACTAGAAAGCTGGGGTGTCAAATTTCAAAAAGATGCTCAAGGTAACTATGACTTAAAACAAGTGCATCCCGTTGGCAAATATGTTCTGCCCATGCCGGAAGGAAAAGACCTCAAACCAATTCTGACTCGACAAGTCAGACGCCACAAAGTCAAAGTCACCAATCGTGTTATGGCAACCCGCGTTTTAGTTAGAGAAGGACGTGCAATTGGTGCTGTGGGATTTGATGTGAGAAACGGTGATTATATTGTCATTCAAGCCAAAGCAGTTATCCTATGTACAGGAGCGTGTGGACGTTTAGGATTACCTGCTTCTGGTTATCTCTACGGCACTTACGAAAATCCTACCAATGCCGGAGATGGCTACTCAATGGCTTATCATGCTGGAGCAGAACTCAGTAACATTGAGTGCTTTCAAATTAACCCTTTAATTAAAGATTATAACGGTCCTGCTTGTGCTTATGTTGCTGGACCTTTCGGTGCCCATACTGCTAACGCTGAAGGGAATCGCTTCATCAGTTGCGATTACTGGAGTGGTCAAATGATGCTGGAAATTTGGAAAGAATTAAACTCCGGCAAAGGACCAATTCAACTCAAAATGACCCATCTTGATGAAGATACGATTTCTGAAATTGAATCCATACTTTGGTCAAATGAACGACCAAGCCGCGAACGCTTTCATCAAGGTAGAGGCGAAGATTATCGCACCCACGGCGTTGAAATGAATATATCAGAAATTGGCTTGTGTAGCGGGCATAGTGCTTCTGGTGTTTGGGTGAATGAAAAAGCTGAAACAACTGTCCCAGGTTTGTATGCAGCCGGAGACATGGCAAGCGTTCCTCATAACTATATGATTGGGGCATTTGTCTTTGGTCGTCTAGCAGGAACTCATGCCATTGAATATATCCAAAATTTAGATTTTATTGAACCAGATGCAGATTTTTTAGAAGCTGAAAAATTACGAATTTATGCGCCTTTAACTCGATCAAATGGTATTCCTCACACCCAGGTTGAATATAAATTACGGCGCTTAGTTAATGATTATCTGCAACCACCAAAGGTAGGAAACAAAATAGAAATTGGTTTGAGACATTTTGTCCACTATCAAGAAACATTAGATTTCATGGGTGCTCGCGATCCCCATGAATTGATGCGCTGTATGGAAGTTCATTTTATTCGTGATTGTGCAGAAATGGCAGCCAGAGCATCATTATATCGTCAAGAAAGTCGTTGGGGTCTTTATCATTATCGATTAGATTATCCAGACAAGAACGATGATGAGTGGTTTTGTCATGTCAATTTAAAGAAAGATAAATCAGGGGAAATGGTACTGTTTAAGTGTCCTATCGAGCCTTATGTAGTGGAGGTTGATGTCGCAAAAGAAGTTTATAATGTAGCAGTTCGCTGAACTTGATTTGGGAAAAGTACCTTACCTATGAAGAACCCAAGAATGAGGGCGAAAGAATGGATACTTCTGTTGATTCTATCTTTGTTGTGGGGTGGTTCTTTCTTTTTCACCAAGATTGTTCTAAGGGATCTCCAGCCGTTTACAGTGGTGTTAGGTCGTGTTAGCTTTGCAGCGATCGCCCTTATTTCCTTCGTTTACCTCAGCGGACGGCGAATACCAATTTCGCCTCGAATGTGGAGAGCGTTTTTAGTGATGGGTGCTCTCAACAATCTTATTCCGTTTAGTTTGATCGTCTGGGGGCAAACGCAGATCGATAGCAGTCTTGCTGCTATTCTCAATGCCACAACTCCATTGTTTACAGTGCTGCTTGCACATCTGCTCACCCATGATGAACGTTTGACAACTAATCGCTTGTTCGGAGTGCTAATTGGGTTATGTGGTGTAGTTGTGTTGGTTGGACCAGAAGTCCTACATGGAATAAAATTACGAAGTCTTGGACTGTTTGCGATTATTGGTGCTGCTTTTTGCTATAGCTGTGCTGGGATCTACGGGCGACGTTTCCAGGGATTGTCACCCGTCGTGATTTCAGCAGGAATACTCGCTAGTACGACAGTAATGATACTGCCGCTAGCACTTATCTTAGAACAACCGTGGGCTTCAAGACCGAGTCCTATTACTTGGGGAGCTTTATTAGCATTAGGGCTGTTTAATACCGCGATCGCCTACTTAATCTATTTCCGTATACTTTCTGTCGCAGGTGCAACCAACCTCTCACTGGTAACTTTCTTGATTCCCATTAGTGCGCTCCTACTCGGTGTATTTATCCTGGGTGAAAGATTAGATTGGACTGCTTTTGCAGGTATGGCACTTATTTTTATAGGACTTACAGCTATTGATGGAAGGCTTTTCCATCAAAGTAGGAGGTAAAACAGTAAACGTGAACCCAAGTTTCACTGTGGTTGAGTCTTTGAGCCGCTCGAAGCAATTCTTCTTGGGTTAGTTGTGGATGAGGGTTATCGTCACAGTGGAATTGGGCGAGTTTTGATGCAACACATTGAGCAATGGGCTTCTATTGTTAGCTGTCAAGGAATTCTCATACGTTCCAATATTAAACGCAAAGAGGCTCATCGTTTTTATGAAAAAATTGACTACTGCTGATTTTAATAGAGTTGCTCGTGGCATTATGACGACTGATACCGTACCTAAGCTTGCTGCACGACAAGTTGGAAATGCCAAACTGGTAGGAATTGCCAAAGGCGTTGGCATGATTGAGCCTAATATGGCGACGCTGCTAGCTTTCTTTTTTACTGACGCATCAATTCCAAAAGATGTGCTTCCTTCAATTTTTCGACCTACTATAGATAAAACCTTTAACTGCCTGAGTATAGACACTGACACTTCTACTAGTGATTCTGCTATTATTCTTGCTAATGGTTTAGCTGGTGAAGTCGAAAAACAAGAATTTACTAGTGCATTACAAGAAATTGCACATGAGTTAGTGTTAGCGATCGCACGAGATGGAGAAGGTGTTACTAAAGTTATTGAAGTGACTGTAGATTCAGCTATTAACTATGCACAAGCCAAAAGAGTTGCTAAAACAATTGTTAATTCACCATTGGTGAAAACTGCCGTGCATGGAGCAGATCCCAATTGGGGAAGAGTCGTTATGGCAATAGGTAAATGTGAAAATGATAGGGAAATAAATCCAGAAAATGCTATAATTAAATTTGGTGATATTCAAGTTTATCCTAGTAGTTCCAATGATGAAAATCTTGAATATCTACGGCAAATTATGTCAAAGGAGAAAGTAAATATTGACGTTAGCCTCAACATTGGTGAAGCTTCTGCAACTGTATGGGGTTGTGACCTTTCAAGAGGTTATGTAGATTTTAATTCTAAATATTCAACTTGATTGCTCAAAACCAATGCCTATTTACAATTCAATTGGTCAACAATACTCCAAAACTCGCGTTCCTGATCCTCGTATTGTTAATACATTAATTGATCTACTCAATTTACCCAAAGATAGCATTATTGCTGATATTGGAGCAGGGACTGGTAGTTACAGTTTAGCACTAGCTAACCAAGGATTTTCTGTGAATGCTATTGAACCTTCTGCGGTGATGCAAAAACAAGCGGTAGAGCATCCACAAGTTAAGTGGTTCACTGGCTATGCAGAAGCTTTACCTTTAGCAGATAACTCTGTTGATGGAGTTATAAGTATCCTAACAATTCATCACTTTTCTCATCTTGAAAAAGCTTTTCAGGAAATGCAGCGAGTCAGCAGAGATAGGGCAATAGTGTTGCTAACATTTGATATTAGATTCGCTGAGAAAATATGGCTTTATGATTACTTTCCATTTTTATGGGAAGATGCCCTCAGATTTTTACCACTGAACGAGCTTATTAATTTAATTAAAGCTAATACCAAAAGGTATGTAGAAGCTATACCTTTTTTGTTACCCTATGATTTATCTGATTTATTTGCAGGAGCAGCTTGGAGACGACCTGAGTTATATATACAGCCGGAAGTGCGTGCAGGAATATCTTCTTTTGCTTTAGCTGATCAAAGTTTAGTTAAGCAAGGAGTAAAGACACTGACAGCAGATTTAAATAGTGGTAAATGGGATGTAAAATATGGAAACATTCGCCAATTAACAGAAATGGATATAGGTTATCGTTTCCTACGTGCAACGATAGAAATATAAAACTATTTATAAGTCTATGCTATTAAAAACAACTTTTTCCACTCATCGTCTGCTAGCCGATCGCTTGCAATTTGAACATCTGGAAAAGCTCTGTATTATGCATCGAGATCCTAAAATCATGGCAACTTTAGGTGGTATTCGTTCTGATGAGCAAACACGGCAGTTTCTCCAAAATAACTTGAAACATTGGCAAGATTATGGATTTGGGTTATGGGTATTTCGAGACAAAGCAGACGGTCGATTTGTGGGTCGTGGTGGTCTAAAGAATACTTATATAGGAGGTAAAAACGAGGTAGAGTTAGCCTACGCGTTGATGTCTGAATTTTGGGGTAAAGGGTTAGCGACTGAGATGGGCGAGACAATTTTGAAAGTAGGTTTTGAGCAACTGGCTTTACCAAAGGTGGTTTGCTTCACCATGACAACCAATCTGGCATCTCAACGAGTTATGCAAAAGCTGGGATTTCAATATGAGCGTGATATCATTCACGCAAATTTACCTCATGTTTTCTATCGCTTAAATGCTCCAGTAAAATAATTGAATTAATGATAAAAGGATAGATAAGTTTTATGGCTTTAATCAATCAAAGAGTTGATGTTCCCGTCATCGTTGATGAATCAAAATGCTTAGAAAAATGCACAGCCTGCATTGAAGTTTGTCCACTCGACGTACTAGCAAAAAATCCAGAGACAGGCAAAGCTTATATGAAATATGACGAGTGCTGGTTCTGTCTGCCTTGTGAAAAAGAATGTCCAACGAATGCCATTACTGTCCAGATTCCATTTTTGTTGCGCTAACTTTAGCAATGATAGATGATTTATGGAATTATATCTTTATTGATTGGCTTTTTGTTGGTGTAGTTAGTAGCCAAAGAAGAATAAACAATTTAGAAAAATAATGAATGCTGAGACTGAGCCTGAATTAAACCAATGGCTAGAAATGCTGCATCGCCAGAAGTTGATGAGCGCCTAGTTGCTGTTAAAGCTTTACAGCATCTTGGTGATGAAGAGGCAATAGATCCCTTAATTTATGCTCTACAAGATGAAAACTTGAATGTTCAAAAAATAGCCATCTTCGCTCTTTGGGAAATTGCGAACCCTGTTGCTGTACCAGCTTTACTAAAATGCCTTGGTTCACCCGATGCAGAAATTCGCACTGAAGCATTATCAGCTTTAAATGACTTAGTTTCACCTACACATTTATCATTGTTGCTAAATCATCTCAGTCACAACAACATCTACTTACAATTGAATATCCTAATTCTTCTCCGCAAAATTCATGATATTCGGTCTTTACCATATATTATACAATTTTTAAATTCAGAAAATGCGGATTTAAGAGAAGCCGCGATCGCAACACTCCGCTATCTCAATCAAGTTGAAAAGTGTCCCCAAGCTTTAGCGTTAATATCCGATTCTAATGTGACTGTGCGTCGCGCTACTGCTTTGACTTTAGGGTATTTACAAGACGTAGAAGTTATTTCAATACTTACTCACGCACTAACAAGTGACAGCGATTGGCAAGTTCGTCGCAATGCAGCAAAATCTCTTGCTATTTATGAAAATGAGCAAGCAATTTCAGCATTAGAAATAGCTTTAGGTGATGAGCATTGGCAAGTGCGGAAATCAGCAGCACAGACTTTACAAAAAATACCACATATAAAAGTTATGCCAGTGTTAATTCAAGCATTAACAGATGAATATGCAGATGTACGGAAAGAAGTTGTGATCGCTCTTGGTAATTTAGGCAGTCCTGATGCTATTCATGCACTCCAGCAAGCGTTAGATGATCCTGATAGAGAAGTGAGTATCCAAGCCCAACGGGCAATTCAGAAGATTCAGAAGTGATTGGATTGCCCGTTGAGCTTAACAGGCGATCGCTTGTTACGAATTAAGGTTCAAACTCTGCGCGATACAGTTGCAGGCAAATACGTTCTGCATCTTTAAGTAGAACGGCATAAATAATTCATACTATGTCATTGCGAGTGAAACGAAGTGGAACGTTCGCGCAGCGTGTCCCTTTGGGACTCAGCAATCGCAGGAGTTTGAAGAACTTTACTTTCCGTTACATAGTTAGGTTTATTTCCGCCGACTTACCTTTTGTCCAAAGTCCAATGATAGACGAAGCTGAAAAATATAAACAAGGCTAATCCTTCATTTAGTAGAACTTACGCATTGACAGAACATTGATACTATGCAGTTAAGTTCAACTTCTGTGTTAGGTGTTCTAAAATAAAATCACGAGCCACTTGAAGAGATAAATTTCTTTGGAGTTCATACCAATTTT